>Ga0209542_10009795_pt1 | contig 17473 bp, 12 predicted proteins | sample RifCSPhighO2_01_FD_184028 | JGI IMG/M metagenome (GOLD analysis project Ga0209542, IMG submission 184028) | Soil microbial communities from Rifle, Colorado - Rifle CSP2_plank highO2_0.1 (SPAdes) (version 2) | ecosystem: Environmental > Terrestrial > Deep subsurface > Rock core/Sediment ...
TGTACGACCGTCATTGTCATTATCGCGTCGATCTGAACACTGGGTACTGCCAAAAGGAGGCGGAGGGGGTGGCGGATCGCTAACCGAAGTGGTTGATTTTTTCGTGTAATAAGGGTCGGAAATCACGCCCACGCCGCTTGTGCCGGCAAGGCGCAGGTAATATTCGGTACCTGTCCGCAAACCCGAAACATTAAGACCGTGCGTTTTGGTTAGCGAAGAATTAATACGCAAACCGCGGATACTTGTATCCGACGAAGCAGTGCCAAGGTTGTCATTGCTAATACTCCAGGCGACTTCAGACGTAGACGCAATGTTCGTGCTCCAGATTATGTTAAGCGAACTGCTTGTGGCCGTAACATTAACGTTGCTGATTACCGGTTTGGTAAAAGTGTCGAAGGGTCCGCTGTTGTTGAACTTAAGATTTATTTCGTTCACGCCGCAAACGCCCTGGCTGGTGCGGGCAAACGCCTTTAAAGTATGCCAACCGTCGGCCATTGCGGCCGTGTGCAGGGAGCCTTTGTACGGCGCCACACTTGCCGTAGTTATGGGAGTAACCCCGTCTAATACGTAAGAAACGGAAACAATGGATGAGCCGGACGGCGCAAAAGCCGTGGCCTCAATATCGATTATCCCGGAAAGTTGTGACGAAGCCGCGGGTTTGGTGATGCGCACTTCGGCGGCAGTGCTGTTGTAAGCACTGCATGATATGGAAGTATTGCTTCCGTTGTCTATTTTCACGGAGAGCTCAACCGGTTCGCTGCAAATTCCGTTATCGAGCAAGGCATAGGCGCGCAAAACATAATCGCCATTCTGATATTTGAGCGTATCTAAAACTGCTGAATAAGGACTGGCGGAAACTTCCTTAAAAATCTGGTTTGAGAGCATGAAAGCCACGTTTTTCACGGCCCGGCCGCTTGTGTTATTGAGCCTGGCTTCGATGGCCGCGTTTCCGGACATTGGAATATTGGGGTTTACCGGTTTAACCAGACTGACCGTAACCCGCGAATCGGTAGAAATACAGCTTGTCGGCAGGCTGCGGTTGTTGATGCTGATTTTTACCGCGTGTTCGCCCGTATCCGAGGTCGAACTGCAAACAGGCTGGCCGTTCTCTACCCCTTGAGCCACCGCCTTCACAATATAATTCCCGTTGCGGTAATTATTGGTATAAAGCGTGGCGGCAAAAGGCGGACTGGCGGCGGTAAAAATAGTTTCTGTGGCGCTGCCCTCGGCCTTAATAAGGTAGTAAACGGTTTGCGCCGCACCGCTCGCTTCAACCGTCAGCGGCACAGCCCCGGAAACGGTCGAATCGGCGCCGGGATTTGTGAGCCTCACCCTCAAGTTTGGGCTTACCGTTGTGCAGGTAAGTCCCCCCGGTCCACCTGTTCCACCGCCTGGGCCTGTTCCCCCGGTACCCGGTCCACCCGTTCCCCCTGAACCGGAACCAAAGTCACGGTTATTGAATTTAACGTTTATTTTTGTCTGGGTTGTATTAACACCGTCTGAAGCGACCAACCCCAAAGAATAATCACCATCGAAAAATTCATCTGTGTCTAGGAGGAAACAAGATTTGAAGTCTTTATTTTTTTCCGCCACAGGATTGTCATTGACCAACAAAACCAGAGAAGCCAAATCGTTTTCCGAGACATCGGCGCAAATCGCCTGCACTCCTGAAAACACGGCCCCCTCGCGGGGACTAAGAAACGAAACGGTGGGCGGAACATTGTCGATAAGCGGCTGAACGGTAATGTTGCCGGATAAAAGCAGAGAGCCGTCGCGGTCAACACTTGAAGCCAAGAGATGATAAGTCAGCGAGCTGTCGAGGTCGCGCAAAATTACCTGATGGTCAACTTTGTATAAGTTGGGATGAAGGCTTTCCTGGTCATCAGTAAAAAAACCGTACCTATCGCTTGTCCCATAATCCACGCGGCCGTCGGTCGGGCGATCCAAGCTCCATTCCACGACTATCGTGCCATTGCCCGGCCTGAAGACTTGCGGTATGAAATCGGGATTTGTTTTGCCGACCAAAGGCAAATTACCCCGCTCGTCGCCAGGAACTTGGCTGACGTTGTCACTTCCCGAACGGATTATAAGTACGGTGATGAACCCGGCGACAAGAAATAAAAAAGCCGCTCCAGCAATTAAAACTTTTCTGCGGTCAGAAAAGAAATCGCTGAACCAGGCTTTTAATCTCTGTAAGCGGCTTTCCTCAAAAGAGCTGTAATCTAAGGCATAATCCGGTGTTTCGACCGGATTATTGCTCTCTGGAGGCACGGGAATTTTATTTTCAGGAGTTTGATTTAACTGATTTTCAGGATCAGCCATACTTTTGCTTTTTCTTTGATTTGTTTCCGTTTAAGTGCTGTTCTATATAAAAAATTATAGCATATTTGCCCCTCAAAAGTAAAATTCCGGGCCTAACAAATAACCACAGGTCAGACCTGTGGTGAAATTTCGGTTCTCATTCGGTTTTTATTAGTTTGACAAGCAAATTACATAAAAACAGCACACTAGATTGCGATCGCAGGTGAGTGTGTTATTAGTTGGCCGGAAAAATTTTTAAAATATGTTCTCACTTCAGCTGATTATAAAATTGGATCCATTCGGCAAGCAATAATTCCTGCGGGCGCGCATTTTCGGAAAGCCCAGTCTGCTCCAAAGCCTTTAAAATTTGCTCGCGTGGTACCTTAAGCGCCGCGGAAAGAGTATTGGTGATTTTTTTACGCTTGCCGGAAAAGGCAAATTTTAAAATTCTGAAAAAGCTCCTTTGCTCCCCCGCCGGAACCATATCTTTTTTATGCTTTTTTAAAGTTATGACGGCTGAATCGACATTGGGAGCCGGATCAAAATCTTCACGCGGCACAAAAAATACTTTTTGAGGTTCTGCAAAAACTTGGCTGGCCAGCTGCAACAAATTTCCCGAACCTTTTGGCCCGGTCAGCCTGTCCGCCACCTCGTTTTGAATCATTAAAACCGAAAGCGAGGGCGGATTTTGCGAAGTTAAAAGCCAAGGGATTAGTTGTCCGGTCAAATAATAAGGAATGTTCGCCACAACTTTATAATTTTTAGGCATTAAGCCAAGATGAAAATTACGAATGTCCCCCAGCGATAATTCAAAATTATCGGAATCTTTAAACTTTTTTTTAAGCTTATGGTGCAGTTCCCCGTCTTTTTCAACCGCCACCACCGTACCGGCTGCTTTTAATAATTCGGCAGTAAGTATGCCCCTGCCCGGGCCTACTTCTAAAACCGTATCTTTTTTAGATAAATCGGCGGCGGTGATAATTTTATCTATCGCCTCATGGTTGGTTAAAAAATGTTGTCCAAGTTTTGGGGTAGGCATAAATTTAAAACAAGGTTGAATTTTTCTCTATTTCCTCACGGCAAGTCTGCCGGTTAAAAAACTTTAAACTTTTACACAATCCCTTGGCTGGTTCCAGACTTCCGTAATGGTTAATATATAAGCTTACCAAGCCACTTATGCAAGGAACGTTTTGCGAGGACTCCCCGTTTCCGCATACGATCTCTACCAGGTTCGGATTATTAATATTTTCCTTTATGGCCTGAGTACCCAGGCCCCGTGCGCATATATTTTCATAACCCTTTTCGGCATCAAGACACCATGCCAGTGCATCCGCGTAATCATTTTTATGAATGTTTAAATAATAAACCGGGGAGTATATATAGCAATCCCGTTTATGCCGGTCGGCTTGGTTGGGACAGGGATAAAAAGGATCTGCCTCATTTAGAAATTTTGATTTATGCAAATCTTGATCAGAATTAAAATTTTCCATAAAAACACCACTTATGCACGAGTTAGAGGCAAAGAAATCGGGGTAGCCTTCGCAAAGCTCTAATGATTTCGGAAGATCATTTAACGTATAATACATAACCCCGTGACCTATCCCGTGATAACATTCCCAGCTTACGAATTTCCCCAAGGGATAGGGTTCGCAAATATTACGCATATCAGTAAAAACATCCTTGGATTCGGAAAAATGAGCTTCAATCACGCCATGCAAGTAACCGGAATTACAGACCTCATCTTTGTATTTAATAGCCTCCCCAAAGTCTTTATATTTTTCATAAGCCGCGTGACCTATCTCATGCACGAGAACATGACAAGAACGGAGAAGCGCATTATCTGTCTTGATTCGCTCTCGCACCTCTGTCAATGCGAATCTTGGATCATTTTCATCAGTCAGTGCCAGCAATTCTGATTTAACCGTCAAGTATTCATCTTGAGATAATTCGGTGGATTCCTCAACCTGAACCGAATGAGCTGCAAAAAACACCTTAGTATATTTCTCTATTACTGTATAGCCTCCCCAACTTAGTAAAACTAAGATTGTAATTACAATAAATAATTTATTATTCGTTGTTGTAAAAATTTCTCTAAATTTTTGTGCCATTAGTTTCGCCTTTCTAATAACTCCTCGGGAATGGCTCTCAATATGCGCGAGGGCTTTAGCGAATAGCTTGAACCAAAAATACGCCGGCCGTAGGCATTGATGAGATACAAATTTTTTCGGGCGCGGGTCATTCCCACGTAAGCTAAGCGTATTTCTTCATTAATATCGGCACCGGGCTCAAGGCTTTTCATATGAGGCAGTAAGCCTTCTTCCAAACCTACCATAAATACCGTTTCGTATTCCAGGCCCTTGGCCTGATGCAAGGTCATTAACGTTGCCCCGCTTTTATTGCCGACCTCATCGGCCTCGGAATAAAGGGCAATTTCTTCCAAAAGGGCGGTTAAGCCCTCTGGCCAAGGGTTGTTGGCAAAACGTCCGGCCACCGTGAAAAGCTCGCGAACGTTTGACCACCTGTCTTCTCCTTCGCTCGTACCATCTCGGTAATAATCCTCGAGGTCAAACTTTTTAACAATTAAATTAATAATATCAATAATACTCAAGTCCGCAGCGGTTTTTCTAATGCTCGCCAGCTTATTTGAAAAATTTTCCCAGGAATTGCGGGCCCGGGTGGAAAGTTTTCCCGCATCATTCATTCTAATCAATTCAAAAGATTTGTCGCCAATGCCGCGCGGCGGAATATTAATCGCCCGCGATAAGCTTAATGTATCTTTTTCATTTAAAATCAGCCGCAAAAAACTTAAAATGTCTTTTATTTCTTTTCTTTCATAAAACCGCACGGCCCCCACCAAATGATAGGGTATGCCAAACTGTAAAAAAACCTCTTCCAGCGCCCGCGACTGCGCGTTAGTGCGGTACAAAACAACGATTTTTTTAAGATTGGAAAGATCCAACTCATGGGACAATGGTGCGGTTTTTATCCGCTTGTCATTAGGTATGCCGTATTTCGTATTACGTATTAGGTTATCGAAAAAAGGTGTTTCACTCTCTTCAAAAAAATCAGGCTCCAGTTCATAGGTCGGTTCGTCGCTGTTTGCTTTTTCTGACGCAATCTTAAGAATTTCCATGGCCACGAACATGCCCTCGGCTGTTTCATCAACGGCCGTATGATGGATTATTTTTGCGCCGCCCGTATTTTTCGTCCAAAGATTCTTTTCCTTTTGCTCGCGAGAAAGTTTAATTACTTCATTGGCGGCATTCAAAATATTTTGGGTTGAACGATAATTTTCATCCAAGGTAACAACTGTCGCTTCCGGAAAATCTTTTTCAAAATCTAAAATATTTTTGTAATTGGCCCCGCGGAAGCCGTAGATGCTTTGAGCGTCGTCGCCTACGGCAAAAATGTTTGAGATAGAGGTCAGACCTCTTTCTGCCGAGGTCTGACCTCGGGTAACTAGTAGCTTAATTAATTTGTATTGGATATTATTCGTATCCTGATATTCATCTACCAGAACATAGGGCCAGGTAGTCCGATACTTGCTTAAAATTCTAGGATGCTCCTGAAAAAGCCTCACGGTCTGCAAAAGCAGGTCGTCAAAATCCAAGGCATTAACTTCCTCAAGAAGCTTTTGGTAAGACTGATAAATTTCCACAAAAGTCTGGTCTTCCACGGCCTCAAGAGCAACTTGATGATTTTTTATGGAAGAAATTATCGAACGGGCGTAGTTGGGACTGATTTCGCGTTCGATATCGAAGTTCTCGAGTATTTGCTTTACGGCGCGCAAACTATCATCGCTGTCAAAAATAGTAAAGTTTGAATTATAGGGCGGGATTTTGTTTATTTCTCTTCTTAAAATTCGCACACACACGCTGTGAAAAGTACCCATCATAACACTTGTTGACGGCCGTCCAAAGTTGTTATAACTGTGGTTACTGTTATCGTCATTGTCATTGTTAAATTTTCGGAGTAAATTTTCAACTCTGTCTTTCATTTCTGTAGCGGCCTTGTTGGTAAAAGTCACGGCCAAAATTTCATTGGCTTTGTAAGTTTTGGTGGAAATTAAATAGGCAATGCGGTAAGTTAGAGCCCGCGTTTTGCCGCTGCCTGCGCCGGCCAAGACTAAAACCGGCCCCAGGGGCGCGGTAACGGCTTTCAACTGTTGTTCGTTTAGGTCTTTAAGAAAATCCATCCTAATATCGGGGGAGGTTATACGGGATCCACAATTAATTAATTTTACCATAAAATGGCTATATTCGCTACCCCTAAAGCAGGCCTTTACTAAAGGCAAAAAGGCTGATTATCAACAAAAAACAGAGTAAAGGTGGTTGAATTAAGTGGTGTTATTTGATAATATATTCAGGTATTAAAAAAGGTCTTTTAAGACTTAATTCGACTCTTTTTCTCAAAACCTCATCCACCTTGCTTTTAAGGTTTAGACGAAGAGTTGAAAACCGAAGTACCCATATCTCCTTTATACAATCTTTGGGCCGGCGCGCATTTTTCTTGTTAAGAAAAGCAAGCCAGCTCCTCAACCTTGGCATCAACCTAATCGCTCTCATTGTTGCTAAGGCAATCGCAAAAACAAAACAAACCTTCAACCTGCTAAATCCCTTACTCTCACCGGTTACCGTGAGGGCTAAACGTTTTTATATCCCGGTTGCCAAAATTAAAACCGAACTTTTGATAATTTTAATTTTAATTATAGGCGTCGGCTTCTCCCAAGCCGGCTTTTTCACGGACAAATTGATAAGCTCCGCCAATAGCAGCGACGCATTTCGACTAATCAACCGATTTGGCCATTTGAATCAAAAATTGGCTGACGTTGCCAGACTCTCGGAAACCGATGATTCCATCATGCCTAAAATTTTGGCCTTTGCTTCCGCGGCGGGCGAAATAGTGAGCCGCGAGGAAAGCAAAAACTCCGAATCGTCTATCTTAACTACGGCCGGGGATTCCGCTTTAGTTAAACCCAATTACACTGTAGCCACTCCGCTCGAAGGCAATTTAGCCATCTACCGAGTAGCCGAGGGTGATAACCCGACAATCATCGCCTCGCGCTACGGCGTGGGCCTGCCTACCCTACTTCGCGCCAACAACCTCAATGACGCGTCGATGATAAAACCCGGACAAGAATTAAAAGTACCGCTCTGCGACGGCCTTTTGTACAACATGAAGAGTACCGATACCCTGGAATCTATTATGTCCACTTATAAACTCCAGGAAGCAGACATCGACTACCTGCTTAACTGCAACGACGTTGAAAACTTTGAAGACTTGCACAACATCGGCTTGGCCCTAATCCCACAAAGCGATTTATCCATACCGAAGGCGCCAATCCTGGTCAGAAGCATTACCAGCAATACTGCCGGCCGTGTCGCCCTGACTACCGCGCGTTCGAGCGGCACAATCACCGGCGGCACAGGGAATATGCTTTGGCCTATCCCCAATAGCCGCACCATAACCCAGCGCTTTACCGGCCGTCATAACGGCATTGACGTTTCCTGCAACAAACAGGCGGTTGGCATTAACGCGGCCGACGGCGGCTTCGTGGAAATCGCCGGTTGGCAAGTAGGTGGTTGGGGCAATACGGTAGTTATTGACCACGGTAATGACACCAAAACCCGCTACGCTCACTTGTCTACTATTGGCGTTACCGCCGGCGACACCGTGGTGCGAGGGCAAAATCTAGGCAAATGCGGCTCCACCGGTCGCTCAACCGGCCCGCACCTTCACTTCACAATTTATATAAACGGCCGGGCTTTAAACCCCTTATCCTACCTGGCAAATTAAAATAATTGGGGGATAGGAACCCATGGTTCCTCCTCCCAAACGTAACTGCCACCGGCAGTTACTCCCCAACCTCCTTGTAAGGATCTTTCCGACCTGCGGATAAATGTCCTCGTTCGGAATCAGCCTCACACTGGCAAAGCCAGATGTTCGGCGTCATTAAAAAAACTGTCCACTCCTCCAAATTTAAAACCCCGCCTAAGCGGGGTTTTAAATTATCTTCTGAAGCCGAGCGTACGGCTGTTTTTTATTCTTTTCCCGATGTATGCCGATAACCAAAATTACTTGTCCTTTGCGAAACATTTTGCTGGCGGTCAAAAGGTTGGTTTTCAAATCCATTTTATTTTTTGCCACAACCGGCGTTACCCCCCAAACCAAATTCAGCTGGCGAGCTTTATGTATATCCGTCACCGGTACCACCTGATGAGCTTCTATGCGGTGGCCTGAAACAAGCTTTGCCAAAACTTCATCCCCATCCTCGTTAAAAATTACCCTAATGCGGTGGGACTGGACAAAATCTACCAAAAAATGAGCGAAAAAATGTTCCGGCCCGAAAGTATTATCCAAAGAATCCAGAGTTAAATTGTTGAGCGGCGATTTTTCGACCAAATCTGAAATGTGGGCCATGAGCTTTACCGCCTCGCGCGGATATTGACCCGAGGCTGATTCGCTCGAAAGCATAACGGCGTCCACATGGTCAATTACGGCATTGGTTACGTCTAAAATTTCGGCCCTGGTCGGTAGCGGCCGCAGGGTCATTGAATCCAGCATTTGCGTAGCCACGATCACCGGCTTGCCAAGCTTACGGCTTTTCAAAACTATTTCCTTTTGGGCAAGCCCGAGCATGGCAGGATCAATGCTTAAGCCCAAATCGCCGCGCGCCACCATTATTGCGTCAACTTCTTCGATAATTTCATCCAAATTCTTGAGCGCGGCGGCAGTTTCTATCTTGGCTATCACTTGCGGCGGCACTTTTGCGCCCTTGGTCTGTCCGGCCAACTTCTTTTTGAAAAGCCTTATATCATTGGCGCTTTTGATAAAGGAAACGGCGACAAAATCAACCAAAGGCGCCAGGCTCATTGCCTCTTCATCCTTGGCAGTTATAGCCGGCAAGGGCAGATCTACGCCCATAATTGATACGCCTTTATGACTGGTTACTTCGCCGCCGGCTAAGACCGAAGCCAAAGCGTAGCCTTTTTTCACTTCGCGCACCAAAAGTTGCACCTTGCCGTCATCGATGGCGACCACTGCCCTATTTTTGATAAAAGGCGCCAGTGCCGCCGGTACGTCAATCGCCACGGCCCGCTTAACCTCGGCTTTTGGCAGCCATCTTAGGGCAACGGTGTGGGAACGGGTAAGCAAAAATCCTTCTGGCAGTACGCCCAGCCTTATTTTCGGTCCCGGCAAATCGAGAATAATACCTACCTCCCTGCCCCGCTTGCGACTTATCGCCCGTATGTGTTTGATGACCTCTTTATGCTCGTCAAGCGTGCCGTGCGAGGCATTGAGCCTCATTAAATCAACGCCCAGTGCTACAAAACTATTAAGCATAGTTTTGCTGAATGAGGCCGGGCCGATGGTGGTTACTATCTTTGTAAATTCGCCTGATCTTGTCATTTATTATTCCTCAAAACAAACATTACCCCTCAAAGCGACTCCTTTGGCGGTCAAGCAATAAACCCCGGGCGCGCCGTAGGTTGAATCCGATTCAAGATTAAATTCCATAAAAAATGTTTTATCGAATTTAAGATTACTGTAGCGGTACTCGCGGCCGGTCACGGGGTCAAGCGGGATATTATTCAAAAAAGCGGGAACCAGCTCGGAAAGAGCGGCTGGCGCGCGACTAGAACCGCTTGAAAATTCAATGATGGCATTCTGAAGTATCAAAATATCAGCCCTCCGGTTCGTATCACGCACTCCGGCAACGCTCCTGCCCGCAGCCCCAAAACTGTTGCCGATGTTCACCAATAATTTCCTGGCTTCTTCCTTTTTGACCAAAGACACTTCATTAACGCCCAGTTTCCAATCGAAAATGCTTAAACCGTCTTTGAGATAAGAGCTAACGGTAAGGGTTGGCAAAATTTCAGCGAGAACGGTAATGCCGGGTTGAATGGTGGCGCCGCTTTCATCGGCAATGTTACGCAAAGCGCGAACCAGGCCTTCGCTCTTTAAAAAAACAAATAGGGTTGGCGAAATATTCTCAAGTTTTAAATGCTGGTCAAGCGTTGCCTCGGCATCGCCAAACTTATTCTTCACTTCAAGCAAATTCGATTTATGCGAACCGAAAAGCAGATAATCACCGGCCAAAAAATAATACGGATCACTGCTTGCTCCGGCCAGGCTTGCCGCTAAAAGGTTGGCAAATCCCCTGGCGGAATGCTCATTATTGTATTTCGCCGCAATTATAAAAGATAGTTGCCCTTCATCATTTATGACCGACATCAAAGCCGCCCGCCCAAAATTACTGTCTAGAAAATCGGCATCCACTTCACTCAAAACCCGCGCCCGGATATTAAGCAAATATTTTAATTGCGGGTGGTCCAGACCGTCCGCCTTTTCTGCCGCGCCAACAATGAGCGAGCTTAATTTGTCGGTTTCCAAATAAAAATCCGGGACATAGCCGGGCAAAGCGGGTAGCAGTGAAGCAAGACTCAAAGACGCCCCGGTCGATGTTTGATTGCTCTGCGTCAGGCGAAGGCTAAGCGCGCCGGATCCGTTTAAAGCCAAAGCCAAAGGAATATCTTGCTTTTGGGTTTGAAACAAGCCTTCGGCCTGAACCAAAAAGACAGGCAAATTATCTTTTAAAAAATCCTGAAATTCACGAGGTAATGAATTTTTTGAATAAATTTTAAGGCTTGCATCATCGAGTGAGGCAAAGAGTTTTTCAAACTCCGAATTTTCGCTCAAAGACGCGACCAACCCGTCACTATTAGCCCCGCGCAAAAAACTTAAGGGCCTTAAAGCCTCCCGTCGGTCAATTAAATCCTTAATAGCCTGCTGTTCAGTTGAAGCGATCAACTTTTTGCCAAAGCGCAGATAATATATCTCGGCCTGATTTTGGCCGGTTCGAAAAACCTCATATCCGCGGTAATCAGACTTTTCAAATTGAAGGGAACCGGAAAAGTCCCTGGCCAAATCAAGGGAAAAAACCAGGTAGTTGTTAAATTTGGCAATCTCCAAATCGTCGGCCAAATTATCATTAAAGGTTTTCATGGTCTGCGCGGCCGGACCCAAAAAAATCCGAGCAAAAGTTTGCCCATCGAATCTGAAATCAAGCGGCAAGTGGTTTAGAGTTTCGGCCAAGCCGGCATGTTTGCCCGCGAAACTCAACGGAACAACGGCGTAGAATTCAGCCGTCTCCGGAACCAGCTCAACCATGCTGCTTCGGGCAATAATTGCGTCATTATACCAAAAGGAAGTAATCAGTAAAAACAGCAAAAACACAATAAATACCGGCCAAAAAATGCGGCGGGAAATTATTTTTCTCGGTAAGATTTGAATTTGCATAACATGAGAATTTAGGACTTACCTATTTGCCTATAATTGTAGCACACTAGAACAAGGTTTTTTGGGCTTTTAGTCCGGCAAAAGCGTTCCGTTCCTCATCGCTGAAGATTTCTACTTTCCCATAAACACCGTCGAATCCGGGAATGATTTTTACTTGACCGGCCCGCACCCTTTCTATACCCTCGGCAATCAAAGGGCCGCCGATGTCGGAAATTTCTGATTTTTCCGCTTCAAGCAAAATGCCGAGTTCCCCTCCCGGATAGTTTCTGACCATGGCCTCATAAACCTCCACCACTTTTTTTCCGGTCGGGCTTTTCAGGCCTAAACTGTCGGCGATTATTTCCTCAAGCTGAACCGTGCGCCTGCCGGGAATAAAGCCTTCCGGAAGCTTAGTTTCCGGCCTGTCAGCCAATTCTTCAACCCTAGACAGTACGCCCACAGTCAGCGGACGACCGCATTCAGGGCAAATTTTGTTTAATTTATCGGCTACGCGCGGATGCAAAGAAACATTATGTTCGCGATGCCCGTCATAATGATACCTGCCCTCTTCAGGAAAATATTCCACGGTAAAAAGGAAATGCCGAGCATCTCTTTCTTTTATTATTCTATAAATTTCCCCGTAACTTAACTTATTTTTCTCAATCTCGAAAACGTTACACTCCCGGCCAAGGCGCCGCAATGAATGCGGATCAGAATTGGAAATGAGGGTGATATTGTCTAAAGCGGAAATGCGACGGTTCATCTCAATATCCGAAGATAAACCGGTTTCAATGGCATAAATGTATTTTGCGTCCTCGCCAAAACATTCCTCCAGGGAATTGTAGCCTGACTTGCTGCCAAATACGGCAAACCATGGCGTCCAGGCGTGAGCCGGTACGAACAAACATTCCGGCGATGCATTAAGGGCAATGTTTAACAGTTCGCGCGAAGAAAGGCCAACTATCGGACGGCCGTCGCTTTGCAGTTTTGCTCCCTTGGCCGAGAGCGCGGTATTGATATCTTCAACGACCTCAAGCGAAGGCGCAAAAATCAAATTATGGACGCGCCTCACCTGGCCGTTGTGCGAATAAATGCTGGAAATTTCCGCGGTAAACATAAAACGCACGCCGCTTGAGCTTTTTTTGCGTTTGTATAAACCCGGTTCAGCCGGTTCTAAATTTTCGCGAAGATGGTCAAGCCACTTGGCATGAGTAAAATCGCCCGTACCTAACAAATTAATGCCTTTTTTTACGCCCCAGGCATCCAAATTAGGTATGGACATCTCTTGCGAAACCGCGCGGCTGTAGGGCGAATGTATGTGCAGATCGGCTATGACTCTCATCCCGTACGAAATAAGACACCTGCCTCCAAATAATGCTTAAGTGTAATACAAAAACCCAGGCACTGATCCCGAAAAATACTCCGTTGGGTGTCTGTCTGCAACGCAGGATTTCGTACGGGATGCTAGCTTGAGTATAACAAAACCGCCTTTAAAATACTTTCAGGCGGTTTTGAATAATAATTAATCTAGCGAGCCGTACGGCTAACGGCAGTTTGCTTGGCCATTTCATTTAGAGTCATCACAAAACCGTTCAGATTCCCGGTCCGGGCCAGCTCCGCCAAAACACCGGAAATGCGAAACTGCTTATCGGTCAAGACAGCCTCTGATTCAAAAACCGCCAGTCCGGCCAAAGGCAGAGCGCCTAATGGCTTTAATTCCTCGCCACCTACGGCAGTTATCTTCCTTCCATAAACCTGCCCGAATAAACCTATTGGCGAACCGCTTGCCGGACTCGTGGCCAACACCGCCGTGCCCGGCCCCTGGCCGCTTTTGTGCACCTCGAGCAAATCAGGCAAATTAAGCTCCAAGGCCGCTCGCGCGTCCCAATAGATGAAAGTCTCGTTTTTTACATATTCCAAAAGCTGCGAACTGATGGAATTAGGCTCGACGGCTTCGGTGCGCACGTTCAAACCCATTCTTTCACCATCCACGGCCGCCGCCTCGAGCGAAGTTGAGTCTGCGCCGGCAAGCAATACTTCCTTGAAATTCTGTTCGGCCAGAATCCGAAATATTGCCCGAATATTGCTTCCGTTCGTTTCCGTAAATGAGTCGCGAATGCCGATAGACATGCCCCCGGCTTGGTACGATTGGCGCATCCCGCCTCCGGGAACAGCCAGCACCACCTTTACGCTTTTGGGGGCGAGCTCCAGGCTAAGAAAATACTCAATGGCGTGTGAACGGTTGCGCAGCTTTGCTCCGTCAATGCTTTGGTCAACCAGTTTAAGCACATCTTTACGCAGGGTTATGGTTAGTCTTTCTCTCTCCATAATTTACCTCCATCGCTTTGCTTTATGGGTAGAAAGCAAAAACTTTAATAGTTAGTTCACTAAACGCCTATATCATCCCACGCCATCCTATTTCGTCAATTGATAAAACAACACAACCGGCCTGTCAAGGCTTAATAAAATATTTTGCTTAAATATCATGGCCACTTTTCATTTTTAGGACAGGGTGTATGATAATATAAGTTGTAAGAAAAAATTTTACACTTATCGACAGTAGTTTCACGCTTGAGCCAAATTCAAGAGCGGGCTCCGTCCGGCCTAAAAACTGGCAGCGCGGAAGTACTGTGGAAAGGGGGTGAGAAAAATGGGACAAAAAGGAATACATTTAGTTACATTTACGCTTCTTACTATCGGCGGCCTTAATTGGCTGTTGGTGGGGCTCTTTGCTTGGGATGTCGGCGAAATTTTTGGCGGTATGGACGCCATGGTTTCTAAAATTATCTACATACTGGTTGGTCTTGCCGCAATTTACGAAGCGGTTATGCATATGCGTCACTGCCGTCACTGCAGCACCAAGGAAATGGAAAAACCGGCGCCTACTCAACAGCCCGGCATGTAATTTATCCTAATCGCTATTTAAAAATCCTCACCCAACGGCGAGGATTTTTTTTATTTGGGCAGAGTTTGAGCTTCGGGAATTTCTATCGTCTCCGGCAGAATTATTTTTACCACCTTGCCGGTTGTGGCACCCCCCACGCTCCCGCGCGGCGGGGAGGAAAGAGTTTTAGTACTGCGCACCAAGATCTCGCGCTCATTGCCGCTCCATATCACCGCGCTGCAGCTCTCCTCGCAGGAAATCCCGGCCACAGAAACCTGAAGAGGTTTTTTCAAGTTCACGAGCCACACCCGGTCGCCCTGGTCAGGCTTTTGCAGGGAAAAATTACGGTCGAAAACCGCCAGCCATTCACCCGAAGGCGAAAAGCTCAACTGCGACCAATCGCCGCGTGAGAGGCCCTGTAAATCGGGGAATGGCGCCTTGACCATTGTATCGGTAATCGGCAAAAGCTGCCCGACGCCAAGATTAAACTGCCAAAACCACGGATAAAGATACCGGTCTCTAACCGCGCTTTCATTATTGGCTACAATCAAATTTTCATTATCGGCCCAGGCTAAAATATAGCCCTCATTAGTCTCAAAAAAAACAATTTGGTTTGAACCCACGTCGTAAATAATATGGCTGCCACTGCAATAGCCCCTACTGTTTGGCACATTAGCGGCAAACTTCAAATAATCCGGCGAGAAACTGTAGGGGGCCTTAAAATTTGTGGCGCAAATGTCAGCCCGCGACCAGACTGTTTGACCGCCAATTTTGTAAGAAATTTCAGCCGCACTCTTGCTTAGATCCCATTCATACTCAAACCTGCCGCCATTGCCCACATTTTCTATTTGCCCTCTAAAATATTCAAACTTAACGCTTTCATCTTTTATATTAGCCGGCGTAAAACGTTTCTGATGAAAATCAACCGCCTCATTCCAGCGATCCAGCGTGCTCTCAAGCATGCTGAAACCGTAAGTCATTTCTTCAGTCAGCAAATCAACATATAAGGTACCAACTTTCTTAAAATACTCCTGGCCAACGTCTTCTTCCGAATATTCTTTCTCTAAATTAACAAAACGGAAAACCAATAAAAAAACGGTTATAAGAACAAGGGCCGCGCCAGTTATGTAATATACCCTTTTGGCATTTTTTTTTGTTTTAGCCGGTCGAACCGAAGTTGACTTCCACAAATTGCGGATCTGCAATGCCTCGCGTTTGTCTTCCGCTTCAACAAAAGCCTCAACTATTTCCGCTTCGCCCCATCCGGCCGCGCGCAATTTATCACGCATCTCGGCTTCGCTTTTGCCATGCGCCTGCTGTTGAATGATAAAATCTACTATTTCAGACCTTTTCATCCCGTATAATTGCCTCGAAAATCTTGGGTTTTGGTTCGACCCGGGGTTAACGAGTTCTTAAATACTCTTTCTTATTTCCCGTATTACTTCCATAATGCCAAGATTGAACTGGAGAATCCCAGTAGTAGAACCTTCGGTTCACTACGGGACAGGCAATCGAGGAAGCTATACGGGATTCATTTTGGTTTTTCAGAAACTAAAGTGATTTTATTATATAATTTTTTGTGTCTTTTTTCAACATTAAAACCGCCCTGGGCATAGCCAACCAAGCAAAGATTGGTTGCCAAGCCGATGATTCAAGCGGTTTTAATAAAATATAAACTAAGCAGCTCTTTCTTGATCGTGATCTTCTGCACGCCAGGCTACTATTCTGCCTCTACCTTTACGCGAATCTGGCCTTTGGTCACGTCTCGAATCCCTGCCAAAATTCCTGCGAAGTTCTGGCAGTCTGCCTTCAGGAACAAGTGGTTGTGCCAAAGCATCACGTTCCCTTTCTAATCTGGCCTCTTCACTGGCCTTTTCCTTTTGATCAGAAATACGCTCAATTTTGCCACCTTGGGCCTCTAAACTTCCAGAGACTGTGCGTAGGTTTCTTTCCGTATAACGCATATTAAATTGTATTTTTGTTTCCCCTCACACCTCAGTGTAAGTCAGGTATGAGGATTAATCCGCACGCCAAAGTTCTGTAGGAAGTTGTTGGTGTGCGGGGACCTTTTATATATTATAGCAAATATTGAAAAGTTTTGCAAATGCCAAAATGCAGAAACGGACGCCCTGGATCAGGACGTCCGCTCGTCTACGTATGTACGTTACCGTGCCGCCCGCAGGCGCTCTTGCCAGTCTGGCGTCCGGGCCAAGACCCAGATAGCGTGCATTTCTTGGAGGCACGCCGACGCTGACAGCGGCAAAATCTCGCCGGGCCGGGCGTCGTCGAACCTCTTGCCTCCCCGCTCCGCGGCGTAGTTTTGCTTCAGCAGCTTGTAAGCGAGCCCTAACTCATCGGGCTCAGCGAAGCCGTGCTGAATGTAGGCGCTGTTGACTGAAGCGAGGAAAACTCGAACGCTGCGCACTGTGTTGATTAATATCATCGTTCCCCCTTCAAAATGGACGGTTTTGATATTATGCGCTAAAAATTTGCTTGCGTCAATAACTTGTAAATACTGCCCTTAGAATACCAATTTCGGCATTTCAAGGGTGTTACCGATGTATCTCATCTTGTTCATAACTGATGTATGATGGTTTCTTACCAATAATCAGTCTATACTTAAATTATTCTGGCACACCCCACGGAAATGGAGGCAACAATGACACGCTCACGAGGCTTCGAAACTGCCAATGACCGCTTCAAGCGGGGCTTCGGCAACTGGTTCTGGGGTTCGGTCACGGCTGCGGCTGTACTCCACTTCCTGCTCTTCGCCTTTTTCCCGACGATGACGTCGGCGGACATTTCGATCTCAAGTGACGAGATGACCGGAATCGAGATTCCGAACGAGATCAAGATCCCGCCGCCGCCGCAGCAAATCGCGCGGCCAGCCACGCCGGTGATCAGCGCCACGGCGATCGACGACGATATCACGATCGCGCCGACCACGTTCGAGCAGAATCCGATCTCGAACCTGCCGCCGCCCCCGACCAATACCACAACTGGCGCCAA
>Ga0209542_10009796_pt1 | contig 17472 bp, 20 predicted proteins | sample RifCSPhighO2_01_FD_184028 | JGI IMG/M metagenome (GOLD analysis project Ga0209542, IMG submission 184028) | Soil microbial communities from Rifle, Colorado - Rifle CSP2_plank highO2_0.1 (SPAdes) (version 2) | ecosystem: Environmental > Terrestrial > Deep subsurface > Rock core/Sediment ...
GTGAGCCTGCCCCGGAGCCAAGCGCCACACCAGAACCGACGCCAGAGGAAAGTGTGACCCCGGAGCCTAGCGTTACTCCTGAACCGACACCTGAGCCGACTCCAGAAAGTACTCCCGAACCCACCCCAGAAACCACCCCCGAATCCTAGTGATTTATAGCACGTCTAGCCGGTGGGAGGGCGTTTTTTGGAAAATCCGTGCTACCGGAGTACAATGAAGTCGTGCGATGATATTGTCTGAGATGGAGCGGTAACCGCCAGTTGACTGCTAACGTCTATAATTTATAATGAAGATGAAGAAGATGCCAAAGCAAAAAAATCAATTCTATTCCGTTATTTACGAGACCGACCCGGAAGGTGGCTATCTTGCATTTGTGCCGGAGCTGCCCGGTTGCCATAGTCAAGGCGATAATTTAGCCGAAACCAAGCGTAATATTAAAGAGGCGGTGGAAGTCTACTTAGAAAGTTTAGAAAAAAAGGGGACAAATTTACCAAAACGGGATATATTGTTGGGCTCTGTCGAGGTGGCGCTCTAATGAAGAGGCTACCTGCACTTACCGCTAAGCAGGTTATCCACATAATCAGAAAACTGGGATTTATTGAACACCGTCGTCGCGGATCGCACGCGGTGTTTTTTAATACACAAACCCAGCGACGCACCGTGATTCCATGTCATGCCGGAAAGACTATCAAACGGCCGCTTTTGTATGCAATCATTCATGATGACTTAAGAATTACCGTAGAGGAGTTTTTGAAATTACTATGATTGCAAAAAATCAGATTGGTGAAGAAAGTTTGGCCGAAGTCTGCCCTTACTGCCAGTCTAAGGATTTTGTTAAGCGCGGCTTACGGCAGAAAAAACTAGAGCGGGTACAGCTGTATTTATGCCGCAATCCGGTGTGTGGCCGCACTTTTACCGCCCGTTTTATTAAGGGCCATACCTACCCGCTCAATCTGATTATTGATGGCATCAGCTATTACAATCTGGGTTATGGGCTAGAGGAAACCTGCCGTCTGTTGGGAAAAAAGTTTGGCGTTAAACCGGATTACTCCACCCTGGCAGTCTGGATTAAGCAGTATGCCAGTCTCTGTCGTTATGCTCGCTTGCGCCCCTTCGCGCTGAAACTTTTCAAACCGGCCGACACGGTGGAGGTAGTTAATATGGCGCATCGGCAGATTTACCGTTTTCTTTACCACCGCGCTAAAATGTGGCTGACGCTCAAAGAGAGTTATCGACACCGCGGCTTTGCACCGTTGAAGGATTATCTGGATGGGGTCAGTAGCGAAACGCCGCATCAATATTTTCAACAAGGGCTGCGCATCTCCGAGGTGCGTTCAAAGTTTGACAAGGCGCAGATGATTGTGCGCGCCAAGAAAAATTATGCCAACGAACTGGCGAAGTTTGTCCTGCAGGCGGTCAGCGATAACAAAAAACGCCATGCCGTGCTGCAGCAGTTTATGCTGGCTAACGATTCTGTGACCGTCGCGGCCGAGGTGCCGGTCTACATTCGAAAAGAGGATATTGAACATATGGAAAACCAGCTTAACTTTAAAATTCTTGACGGGGAGAGTATAGAGCTAAGGGGACGCGCTGGCAAAACCAAGGCAATTTCGGCAGCGGAAGGCCTGCCCCGTCTGCTGACGGGCCACATCGACCTAGTGCAGGTCCGTAACGGCCAGATCCATATTCTGGATTACAAACCGAACGCCGCCAAGGAAAAACCGATTGAACAACTGACCTGGTATGCCCTGGCCTTGTCGCGGCTGACCGGTCTGCGGCTGTACGAGTTCAAGTGCGCCTGGTTTGACGAAAAAGATTACTTTGAATTTTATCCCTTGCATGTGGTCAAGAAGATTCAGGAGCGCAAGCGGAAGCGGCGGGTCTATTTAAAAGCGCACGGCACTGCAGTGGAGATACCGGAGGAAAATGTCATTAAGATAGTCTAATTATGTCGTACGATAGTTTTAAAAGATTTGGCGTAAAGAAGCCAGTGCGATCTTTTCGGGACCTGGAAGTGTACCAGAAAACCCTAGAAAATTCAGTAATCATTTTTAAAAATCTGCGGCCACTGCTAGCGCGGCTAAAATTTCCCTTGCTAGAGAATATGATTAATTGTGCTTTGACTATCCCAGCTACTTTGGCGGAAGGGCATTCGATTAGATTCGGCGACCATAAGCAGGGACTATTATTGCTAGAAAAGGCCATGGCCGGGTGTAATAAAATGATCGTTTATTTGGAACAAGCCAGGGGTATTTACGGCAGCAAACTGGATGGGGATTTAGTCGAAGATTTGGTCAAAAAATATGCCGACGTAAGAACTAAAATCTTTCGACTCGAAAAAAGCTGGCAAAAGTTCACCCCGCCCCAGCGTTGATAACTAGTTTGTTTCCGAGCGGTAAAAATGTGAAAATTAAGCTAGTTAAAAACTTCATAACACGTCTTTAGTTCTGGAGCGTCCCAGTGCCGAAGTTGTCTTGTGCCGGCCTTTTGGCCTAACTCGTCCCGCCACCGAAATTGCAATATCGGCACTGGGACTCGGCTCAACGCACAAACAATATCGGCACCGGGATGCTCGGCACTGGGGCGTCAAGTCCTATGCGATGGAATCCCTTTAAGAAACGGGATCTTCCGGTGGCGGTCGCCGAGATAGGGCAAGACCAATATACTGGCGCGGATTATGCGCCGGATGTCGCGTCAGCCCAAGTAGTTAGTAGTGAACTCCCAGCCGAGATGGTAGCTTTGGATGAGTTCGTGGCGGCCGAAACGGCCGCCACCCGTACGCTCACGCGCCTAATCCGTGGCGTCCTGATTGCTCTGGTAGCTCTGCTGCCAGTTTTTATTCTGCCCTTTACGGCTCCAGGCGAAGTACTGACTAGTAGTAAGCAGTTGCTACTCTATACTGCAGATATTGTTTTATTGGTGCTGTGGTTGGTATTAATTATGAGGCAGAATGGTGTGGTACTGAAGCGGAGCGGTCTGGAGTGGGGAATACTGGGATTACTGGTGGCCGGTTTCCTGGCGGCGGCCTTTTCGCAACTGCCATTTGCCAGCTTTCTGGCCGGCGGCGGCTGGCTGACCCTGGCCAGTGGCTTGCTGTTTTTCTTTTTACTGATTAACTTCTTTTCGGCTGAGGAGATTCCTGGTTTAAGCCGTTGGCTGCTGCTAGGCGGAACGGTAGCGGTACTACTGACTTTGCTAGCGGTCTTTAGCCTGCCCTTAATAAGCTGGCTGACGGGTGGAGCAGTGACCTTAACCACGGTCGGTTCACTTAATGCACTAGGAGCTCTGGCGGTACTACTGTTAATATTGAGTTTGAGTAATGGCGCAGTGATACCGGAAGCGGCCTGGTCTGAGTCAGGCGTTACTGATTACACGCTAGAGCTGCCCAAAGCAACTGGTTGGTGGCGAGTGGTCAAGTTGGCCGCCGCTACCTCATCCGCCTTACTATTAGTAGCCATTAACTGGTGGGTGTTTTACTTGGTATTGGCGGTCGGTATGGTAGTGATAATTATCGCGCCGGGGTTTGTACAGCGTACTACCGGCTGGAAGCTAAAGTTTGGGGCAGCGCAGCTGTTGGCACCCCTGATCATTCTCGTACTCGCGCTTTTGCTGATCTTTTCCAGTACCTATTTTAGTTTTAATTTGCCGGGCAAGGCTGACTTACCAATTGAGGTTTCGCTGACCCAGTCTAGTTCCAGCAAAATTGCCGGCCGAGCCTTGCTTGCCAAGCCAGTGCTGGGTTACGGGCAGGAAAATTTTGCTCTAGCCTTTGACCGTTTCAAAGACAACTCACTTAACTACACGCAGTTCTGGTCGGCGCGCTTTCCTAACTCGGCCTCGGAGTTTTTTAACCTACTAATTGAGCAAGGGATTTTAGGTACAGTCGCCTGGCTCTTCTTCTTTGGCTCGTTATTCTATTATGCTCTGCGGCGGCAGAATAATGTGCTAACGGCTACCCATGTCTGGCTGGTGATGCCGACCCTGGCAGCGGCCGTGGCGTTGTGGTTTCTTTATCCCTACGCCATCACGCACCATTTTGTTTTTTGGTTTTTGGCTGGACTGTTGGCTATTGTCCTGGCCACGCCGGAAAAGGAATGGCGGGTGCGCATGGACGACTCCTCGTTATCCTCCATCACTGCTTCTTTGGCCTTTGTGTTGGTGTTGGTCTTGGGTTTAGTTGGTGGCTATATGCTGGTACAAAGGTATGCTGGTGAAATATATTTCGCTAAAGCGGCAAAGTTAGAACTCGACAGTCCAGAAAAAGTGGAGCAGGCCATTGGCTACCTGACTACGGCGGTTAACACTGACCAGCATGACTTGCGTTATCTCAACAGCTTCTCCTCATTGGTGCTGAATCGTCTACAACAGGAGCTGAATAATACTAAAGATAAACCAGAAGAGGTGCGGGCTCGCGTGCAAAATCTCTCGGTAGCCATTATTCAAGCGGCCCAACGTATGCAGGCCAACTTGGGCAATGATGCAGCTGCCTGGCTCAACTCGGGCTTGGTGTTTGAGAATATTATGACGCTCGTGCCGGATGCCGACGGGGCGGCGATTAGCGCTTACGAACAATATCGCAGACTGGCGCCGCAGGACCCAGTTGGGCCAGTTCACCTAGGTAGTATCTACCTGGCTCGGGCCGATAATACCATTGCGGCGATTAATAACGCTAAGGCTAATAAGCAGGAGGTAAAAAACGAAACTGAACTACGGGCCCGGGTGAAAGAGGATTATATTAAGGCGGAGATTAGCTTTAAGCAGGCAATCGACTTGAAACGCGATCTTGCCACCGCGCTTTATAACCTCGGTATTGTTTATGAGCGGCAGAATAAGTTGACTGATGCGATTAAACAGCTGGAGTTGACTCGCACCGCCAACCCGAGTGATGCTGGGTTACCCTTTGAGTTGGGGTTGCTTTACTACCGTAACAACAAAAAAACCGAGGCGATTGGTCAGCTACAACAAGCCGTCAGTTTGTTTAAAGACTTTTCCAACGCGCGCTGGTACCTGGCTTTGATGCTGGAGGAAAGGGGTGACCTAGATGGGGCTAAGGCGCAGTTGCGCGAGATACTGGCTTTGGAGGTTAATAAAGATAACCAGACGGTTAAGGATAAGTTAGCCGCCCTAGAAAGTGGCCAGCGAGAGTTGCCACCTAACGAAGCGACTGATAAGCAACCGCTACCGTAAAGCATGGGAATTTGGGGGAAAATTAAGATTTTAGGAAGCCAGCTGGCCCCGCGCCGCGGGGCCAGCTGGCTTGTCTTGTTAATACTGGCGGCAGTGATCCTTCCTGCCTGGCAGATTTATCGGCCGCTGGATGGTCAGGCCAGTGAAAAAATTGAGTTTGTGATCGCGCGCGGCGAGACGCCGCGCGCGGTGGCTGATCGGCTAGCCATGGCTGGTCTGATTCGTTCGCCAGAATTTTTTTGGTGGTACGCGCGGCTGACCTGGCAGGCTGGTGACTTTCAGGCCGGGAAATACAAACTATCACCGGCTGATAGCACGGCTACCATCGTCCAGCTATTTGCCGAGGGCCGAGCGGAGTCCAATGATATTAAAGTCTTAATCTATGAAGGGATGAACTTGGCCGACATCGATAAGCTAATGGCGCAGGCCGGACTGATTCGCCTGGGTGAGTTACTAAATAAAGCAAATCTAAGTTTGGAAGGCCAGTACTTTCCCGATACTTATCGCTTTTGGCCGACCGTCTATGATTCGGCCGGGGAGATTAAGGCTAGGTTGCTCGAAAACTTTACCACTAAAACTACTGATTTGCGTGAGTTCAATCAGTTAAGCGAGACCGAGTTCCAGCGGATTTTGGTTGTTGCTTCGCTTTTAGAAAAAGAAGTGCCTAAAATTGAGGAGATGCGCACTGTCTCGGGCATTATTCAAAACCGTCTACGCAAGGGGATGCGGCTACAAATCGATGCCACCACTGGTTATGCCGCCTGTCTGCCTAAGTTTGAAAAAGGTCAGTATTGTGATGTCAGCCAGGCCAATATTGTGGCTAATCTAAAGAATCCCAATCCCTACAATACCTACGCCAATGCTGGCTTACCGCCTGGCCCGATCACCAACCCCGGCTTGCGTGCGATCGAGGCGGCAATCAATCCTTTGCCGAGCGAGTATTATTTTTATCTCTCCACGCGTGACGGCCGCACTATCTACAGCAAAACCGGTGCCGAGCACGAAGCCAACCGCCGCAAATATCTCGGCCGTTAGCCGCAATTAAGTGTGTAATTATAGCGCGATCGCGCTATAATTAGCAGATATGAAAAGTAAGTTTATTGCAGGTATTTTGGATTTATTGGAAAAAATCCCGACCCGGAGGTTCGTGCCTAGAGAATATGACAAAACTTGGTACAATCTCAGTCGTCGTAAACTCGTTTTCCGTGATCAGAGAAACAGATGGCAGCTAACTAAGTCTGGTGAACAATGGGCCAAGCGCGCTCGCATTAACTACTTCAAAGAAAGACATAAAGCCTGGGATGGTAACTGGCGAGTAATAATTTTCGATATTCCCAAAGAGCTGCACAATAAAAGAAACTATTTTCAAAAACGGTTAAAAAGTTTTGATTTTTTTCCTTTACAAAAAAGCGTTTACGTTTTCCCTTATCCCTGCGAGGAAGAGTTGGCAATCATAGGCCAGCAATATAAGGTAACAGATTACATCGACGTCCTATTGGCTAATAACCTTGGGTTTAAAGAAGAAAAGATTCGCAAACACTATGGTTTATAGAGCGTCTACAAGTGTACAATTATAGCGCGATCGCGCTATAATTGTACACTTGGTGGATAGGGATTTTTTTGCTAACTTTAGCTCATGCTAAAAACCGAGGCAGTGGAGAAGGTAGCCGAGTTGGCACGACTCAAACTCTCGCCAAACGAGGCAGAAAGATTTCAAAAAGAATTAGGGACAATTTTGGAGTTTGTCGAACAACTGAAAGCCTTAGATGTAGGAAGCATTTTACCCACTACTAGTATTAGTGGAGTGGTGAATGTGGCGCGAGAAGATGAGATGGCCGCCCAAGTTAATTGGACGAGCCTCTCGCCTCGTCTCCGGCGAGTCGGAGCGGGCGCCCCAGAGGGGCGGGAGCAGTTATTAAAACAAGCGCCAGAGCGGAAAGGCGACTTTATTAAGGTCAAAGCGATACTGGGAGAGAAAATAGAAAATAGAAAGTAGAAAATGGAGGCAGATAGATTTAAGCAGTTAACCATAAGAGAAGTGCAAACCGGTATCAAAACTGGTGAGTTTTCAGCCGAAGAATTACGAAAGGAATTTTTAACCAAGATTGAAAAAGAAAATCCTAATTTAAATGCTTATCTTTCGGTCTTTTCGGAAAAGCTAACTGACACACCAGCTGGCGCTTTACATGGCGTTCCCCTGGCTATCAAAGACAATATCAACTTAGCTGGGCAAATCACTACGGCTGGTTCAAAAATTTTGGCCAGTCATCGTTCGGTCTACGATGCCGCGGTAATTAGCAAATTGCGTGCCGCCGGAGCGACTTTTTTAGGCAAGACCAATTTAGATGAGTTTGCCATGGGTTCCTCCACCGAAAACTCTGCTTTTGGCGTAACTAAAAATCCATGTGATCCCACGCGCGTAGCCGGCGGTTCCAGTGGTGGCTCGGCCGCCGCGGTGGCGGCTGGCCTGGCGGTGGCGGCACTTGGTTCCGATACGGGTGGTTCAATTCGACAGCCCGCCGCTTTTTGCGGCGTGGTGGGGCTGAAGCCAACCTACGGCCGGGTCTCGCGCCATGGCTTAATTGCGATGGCCTCCAGTCTCGATCAGATCGGGCCGCTTACTAAAAATGTTTTTGACTCCGCCTTGCTTCTAAATGTACTTAGCGGCCGCGATCCAATGGACTCCACCTCGGTTGATCAGCCAATAGTTGATTTTACCGCCAATTTAGACAAGCCGATCAAGAATTTAAAAGTGGCGGTGCCAAAAGAATATTTTGGGTCTGGTCTCGACTCCCAGGTAAGCGAGACTGTTACGCGAGCGATTAGCCAGTTGCAAGAGCTCGGTGCCAAAACCGAGACGGTTAGTCTGCCGCATAGCCAGTATGCGCTAGCCGCCTACTATTTAATCATGCCGGCGGAAGTCTCCTCTAACCTGGCCCGGTTTGACGGGGTGCGCTATGGCTTAGCTGAAGCTGGTGATGATCTGCTCGACACCTATCTGGCCAGTCGTTCGGCTGGGTTTGGAGCGGAAGCCAAACGGCGGATTATGCTTGGCACCTATGCCTTGTCGGCGGGCTATTATGACGCCTACTATCTACGCGCCCAAAAGGTGCGTACGCTCATTCGCCAGGACTTTGAAAAAGTTTTTGAAAAGTTTGATATAATCGTAGGACCAACTACTCCCACCACCGCCTTTAAAATCGGCGAGAAGAAGGACCCGTTGGCGATGTATTTGGCGGATATTTACACGGTGTCGGTTAACTTGGCGGGTTTGCCGGCCATCTCTATTCCCTGTGGGGAAGTGGCGGGTTTGCCGGTGGGGTTACAGCTAATTGGCAGGCCCTTTGCCGAGGAGACGATTTTGCGGGTAGCCCATCAATACGAAATGACAAAATCCAAATGACAGATCAAATTCCAATAGGTTTTTATAATTATGGCCTTACTTCCCTTTGATCCTGCGCAAATAGCCAGAGAGAGTCTTGGTGGAATCTATACCAATGCCCTTGGCAATCTTTCACCATTAAATCGAGAAGGTAAACTACAACTGGCCATCGCTAATGATCCAATCAAGCAGATCACCGAGTATGATTTTAAACCAGCTTTAAGCGCCATTGAAACTATTGGTTTGATCTTATCCATCGGATTAGGCTTGGTTTTGGTATTTGTCTTGCTACGCCTAAGTCGTTATTGGGAGGAGAAGGCGATTATGTTGCGCGAAGTAGTTCAGCCGCCTAAGCCAGGGGAGGATGTTTATGAGATTCGCTGGCACGAGGTGCGCAGGCACATAGCTTCGCAAAATGACTCGGAGTGGAAATTTGCCGTGATCGAGGCGGACAAGATCGTGGATGACGTTTTGCGCAAAACCGGCTATCCAGGCGAGACGATGGGCGAACGCTTAATGTTGATTGACCCTGGCCAGATGCAGTCCTTGGAAAACCTTTGGTCCGCGCATAAACTGCGCAATATTATCGCCCATAATCCGGATTATCAGGTGCGTTATGCCGAGGCGCATGAAGCGATCCAAAATTACGAAAAGGCTCTGAAGGAGTTAGGGGAGCTGGGGTAGGAGAGAGAGGGGGGGGTGGTGGATTTGGTTTTTAGGCTAAAGTATGGTATAATATATTTTAGTTCAAAGGAGCTCTCTATGAAAAATCTCGGGGCAGTGCTGTTCTTTTTTGGGCTGATCGCCCTAATGGGAGCAGCTGACTGGACAGATCAACATCCGGAAATTGATCTGTCCAGCTTATCGTCATTAGGCCTACCCTACTGGGTAGTTGTCGGGACCCTAATAGGGGTGGGCCTGGCGGCTTTCGGCGGAGGGGCGTTACTCCTCCGCCGTTAGGGTGGCTTTCCGGAAACCAAAGTGGGCGCGCGGCGCGCCCACTTTTTCTTTAGTTATCCACTATTTTGTTTGGGAATAAGGTACAAGAAGAATATAATAGATGATAAATCGGTTTAATAAGCAACTCATGAACAACAAATATGTTTGGCTGGTAGTGGCGATTTTAGTGGTCGTGGTCGGTTATGTCTGGATGGGCGGTAACCAGGCTACAGGCCCAGATTCATCTGGCTCACCCTCACCCAGTGGCTCCGCTGGCAGTACCTCCAGTCCCACGGCTGGCCGCACCAAGACCCCTACTGGCACCCCGCAAGACAACGTTAGCTATACTAATTTGCTAAAACAATATCAGGCGGCTGGCACTTTGATCCAGTTTGATGCCAACTGCCAAATGAGTCCAAACAAGCCAACTTTCAAGAGTGGCACGCGGGTGATGCTGGACAGCCGGGCCAATACCCCACGCACTATCATGATCGGTAGTAAGTCTTATCCAATGTTAAGCTACGGCTTTCGCTTGGAGACTTTGAGTAGTTCGACTCTGCCGCAAACTTTAGTAGTGGACTGCGGTAACCGTCAGAATGTCGGAACTATCTTATTACAACGCTAGGCAACAGACTCACACTACTATGGAAGGACCAAAAGAAACTCCCAGAAGCTTTTTGGAATTACAAAAAGACAAAAAACAAGAAGACATTCTCGGAGTGCTGGATTTTTACCCACAAACTGCCCAGTTTTTAAAAGATAATCCGCAGCACAAAGAAGCTGTGACGGTCTTATTAAAAGAAGCTCAGAAGCGGGACAAGCTCTTCCCAGTGGTGGAATTTCTTAAAGATAATCTGGGCAAAGCGGAATCCGTTCAGGAAATAATCGTCCGGGCCTTCAAAGAGATAGTAGAGATGGAGGTTGATCCGAATAATATCTTTTCCAGTAAAAATTAGTAACTAAGTTTGTTTTTGTTTCAAATAAAAATCGCCGAGGCGAAAGCCTCGGCGTTGTGTTTCTGAAATAAATTGCAAAAAGTCTTGAATTTTGCTAAATTTCTTACCTTCCTCCTTCGCTAAAAGCTTCGGAGGACGTAGCGCCCAAATATGAAGCAATCCGTTACTAATCTCCGCAATATCGCGATTATCGCGCACGTTGACCATGGTAAAACCACCTTGGTGGATTTTTTATTGAAGCAGTCCAATACCTTCCATGCCAAGGCCGAGGAGTTGGGCAAGGATCTGATCATGGACTCTAACGACCTAGAGCGGGAGCGGGGTATTACTATTTTAGCTAAAAATACCGCGGTAAATTATCAAGGGACTAAGATCAATATTATTGACACTCCGGGTCACGCGGATTTTGGTGGCGAGGTGGAGCGCACGCTCAACATGGCGGATGGTGTTTTGTTGTTAGTGGATGCCCAAGAGGGACCGATGCCGCAAACTAAATTCGTTTTAAAAAAAGCATTGGAGTTAAATTTACGCGTCATTGTGGTGGTGAATAAAATCGACAAGCCGGGCGCCGATATTAAGCGTACCGAGGACGAAGTGGCGCATTTGTTTTTAAATTTGGGTGGTGACGATCATCATCTAGACTATGCCACGGTTTACGCCATTGGCCGGGAGGGTAAGGCCTGGGGTCATATTCCCACCAAAGAGGAGATTAGTCAGCCGGGTACGCTTGAGCCACTTTTTAAAAAAGTAATTGAACATATCGCCGCGCCGGAAGTAGATGCAGAGGCCCCCTTTCAATTATTAGTCACCAATCTAGATCGCGATAATTACCAGGGTAAATATACGATTGGGCGGATCGCGCGTGGTGCGGTTAAAACTAATCAGCCGGTAGTAGTGATTGACCACGGTGGCAACAAAACCGCGGGGCGGATCGACAAGATGTTTGTTTTTGATGGCTTGCAGCGTAAAGAGGTAACGGAGGCCAGCGCCGGTGAGATTGTGGCCTTAACCGGTATCCCCGAGGCGCATATCGGCATGACTGTGGCGGACGCGGCCACGCCGGAGGCGTTACCACCAATTGCCATTGAGGAGCCAACTTTGCGGATTCGCATTGGCCCCAATACCTCGCCTTTTAAAGGACAGGATGGGCAGCTTTTGACCTCACGTCAGATCGCTGAGCGTTTGCACCGTGAGTTGGAAACCAACGTTGGTATGCGCCTGGAGGAGTTGGGTGGTACGGATTTTTTGGTTTCGGGACGAGGCGAACTCCACCTTTCGATTTTAATTGAAACGCTTCGGCGCGAAGGTTTTGAATTAGAAATCTCCAAGCCAGAGGTGATAATTAAGGAGGTAAACGGGGAGAAAATGGAGCCCTTTGAAGAGGTAACGGTGGATGTGCCAGCCGAACATGTGGGCAGCATCACCACTGAATTTGGCAAGCGCAAGGCCACCCTAGTGGAGATGATTAACCATGATAATGGTTATGCCCGTTTGGTCTACCATATTAGCACGCGCGGTTTTTTGGGTTTACGTAATACTCTAGTTTCTGAAACTAAAGGTACGGCGGTGATTAATAGTGTACTGTTGGGCTATCAACCACTAGGGGAAACCTTAAACCAAACCCGCAACGGCGCCTTAATTGCCTCCGAGACCGGTAAGGCGGTAGCCTTAGGTCTAGAAGTGGCGCAGGGCCGCGGCACGGTTTTTATTGGTCCAACTACGCCAGTCTATCAAGGTATGATTGTGGGCTTAAATAGTCGCAAGGAGGAGATCGAGATCAATGTCTGCAAAGGCAAGGAGTTAACCAATATGCGTTCTAAAAGCGCCGATAGTAAAATTGTGTTGGCGCCACCGTTGGTGATGACCTTGGAACAAGCCTTGGATTTTATCGAGGATGACGAGTTGCTGGAAGTTACTCCCCAGAATCTACGTTTACGCAAAAAGTATCTTACAAAGACTGATCGGGCGCGGGCCTTGCGGGCTTAGTTGCCATATTAGAAAACTAGTGATAACTTACCTCCGTTCGTGGGGCTAGTTTTCTTAGCTAAAAACTAAAAACTAGACACTATAAACTATAAACTGCTTTGACCAATCAAGCACTACTAAACTATATCTACCAAGCCCGCGCGGCGGGGATGACTAACCAGGTGATTGCTGGGGAGTTGCTTAAGGCTGGCTGGCTAGCCTCGGATATTATCGAGGCGTTAGCGGCCCATCCGCCGCGCTTTTCGCGGGAGAAACCAGCCGGCACGCCAAAAAGTCAGGATGACTACTTAGGTGGACAAGCCACTGCCGTGACTATCGAGGTAAAAAACATTAAAAAATATTTCGGCCCAGTTAAAGCATTGGATGATGTCAGTTTGACGGTAAAAGCTGGGACGGTGCTGGCCCTACTTGGTCCTAATGGTGCTGGCAAAACCACGCTAGTGCGCATACTGACCACCTTGCTTAAACCCGATAGTGGCAGGGCGGTGGTGGGTGGCTTTGACGTAGTGCGCCAGACCAACGAACTACGCTCGGTAATTGGCTTAACCGGCCAGTTTGCCGCGATTGATAACATTTTAACTGGCCGGGAGAATATTGAACTGGTAGGCCAGCTTTACCATCTGTTTGGCCATGAGGCCAAGCGGCGCGCCCGGCTTTTACTTGAGCAGTTTGACTTGGTTGCGGCCGCCGATCGCCCAGCCAAAACCTACTCTGGTGGTATGAAGCGGCGGCTGGATTTAGCGGCCAGCTTGGTTGGTCGGCCGAAGATTTTATTTTTAGATGAGCCAACCACCGGCCTGGATCCGCAGAGCCGTAACCGGTTATGGCAGCTGGTGAAGGATTTAGTGGCCCAGGGCACCACCGTACTCTTGACCACTCAGCAGATGGATGAGGCCGAGCATCTAGCCGATCGGATTATCGTCATCGATCATGGCCGGATCATCGCCCAAGGCACCGCGGTGGAGCTAAAGCGACAGGTGGGCGGTGATGTTTTGGAGATCCACCTGGCCGATCATCAGTGGACGGAGGAGGCGGCTCGGCGGGTGGCGCAGCTTGGCATCGGCACGCCGCGGGCGGACAAGGCGGTGGGAAAAGTTTCTTTACCGATCAGTGGCGGGGCGGCGGTGTTAACTGACGCGGTGCGGATTTTGGATAACTCTGGCATTAAGATTGCTGATGTGGCGTTGCATCGGCCGAGCTTGGATGATGTATTTTTGGCGTTGACTGGCCATAAAGCGGAACAAACGGTCTAATATGAATATGCAACCAATCGACAATCTAATTGACGCGGCACTCTGGAGTATTAGCGATATTATGGTGATGACTAAGCGTAATCTTTTGGGCTACTTACGTTTGCCGCAGCTGATTGTCTTCTCGACCATTCAGCCAGTGATGTTTGTGTTGCTTTTTGCCTACGTTTTTGGCGGAGCGATTCAAACCCCTGGTTTTGATTACATTAACTATCTAATTCCGGGAATTATGGTGCAGACGGTATTATTTGGGGCGATGATGACGGGGGTGGGGTTGGCTAACGATATCGCGCAAGGGATGATTGATCGTTTTCGCTCCTTGCCGATGTCGCGCGCGGCGGTCCTAGCAGGGCGCACCATCTCTGATCTTTGTCGCAATATTTTTGTGGTGTTGCTGATGGCGCTAGTCGGTTACCTGATTGGTTTTCGTTATCAAAATGGTTTAGGTAATTTTATCGGGGCGATGGGCCTAACGGTTTTATTCGCTTTCGCCTTTTCCTGGATCTCGGCTACGATCGGTCTGTGGGTAAAAAATGTGGAGACCGCCCAATCGGCTGGTTTTATCTGGGTCTTTCCGCTGGCTTTTGTCAGTTCAATCTTTGTGCCAGTGGAAACGATGCCTAGCTGGCTACAGGGGTTTGCCAACAATCAACCGATTTCAGCCACCGTTAACGCGGTGCGGGCTTTATCGCTGGGCGGACCAGCGGGTGACTGGGGGCTCAAAGCACTGCTCTGGATCATTGGTATTTTGATTATCTTTGTGCCGTTGGCAGTGCGTCAGTATCGGAAAGTGGCGTAGGTTTTTCTATAAAAATGCTAAAGCCCGTGAGGAACGGCGACTGTCGGGATGACAGCGGGCTCCAGCACGGGCAGGTCAAATAATGTACTCGGCCGGGTAGACAATCTTGTCACATTCGGGGCAAAGGTCGCCCGCGCCACCGACATAGTTATCGCGCAGATCTACGTGTAGCTCTTTGGGGTAGGGCAGTGGTTTCTTGCACAAGGCGCAGGTCTCCTGCTCCTGGGGAGACGGCGGGGAGGGGTGCGGCCACTGAACTATATTAGACATCGGCGCTCCTTTCGGACAAAAAGTAGTTGACTTAGTTGTCAGGTTCTCGATCTCGATTTAGAGCAGGGCCTTTAATTTGCTGATTAGCTCTTCCTCCATCGCGATGTGTTTTTTTAGGCTGGTAACTGCTTCAGGATCGCCCTTCTCCTTTCTTAACGCCAGTTCATGGACATTTTTTGTCGAGGAATTGCTTTCGATCAAATATTTAATTCTTGAGATTACCTCTCTTCGACTTTCTTCGTTCGAGGCTTCTTTGAGTTGTTTTGCCATTTCACTTGGAAGCCTTCGATTAAAATAGAACAAATCATCCATTGGACTTTCTCCTTGCTAGTGAACAAATTAGGTGAACTAAAATAGAGTACCACCCTGTGCAGTGCTTTGTCAATAAGTTAAGGTTGGATCTTCACATCGTGTCGCACTCGGATTTAAAATAATGGCTTAATTGCTTATTTAAATATTTTCTTCCTGATCCGCCTTTGAGAAACTTTTCACGACCAAGCGCATCAGTCTTTAGTAGATAGCCTTCGAAATAGATTAACTTCCAGACATCTTTTGTGGCTATGCCACGAAATAAATTATGGAGTAATTTATTTTTCGTGGTTCTGCCGCCCTGGCCGTTTTGATGTTCAGATATTCTCTGTTTCAGATTTTTCGTGAAGCCAATGTATAAACTTTTGTCACCCTGGTTTTCGAGGGCATAGACGTAATACATAAAAGAATTGTCGCGCAAAATGACCCCGCGATCAAGAATTGATTTTGCGGGGTCATCGCCCGACTCACTCAAAAATTAAAAACCCATTTCTGGGTTTTTAATTTTCATGGCTCGCTTATGCTTGCCACGAGGAAATTGCGAAGCAATTTCTTTTCGTGGTTGCGGGGGTTGGATTTGAACCAACGACCTTCGGGTTCTTGATGTTACTGGAATTACTTCCAGGTTCGGACTATACCATTATCCATCCTTCGCCAGTTGGCGAGAAGGATTAGGATACTCCCATTATAGTCTCTGAACGTCTTTGCCGATTGGCAAATTTCGCTGCTGATTGCCCTTCACCGTAGTGGATAGGGTTTCCAGTCCCGAAAAGTTATGAAACTAACGGGATCCTCGATTTTGTAGTCTCGAATACGAGAAACAAAATCGGGACAATTTAGGGAATTTTTCCACAGTATATTACTATACCGGGTCACAATTACTTATGAGCCCGACGAGCTACCAGACTGCTCCACCCCGCGCCCTGACACCTAGTTAGGATATATTATTTTGTGGCTCAAATAATACAAATAAACCAAGTGGGTAATATTTCTAAGCCTTATCGCTCCACCCTCGCAACTGTAAGCCACAATCCTAACCTAGGTGTAAGGGCCACGATATTTGATTGCCGATAATCAGTTTAGATTAATATATCGTATAAATCAACAAAGAGATTTTATATTGATTAGAATCGTACCGATGCTATAATATACTAAGATCACTAATCTTAGGTACAATGGCGAAATCAATCCTGCGTTTAAAGGCCCGTAGATTACGAGAAAAAGGAGTAAGTATTATAGTTATTGCCAAGAGACTTGGAGTAGCAAAAAGTACAGTTAGTTTGTGGTGTAGAGATATCGAGTTAACAAAGATTCAAATTGAGAAACTGCTTAAAGCTAAAGAAAATGGTCTTCGTTTAGGGCAAATAATGGGCGCGCAGGTTCAGAAGAAGAAAAGATTAGAGATAATTGATCAATATAAAAAAGAGGGGTTAAAAGAATTTAAAAACATTTCCGATAGAGAACACTTAATAACTGGCCTGGTACTCTATCTGGCGGAGGGGGCCAAAAAGTCTCGCCGAATAGAATTTGTAAACTCTGATCCGGCTATAATACTTTTCATGAGGGACTGGTTTATAAAGTTCTTTTCAGTGCCACCAAAAAGATTTGTTTACAATTTTACGATTAATGAGATCCATAGAAAAAGGGTTAATATTGTAACAGGATTTTGGACGGATTATCTTGGGGTTTCCGATTCACAGTTTAGAAAGGCAGTATTTGTAAAAACAAAGCAGAAAAAAAGTTACGTCAATTATGATAATTATTATGGTACGTTTAGACTATCAATATTGAAAAGCACCTATTTATTGTATAGGATACTAGGATTAATTGAGGGAGTGATGAGTGCTAAAACTGGCCGGCGTAGCTCAATGGGAGAGCGGAACCCTCATAAAGTTCAGGTAACAGGTTCGATCCCTGTCGCCGGCACTCGGTTTAAAACTTAATAATAATTGCGGGCGTAGGGGAGAGGCCGTCCCCGGATCCCTGTCACGGATCATATCGCCGGTTCGAATCCGGTCGCCCGCGCTAAGTTTTAATCTGGGGCCCGGAAGGTAGTCTCGGTTTACTATCTTCCGGGCTTCGGACTAGCGAGCACACAGCTCGGCCCAATGGTTTATAGTGTCTGTGTAGCTATAAGGGGTTAACCATCGGAATATGCTACGGACAAGCCGGAGACCGTGTCAAAAACGGACTCCCCACCAGGGGCAATTCCCCCAGCGAAATACTAGATGGACCCTGGTATTGCATTTCGTTGGCCCCCTCCTCACCAGAGGTGCGAAGGATATCTGGAAGGGTGCAAGCCCGCGGTCTGCCTTCGGCAGACCGCCTTTTCATTTTAGCTGATTTTGCTACCATAAATTTCATCAATGCCGCACAATTTAATAACAATTGATT
>Ga0209542_10009799_pt1 | contig 17472 bp, 17 predicted proteins | sample RifCSPhighO2_01_FD_184028 | JGI IMG/M metagenome (GOLD analysis project Ga0209542, IMG submission 184028) | Soil microbial communities from Rifle, Colorado - Rifle CSP2_plank highO2_0.1 (SPAdes) (version 2) | ecosystem: Environmental > Terrestrial > Deep subsurface > Rock core/Sediment ...
CTCACTGCCCGAAGGCCAAGCTTTGGGGCCACTCCAAGGTCCATTGGTCGCTTCACAACTGACAGCCCCAGATGATGTCCACGAGAGAGTGGATTTGCCGGCGTAAGGGACAGAGGAGGGCGAGGCGGTGAGGCTAACGCTAGGCAAGGGAGCGCCCACCGTTACGGTAACACGAGATGTTGCCGGCGGTCCTCCTGAACCCGTGCAGGTGACAGTGAAGATTGTTGTGGAGACAAGCCCGGTGATAACCTGACTGCCGCTAATGTCCTTGGCGCCTGTCCAAGCTGAATTCGCGGGATCCGATGAGGCTGTGCAGGAACTGGCTCCGGTAGAACTCCAAGAAAGAGTGGTGGAACCGCCATAAGTTACCGCTTCAGGATCGGCAGAGAAAGTGACAACCGGAGGCCCAAGGGGCGCGCCCGTTACGGTTACGTCCACTGATTTACTGGCCGAGCGCATGGAACTGTCCGTGCAAGTAATCGTAAACGTAGTGGTGGTGTTAAGGCCGGTGATTGTTTGGGAACCTGATAACCCCTTGGTTCCCGCCCAAGCTGGATTAGTGGGCAGGGCCGAAGCACTGCAAGATGTGGCGTTGGTGGAAGACCAAGAAAGAGTGGTGGAACCGCCGTAGGCTACACTTTTAGGCGAAGCGTCCAGAGTAACCGTGGGCGCTGTTGGCGGAGATACGCTAACTGTAACAGATTTGCTGATAGATCCGTAAGAGCCACTGCAAGCCAAGGTAAAGGTGGTGGTGGTGGTCAGGGCCCCAGTTGACTGACCATCAGACCAGGTTGGTTTGGGTCCGCTCCAATTAGGGTTAGTCGGCGAAGCTGAAGCCGTGCATGATGTAACATTGGATGAGTACCAAGAAAGCGTCGAAGGATTGCCGTACGGCACTGACGTTGGTGAAGCGATTAGAGTAAGAGTGGGAGTAGGGGGTGGCGGTGGGGTCGGAGCAGAAACAGTGATAGATGAATTTATCATATCACCAAAATATCCTACGGGTGAATAAAATGCCGATGTATTGTGCATTAAAAAATAAAAACTGTACACACCGGGAAGGCTCGGAGCAATAATCTCAAAAGTAAAAGTGGTCACACAACCGGGCATACACGCGGAAGGTGGTGGTGTATAAGGAATCTCTTTTACTCCCCAAGTTAAATCCTCAGCCGGATATGATCTTAACGAGGTGCTGAAGTCATAATATGGTCCTGCGCCAGTGTTTTTAAATGTAATACTAACCGTGCGTCTTTCCCCGGGAATCATTGTTGTAGGAATGTTGCTGGTAGATATAATTTCTGAATCCATCGGGAGTGGAGATTCTAACACTGCCCCCGCCATTTGAGGTGCAAGTGTTCCCAACACCAAAACAAAACCTGCAACTTCAAATAATTTTTTTACAAACAACAATTCTTTTTGCAACATATGTAAATAATACAAAAAAAGCCTTGAGTGCGCAAACAAATTATCCCTAAATCCCAAATGTTGACTGGCGCCCCAAGCTTGAGGCTAGGAGCGCCAGGATGCGAATCGGCCGGACTATGCGCCCCAGCAAATCCTTTTAACGAAAGGCGCGGACCTACTCGTTACGCTCTTAACCGAGACGTAACCACACTGACCGAGACATAAATCGTTGATCTGGTGGCCACTCCTCTCGCGCGGAATGTGGAAAGAGTAACTACCGACAGGGACCTGCTGGTAGAACTCTGCCACCGAGGCTCGCCCTGGTCCGTTCATTGACGGACACAGTACCTCTGCGAAGTACGGACCCCTGCCGGTCGTGGTGGTGATAGTTATGACAACGACCGCCAACATATCACCATCCATCTTCTGAACCACGGGGTCGGTGACCGTGAAGCCGGTACCGACAGTTTCGAAGAGCGTCCCGGGCGCCGGGGTGGGAGCCGGAGTCGCTACAGGATCCGGCAACCGAGGCGCCGTTGGTGCAGCTTCCTTGCACCCCAAAAAGCCTGCGAGGGCGAGGGCGGCCAGAAGCGCCGCACCGAAGAACGAGACCGCGGACTTTGACCGCATAAAAGGACCTCCTAGTCCATCAGGTTTTGGGCGGAGTGCCCAAAAGCGACCGACGGATTTCGCTTTTTACATTTTACTCTAAAACTTGAGTCTGAAAAACGAGTTATCCACAGATTACAAAGTTACCTCTTGCTGGGGATCCGCCATATCAAGTATGCGTACACAGCCAAAACTGCGCTGATTAAAAATAAAGCCAGATTTTTTGTTGGAATTCCCCTAGTTCCGTTTACACTAACTTCCGTAACGTTACGCGCGTTAAGACCGGCAGGCAAATCAAACATATAGTATACAGGCAAAAAGTCGTAGTGTTCCTCATCTGCAACTTTAATGTTCAACCTTGGCTCGAAATAACCGGGTACAGCATATTCGCACTCCAGGCCGTTTATATAAGTCGTAGGCGGAGTTACAGCCAACTGCTTAATTACACCGACTTTACTGGGCAAATTACCTCCACACACCAAAGTGTATTCAAGGTCACCTTCCGGACTGCCATAAATTACTCCACGCAAATTAATTGTCTGTATGGGCTTGATATGTAAAAAGTCGCTCAGAGTTTTCTCCCCCGTACCTGTCAACTCAACCGAGTAAAAACTATCTCCATCTTTATCATCCGCATCTTCATGGCCGTAAAGTGGCGTTCGAACAAAAGTTAATCCGAAAACAAATACTAAACTAAAATATACAAAATACCTGAATAAATGTCTTTTTATCATTGTGCGTAAATTATACAACAATCTCACATCCTTTGCGGAGCGGATATCCCCAACACCCACAAACCGTTCTCAACAACTTGAGCAATAGTAGCAGTAAGGAGAAGGCGCATTTTTGTTGTTTGCCTGTCATTTTCGTCAATTATCTGATTACTGGCATAGTAGCTATTGAACTCCCCCGCAAGCTGAATAAGGTATGTGCAGATTTGTTGCGGAGCTAAGTCTTTCACGGCACTAGCGAGTATATCCGGCCATCGCGCAATCACTCGCATCAATAATTTTTCATTTTGACCCGTAATTTTGACTTTTGAATTTTGAATTTTGAACTCTGCTCGCGCAATCACACTCTTTGCGCGGGCGTAGGCGTATTGTAGGTAAGGACCCGAGTCACCCTCGAGCGAGAGCGACTTCTCCATGTCGAAGATAATGTCCCGACCTGGGGCTTGCTTAAGGATCTCATATTTTATCGCTCCTATGGCTACCGCACTTGCCACGGCAGGATCAGGATTCTTCTCGCTAGCTTTTTTCTCAAGATCGGCAATTAGCGACTCTCCTGTTACAACATTACCTGTCCGCGAGCTCATTTTGCCCGACGATAAGCGTAACATCCCATGCGAAACATGTTTGAGCTTACCAGCCAAGTTTGGATACAAGAGATCGGCGGCCTTGAAGACAACTCTAAAATATTCGTCCTGCTCGTAGGCTGTAACACTTACCGACAGATCGTAGGGAAAGAGTGCATTCTTCCTGACACATAAACCAAGGTCTTTGGCTTCATAAGTCGGCAAACCCTCTTTAGTGATAAAGACTCTTGTATGCAAACCATATGCCTCGGCCTTGAATACAATCGCTCCATCACTTTCCACAAAAAGTTTCTCGGCTAAGGCCCTTCTACAAGCGTCCATTCCACTCTCCACAACCTCGCTCTCGGGAATAAGATAGTCAAAGATCGTCCCTAATTTTCTGTAAAGAATCTCAAAATGCTCCATGCTCCAACGCCTGCCGATTTGGTAGAGCAGAAGGACCTCTCCCTCTGACTTGTTGTAAATCTGTTTGTTGATCTCTTTAATATCCCTTAGAAGTTCAGGAGACTCGTCAGCCTGCTTAACGCCAAAGGCATACGCCTTGCCCAAGAAATCTGTACGCTCCACAATTGGCGCCACCTCGCTCGGCATGGTCATGCGCATCTCACGCATACCCCAGACTGCTTTGGCAATGGCTAAGCCCACATCGGAGAAATAGTTCGCGCGAGCCACCGTAGCACCCGATGCCTCGTAAAGTCTGGCAAAACTCTCTCCGATCGTATTACTCATAAGGTGCCCGACGTGGAAGGGCTTCATAATATTGGGATCTGTGTACTCGACCATCACCTTTTGTCCATCACGAGCGTGACCAAATCCAAATTTACTCTTCTCATCCAAAATCTCTTTCTGCACTTCTAGTAAATAGCTATCTGAAACAAAAAAGTTTAAGAACCCCGGCCCCGCCACCTCCACCCTCTCAATATATCCAGACGCATCCAGCGGCAAAGCCTCCCGTATCTTCTCCGCAATCTCCTTAGCCGACTTTCCCAGCGGTTCAACCGCTGGGATTTTGTTGCCTCGGGCAAGAACAAGCGCCACATTGCTGGCATAATCCCCATTCCCCAAATCCTTGGTCGTCTCCACCACAAAATCCGTCTGGTCAATCCCCAACTTCTCCAAGGCCTCCCTAATCTGCTTGTTGATATTCTCTAAAATCATTCTTCCTCAGCGCTTTTCTTCGGCATGTATCCACCGACCACAGTAAGTTCAGCTTTAATGGGGGGGTGTGAATCGTAGTTCTCTAAAGTGACATGCTCTGGTTTGAAATCTTCCAAATTCCTGATACTCCTATCTATCCGTACTGTCGGCAGGGTCTTGGGCTCGCGGGTAAGTTGTTCCAAAGCCTGTTCCCTGTGGTTGGCATATATATGTACGTCTCCAAAAGTATGGATAAATTCTCCAGGTTCGTAGCCGGCCAAGCTCGCGATAATGTGAGTGAGAAGTGCGTAACTGGCAATGTTGAAAGGCACACCAAGGAAAATGTCCGCGGACCTCTGGTAAAGTTGGCAAGAAAGCTTTCTGTTCTTAACGTTGAACTGGAACATGTTGTGACAGATGGGAAAACGCGAAGCCTCTTCTGGTTTTGCCATCTTGTATAGATACTCAGGGTTCCAAGACGTAATAATTGCGTTGTGACAATCTGGGTCTTCTATTAGTTCTTGGAGTACCCACTTTAGCTGATCAACGGTTCGACCATCTTTGGTGGGCCACCTACGCCACAACTCTCCATATATCCGAGGCAAGTTTCCATGTTGCTTTGCAAATTCCGGGTCGGTTGTTACTTTGCTTATGAAATCCTCCTTAGATAGCTCCGGGACCTCACCTTTTTTGACTTTGTCATTGTACAAACGTAGTGGGTAATCGTCCCAAATATGAACATTGTTCTTCAAAAGGTAGTCTATGTTTGACTGACCTGACAAAAACCAGTAAAGCTCGTGAAGAACACCCTTCCAATAAACCTTTTTAGTTGTAAGTAATGGAAAACCATCTCTAAGATCAAAACGTAACTGTCTGCCAAAAAGGCTACAGGTCCTAGCTCCAGTACCCTGATCTGTTTGTTCTATGCCCTTATCTAGTATTTCTCTTAGGAGATTAAGATACTGATACTCGGGATGGGTGGACATACTATTTGTGCTTTTTACTTTTCAGTTCTTTGGGATCGGTAAAGTGTTCCCAATCTCGGCCATAGTAGCGACCGGTAGTTTTATAATCTTTGCGCGGAGGAGAACTAAGTGCCGCAAAAGTAACCTGGGCAATGGCCATTCTGGGTCGTAAAATAATTGGCAGTCTACCTGTGTTGCTAAGCTCAAAGGTGATGTTAAGAAAGTGTCCAGGATTGATGAGCCCGGCAGTATTGTGGACAACAAGACCGAGACGAGCCAAGCTACTCTTGCCCGACAGATGGATCAGGTATTTGTCTGAACCAAAGTAATCTTTTGATGTACCCAGCACTGTGCCCCCAGGGTGAAGATAATACTCCTGGCCATCCTTAACCTTCTTTTCAACCATCTTTGGGTAAATCTTTTTGACTGGGTCAATGGCGAGAGATCCGTGTCCCAATATTACCTGAAAAATATTGCCAAGTTGTATATCGTAACTAGCTGGTTGAAGTCGCTTGATGTCAAAGCCACGGATAACAATATCGCCTGACTTAACTGATTTGATGATATCTGTGTCGGATAAATACATGTAGTTATTCGATTACAAAAGTCTTGTCGGTCCCGTAATACTCTGCCCAATGCGCGTTATAGTGGGTAAACATCCTTTCCAATCTGTCCTGCTCCAGTTCCTCAACACCAACAGTTTTCATAAAGTCTCGTATCTCTTGCAAAGCTTTCGTGGCCCGCTCTTTGTCCTCAATCACTTTCTCGAACTCAGACAAGTAACCGTAACCAGCATTCTTGTCTATACACACATGCATATCGCCTAGGTCATACTCTTCCCTCTCACGCGACCACTTGGCTTGGTAAGAGAAGCCTGCTCCAAGAACCTTCTTGTCGAGTTCATTCAGAGACATTGAAACAGTTTGTTCGAATTCTATCCTCTCAACCCCGTTTGCGCTTGTATCAGAACCGATAGAAGCCTTAACCACCAAGATCACCTTATCCTCGGCTTGGCGAGTGCGCACTGACTGCTTAGAACCATCAAGGACCACGTGCTTAAGGTTTGGAAGTTTATCTGCGGGAACCAGGGGAGCCATCATGTCATACAGTTTCTTGTAATCCCCGCCCTCAAAATAATGATTCAACTGCTTACCCTCTGCCACGAGCTTCATATCTGGGCGCTCTGTACGCAGAGAAACTTTTAACTTCTCACAATTCTCTTTGCTGCCGAGGAGGCTTTTGACCTCGATTTCGTATGCGTGCGCCATGGTTCGTGGCCAGAGTATACTATAAGCAAATGTGGAATGGAACAAGTGGTAAAAACCTAGGGCCGATCATCAGTATTATTGCCGCCTTAGGCGAACGCACGCGGGCTATTGGCAAACAAGGCTCCTTGCTTTGGAAAATTCCGGGGGATTTGCCGCGATTCAAAACGCTTACCACCGGCCACCCCATCATCATGGGCCGCAAAACTTACGAGTCTATTGGAAAAGTATTGCCCAACAGGACAAACATTATTATTTCGCATGTGGCGAACCACAAGATCCCTGGTTGTGTAGTTGTCGGCTCACCCGAGAAGGCGCTCAAGAAAGCGCTCGAACTGGATAATGACGAGATTTTTATTGTCGGCGGTAGGCAGATTTATGCCCAAATGCTCCCAAAGACTGACCGCCTTTACTTAACCTTAGTTAACGACGACACAGAGGGTGACACCTACTTCCCCCCTTACCCATACTTCCGCACTCTACTGTACGAAGAAAGGTCACTTGACAGCGAACCCCCTCATCGCTTTGTGATCTTGGAGAGATAACAAGGGTAAACCAATTCTTATCTCATATTTTGGAACGGCCGGTGTTATTTTTGCAATCATGCAAATTTACAGTTAAGATAAGAACGTTGACTTGCGGAACAAGTAACTTACTTACCGATATCAACTCCCATGGAGCGGGCAGTGCCCTCAATAATTTTTACGGCACCTGACAAGTCTTTGGCATTGAGGTCGGGCATCTTCTTTTCTGCAATTTCTTTGACTTGAGCCTTGGTGAGTTTGCCGATCTTGGTAGTATTTGGCGCACCACTTCCTTTCTCTTTGCTTATCGCTTTCAGGATAAGTCCCGAAACCGGAGGAGTCTTCAAGATAAAGTCAAAACTGCGGTCATCATAAATACTAATCTCGGCAGGGATAATCTGGCCTTTCATTTCACGAGTGGCATCGTTGAAACGCTTAACAAATTCTCCGATGTTGATACCCGTCTGGCCCAGAGTAGGCCCCAGTGGAGGGGCGGGTGTAGCGGCACCGCCTGGTGCTTGGATCTTAACCTTCTTTACTACTTTCTTTGCCATATATTGCGTTTAAATTTTTCTAACTTGGAGGAAGTCTAGCTCCACGGGAGTCTCGCGGCCAAACATGTTTACCAACACCTTAACCTTTCCCCGGACTTCGTCAACCTCGCTCACCTTACCTTCAAGATCTTTGAATGGACCGTCCTCAATCTTTACTGCCTCACCTATCTCGAGCTCAATATTGTGAGTGGTTACATTCTCGCTCATGCGGGAAAAAATCTTCTTGATCTCATTCTCTGACAGTGGCACTGGGGTAGTACCTGAACCAACGAAGCCTGTAACTCTGGGGGTGTTGCGAACAACGTACCAAGACTCATCATCCACCACCATATCCACCAATACATAGCCAGGATAAATTTTTTCCTCCAAATTTACGCGCTTACCACCTTTTATTTTTATCTTTTTTTCTATTGGAACAATGGCGTCAAAAATTTTATTCTGCATACCCAAAGAATCAATTCGTTGCCTAAGATTGCGCAAAACTGTGTTCTCATAACCAGAATAGGTATGTATAGCATACCAACCTCTATCTTGTTTTAATTCCTGTTGGGCCATTTGAATTAGGTACTAGTTTATTAAAACTTTAAGAAGTAAGGAGAAGAGCCAGTCGAAAAGACCTAAGAGTAAAGCAACCGCGACGGATAGGCCAATAACCAGGGCCGTAGCGTTAATGGTCTGCTTCCTAGTTGGCCAGCTTACATGCTTGAGCTCTCCGTGTGTTTCCTTTACAAATTGTGTGATTTTAGCCATCCTAATTAAAAACCTCTCCAGGGTATCAGTAATCGTACACTTTATCTATAAAACAGCAAGACCCGGGTTCCCCCGGATCCACGCCTGTCGTTACCACTACTTCTCACACTGGCAGACCAAGCAACTTGCGGATACAATCCAGTGCCTTGGCACTGCTCGTTCTCGCCGAAATTCTATCCTGGAATGTCTTGGGAGTCTCCGAGCCAAATACATTTGGGTCGACGCTCTCCGGCCGGGTAAAATCAGTCGATCTCGTAGACGAGGTTCACTGTGGCAATAATCTGATTTTCGCCGGCTGGCAGATCTGGGGCTGGAGCCGCGTTACCACCTACGTTGTCGGCCATCATAACTTTTGACTCCATCATGGCATCGCGAGCATAGTATGGCCCACCCCAGTAATTATCAGAAACTGAAAGTAGTTTACCCAAGCGCACATCGAGCACATCCGCGCGCGACTTAGCTTTGGCCCGAGCATCCCTGATAGCTTCATTCTTGACCTCCTCCCGGACACTGTCTATATTCTCTGTTTCGAAGGAGAGGCTGGAGATGTTACCAATACCGAAGGAACCGAGCTTGGCGATTACTTCGCCGGCTTTATTAAGATCGCGTAATTTAACATGAACGTTCTGGTCCACGGTGTAGCCCATAATTTTGGTTTTGTACACATAAGGAGGGGGGCAGTAGTCATGCAGACATCTGACTCCCTGCTTCTCGTAATAGTATTCGTATTTGGGTTGAATGTTGTAATTTGTTGTTTTGATATCTTTCTCCTCTACATCAAACTCGTCGAGGGAATGTATCGCTTTGTTGATTTTGTCGGTTGCCTTGGCTTGAGCCTCGCGCACAGTCTTGGCCTCTTCGCTCACGCCAAAGGACAAAGTGGCGATATCCGGCGCCACAAAGCGTTCGGCCTTGCCTTCCACACTAATTGTTTTACGATCAGCACTGTCGGTAACCTGACCTGCCTTCCACAACAATACAAAGGTGGCAATAGCAACCAAACAAAGTATCCACATAAACATGGAGATGCTCTGGAAAAATTTTGCTTTAGCGAGTGATAATTGGTCCATATACTTATATCTATCTATTAATAAAAATTTCTATTTCATCTTTATTTTTCATTATATACCTATACCCGTCATTATTAAGTCTACCATTAACCAGCATCTTGCCAATCTTTTCTTTACTCTTTCCCCACACATCAAAAAACTTGCTCAACATAACCTGACTGGCAGTTACCGGTCCTTCTATCTCCATATGCACAATATTGTCCGCCTCGTGAGTATGTATATTGGATGGATGGACGATATCACCAAGCAAACCCACTGAAGGTGGTATGACAATACGTCGTCCGTCTATAGTAACAAAAAGCTTGGTATGCCAATGAATTGTCTCCTTCGAAACTATGCCCAAACCGAAATATTTATATGTGTAACTTGTAACAAATAATACAACAATAAAAATAAGCAACCCAATAACAATTGCTAACTTGTTGCTTCGTCCTGAATCTTTTTTGGATTCTCTAAGTTTTCCTATTATCTCTTCGTTTGATACATTCTCTACTGCGCTCATCCCGTTAGAAGTTATTCACTTTTGTTAATAATTTACCCAGCATGCAGTGATCTCACATGGCAACACTTCTAACGGGACTCATTATGTAAGGATTATCTATCTTCTTGGCCAACGTGTATATGGACCATAGCATTATGACTATCCCAACAAGCGGTAATTGAATAATGACAAAGGGGAGGAAAAAGGACCCTCCCACCAAAAAAGTTCCGATGAGCGGGAGAAAAAGAAGTGAACCGCAAGAGGCACAACCCAGACCAATTAGAGCCAAAAGACTTGCCCAGAAACCGCTCGTATGCGCTCGACCAGAAACTCTGAAGTAGTAAAATACCAAACCGATATTTAAACCGAACAGTATCGATGTAACGATTAGATACAAAAAGCTTACCCAACCAACGGTAAAAGGTAGAGCGAACATTAGGTTAACAATAAACAAGGGATTCCCCACCGCCATAAGCAACCCCCAGTTCATTACAGAGGCCGAGATGACCGGGAGAACAAGAAAAGCGATGCTAGCTAAAACAACGTAGAATTTGTTCGCATAAACTTTCTTAATTGACCGCACTATCATCTGATTATTATAACCCATCTCAATGACTGGACTTGGCTGTCGCTTGTACAAAATTTTTGTGCATCTTGGCAATTTCTTTTGGGTCCAATTTAGCGAATGTTTCCCGAATGCTGTGTGAGTTAGCACGGAAGTTGCCATCTTGCTCTAATACCCCCTGATGCACTTGAAAGGTGCGCTCATTCCAACCCAATAAGTGGAGACCATCCAATCGTCTGACACGAGAGAGAGCCACATAACCCTGGCCGTATTCAAAGACACCCGAAAGATCCATGAGGGCCGCGTCCATGCTCATACCCTGACTCTTATGCACGGTAATAGCCCACGACAGACGCAAGGGTACTTGGCGAACACGGGCAAGCACCTTGCTTCCATCTTCAACAGTCCACTCCATCGGCTCCATCACAATATTCCGACCAGTGCGCGTCTTGATAACAGGCCAACCACTTGCTTTGTCGAAACCAATCACCGTGGCCAAGGTCCCGTTTACAAAACGCTCGACAATATTATTCTTCGTGCACATAACCGCGGCACCCACCTTAAGCAGTAGCTTCTTGGGCGATAGACAGCCCCGTATCAAATTTTCGGTAATATTCTCCGGGCCGTTGGCTGTCATCTCAAACACTTTCGCCTCACTGTCGATACGTGAGAGTTTGTTGGTATTTACTCTATCAACATCTACGTTGTGCGAGTAGAGTATAGGGATATTCCCTATTGTTTTTCCACTCTCTAATTTTCGTTTTGCTATATGCCTCATATGCTCCTCGCCAAACTCATTACGCCTAATGGCCGAGAGAATTTCCAGAAACACCTTATCATCCTGCCTATATTGCCCAGATAAGTAGCAAGTCAAAAACTTGGTTCTTTGCCAAGCGCCAGATTCGTAAGCAAAGCGCTGTTGCGCATCTTCAATAAGTTTTATATCACCGTTCACGTTTTCCTTTTCTTGCCTCCGTACCACTGGCGGGAGTTGAAAGAAATCACCCACCAAGAGCACGCTCAAACCCCCAAAAGATTCTTGCGACCTGCGTACAGCGCGACACACGGCATCTACCATATCCAAAGTGCCAGGACCCAACATCGAGACTTCGTCTATTATGAGCATCCTAGCTCGCGTCACCCGCTTCACCACGCGTTCATTGCTTGCAATACGGTCAAGTGAGTATTTATCGAGATAGCGCTTGATACCAATGCCCGCCCAGGAGTGTATGGTCATACCTCCAATATGCGTGGCCGCAATTCCCGTCGAAGCCGTAATAGCCACCGTTATCTCATGCTCACGTAAATAGCGCACAAAAGTATTCACTGTATGCGTCTTGCCCGCCCCTGGCTCGCCCGTAAGGAAAACATTCGCCCCGGTTTTAAGTATGTCTAGCGCCTCGGCTTGAGTCATCTTGTTATTCTAGCGCAGAACTGGGAAATAAGCTTAATCGAGATAACTATCAAACCAAATGGTGTGACAAGTGTAGCCACCCGGATTCTTGGCCAAGTAGTCTTGGTGATACTCCTCGGCTTCGATGAATTTCACGAATGGCTCGAGGGTAGTGACCACGGGCCTCTCCCAGCGCCCAGACTTGTTTACAATTCCAATAAACTCTTCTGCTTCTTTCTTTTCTCCCTCGTCATTGTAAAAAATAACCGAGCGATACGAGGTGCCAATGTCATTACCCTGCCTATTTACGGTAGTCGGATTGTGGATCCGGAAAAAGAAATCGAGCAACTTGCGGTAAGTCGTTTGCTCCGTGTCATATTCAATCTCCACCACTTCGGCGTGGCTCTTGTGATTCTCGTATGTCGGATTCTCCCCGCTTCGCCAAGGCTTCGCAGGGCGAGCTACTTCCCCACCCGCGTAACCCACCGCCGTATTCACCACCCCCGGTTGCTTGCGTATCAAATCCTGCAAACCCCAAAAGCATCCCCCGCCCAAAGTCAATTTCTTAATCATAGTATCATGCTTTCTTAATCAATCTTATAATATCACGACATTTAATAACATAATTGGACTTGTGTAATTCCATGTTACAATTAATAAGCGATCGCTGTTTAATTGTAATTAGGAAGTAAAAGAAAAAATGAGTATTTCAACGAAAGAGTTGCGGAACCTAGAGAGGAACCAACGGATCGGTAAAGTAGCTAAGACAATTCTATATTGCGCTGGAAGTGTCGGTTTCCTTGCTGTCGCGGTAATGACTCCCAACGTACTGCAAATACTAGGTGGAAATAAAACAAAGAGAAAGGAATGGTACATGCACGAAGTTGCCCACAATCTTGTGAATAGAGGTTTGCTTAAGAAAGTTAACAGAGGCAAAAGATCAGGGTATGAACTTACCGCAAAAGGTGAAGAATCCGCGACAGGGTATCAATTGAAGAGACTTGTCATTAATAAACCGTGGAATTGGGATGGGAATTGGCGAGTTGTTATGTTCGATATTCCCGAGATAAGAAAGAGGGCGCGAGAAGAATTGCGTTCAACGCTTATCACTCTGGGATTTATCTCACTACAAAAAAGCGCGTGGATACATCCCTATCCTTGCGCGGATATCATCACCATTATTAAACGCAAATTTAATTTAAGAAATGAAGTGCTCTATATGGAGGTAGATAAACTTGAGAATGATCATTGGCTACGGGATGTGTTCATGCTCCGTTAACTGTTACAATTAACCTGCGATCGCTTCTTAATTGTAATTAATCAAACGAATCGTTTTGCAAAATTAGAACAACTATATCCTATGGGGGTTATACTCAGGTGGCGCTTTAGTGAGATATTCTTCGAGCCCCTCGCGAGTAAGTAGTCCCTCACGAGCGCCAACTTTTTGAACAACGCTCATGGAGTTGATGGGGGCCCAGGTAAGCGCCTCTTGCACGCCCTTGCCTAGGATGACAGCCGAGGTGAAGGTAGAGGCGAAGGCATCGCCCGCCCCAGTGCGATCGTAGGGTGGCGCCTTATCGGGATATGGCGGCATAAAGTAGGCCTCGCTAGTGCGCCCGTCGAAGGCGTAAGCACCCTTGGGACCGTCGGTCACGCACACAATCTCGGGGCCAAGGTTGCGCAAAACCTTCATCAGGTTTAGCACCTCATCATCTCTTGACTCGCCAGAACCTGCAACAGGGGCATTTACTCCCAAGATCTCACGGGCTTCATCCACATTACAAAAAAAGATTTGGGTCCGCTTGTAGAGCTCAATTAACTGCATACCCAACTTGATTTGGAAAGTGCCCGGCTGGAAGGCCAGTTGGGTAGAAGGATGATTCACGAGCCATAATTCTAGAATTTTGTGGAATTCCAGAGATTGGGGCCCAAGAGAAGTCAGGTATATCCACTTGGGAGTCCCGATATCCGGAAGTGTGTATGGGTAGTCCTCGTGTTTAACAAGGATAGTACGCTCATCTTTGTACCAAAGGACGTAGTGGTAATTACTCTTCATTCCCGAATGATCCCTAACGTATTCATCCCCCACTTTTTCTAACCGAAGTACTTCTCTCTGCTTCTTACCAATCTCGTCATTTCCTTGATTGGAGACAAGGGCAGATGACAGACCAAGACGCGCGGCGGCTACGGCGGCATTAGCACAATTACCCACGGCTGGCACTTCTGTTACAGACTCAAAAGGAATCTTAGTGGCAAAAGGAACGCAAAGCTCACGCATCTCATGATCAACGTGCTCATCTGCAACCTGTAAACGTATAAATGCATCAGTGACCATATCCCCCACCGCCACAAAATCATATTGTTTCATCCCGTTAGAAATAGAAATCCATATCTTGTAAATATAAATGCATATTATAATTTATCTGCGTTATAACTTCTAACGGGATTCATTCATGAATTATATCAGGTATTGATTAAACCGCCCTTTTACCAGACAAAAAGTTAACTAGCGAAGTAGTTTGGCTTAGGCCATGGGCGAGTCTAAAATTATAATACGCCTACGGTGACGCTTTGGGTAGTAGTCTGATTGGTCGAGCTGGTGCAACTTAGGGTGTAGGTGCGGGTGTTGGTTATGTTACCAACGCTCTCGTTGCCGCTTGTGCCTTTGCTACCACTCCACGAACCGCTGGCTGAGCAGATATTGGCATTCGTAACCGTCCAGTACAGAGTGGTGCTACCGCCGCTGTAGACATTGGCTGGATTGGCGTAGAAATTGATGTTAGGAGTGCCACTTGTGCTATTGCCATATGGCGTGGCGGTGACACTCTTCACCACTGACATACCGCCCGAGCCGTAGCAAGTGAGGGTGAAGTTGGTGGCGTATGTAATGTTGGTGCGAGTCTCGGTGCCATTTTGACCCTTGGCGCCAGTCCAACCGCCACTTGCGTTACAAGAGGTGACATTAGTCGTGTTCCAGTTCAAAGTAACAGTATCATTGTAATTTACGTTCTGATTTGAAACATACAGATCAAGTGTCGGAATTAAACCGGCATTATAGTTGTAATTATTGTAATAATTGTAAGCATAGTGAGGGTCATAAGTTGAGAAACCCAACACATTCCCGTTATACCCATACTGGCCATTGCATAGGGCATTTAACTTGGAACGGGTAAAGGCGCCAACAAAACCGCTTGCGTAGCTAAGTCCCGCTGGCAGGAGCACTTCACTTGCGTACATATTTTGGAAGTTAACCACTGCGTTGTAAGTTGATTGGTCAAAATAAGAACTCGAACCAGAACCAAGAAAGAGGTTCAGATTGACTACTTGCGGATGCGTCATTCCGAGAAATAAATCTGATGTGAAATTACAGGATGACGTGGGTAAATACGAGACACCAAGGACACTACCGGTCGTGCCGTAAACGTAAGGGTAAGTTGGGTAACTATAATTATAGCCGGAATTATATTGATTAAAGTATGAATTGTAACCCATTGAAGCAAGCTGGGCACGCAGGGCGTCGAGTTGGGCTTGAATTTGGGTGATTTGGTACGAGTTGTTCGCTGGATAATAGTATTGGGCATGACTAAAAGACGGAAGCGCCATAAAAACTAAAGCCAGTATTAAACCACAATATGCATATTTACTCATGGGTTTAAACTACACTTTTCAAATAAGATGTCAATCTCTTATAGAAGTTAGTGTGTTTTTTATTTTTTTTTGCATTTCCCCGAGCTCGTTTATAGAAACTTCATGCGCCCGATTTGGGTCCATCTCATTGCCGTGGAAAAGGGGCACGAGATGTAAGTGAGCATGGGGCATGCCGAAGCCCTCAATGGCAATTCCTACTCTCTTACATTTTGTAGCTTTATGGATGGCAGGAGCGATTATCTTGCCTGTGCGGAATAATTCTGAATAAACGATATCCGATAAATCAAAAACATAATCAATATGTTCTCGCGGAATAATAAGTACATGACCGAGAGCTATTGGTCGGATGTCTAGAAAAGCTACAAAGTTTTTACTCTCCCAAACACGATAATCTGGAATTTGACCATTTACTATCTTGCAAAACGCGCAATTAGAATCATTTATTCGCATCCAATAATTTTAGCACGGAACTTACTTTGATTTATGCTCATAGATTCCATCCCAATCGCCGGGAGAAACTACCTTGAATTGTAGGCATCGTTCGCGTAAAACGCGCGTGGGACCATCATTGGGCACAATCTTTTCAATATCAGCTAGCATCTTAAGGCATTTGTCCCAATCACTTTTATAGTAAAAGCCCCGAGCGGCATTAAACCAGTTCATTATTTTCCCCATATTCTCTCTCCGTGATGGAGCGATAATTTCAAAAATCTTAACAGTTTCTTTTTTGCCTTTAACTCGCACTTTGTCTATCTCGCGAATAATAATTCCCATCTGCAAAAGTTCTGATCTGTTTACCCTTCCGACAGTTTCAGTACTCGCAATAATTTCCACTCCATAATATTTAGTGAGACTCTCAAGACGGGAAGAAAGATTAACGGTATCGCCCATGAGTGTGTAGTCAAAACGTTTGTTAGAGCCCATATTGCCAGCCACGACCTTGCCGGAGTTTAAGCCCACACCAATGGTAATGCGAGGCAAGCCAGCTTTCTCATTTTCATTATTCAAAATTTCGAGAGCATCGATCATTCCTGTCGCCGAGAGGATAGCGTCCATAGCGTGAGTTGTACTCACAAGTGGCGCACCCCAAAAAGCCATAACGGCATCGCCAATATACTTATCAATCACACCCTTGCCCGCAAGAACAATATCGGTCATGCTTGATAAATAGATATTGAGAAAGTGCGTTAAATCCGCGGGCGTCATACTTTCGGAGAGCGTTGTGAAGTCGCGCACGTCGGAGAACAAAACCGTAACATCGCGTTCCTCACCACCCAACTTCACTTGGGATGGATTCTTGAGAAGCTCATTCAAGACATCATTTGAAACATATTTGCCAAAAAGCGATTTAATTTCTCGCCGCGACCTCTCGGCACCGAAATATCTGTACAACACTTGCCCCGCAGTAGAGAAAAGCCAAGCAAGTGAAGGATAGAAAACCGGTAAAGCAATATTGCCGTTCCAGGCAATGATTAGAGCAATAATCATAACCGCAAAAAATACCCCGCTCCCCAGAATCGGTCGCAACATCCCAGCGAGAAAAATGAAAATTAGTACGGGCAAAAGAACGGCAATAATAATTAGGAAATAATCCAAACCACCGTAGCCTTTACTTGTATCACTGATATAAGTATTTTTGACAAGCATATTCACAAGATTGGCCTGAATCTCCACGCCGGGCATGGCTACTCCACGCTTGATGGCCGTGATTTGCTCATCGTGCAAATCTGTAGCCGTAGCGCCCACAAGCAGGATCTTGCCCGCCAAGCTCTTGCTAATCTCGGGATCATTA
>Ga0209542_10009800_pt1 | contig 17470 bp, 22 predicted proteins | sample RifCSPhighO2_01_FD_184028 | JGI IMG/M metagenome (GOLD analysis project Ga0209542, IMG submission 184028) | Soil microbial communities from Rifle, Colorado - Rifle CSP2_plank highO2_0.1 (SPAdes) (version 2) | ecosystem: Environmental > Terrestrial > Deep subsurface > Rock core/Sediment ...
TAAGCTGAGAGCGGATACCATCAAAAATCCTCTTTCCTTTTTGAATTTTCTTTGTAAATGTGTTTGACATGATATGGATTAATAGTTTAGTTGTTTATAAACTGTGAAACTATGTGAATAAGTAAGAGCCGTTATCTTCAAACGGCTTCACCTATACGACCATATGTTTGTGCCTCAATTGGTGCAAGATAGCACACGGTTCAACGATCCTCTTATCTACTATCTTGTAATGAATACTAAGCCCTTCCCTTCTCGTCCGGACTAACCCATTATGCCTCAATAATGCCAGGTGCTGTGAAAGATTTGCCTTTGACATTTTGGTTATCTTAATCATCTCTTCGCACGACATCTCGTTGTTCGCTTTGAGTAGATTCAATATCTCTAACCGCTTAGGGTTAGCCAAGATTTTATAGATATGAGCATTCTTGTTGTATGCCTCTTTAGGCAGCGCTGTTTTCATAGTTTAGAAACTTATTAACTATTCTACCTTCAGATTACTCCCGACAAAAATCCGTGTCAATAGGTGGATAACTTAAAAACAAAAACCTCGCCTTAACGAGGATAATCTTCCAAACCAACGGAGGCTGTTGGCGGGATACTTCCTTGAATCTTACTGCTTTTCAGTTTTGACTTTTATTCAAGGCCCACGCCATCTGCTACCTCCTCCACTTTAATTGTAACTCTTTAAGAGGCAGAGTCAATGGCTGGCTTAATGTTAGCCAAAAACTAAAACCTTATCGCTTTCCTCAACCATCTTCAATAAATCTGCCATCGTAGAAACTGGACATACTTCAGTTTCTTTTTTACCACGAAATTCTAAACAAGTTCCGCAAACATATAAAACTCCCTTCAATTCCTTGTACTCGGTAATCTTCTTTGAAATATCAAAATCCTTTGTGTCCGCTACAATATCAAGTTCAGATCCCTCACTCATTAAAAAGATTGTTACTCCGTGGTTAGCTTTAAGCGAAGTAATGCCGAAGCGAAATGTGTTCCAGATATGTTCGGGTTTATTGGATTGCAAAATAATACCAATCTTCATATGTTATTTAACTTAATTCCTTTTTCTTTTCCTCAAACTCCTTTTTGTCTATTTCTCCTTTTGCATACCGTTCTTTGAGAATGTCTAAAGCCGTTTTACTTGAAGTTTCGCCCCTAAATTGATTTATCAGCCATTTTACCAAAGCGACAACTACAACGATAATTAAAGCCCACCACAACAGCATAAAGAACCAGCCAAAAAATCCGAATCCGTAACCAAAATTCATCATAGGGTTGTTTGTTTGATTAAATCCGAAGGGAGACGACCACCCTCCCCACATCATTTGCATCATCGGCATAAAACCTATTCCTTGAGACGAAAATGATGCCGAGGTGTCGCACCCGCTTAAACGCTTACCCATAACGATATGTGCCTGTTCTTCTCCTTTCTCACCCATCATATTAACCATCATTTGGTTCATTGCTGAATGGGAGTTACCCATCATCTGACCCATAAAGTATTCTCCCAACGCACCAAAATCATCATCTGATAAATTGTCGCAATCAGCTTCTTTATTTTGTAGCTTCTGCCAAATTGCCATTCCCTCCGCTTCCTCACGGGCAGTATGGTCATCTGTAGTAAAATTGCCATTCATCATCTGGGCATTTACCTCAGGTGCTATTGTCAAAAGCAATAAAGAAATAAAGATTGTAATAGTTATATATTTCATACTCACCTAATATACTACATTAAATTTACCTAAAACACAAAACAAAAAGAGGCGTTTTAGCCTCCCCTTGTCTCCTTAATCAAGATTTTATTCCTAACAACAGCACGAATGGCATTATCTGTCATCTGCCTACTTGCGACCTTCTTTATGAGCTGTGTGTTTTTTGCAGGTTTTGCAAAATTTAGACATTTCTAATTTTTTTTCCAGCATTGCCTTAGTTTTTTTTGTAAAATAATTTACATTTTTACACACAGTGCATTGCATTTTTAAAAATGGTTTTTTTGTAGCCATACGTTGAGAATCTAGAAGCTAAAAAATAGTAAATAGAATACGAGAGTTATCAAAATTCTACTTTCTATATTTCTAATTTCTATTTTCTAATTTATCTTTGAGCCGATGGCCAGGATTGAACTGGCGACCTTTTCCTTACCATGGAAATGCTCTGCCACTGAGCTACATCGGCGTCTTGGTGGGCGCGGCAGGACTTGCACCTGCGAAGAGGAAACCTCATTTGATTTACAGTCAAACGCCTTTGCTGCTCAGCCACGCGCCCAATTGAGGATATTGTACCAAAAATTCAAATACAGTTCAACTACAATTACTGCTATACTTCTAAGCGTGGAAGTATTTTAATTATTATTTAAAATTATTAAATTCTTTTTCTATCTGTCTAAAGAGCTGTGGTTTTAGCTTTAATTCTTCCAGAGACTCTAATATTTTATTCTTATTTTTGATTTTAGAATTTTTTATTAATCCTTCAATTAATAATTTGGGCCAGAACCTAATCGGATATATTTCTTCTATTCTTTGCACTCCTTCTTTGGGTATCAACTTATCTTCAGATTTTATTCTTTCTTTTCTTTTTTCTTTTAATCTTACTGTGATTAACCTATATCCATCTCCCGTAAGTTTGAGCCATTCGCTTATACGAGCCACCTTGCCTTCTCCTACTTTCAAATAATCAATAATTCTTTTGTATGACCAACCAGATAATAGTAATTCTGCAATTTTAATCCTTTTTGCCAACATTTCTACTTCTTGAGGCGATAAAAGATCTTTTAAAAATTGTGCTGCCTCTCTAGAATTTTTTATTAAAGAAAGTGAGTCGCAAAAATCCATTAAAAGTTCTTCTTGGTCTGACTTGGTTAGTTTAGATTTATAAGAAAATTTCGTCATAATACTTATATATATTACTGCTATACTTAGAAGTATAGCAGTTTTTTAAACTTCTTTTATAATACTATACTGGAGAAAGTTATTCAATTGCCTGTTATTCAATTGCCTTGCCGTGCGCTTTTTTCCATGCTTCTATTTTTTTATGGTCTCCTGAAGTTAGCACCTTAGGAACACGCCATTTTATTTTTTTTCTTGTTGCTTGTCTCTTGTTGCTTGTCGCTACTACAAACACTTCTGGACGAGTGTATTGCGCATATTCAATAAATCCTCCGCTTTTTATAATTCTTTCTTTTAATAACGCTTCTTTTCCTAAAACTCCCGGAATTAATCTTGAAATTGATTCAATTGCCACCATAGCTGGTAATTCGCCGCCCATTAGATCATAGTCCCCAATTGAGATTTCTATATCTGCAATTTTTTCTGCCACGCGTTGGTCTACGCCTTCGTATCTTCCGCATATAAAAATTATTTGGTCTAATTTTGAAAATTGATAAGCTAATTTTTGATTAAACTTTTGACCGCGTGGAGTAAACAAAACAATCCTCCTTAATTTTGAATTTTTAATTTTGAATTTTGATTTTAAAAATTGAACCGCTTTGTACACTGGTTCAATTTTAATTACCATCCCTAATCCCCCGCCAAATGGCCTACCATCAACGGTGCCACGGGCATCATTTGCAAACTTGCGTAAATTATGGACATTAACTTTTATGAATTTCTTTTTTTGCGCACGCGAAATTAGACTCTCTTTTAAATAAGAATCAAATATATTTGGAAAAATTGTTATGATTTCAAACTTTATCATAAAACAAAAATCGTGCTTAATAATAGCACGATTTTTGTTTTATGTAAATTATTACAAAGAAATGTTATCAATATCTTCTGACACTTCCTTTTTCTCCATTCTTGGAGCTCTTCCGCCTTCTGGTTCCTCTATTTTAAGGTTTACTCGAGCGTGGTTTTTTAGTCCAACAATTCTAACTAAGTTTCTTATTGCTTTAGCTGTTGATCCTTCCCTTCCAATGATTTGACCCATATCAGCTGGGTTTACTGTCAATGAAAGCAATACTCCCATTTCGTCAACTTTTCTTTCTACTTTGACGTCCTTAGGATTATCAACTAACTCTTTTACAATAAATTCTAAGAATTCATGATCTTTTTCTTTTGCCATATCTGTTGTTTTAAGCTTTTTATCATTTTTCTATTATTTCGCCCAGTGCTAATCACTGGGCGTCAGGTGTTCATAACCTGACGACCTTTTCTGTTATTAATTATATTTTACTCATTTAAAAGAAGATGTCAAATATTTTAAAGAATAAACCCTATTTTCCCTTCTTTCAAGTTATAACAATTTTATAATCTGAAAGAAAGGGGGCATGAAAATGCGTCCATGCCCCATGTTTTTGCAAATCTCTAAGCTTTAGTTGTCCAAGTAAACTTGGACAACTTGCTCAGGCTTGAGCCTGCTTGCTTTTTGGTAACCGAGCATCTTAGTTACCCACGCGCGTGCCTCCGACACTAGCTCGGGTGTGAGCTGAATGTAAAGAGGCTTCCCTTTCTTTTCCCACTCTTCAAGAAGAGAGAGGTCCCGAATCGCCGCCGTTCCTCCAGAACGGGAACTTGCCATGATGATCCTCCTATTAAGGTCCATGAAATTTCCTGCCATGGCGACAAGAAATTTCCACAACGTACAAAGAGACAACGTGTCTCTTTTTCTAGCTACCCCAAGGAAATGAGATGGCCAGACTTGCCCACACAATTCCAAAAATAACCCAAAGGGCGACATATGCTTTGTCACTATCTTTCTTCATGTTTTCTCCTTCCCGCCAAAAAGCGGAAAAAGCTTCTCAAGTTCTAGGCAAGGCACCTAGCCTCCCTTCTTTCAAATCACTAAATCCTTCGATAAACTTAGGACAAGGAAATATATGACTTCTGAAAATCTAGAATAAATCTGATATTCGGTTATCCCTGTAATTATAAGTAATGATTTGAAAGAAAAGGGGGTAGATGGATTTTTTATGTCCGTCCGCCCCATATGTTTGTGACGGTTGAAGCCGTCAGTTTTTTCGGAACTCTAACGTCCCGAAACAGTCATGTCCGAGGATTGCCTGAAAATCCTTGGACAAATTCTTATGTTTATCAAGGTACTCGGTTAATTCGTCCGAGTACTCAACAAGCGAGTTCTCGGGTAATTTAACAAGGATCTGGTCGATCCTGTCACACCCGTCTCTCTGGACTCGTTCGAAAAATTTTTCAGGATTTTTTGACAGGTCCTTAAAAACCATTAACTGGCTTCTTTGGGTGGTTTGTTTGGATGACTCACTCATTATACACCCCCCCTTCTAAAAGACCTATTATCCGTTTTTGCGGTACAAACCGCAAAGGTGGATTTCCCTTCTTTCAAATCATAAACTTTTATGATCTGAAAGAAAAGGGGGTAGATGGATTTTTTATGTCCATTCACCCCATGTTTTTTTGTGCTTCATCGGCTAGTGGCCGACGAAGGAAAAATGTCCGAGGACTGCTTGGCAGTCCCCCTTGAAGTTCTTGACGGCCTCGTCGCCATCATCGATCTTCTTGATTTTCGCGTCGTACCAGGCATTGAGCCTGATCCAGTAAGCCGCGAGGGCTTTCGGACCGAAGCGGTCCAAAAACTTGGTCACCTCATAGAACCCGACCTGGCGGACCCACTTGAAAAATCCCTCCGGATTCTTCACGCGGTCCTCGGGCTCGGTCTGCTTGATGACCAGCAGGACGGCAGACTTTGAAAAACCCTTCGGGTTTGTCAAGCTTGCCTGAAAATCCAGGACCACCTTGGGACCATAAAAACTACGCGTCATGATGTCTCCTTCTTCCATGAAATTTCTTGTCATGACGACAAGAAATTTCTGTACTGAAAGTTTTGCACACCACCCGTCGCAAAATACGAAAGACTAGCGCGCAATCCCTTCTTTCAAATCATCCTTGGTAGCGTGAGCGTTTCGCGTATTACATAAGCAATATTTCTACGCTTGGCGCTTACCAACGGTGACCTGAAAGAAAGGCGGGAAACTTAAATCCAATTGTTATCATGTTTCCCTAAAGTTTTCAAATTACTTTCCTTATTTATCCTCTTCTTTAATTATATCACTATCAAAGGTGCTTGTCAATAGTTTTAGAGGTAAAAATGGTGAAAATGGGCTATTTTACGACTATTTCAATCAAAAACTACTACGTCGAACGTAGTAATTTTTAGTTCTTTTTAGCGTCTTTTGTCGCACAATAGAGATTATGTTTTTAGTTCTTCTTTGGGTAATTCTGTTGGTTTTTCAACTACCGGAGTCTCTACAACCGGCGCTAGAATTTCTACTGGCTTTTCTGTTGCAGGTTCTGGCGCTAGAGTTGTTGATGCTGTAGGAACACTTGCGGGTGTTATTGGAGTCGGAGCTACCGCTTTTTTACTTTTTTTGAATTTATTTATTTTTTTAGCATCTATAATTTTTTCTGAAACTAATAAGTTATGCACTGTTGGAGATGCTTTTGCCCCAACCCCCAACCAATACAAAATCCTTTCTTTTTTTAAGGATTTTCTTTTAGTTAATGGGTCAACATAGCCTAAAATTTCAGATGGCCTACCACCTTTTGTTGACCTTCTTTTGTCAATAACCACCACCCTAAAGAATGGTTGGTTTTTTTTCCCTTTTCTTGTGAGCCTTATTGTTAACATGCGAATGTAATGAGCACCCCGCCCTCTAAGCTGTTATTATAAAGAGCGAAATGCCTAAATATTGTTTTATAATTATATACTTTATTTGCCGCCTCTAACTGCATAGAGGGCGGGGTGGGTTCGCTAATCGCTCACCCACTTTTTTACTTTTAAGGCTTCCTTTGCCGATTCTTCTTCTGCCTCTTGCTTTGAATAACCTTCCCCTTCTGCGATCATCTCCTCATTTAAATATACCCCCACGGTAAACTTCTTTTTGTGATCTGGTCCCCATTCTTTTATAACTTTATAAACTGGGGTGATTCCATTTTTGTCTTGAGCTTCTTCCTGAAAGTGTGACTTAGCATCTTTATAAAGCTTTTCCTGTATAATAAGTGGTAATTTTTTTAATAAATACTTTTTGATAAATATATCGCATGGTTCATATCCTGAATCTAAATATATTGCGCCAATTAGTGCCTCAAAAGTATTTGCCAAAATATATTGCCTTGCTTTTCCTAATTCTTTTGTCTCTCCACGGGATAATAATAAAAAATCATTAAAGCCTAATTCTTCCGCAACTGATGTTAGCATTTTGGCATTGACCAAAGCGGCTCTCCAGTTTGTTAATTCCCCTTCAGCTTTTTTAGGGTATTCGTTGTAAAGATATACTGTAACTACTAATTCTAAAACTGCATCCCCTAAAAATTCCAGTCTTTCATTTTGGTCTAAATTAAATTCTGGATTTTCATTTAAATAGGACCTGTGCACAAATGCTTGTGTTAAAAGATCTTTATTTTTAAAATTCAAGCCTAATTTTTTTTCAAATAAGTCAAACTGTTTCATTTAAAGTGCGATGCTAATATACTAATTCATACTAATTATACTAATAACGACGCGTTTGTTTTTATCATTCGTATTATTAGTATGCATTCGTATATTGGTATCGCATTATTGACTCTCTAGTTGTTTAAACACCGTTCCAAGTACCCCATTTACAAATTTACCAGATGTAGTTCCAGAAAATGTTTTTGCCAATTCAATCGCTTCATTTATGGCTACTTTAGGCGGAACTTCATCTTTATTACTATATAAAAGCTCAAAAAGGCCTATTCTTAACACATTTCTATCAATAAGCGGTATTTGTGATATTGGCCATTCGGGCGCTGCTTTTTCAATAATTTTATCTATATTGCTAATATGGCTTGTAACGCCTTGAACTAACGATCTTACAAAATTTAAGTCTTCTAATCCAGGACCAAAATCACTAATATTTCTTTCAACTATTTTTTCTAAGGAATCTTTTTTACCATAAAAATCCCACTCATACAAGCTTTGCATTGCTATTGAACGTGATAAGTGCCGACTAGCCATAGAAGTCACAGAGTTTTGTCGCTCGCCCGTAAACTAGGGTTCGCTCTTTCAAAACCCTCGGTTTTGAATAATTTCCTACACGGGGAAACCGAAGTTTCCCCGACCCCCTTCCAGTTGAAATACTATTAATTAATCTCCAATGATTTATTTCTTCGAAAGTTCTTCCATACTCATTCCTCCGCCCAATTTTTGATCTTTTTGCGTATCTTTTATTTCTTTTTCTCTTATTTTTTTCTCCTTTTTTGTAAGTTTACCTAATACATTGATAAATTCCTTGTCCTTATAATATCCGCAATGTTTACAAATAGAATGAGGTCTTATGGGCTTTGAACATTTTTTACAAGTTGCCAAAGACACAGGTGTGATAAAAATATGCATCCTGCGTTGTCCTACGCTTGAACGTGTATGTTTATGTCTTGGAACAGCCATTGAAGTCACAGAGTTTTGTCACTCGCCCCGTAAACTGGGGCGAGCTCTTTCAAAACCCTTGGTTTTGAATAATTTCCTACACGGGGAAACCGAAGTTTCCCCGACCCCCTTCCAGTTGTAATATTATTAACAATCTTAATTTATCATATAAATCATTTTTTTGCAATATTTACAAAAAATCCAATGGAATTTTACTTATAATTCCACTGGATTTAATTTTTTTTAAAAATTGTAAAATAATTAAAAACAACTAATATCGTTGGCAAAAAAGTTATGCAAGGAGCCAAAAGGTGAAATTTCATACCAGTTTATATATCCAGTAGCGCTAAAGTTACAAACAGTAATCCTTTGTTCTGTTAAACAAGAACCAGTGCCATCAGAAACCGTTAAATCTGCAACATAATCTTGTGACGCAGTATAAGTATGGGCAGGATTTTGACTAAAACTTGAACCACCATCTCCAAAATTATAGTGCCATGAAGAACAAGCGACTTGAATACCACTATTATTATAGCATTTTGATTGATCTGTAAAATCGGTTGGGTCTCCTGGTCTTACGGGATTTGGAGAAAACGTGAAATCAACACTTGGCCCAGAGTGAATACGAGTTGTATATAAAAATCCCGGACAAGATCCACCTGCTCCATTACATGTCCATGTGGAAGAAGTTTCCATTGAATCTGTAACCATTACCCTCCAATAATAAGTTGTATTATAAACAAGGGAATTAGTGGCTGGGGCTGGTTTTACTAAAACTGATTGCTGGTTTGGCTCCCCTGATTGATTAGAAACACCAGTAGTAATTTTATCAAATTCAGGCGAACTAAAATTAGAGTTATTGTCTACTTGCAGCCAATATTGCGACTCATCATTAGATCCAAGGTAGTTCCAGCTAAATAGAGACGATCCAATATCATATGAAACAGGACAATAATAGTCAAAAACCGTTAGGTTTACTGCGCTAGGCGGAGAGGAGCCACTCGTTATAGTAAATGTCAAACTATTTGAGGGTCCTCCATTAGGAGGAGTATTATATACTAAAACCATAGCCATTCCCATAGTTGTAATACATGACGTTGGTATTTCAGCCTTTAAATGAGTTGAATTGATATAAGTAGTTATTATAGGTGAACCACCGCATTGAATGGTACCATTCCACCAAACTACAGAAATTGATAAAAACCCGGTTCCAGTAAGATTCATAATAAAACCCGGACTTCCCGCTATTTTTGAAGAGGGATTTATGCTTATTAACGTCGGAGCTGGAGGATTTACCGTAAACGGCAGTGGGGGGTTTGAGGTTCCTCCACCAGGGGCAGGGTTAGTTACCGTGATATTAAATATTCCTACCGTAGGGACTGAAGAGATGACAGTGGTCAACTGGGTTGCAGAAACATACATGGTGTTTAACCCTAGACCGTTCCAGTTAATGGTGGATGAAGTAATGAAATTAGTTCCATTGACAGTTAACGTAAAACCTGGATCGCCTTGGGTTTTGGAAGAAGGGTTTAAACTAGTAATGGTAGGAAGTGGGTTGATGACCTCAGTGTAAACCCAAGTACAAGAAGCAGCTGCCCCAGATGGTATCGTTATACTTCCCACGGGACCAGCTGGAAAAGAGTAAGTGGTGCCGTCATAGCAAACGATAGGCGAAGTAAACGCCCAACCAACTGGTGGATGTGGTGTTATGCTATAGAGGGTGTCAGGAATTACATTTATGGGACTAGTAACGTTGGTGCCGTTTGTCCAGCCAGTAATGGTAATACTCGGATCTGGACTAATAGTTGTTGGGCCACTTACCGTAAAACTGAATGTAGCCGGAAGCGTGCCGCCTCCATCTATGCCTAAAGTTAGGGTTGTCGGAGCTGGAGGATTTACCGTAAACGGCACAGATGTAGGAGTAATTCCACCGCCACCCGAATTAAATACTGTTATGGGGAATGTGCCTGCCACTAATAAATCTGGTGCTGGAATTGTGGCAGTTAGGCGATTCATAGAAACAAAATTAGTTGCTCTATCTGATCCGTTAAATCTCACTGTTGATGCTCCAAATACAAAATTAGTTCCATCAACGACCATTATAAACTGGTCATCCCCCACATTTTTTGAAGCTGGGTCTATGTTTGTTATGGTTGGAGTTGGGGTGTAGACTTGAAAAAATGCTGTAGCCGGGGGAAATCCGCTATTTGTTGCCGTAATAGTAACTGTTTTTGCGGTTAATATGTCTTCGGTTGTTACTGGTATTTTTATAAGGGTTGAGCTAATAAAACTAGGTATTTTCATTATTCCATCCCACGTAACCATTGTAATGGGGGGTAAATTTGAAAAACCAGTACCGTTAATATCTAAGGTAAAATCGGAGCCACCTGCCGTTGCAGAAGATGGATTTAAAGATGTTATTGTGGGAGAAGCGGCCTTTATAAACATAGTTGGTCCTAATGCAAAAATCACAACAGTGATTGATAAAATAATTAATTTTGATAAATATTTTTTCATTTTTAAAAAAGTATAATTATAGAAATCCACGGGCTTACGCTCGTGGTACTTACCCCGCCTACGGCGGGGTAAGTACCTTCCAAAATTTTGCTCTGGCAAAATTTTGGATTTATGTTATTTTCTCCGTCCCGCTTTCGGCGGGACTCCGGGTTTGCTCTTTATCTTTGGGATTACGCCCGTAGATACAGAGCAAGGAATAATAAATTAATTTTATAATTGAATTGATAAAGAGTCAAACCCTGCGCGGTGGATAAAAATTTATTTTATAATGCTTCCTGGTTTAATTTCTTTGTCAGGATGCAGTAATACCGGACCACCATCATCAGCGCATAAAATCATTCCTTGGCTTTCATTGTCCCCCATTATTTTTGGCTCTAAATTAAAAACAAAGGGGCATAGTTTCCCCACTAATATTTCTGGTTCGTAAAATTTTGCAATTCCAGCTAAAATTTGTCGTTGAATTGTCTGACCCGGTTTTTCTTCGTCGGGCCCAAAGTCCACCTGTAACTTCAAAAGCTTACTAGAATCTTCAACTTTTTGCGCAGAAATTATTTTCCCAATTCTAATTTCTATTTTTTTAAAATCATCAAAATTTATAATTTCCATTTATGTTTTGATTTTACCATTTTTATCGTAGGTAATTCAAGGTACTCTATAAAAAAGAACATTACTTAAAAGCAATGTTCTTTAAATTATGTTAAGCTCTTTGAGCCATTCATACCAAACTGGCTCAAGGCCTGGATAAATTTCCCACTCTTTCTGTTCAATTTCACCACGAAGATATTTTTCTGTTTTCGCTGCGAGTATTAACAATTCATCTTTTGTATAAAAACCTGCCTGTTTTGTTTCATCTTCACTCCTTTTTACTTCGCCAGTCACTTTAACTTTATATATTTTCCAATAGTGCCAAGTTCCATTTTCACGACGACAAGGATTCTCTTTTTTCCCTTCAATTAAAAGTTGGATATCTTGAGTATCCAATCCAACTTCTTCTTTTAATTCTCGTTTTGCTGATTCTTTAAAAGAACTATCTTGATCAACGTGCCCCGCAGGTGGCGCAAAACCAAATGGGAATTTTTTCCTTTCAATGAGCAGTAATACATTATCTTTCCACACTAACATTCCTACACTTTTATGGTCGCATTTTTCAGACATAGTTTTTCTCCTTTCTAATTACTTTAAACAATTAACTTATTAAACTCAAATTACCATTAAGCATGATGGGCTTCATCCCCATAATTTCTTGCTTATAGGAAAGTTCGGAAGATACGGGATGCAATAGACCTGTTGCTTAATAAGCTTTTACTGCAAATGCAGTCTTTCAGCGCTAAATTTGCTATAATTTTTCAGCTTAGCTGAAGCTAAATTTTAAAATTCTATCAAATTTATCACTCTGAAATCTTGCATTTTCGCTACAAACCTTATTAAGCAGCAGGTCTAATATATAAATCTTCTTTTTAAGGTAAAAAGCAACACCAATTTCAATTAAGGTATTGCCGCCAATATATCCTTCAATTCCGCGCTTTTCATTATTTACAACTAAAATAGAATCGCACCAGTCAATTTTTTCGTAGTGGTCTTTAATGGCTCCTTCTTTAAGATCCCATATTTTATGTCCCGCAGGGAAAGCATCAATGCCTCCACTTTGTTCAATATACTGGCCAAAGTATACTTTTTTACCGCCCCCAAATTCTTCAGGAACTTCAAGGGTCAATTCTGGTATTTTAATTTCATGAATAGCTTTAGCAAGTTCATCCCTTGCTGATTCCATTTCTTTATAAAAGCCAATACTTCCACAAATAGTTATTTTCATAATTTACTTAGCTCCTTAATATTAAAGAGCTTTTATAAATCTTTGATTATTTTATTGCTGACTGGCTCAGTCTAGAACCCCCGCTTTAGAGGGAAAACTGGGCATTTTAGAGGTCTCATTTCTGATGGGACCTAGTCTACCTGTGATTATAGCAAATTCAGGGAAAATGGAAAGTTATTGGTATGTAACATTTTACAGGGTTTTACGGCTAAAATGTTACAAATGTTACGTAACATAATGGTATTTTTAACGTAACTTTTACAAACGGCCTTTATGGTATATGATAGATTCTAATGAATAGGAAAAAGGGTAAAAATGTATCCACCCATCTCATAAAATCCGGTAATAATCGGGGGTGCCTTTCCGGTTACAGCACGGGAGTATAGGAAAACGGCGGAGTACAGAAAAGAGGCCGGACAGAGAATAAAGAGCATGGTTGAGTCGTATGCCAGCCAAATCAGCAGTGTGGTAAGACAGATAAAAGATGGCATGTCAGGGATGGGAAAAACACAAATATTTTATGCTCCTCCCCTATCGCCTCAGACCGAAATAGCAGATGAGTTGAAGAAAATCAACAAAAAACTTGACAAGAGCTTTGAAAGTACTAAACTAAACTCAGAAGTTAAAAACAAGGCAGGTAATTGCAGATTCTGCGGAAGGCTGATAATGAGGGCGGAAGAAATTTCTCACTTCATTAAGGCAACGATCAAATGCCAGAATTGCGATAGGATAGTTAAGATTCCAGATGATTTAACTTTTAACGATATCAATTAAGTGTCATAGTGCCTTACGAGGCGCTGTGGCTTGGCTTCACGAAGCCCATTTGTTTATCCCCACGGGGATGACCAGTGGGCTTTTTGTTTTGGAAAAGTCCAAAAAAACGATTGAAGGAAACTATTAAACCTAAAATTATGGAAAAAGAAAACAAAATCAAAATTGTGTATGTTCCCATCGACCTGCTCCATGGCAATCCAAAGAATCCAAGATACTGGAGTGACGAGGCCATCAAAAAGTTAACCGAGAGCATTCAGCGCTTCGGACTTACCGAACCTCTGATAGTCAACTCCTATCCGGCAAGGAAAAACCAGATAATTTCTGGTCATTTTCGCCACATGATTGCCCAAAAATTGAGAATAAAAATGGTGCCCGTGATCTACGTCAACATTAAAAGCGAGAAAAAAGAACAGGAACTTTTGTTAAGAATGAACGCCAACCAAGGAGCGTTCGACTACAACCTTTTGAGTGAGTTTGACCCTAATATCCTGTTTGACGTTTTTGACAGTGAGACGCTGTCAAATATCTGGGACGAAAATTTAGAGGTTGAAGACGATAACTTCCAAATCGAAAAGGAAATTGAAAAGGCCAAGGAGACAAATATCAAGACTGGCGATATGTTTTCCCTTCCTCCCCACGTACTGCTATGCGAAGATAGCTGCAAACCCGAAACAGCTAAAAAGGCAGTTGGTAATGCAGAGGTCAGCGTTATAAACAGCGATATACCTTACAACCTTGGGAAAGCAGACTTGTATAATTCCGGCATCAGCGGAAAAAAATCCTATGGTGGCAGGGAGTAAAATCAAGAATTGAGCAAGAAATCGCACGATTTAATAAATTCAGAATCGGAGTACTGGGCCACAAAAAAGAAGATACTAATTCTGAAATAGATATAAGGAACTATACGAAATACTTATTAAGAGAAGGAACTCTAATTGAAAAAAGAGAACTCCTCTACTTCTTAAAAAGTAAACTCGTGTTAAAAGATAAAAAGATTATCTTGGAATAGTATAGTATTGACAAATGAATAATATCAGGTAGGATAGCTGTAGTTCTTCGAAAATGCGGACGTAGCTCAATTGGCAGAGCGTTGGTCTCCAAAACCAATGGTTGTGGGTTCGAGTCCCTCCGTCCGTGTTCAGGTCAGCTTAATGCTGACTCCCAAGGCTCTTTAATGAAGAGCCTTTTATTTACTCTTTACATATAAATATTTTCATGCTATAAGTATACCAGATTTCGCCCCCCTGTTCGTTAACAAGAAGGAGGACAATATGTCCGTCATCACTACTCCGACGTTCGCGCAACTGGCCCAAGAGCTTGCTTTTATGCAATGCTTCGAGATTGAAGGCGTCAAAGGTGTCTGGCATGTCGATTCGGGAAACCCTGGCCCGGTGCTGGGCATCACCATCCACACTCACGGCAACGAACCCAGTGGCCTTGCGGCACTTTGGTACTTTCGCAATCAGTTCGATCTGCGAAAAAACCTCAAGCGCGGTTCGATGTTTTTCGTCCTCAATAACATGAGGGCGACCGAGCAGTACTTCACCGCGATCAATGTGGCCGATCTCGATGAACGAGAACGGCAGAAAACCAAGGCTCGGTTCTGTGACGTCAACATGAACCGTCTGCCCAGCAACGCACCGAATATTGTCGGCGACGGACGATATGAAATCATTCGCACTCAAGAACTCCGGCCGATCTGGCAGAAGTTCGAGGTGGCGTTCGACATCCACAGTGTCAGCAAGAAAAGTGGACCGATGATCATCGCCTGCGGCGGACTCCAACCGGATTTGATCCGTGGCTTCCCCGTGGACACCATCATCACCAACATCGAAAAAATTCAGGTGGATAAACCCGCCGTGAGTTTCTATGGTGGCGAAGATAGTATCAGAACGCTGGCCATCGAGGCGGGCAGCCACGAAGACGATTCGAGTCTGCGGTGTTCTATCGCCTGCACCATGGCGCTATTGCAAAATCTTGGCCTCATCGAAGGCCAAAATGACGCTATCCCAAGAGAGTACAAGGAATACTTCGTCGACGGGTCAGTGATTCTATTCGATGCGTCCTATGAAATGGTGAAGGTCTTTGAGATGTTTGAACCCATCAAACAAGGCCAAATCCTTGCTCGGTGCGGTAAGGATCAGATCATCGCCACCTTCGACGGACACGCTCTCATGGGCCGCCCGACGACGAAACCGGATTTTCTCAACGAGGAAATGCTGTTTCTCTCCCGGCCGGTCAAAAAGCTGATGATCTGACAAGTTGAAGGCCAGAGCCGACAACACGCCACCACTCACACGAGCGGTGACTTTTTATTTATACAAAAAAAGAACCCCTCTCTGCATTATGCATTAAGGGGCTTTGCGTTTCACATTGTGGTCCGTCGCTGGAGACTATTCTGGTCCGAACCAGAAATCACCACCCCCTGGGCTCACAAGAAGTGATCTTGTGAGAGGCCTCGCCAGCAGCATACATGACGACCGGGGAGGGCGAATTGAGGATCGCCAGAACCTTTTTCAACTCTTCCGGATTCTCAATCCAGCCCTGCATGACATCCGAAGACATGTCAGGGATGTTTTGGGCGATCACCGCGATCAACTGAGCCGACTGACTGTGAAACTTCGACATGGCGCTTTCTCCTTTTCAGGTATTCGCCTGCCTTGCTTGACAACCGAAATAGTGGTCACAGCCATAAAATACTGACCATTTAGTATCTTTTGGCTATGACCACCAGTTTCAAATAATTTTAAATAACTACCAGAATAATATCACGAGAGATATAATTTATCAAGAATCAGTCCCTATTGTCGGCAAATTAAGTTAACGATAACATAAAATCTTTCAGTATATGGTAGTATTTTTCCAAACTAGAAATATCCACCCATTCGTTATCACTACTAATGTCACCACCGACTGGTCCAAATTCAATTCCAGCACAATTCATTTTAGTAAAATGTCTTACATCAGAAGAGCCATGTGCACTACGCAAAGAAACTTTTTTCTTGATAATTTTTCTAATTGCCTTTTGAAGAATTTTTATGTATTCATTATTACTATCAACAAACATGGCAGATTCATTAGTAATTATATCCATTTTTGACCCCTTTGGTAGTAATTTTTTAATATCTGAAATTATAGTGCCCGCCTCTTTGGGAATATAACGTATATCAAGATCAACAACACAGTTATCAGGTATTTTATTAAAAGCTTGATTATCTGTCTCAATTTTACTTACATTAACGGTTGTTATCCACTTTTCTTTATGAGGAGTTGGATATTTTTTTTGTAAAATATTAAGAAACTCATTCATTTTATAAATTGCGTTCTCCCCTTTCCATGGGTACGCGCCATGTGCTGCTTTTCCTCTGGCTGAAATTTTCATCTGTAAAACTCCTTTTGCCTTATTTACAATATCAAAATTAGTAGGTTCTCCGGCAATAATAAAATCCGTTCTTACGCCTTTATTAATTTGGTATTTTGTACCATTAAATCCGCCTATTTCTTCATCGGTTACTAATTGCAAACCGAGCGGATAATCAACCTTGCTGGCCATTTCTTTGAAAACCATAATAAGGCAAGCAACATTAGCCTTCATATCCATAGAACCTACTCCATAAATCCTACTGTCTTTTATTTTTGGCGAATATTGGTTTTTTTTACCCGGTATTACATCCAAATGACCGTTCAATATAATCTTAAACTTTTCAGGCCTTTTTTCTGAATTATAAATTAAAGCACTTTTAATCCCATTATTTTCGAATCGCTCAATAGTGTATTCTTTTAAATACGATAAAACTACCTCTAAAATTTCATTTAAAGCTTTTGTATTGCCTGATACTGACTCTATGGATATAAGTTTTTTAGTTAGCGATATAATGCCGCCCAACATGAATTTATTTTTAATTACCTTTATATTCTCTGAATTACGAAATGCTCTAAAATGATAAAAATGCTACTATGAAGTCAAGGTGGCAACCTTTTTGGAAAGCCACCACCCTGTATGAAGACTTCAAT
>Ga0209542_10009801_pt1 | contig 17470 bp, 15 predicted proteins | sample RifCSPhighO2_01_FD_184028 | JGI IMG/M metagenome (GOLD analysis project Ga0209542, IMG submission 184028) | Soil microbial communities from Rifle, Colorado - Rifle CSP2_plank highO2_0.1 (SPAdes) (version 2) | ecosystem: Environmental > Terrestrial > Deep subsurface > Rock core/Sediment ...
ACAGACATTTCAACTTATTTGGTTGAGAAATCATTTTCAGACTGCCCTGTATTCAATTCGACTGATTTGTACTGCAAGATAAGATTCGGATACATGCATACATACTTCCCTGTCCATGAAGACCAGACTATTTGGAAGACATATTTCAACTTGATGATTTTAAATATCACTGGCGGTAAGGCAACTGTCACTGCTGGTGTTCATAATGCCACTGACTTGTTCCAGATTTCAGATATGGATGTTACTAAGTTAGTAGTTGGTTAAACACAACCTGTCGGATTTTCACACTGAGCCCAGTTGAGAGTTCTCTTCAATAATTCTTCACCTGTCGGATTCAAGTCTGCAGGTCCCCATCCAGAGAATGTGAATGTCTTTCCTGAAGTTTTTCCGTTAAACCAGCCGACGAATGCAAATCTTTGGGAAGAATCTATTTTGAACCAGTTCGAATTCTTTGGAGAGTCGTCCCTTGTTCCAAGATCAATTGCAGAAGTTGAGAGTTTGGACTGGGAGAGAGAACGTATTTTCTGTGGAAGCAGCAAAATTTCTGTCGATCCGAAGAAACCTGTAGTCACTGGATCTGGAGTTTCAACGAACAAGTTCATAGTTGCTTTCCCGGTAGTCGAAGAAGAACTTTTCACATAGTTGAACTTATCGGCTGCAACTGCAGAACCTCTGTCGCTTATTTCTACAAATGGAACGTTGTTAATCTTGTGGGCATCGCTGACTGCTAGCGTAGGTTTGCATGCTTTGGTCTGGTCTGTGCAGACAATCAAATCTTTGGTTGTCAAATCGAACAAAGTCCAATCAGTGTATTTCTTGACTTCGACATTCCATCCTTCGCCTATCAGCCAGAGAATAGTCTGTCTTTCAATCCCGTTCTGGCAGACAGTTTCGGAATTAATCACTACAGGAAAATCCTTGCACAAGAATGCTATATCTCCTCCGATAGTTTTGGCTGAGCTATCCTTGTCGAAAGAGACTGATGACGAAGAGAGGAAATTGCCGGCTCCATCAATCACCTTGAATTCTGCTGTGTGAGTCCCATCAGGAGTAATAGTAGTTCCATCAATTGTCAGATAATAAGTGTCTACATTCACATTCTTTCCGGAGATTTTCTGTTTCTCTGTGAAAACAAATGTCATGTCTTGTTCGGAACCGCCGTCTATCTTTACTGTGATTTTCGAAATTCCGCTGCTTCCTGGATCGTATGCAGAAGCTGAGACTGTGAGGTCCTGTGAGCCGAAAATGTCAGTAGCAATTGTTTTTGTAATAATCGGATTGATTGTGTCGATTATCAAATCCTTTTCCCTGAATGTTCTCATCTTGTTTCCTTGAATGTCTTCTGCCTTAGTGATTCTGAAATCATATTCGTCGTCACCAGGAAAAGTAGTAGTGATTACTAGCTGACCATTCCACGTCCTTGTGTCAGTCCATCCATTTGTAATTCCCACTCCAGTCTTTGGAGGAATTGGTATGTTACTTCCAATCAGTTTCGCATCTGGCGTGACAAATATGTTCATGTCATCATCAAAAATAACAGTGAAATCAACTGTTCCAGCTTTTATTGGAGAAGGATCACTTGTTGCAAATAAAATGACTGCTGGTTTTGTTTTGTCTGAAGGATTCGCTTGTCCAATCAACCAAGGACAGTAATCAACATTGTCACTAGCCCCATCACCAGTACCATCAGCATTTTTTTCTGTGGTAGGAGTATCAGTACAAGGAGGAACTTCATTTGTTCCAGCAGCATCAAGAGGTCCACTCGAAGAACCCCACCAGTTCAGTTGTGCATTTAGAGTATTCGAAGAATCATCATTTTGAACACCCAGAAGAGAATTGCCAAATATGTTATTTACCATAATGTCTATTCCAGCAGCTGTGATTTTAGTCCATATTCCAACTTCATTATCCTGAATTGTATTTTCAGAAATCAGAACATCACTGAACGTTGATGTCACGTCATATCCCAACTTTATTCCATATTTAAATCCGCTGGCTCCTTTTACTGTGTTTTCAATAACAGAAACAGAAGAAATGGGGCCTGCATTTGCTCCACCAACATTAATCCCTTGCCATCCTCCCGACCCTGGCACACCAGGAGAAAGATCAGTTACAATCATATTTTCTTTAATAATGGTATTCGATCGTTCGGTTGTGATTGCCCGAAAAACATTTCCAGTGAATTCGTTATCTACTACTTTAGCAGTTCCAGTGCCTTCATCAAGGTTAATCCAAATGCCTTCGTATCCTGCAGCACCACTGGACAGATGTGTGAAAGTGTTGTCGTGAATATTCAGGCCAGAAATATCTACTCCGGGAATAGCAAGTTTATGGTAAGTTTGAATTGCTTGTGAAATCTCGTCAGAAGTTGCAGCTGGCGTTACTTTAAAATCATTATTAGAAATTACTACGTCTTCAGCGCCAATTACAATTCCGCTGGAGTACTTTCCTGCTTCATAGTCAGGCCCTTCTATTGTAAATCCGGTTAGTATAGTTCCATCAGCGAGAATTTCTATGTTTGGTAGAGCTAGTGGAAATGAAGCGATAGGAACATTTTGTATTCCTTTAATTGTGGCAGTATGACCTACAAGAATAAGATTTGTTTTTGAAGATGGTATGACTAAATCTTCCACATATGTTCCTGTATTGACATCGATTGTTGCGCCAGGGACAGCAGCATCAATAGCGTCTTGAATCGTGGTATAATCGTCCGGAACAATTATGTCAGGTGAAAATCTAACAGCGTCAGCAGCCGTATCTCCAGGGTCAGAAGTATCCAATTCAACTTTGTGACCTAAGCTTGGGGTCATCTCGAATAATCCTATGAATCTCCAACCAGAAGCTGTGAAGTCAGGAACGGAGTTTCCGTTAGCATCTTTTGTTTGATCGACAGTGACAACAGTAGTTCCACTGTCAGAAACTATTCTGTAAACAACTGCGTCTGGTCTTGCCGAATGAACACAGTAATGGACATAAACTCTGTAGGCCCCTGCGGCAGGAAGAGTTGGGACCCATTCTGCAAATTCAGTTGATCCTACATCAGTTTCGAATCTGTAGTCGCCATTAAATCCACATGTATTAGAAGCAGAAGAAAATATAGCACCAGTTTCCGAATAGCCTAGATCGACGTCATCAATGATGATATCTGCAGCTAATGCTATTTGGAAAGAAAAGAAGAAAGCAAAAAAAGCAAATGCTCCCAATATTTTTAATTTTGGGTTTGTCATGTTATCGTTTTTTGTTTCCTTGATGGAAGACGTTCATCACAATTTCCACATACATCTTTCGACCGCAGTGTTTGCATTTCACTTCTTGGATCGCCTCGTATTGCTCTGCCATTTTTTCCTATCCGTTTTAAAGTAAGCAAGTTTGCCTTGAATAATAAATATATTCCTATGGATTATTAATTAGATACGTACCACTAAGAAATAGTATTGCTATGAAATAGGAATTTTCTACTACAGGATAGGAAAAATGCTTAAATACCGCTAGTCTTTTTGACAAGTTTCAGCTGCTGGAGCTTTTCTTTCATCTCTTTGACGTCCCCGCCCTGAGAAATAGTGTATGCAATCTCGTCGACTAATTCCAGCTGATGGTCGGTAAACCTTCTTTCTGCGGTTATGTCCCACACGTATTTTGAATTTGTTTCCATATCATCACAAAAAATAAAAGTTTCGGGAAAATCATTCCCGAAATAGCTTATCCGGAGTTGGACGCTTTCCTTTTTTCTTCTAACATGTATATGATTTCGGGGGTATACCTACTTTGTGAAGAATCCGTATAGACGTATCGTTCATAAGATGAATTCTCGAAGGGTTTAAAAACCTTACGAAATATGGATTATATGGATTGAAATGGTGTTCGAAACAGTCATAATTCAGGAAGGACCGCAGCTTATTCCTATATGGTTCTATCTGGCCAGTTCGATAGCTTATGGGACTGCTGCATTGATTAGTTATCTGATTTGCTATTTCGCTTTCAGACTTTACCAGAAAAGTAAATCAAAACTTAACCTGATTCCGTTATTTGGGTTTTTATCATTGGCAGTTGGATTTACAACTCTCCTTTTTGCAAGCCTATACACATACAACTATCCAGATTTGTTCAAGCCTCTGGGAAACATTAATCAGGTGAATGGCCAGGCTTTCCCAATCTACTATGCAGCCTCGCTTATAGGATACTTCATTCTATTGATGATCTATCTTCCGAAAAATCTGAAGGACAAATTCTATGTTGTATATTTTCCTCTCTGGTACATGGACCTGTTTTCTTACCATCTGGTCTCTTTGGCGATAGTCGGTTATATTTTATTGAAGAATGTGAGAGCCGGCAAAAGAACTTTCGAAAGAGGATTGGTTATAGCTGCATTCGCAGGGATATTCCTGTTTCATTTGTTGCAGTTGACGCTTCCTTTCAGTCCTACCCTTTACTTGATTGCTCACGGAATTCTCGCAGGGGGATTCCTGTCATTCCTATGGATGCTTATCCGGGTGAGTAGGAGATGAATGAGAGAAGATCAAAGATTTCAATCCTGAAAGACATTCTCAGGACGATTGAGAGAGAGAATGGCAGAGCCAAACCTACACACATTCTTTACGGAGCGAATCTTTCTCACGACAGGTTGAAAAAATATTTAGACAATCTTGTCGCTGAAGGTTTCATTCAGAAGATTGAAGAAAAAGGGCAGCAATACTATATCACTACTTTGAAAGGAAAGGAATTCTTTTCGGGGATAAACAAGATGAAAAAATTCTTCGAGGCGTTCGGTGTAGAGATCTGATTTTGGAAAATTTTATATATAACCTGAGTTAAATGAGAATAGATGTTAAGAACTGCTTTGATGTTGGGATTGCTGACTGGGATACTTCTTGTGGTAGGCTATTTCATAGCTGGATTTGCAGGAATGACCATGTTTCTTATCCTGGCTTTTGCAATCAATTTCGCATCGTATTGGTATTCCGACAAGATTGTATTGGGAATGTACAGGGCAAAGGAAATTCCCAAAAACCAGGAGCCTAAGCTCCATGAGATTGTTGAGAAAATTTCGAAGGAGATGAAGATTCCGAAGCCGAAGGTGTACCTTGTGGACATGCCGGTGCTGAACGCGTTTGCGACTGGAAGGTCGCCGAAGCATGCAGCGATTGCAGTGACTTCTGGCTTGTTGAAACATCTTGAGTGGGATGAGATTGAAGGGGTGCTAAGTCACGAGTTCGCCCACATAAAAAACAGGGACACTTTGACTTCAACTATTGCTGCCACAGTCGCCGGTGCGATTGCGTTCATAGCGCAGATCGCCTGGTTCAGTTTGTTTTTCGGCAACAGAAGACAGGGAGGAAATGCATTGATGCTTCCCTTGCTGCTTCTCGCCCCTATCGCAGCCACGATGGTACAGCTGGCGATTTCCAGAAATAGAGAATACAAGGCCGACTACACAGGAGCGCTTGTTTCAAAAAAGCCGTTGAGTCTTGCTTCCGCTCTGGGAAAAATTTCTAAAGTGGCAGAAAACCATCCGATCAGGGGAAATGCTGCGACCAGCCATTTGTTTATAGTCAACCCTTTCAAGGGAGACGCATTTGTGAACTTCTTCTCTACACACCCACCGGTTGAGCAGAGAATCAAGAGATTGAAACAGATTTCAAAGGAAACAAGCTGAAAAAGTTTTTCGACGCTTTCGGCGTAGATATTTAATCTTTGAATGAGAGCTTCGTCTCTTTATGTTGTTTTCTCTTTCTTGAAATGAATCTGTGCTTTTTGAATTTTGAGTAAACCAAATATGAGAAGAATACGATGGCAATCAAGATGGCCAACATTGGAAATGAGTTGAAGACATACGAGGAAGAAAATGTGGGGTTGATCTGTACTGGATTGTAAGATGTTTGGGTTGTTTGGAATGTAGTGAGTGTGGAAGATGTTGTTGTGAAAGGAGTGGTTTGGACGGCAGTTGTTGTAGTTGACTGAGGGGTTGAACCAGAATTTGAGGAGGCAGAGCCTTGACCTGTTGAAGTTGTAGATGTGGTTGCAGAAGTGGTTACGGAAGTCGTTGTAGTGGTAGTGTTTGTTTCAGTTTCCTCAGGCTCGACCAACACGTAGACAGAAAAGCTGTTCAGGTTGGACGTAATTGATTGTGAAGATTTATCTATTGAGATAGGCACCGAGGACCAAGAAGTTGTGCATTCGTATGAATTGAAATCAAAATTGCCGCATTTCAGCAGCTGCAGGTTGCTTTCATTGGTGATTCCCAAGTCTTGATAATTGATCTTTAAAATTGCGTTGTCAAAGCCGAAATCAGAAAATTCTATCAGATATCCGTCGATCATGGAATAGTTTTCGAAGAACGGCATGACGAAGTTGATGACGATTTCCTTGTTTGAATTGGAAATCCTGAGGTTTTGTAATAAAATTTCCAGATTTTGTTCGAACTCGACTTTCATGTCTGCTCTCGTGGAATTGACGAGGAAGGAGCCGTTTCCTACCACATAATCAGAAGCCAGTTCTTCATTGCTGTTCACGTTGAAAAAGGTTATGTTTGAGAATTGCTCAAATCCCTCTTCGTCCATTATGTTCACATTGACTTCGTAGGAGACTGCAAGCGCTGAAGAGACGGTTAACAGATAAAGTGAGAGTAAAGTCAAGATTATTTTCAGTTTCATGATTCTTTGCTTCTCTCCGAAGAATTTAAAGATTATGGATTAGATGCACGAGTCTCCGCATTTGACCCATTGGACTGTTCTAAGGAGAAGTTGTTTTACATCTTCAGTTACCAAATCAATAGAAGTACACCTTTCCATATGATAAATTTCTTATGTTTGAATTTTTGATAAATAATTTTCTAAATTTTTATATTCCTTACTTCTTGGAAGTAGACAAACTAAAATTATTTTTGAACCCAAAACAACGTAAATCAAGCGAGTTTCTTTACCACCAATATTTAATCTAATTCTGAAAACTCTAGAATATAATTTTGAATGCAATGCTTTAAATCTAAAAGGATTTTGTTCAATTAATTCTACTTTCTTCTTAATTTGTCTTTTATATTCATCTGACAATTTATCAAATTGTTGCTGAAAGATTTCAGTTGCTTTAACGTCAAACTTCATTTCAGTGCCTTAAATAATTCTTCCTTACTGACAAGTTTACTTTTCTTTATGGAAACGTCTATCAAACTGTCTATTAATTCAATCTCCCTATCGCTGAAATTTTCATCATAATTCTTTTCCATAACTTTCTCTCTTATTGCCTCGGTAGCCAATTCTTGCAAATTTTTATATTTGTGTGTTATTACATATTTTTCAGCAGCTTTTTTCAAATGTTGGGGTAATCTAAGATTTATCTGAAGTTTCATAGATACCAAATGGTATCAGAAGTATATAAAGTTTTGCATATTTATCTGAACTTACAAACAAGAATCTCCACATTTAACCCACTGAACTGTTCTGAGAAGAAGCTGCTTTCCGTCTTCTGTGAGGTAATCCAAAGAAGGAATCCAACCTATGTATGCATACCTTCCTTTGGTCAATGAAATATCTGATGTAAATGTTGTCGAAACGTTTTGAATGGTGTTAGTTCCTCTGAGGGAAGTGAGAATTCTTGCTTTGTCTGTAATGGATAATAGATTTTCAATTTTTACCCCGTTCAGACTTCTTTTCTTGATTGAAACATTTAGTGGTGATGTGAAGCCGTCAAAGATTTTGTTATCTAGATTTTCTGAGATGAATGATGTGGATTTTCTTGTCCCCAGAGATTTGGAAATATAGCCAAAAATGAAAGCAGCATTCACTCTCGAAGAATCAGGGATTTCCAGGAACCCTTTCCCGTTTAGTCTGTGGGCGATATAAGCTGCGCTGAAAGTGGAGATTTTGCAACCCTGAGAACCATGGCTGCAAGCCATTAGATCGTAATCGAGCAGTTCTGAGACAGTCCATGACTCTGTGTCTTTTCCTTCAACCTCATACCCGTTATTTCTCAAAAATATTATCATTTCCATATCTTTGTCATTATCACAGTCGTCGTCCGCACACAAGAAAGCTATTTTTCCTTTGATCGGTTCGTTGAAGTTGCTTCCTCCGAAACATTCATCTCCACATTTCAGCCATTTCAAAGTCCTGTTCAAAACTACTTGGCCGTCAGCAGTCAAATCAGAAATCCCAGCATCATAAAACAACCCTGCGTATGCGTATCTTCCATGACCATAGTCTTCCTTTGCTTTGAAAATAGAAGATCCAACTGAAGAATCCGCTATGTCTTTCACTCCATCTTTGAACAAATCAGTCTCGACTGTTGCTACATAGATGTTTCCGACTGCATTGAACGGGTTGTTCAAGCCTTGGGTGATGAAATCAAAAGAAGGAATGTTCAGGAAGCCTTTGCCTTTTGTGTTTCCCTTTTTCGTCAGATATCCGATGTCATAAGCTGCTTTAGATGATTTCGAATCAGGGATCTCCAAGAATGGTTTTCCGTTTATGTGGGAATTGTAAACCGGGGAATTGAAATTGATCTTACAGCCTTTGCTTTGGTCTGTGCATAAGATGATATCATAATTGTTCAATTCTTCCTCAGTCCATGAATCATAAATTTTTTGGGTTACGTTCCATCCCAAATATCTCAAAAGAAATCTGATGTCTCTTTCAATCCCGTCATTGCAATCTTTCTTCCCGCATAGGAGAGCGATGTTCCCTTCGGTTCCTACTGGAAGGTTGTTGAAAGAGATACATGACTGCCTGTCTGCACTGCAAAACGAGCCTTCTCCTCCATAAGATTCACAGCAATATGTGGTACAGCTGGGTCTATAAGTGAGCTGATTGTCCTGGCAGAAATAAGTTCTCAATATTCCCTCGTAACATCCGTTCAAATTGGAGGATTCGCAGGAGGAAGCAGGAGGAGGTTCTAGATGTTTTCCATAAATTATCGTATAGAAGAATGGGGTAAGGAATTGTGGTCCTCCGTCGTCACATGTGAATAATACATTCACTTTATCAAAAACACTTTGACCGCCAATCCAAATTTGATTAGGCATGGTTACGATAGAATTAGCAGGAACATATACGCTTTCAAAATTAACATAATCCTTCAAGTCGTTTCCTTCAACTAATGAGACTGTCATGCCCTGATCGTTCCTGTTTTCAACTTGAAGGTTGTAATTGACTGTCATTCCAGAATACTGGGATCCGTTTATTTGCAATGTTCCGCCGAATGGATTGATTGCTCCTCCGTTCTCCCTTCTCAAAATAGGATTTGAACAAGCAGAAACGACTGAGACTGATAATAAGAAAAAAATTATTCCTGTGATTATTGCCGTTTTCATTTATTCACCATTGTATAAAGAAGAAAAAAGAAAGGGGAAAGTAGTCATTTTAGTCCTACTGTATCCGGGCTTTCTTAGAGGGCTCTGACGTAGACGTATATAGAACCTTGGTCGAATAATCCGACACATGGAACTGGATACGTTAGTCTGAACCAACATTCAGCTGTGCTGTCTGGGAGTATGAACTGATGGAAGATGTCCTTTACTATAGGATCTGCACCTTGACAGTCATTCAACTTACAATCCTTTGTATCGTCAGGATTGTCTAGTGTTTCCCATTCATTCTCGAAGTACACTCCACTCTTACATCTGAACTCGATGTTGTCTGAATCGAGAACATTTGTAACTGGACACTTTGATGGCGATTCGCTTGAGGTCAAGTCGGAACCGGCAATCCATGCAGCCAAGACTACTCCACCGTCAGCAGCATTGTGTATTTTCAATGTGTTGGTTGAGTAGACAGTTTGTTCCGGCCAGCCGTCTGCGAAGGCAACTGGACCACCGTCTGATGTGAATACATCAACTTCGATGGCTGGATCAAACCATATTTGGTCTGGAACGGATTCACCAGTTTCACCAGCTTGATCTTCAGCTATGACTGTGACTGTGTGTTCGTCACCGTCTGCCAAATCTGGTGTCAGAGTGAATATACATTCGTACAGCTTGTCGTAGTCAGTATCGAAACCATCGTCGGTTCCGGCACTCTTTCCTGGAGGCTGGTCTTTCAAATCTCCAGAGACATCATGTCCAAACCATTCATTACTTGAACCGCCAGCGAGCAACTCTGCTAGAGTTTCACCCTCGGCAGAAGGTTGGGCATTTGTGATCTCATTACATTTAGCAATGAGGTCTCCGTCGACTGCTAAATCAGCTCTCAATATGTCAAGAGCACCACCGTTTAGGTCTCTTACTGCGACTAAGATAGCGACTTGTTCACCTTCAAAGAGGTACTGGTTTGTTCTGAGATAGTCGTTATCATAGTCATCATGACCGACTTTAACACATCCGAACTGTTGTCCAGATGGAGGTACAGAACCGTCAGGTATCAAGTTGTCTTTACAGACATCGAATGCTTTCTTCAAGAGATATACTTGAGGGGCATCGTTGCCTGGACCTGCGCCAATATCCTCAGATCCGGCGAATACACTTGGTAATGTCGCAAGAGACATTGCCAAGAATATCGCTATTACTCCGGATAAGATCATTTTTCGGGTTTGCATCTTATCACAGATAGGAATTTACCAAGGAAGATATTTATATACATTACATGCTACCATCTAATGGTATTACTATAAAGTATCAATATTTCTCCTACATCGGAGAAAAGAATTTTCTAGTCAAGTTAAGGCATTCGAATAGGAAAAAATTCCCGGCTGCGGTTCTTTTTTCTACCACTGGGTGTTAAGTTTTTTACGACGGAGCTCTCGGACAGTTTTGTCCCTCTGGAACTGCTTCGAGTTGCGAATAACAGTTTAGAGCACCGCAAGATCCAGGCACACATGAGTATGTACAACTCTCACCTGGGTTCAAGCACTTGTCAGCAGCGTAATTATTCGTGTTGGCGTTACAGTGACCGTCGCATCTGTAACATCTGTCACATACGGACAGAGGACACTTGCCAATCGGCTCACAGTTGTTACAATTGACATTCAACGTGATCGAATCCTGCTCTCCCGAATCAACAAAGTCTCCGTCCTTATTCTTGTCCAGACATGCCACTAGTGTGGGAGTTCCTATCTCAGTGAATCTGAATCTTCTCCTACACTCCCCATTTCTATTCAAAACACAAGTTCCCAAAGTCCTTCCGTCACAGGAATCTTCCCTGATGTAGACCCTCTGCCTCTGGCACAGTGAAGATAATCCCTTGACATAAGCAGTTACCCATTCCTTCGGGCAAATCTGCAAATTAACATCAATATCAACATCCCCCTTGCATTCCTTCTTCTCGCATATTCCCTGGGAGCAGAAGTATCCTGTCGGGCATTTGATCACAGTCCTGTTGACCTGGACCCATCTCTCGTCCGTGACCTGGAACTTGCACTGATCATCCCCGCAAAAGAATTCCCTGAACTCCTGCTCTTTCTCTCCACATGTCTTACAAGCATCGTCAGGGCATGGCCCAGTCCTAGTCTCTCCTGTGTCATACCATCCAGACTCGTCTGAACAATCAACTTTAGTATAACTGCACGAACATTTTGTGCTGCTGCATCTTCCGTCCGTCAGCAAATACCTATCATCTTGACATTTCTGCTCGCAATCAGAATTGTCATCACACTGAGCTCCACAGGAATCCTTCAAACAATTGTAAGCGAATGGATCCTGATTACATCCACATCCGGAATTACAATTTCCAAAAAGATCTCTAGTTCCAGTTTTATTCCCTAAACATGTCGAAGTTGTCTGTGAACAGTATGGATTGTTGTATGTGTTAGGCAGTTCACACAGCTCGCCGTTCTGGACTTGGCCATCACCACATACCTGAGGACAAAAGTCACCAGGAGTATCCTGACATGTGGTCTGGTTGATCCAGTTTCCGAACTGGCATGAATTTCCATTGCAATCTCTCCTCTGAATCAAAGTTCCCGGACAGTTTTGATTTGTATTACAAGATATATTCCTAGTCTCCTGCTCGCCGACATTACATCCGGCTCCACACGAACCAGCAACACAGTTATAATTGAAAGGATCATTGTTGCAGCCGCACTGGCCGTTACAGTTACCGAACAGATCCCTTATCCCAGTCTTGTTACCGAGACAGTCTAAAGTCGACTGGCCACAATAAATATTATTGTAAGAGTTTGGAGGCTCGCATATCTCATTCCCGTTTATCACTCCATCTCCACATACCGGAGGGCAGTAATCACCTGGAGTGTCTTGGCAAGTTGTAAAGTCAGTCCAGTCTCCAAATTGGCAGTTTCCAGTCAGACAAACTCTCTTCTGGATTTTAGTTCCAGGACAACTTTGAGATGTAGTGCAACTTACATTCCTAGTCTCCTGCTCTCCAGAATTACATGAAGCTCCACAATCTCTGTTACAAGTGGAAGTGCAGCTTCCCTGATTGCATGTGTAAGGATTGCATGACGAAGCTCCAGTGAACTGCCAGAAGTTTGTACAGCTGCCATAGCCGTTACATCTCAACAATTCTCTGGCTCTAGTACATCCGTCTGTACAGACATCATCCCCGCTTCCACATGAATTTCCCGAAGAGCAGACTCCGTTCGAGCATGCAGTGTCAGCCGCACAGAACGAAGTGTCAGTGAAATCTAATTTTGTACAAGTGTTATTTGCCGCGCATTCGAACCTGTCTGTCTTCACAGAACATCCGTTCCCACAGTATGGAGACGAAGAACCGCAGTACCCGGTTGTCGTGAAATTGCCAGAGTCACAGTGTTTTCCTTGAGGAGAATTCTCGCATACTTGTCTGGTGTCATTCACAGTGTAAGTGCAGCTTCCTGGAGTGCATCCGAAATTCCTGAACTCTTGATTTTTGCATCTCCTGCAAGCCCCGTCGCATGAAAATCCGGAAGTGTCGTACCATCCGTCTCCAGTATTGCAGTTCTCAGTCTGGTATGAGCATGAACAAGAATTAGTCCCGCAAGTCCCTGAGAAGTATCTGATGTCGCCGACACATTTCGGCTGGCAGTCAGAGCTGTCGTCACATTGAGCTCCACAAGAATCTTTCAAACAATTGTAAGTGAATGGATCTTGAAGGCAACCGCAGTTTGAATTACAGTTTCCATTCCCGTCTCTAGTTCCTGTTTTATTCCCTGAACAGTCTGATGTAGTCTGCGAACAATAAGGATTGTTGTTGGTATTAGGAAGTTCGCAAGTCTCTCCATTGTTTACAGTCCCGTCTCCACAGAACGGAGTTGTAGTTGTGGTGGTGGTAGTTGTCTGTGTTATCGGCTCACGAGGTTCACGAATAGGACCTTCGCAACATCCTCCACCGTCTCCTCCTCCCTCTTGAGCTAACGTGGATTGAAGTAAAATCAGCGACGAAACCAATACGAGAATCAAGGCTCCAGAAATAAGAAAGATATTATTCCCTAATTTGGATTCTGTGGCTTTCATATTTGATTGCACCTTATGTGTTCTGGATAAAGTTCAACTGTCGGCAGGTTTTCAATTTTCAATTTCGGATGATTATTAGCATACATTGCAGGAACGTGCAACATGCCTTCCCCGTCAGTTCCTGGAACAGTGCTGTAGCCAGGCTTCCAATCAGCGCACCCGTTTTCAAAGGCTGGGTCGAACCAGTTCCATTTTCCGCCTTCGAAAATTGCTGTTCTCACACAGTAAGTTTCCCTTCCCTTAGACCAATAAGCGACCCATGCATGAGATGGCGGACCGTTTTCAATCCTAGCATATCCGAGTTTATTTGAATCAAGATGACCAACATCAGCAGCCCATGCGCTGAAATATTTCTGTTTGTGTTCAGTCGAAGCGGCAGTTCCATAATAGAACCATGGAATAAACTCCTTGAAAACATGACCAGAAATAATATGCCTTCTCTGTTCCCTGAAAGCCCTGAATGCATCGACTTGCGTGGAATAAATTTCTGGATCAGGCTTGACATCAAACAAAGGCATAAGTCTTCCTTCCAAGTTTTCTTTAATGTCCTTGGCTTTAATTTCTTCAGTTCTCCACTCATATTCTAAAATCGAGTCCTGTGTCCTGTGAAGAAATTCACCTGGCTGGAGGTTCCCATCTTGGATGCTCAGTTTCAACATCTCGTGAACGACAGGCTTCTTGAGAGCTTCTTCTAGAACCCTTCTCACTCCCGGCCTAGTCATTGGAATTTTTTCAAGAGAATTGATTCCCAACTGAGTATTAAGAAACTCCAATTCTTGCAACTGCCTCAAACCAAATTCTCGATATTTGTCTTTCAGCAACGGATCGGAATTGAACTTGGCCCACAAACTGACATCATTGAGAGCATCTCCAAAAATTACAGCATCTTCAGTTCCCAGATATCCAGCAAGCTTGTTTCTCCTTGCAGAAATTCTTCTGAAGTATCCATATTCGTTGAAAATCAAAGGTCCGATGACATACCACAAATCCCAGAAATCGCTACCTTTCTGACCCGGTTGAAACTCATATCCCATCGTCTCTTTTATGACGGTTGAGAATGTGTTGTTGAGATTCACTCTTTCTGCGAACGTATCCCTGTGCCTGGCAATCTCTCTACTCACATCATTAGAAGCAGAAATCAATGAACCCAATGCACCAGCAGCACTCATGGCATCTTCCGAATAAGGCTTGCCATTGTTATATTTTTGTACGGCGCTCGAGATGCCAAAGTTATACATTTTGATAAGTGGTGTGGCTCTGCCATTTACTCCATCAACTCCGCTAAAAGCAGATGATAGAGCTACATTGGAAGAAGTTGTCATATCCAAAATATTTTTCAAATCAACTTCCGGTTCGACCAATTTTTGAACAAGAGGGGTAAGCGAATCACTGACCGCTTTGGCGGATGATTCAACGACAGACAGTTCCGGTTCAACATTGAGCGGAAGGAAAAAGTTGGATACAGGCCTATCTTTTCTTACAAGGATTACATCAGTTTTTTCTACAGCGTCTATGGCGTTTGCGAAAACACCTTTGTTTATTCGTGGCCCAAGTTCCTGGTCGATGAAAGTTGGAAACAGAAACTCAGCACTGTTTGACGTTTCAGGCTCAGTTTTAGGAGAAGAACGAGTTTGAGAACCCGCATAATAAACAGCACCACCAAGTGCTAAAGCAGCAACGGTTCCAATACCATATTTAATAAATCCTCTTCTATGTACTTTTTTTTCTGAACCTTTCTCTGGCATTCGTCCAACTCGCTCTATTCCAAACTCTCCTTCAAATGCGGAAAGTTTCTTTCGTCATTATCTTAATTTTATTACTTCAGATTTACTATCGTTTGCTTGTCACTTAGGAGTAATATGTTCAGAATTTAGGAATTTTTTTCATACAGAGCAGAAAATAGTTAATATGACATAGGAATTTTTACTGGCCTTTTCCAGATTTTTCTTTCGCGATTTGTTCTGTGACAACAAGAGGTCCTCGATAGCCGCAGCTCTTGCATATCCAAAGTGCTGAAAAAGTATGGAGTCCTATTCTCGCAGAATCGCACTTAGGGCATCTGTTGATTTTCATAAGAAAGAATTAGTTTTCAATTAATTAATCTAATCCTTCGATCATGTCCTGGACCATTCCGCACTTTGGACATAAGAATTCATTACTCTCTCTGACCATGTTCACCTTGCAATCTACACACAAGTGGACTGATGTCAGTAGTTTCTTCGTCCCTACTTTCAAGTTTCCTTTCATACGCATCTGCTTAACGAATAAACAGTTAAACATTTAAGACCATCGATTGCCCAATCCGAAGGATTAAAATCTATTTATCAAAACGAATTAAAACTTAGTTAGATGGCCGATCAACGAATAAAAGAACAATGCGTCTACGAGTCTGTCCACAAGATGGTCAGCGAGATGAAAGAGCAGGTAGCGAAATCACAGAACATCCAGTATCTTGAGCAGATCAGAGTGGCAGAAATCTACAACGTCGTCGCCAGCAATCTGGCAGTCGCATGCAGAAAACAATATGGAAAGATAGACAGCTGCAAAGCCCCTGAAGATGTGAAGAACCAGGAAATCACGATGGATACTTTCATCATGCTCTCTCAATTAAAACAAGACGGCCTGATTTCTGAGGAATACTTCAATGATCTTTTCGAAGGCCTGGTGAAAATGAAACCAGAACTAGAATCCCAAGTCAGAGCTGACAAAGAAAAAGGCCTTCTCTAGAATCCTGTAATTATTGAGGGATAGAACGAACACTCACGGTGTCGAAACGGATGAGGTTCCAAATCCTTTCTCAATTACCATGAATTCAAACGATGACAACGAAGCCGAAAGGGTTGGTCCTCCGCCGCAAATGAGAAGCAGAATCATCCCAAACTATGCCTTTGGCATAATTGTGAGATAAAATCCGCAGACTATGTAATCTACATTATTCCATAGAATTCTTTTTTGTTTCAAAGCGGGTGTCGACATAGTCTACTAACAATTTATTGACTTAACTTAAATAAATGCTTAACTGTTGAGGCAGAATTGATGTTTTGTTTAATAATTAAAGTTATATTTTAAACGACATAACAAGAACGAATAATTCATTTCAAAGCAGCAAATTCAAGGACGATTACTCTAGCGAAAAATTCATCAGAAGCGCCAGTAGAATCTTGCAATCTTTTACCATAAAAGAATTCAGCCTTCCATTTTCCTTCAAATGTTCTAAATACACTAACTTTCTCATTCCCTCTGGTCCATTCTTTTTTCTTGGGTTCATTTTTTACAACATTCCAGCCTCTTATTGCCATCATTTTTATTACTTCATCCCAACTTAGTAATCTTCTCATTCTACTTTTTGTTTTGACTTTCATATCAATACTAAGAAGTCATTTGTTGATAATAAACTTTTACCACTGGTGTTAGTGGTAATTCACTTAACTTTCTCGAACGCAGAAGGAAGATGGATGAAATAAACGCTTCCCCTCTCAAGAATTATCAAAGGTTTCTTTCCCATGAGAGCTTCGAGATTGATTTCGTAAACCCCTTCCTTAGGCATCTTCACAGTCTCGATCCCGAATTTGTCTTTCGACATCTTCACTTGCTTTTCAATTTTCTTAGCGACTTCTATTTTCTGCTCTTCAGGAATTATCTCCATCGGAGTCTCAGTTTTCTTCTCTTCGATCTTCTTAGCCAATTCTTTTTCAAGAGTAGTGTCCTGTGCTTTCAATTCAGTTTCTATCTCTTTGATCTCTTGAGCATCCTGAGCATTTTTCAAGTATAAGAAAAAGATAGAACCGCAGTTCTTGCACCCTCTCAATATCGTAGAATCATTGTCTTCGTAAGAGTTTCCACATCGTACGCATTTGTGGGTCATGTTAAACCTCAGTCAAGACAGAGAACGAATCAGGATTCTTCTTCACTTTCTTAATGAATTTCGCCGGTCCGATTATCGTGATTCCGGTCCTCAGAGCAGATTTCTCAGCGGCCTTCCCTGTGAGTCCTGCCATCAGATTCTGTATTCTCTCCGATTGGTCTGAAATTTTTTCAACCATCGAAAGCAGGCCTTTAGTCTCTTTCTTCAAACTTGCGACTTCGATTCCAGGGAAT
>Ga0209542_10009803_pt1 | contig 17468 bp, 17 predicted proteins | sample RifCSPhighO2_01_FD_184028 | JGI IMG/M metagenome (GOLD analysis project Ga0209542, IMG submission 184028) | Soil microbial communities from Rifle, Colorado - Rifle CSP2_plank highO2_0.1 (SPAdes) (version 2) | ecosystem: Environmental > Terrestrial > Deep subsurface > Rock core/Sediment ...
TCGGCCCGTATTCCTTGATTACCCAGCAGCCGCTCGGCGGAAAAGCCCAGGGCGGAGGGCAGAGATTCGGGGAAATGGAAGTCTGGGCGCTTGAGGGTTATGGCGCGGCTTACACTTTGCGTGAAATGCTGACCATAAAATCCGACGATATCTTGGGCCGTTCCGCTACTTTTGATTCCATTATTAAAAATGAAAAAATCAGGCCGCCGAATTCTCCGGCATCCTTTAACGTGCTTTTAAATTATTTGCGGGGGCTGGCGCTTGATGTGGATTTAAAGAAGACGGGAGATAAAAATAAATAAAAATATGAAAACTTTAAATACAACTGAATTTGACCACATCACGCTTAGGCTCGCTTCTCCCGAGCAGATAAAAGAATGGTCATATGGAGAAATTACCAAGCCAGAGACGATAAATTACCGCACCGGGCGGTCCGAGCGCGGTGGCCTTTTTGATGAGAAAATTTTCGGGCCAGAGAAGGATTATGAATGTTATTGCGGAAAATACCGACGTATCCGCTATAAGGATATTATTTGCGAGAAATGCGGCGTTGAAGTTACGCGTTCTATCGTGCGGCGCGAGCGAATGGGGCATATAGAGCTTTCAACCCCCGTATCGCATATTTGGTTCCTGCGCGGAGTGCCTTCCAGAATGAGCATTCTCCTGAATATCTCCGTTTCGGATCTTGAAAAAGTGATATATTTTGCCGGATATATAGTTACTAAAGTTCACATGGATGAAAAAGAAGCGATTTTATCCGGTTTGGATAAAGAATATAAAACTAAATTAAAAAATGCGGCTGATGACGATACGAAAGAAAAACTGAAGAATTTGCTTTCTATTACTAAAAAAGAAATCGGGGAAATTTATGAAGGGAAAGTGCTGAATGAAATTTCTTTTCACCACTATTCTTTGAAATACGGCACTTGTTTTGAAGCCAATATCGGGGCTGAAGCCATTTATTCTATTTTTAAAAATCTTGATTTAAACAAGTTGAAGGTTCATACCGAAGCTATGCTGGAAAAATCAAGCGTGGCTGAAAAAGAGAAACTGCAAAAACGGCTTTCACTTATCCGCGCCATGACTTATGCCGGCATACGGCCCGAGTGGATGTTCCTGACCATTATTCCGGTTATTCCGCCAGTTTTGCGTCCGATGGTGGCGCTGGACGGAGGCAGGCACGCGACTTCCGATTTGAATGATCTTTATCGCCGGGTGATAAATAGAAATAATCGCCTGAAGAAGCTGAAAGAAATTAACGCTCCGGATGTTATCTTGCGGAATGAAAAAAGAATAATTCAGGAAGCAGTCGATGCATTGATTGATAATTCTATCGCCAAGCAGAATGATTCCGCCGCCATGAGCCAGTCTCAAAAGCGCCCGCTTAAATCTTTGTCGGACAATTTAAAATCCAAACAAGGACTTTTTCGCCAAAACCTGCTCGGCAAACGCGTGGATCGTAGTAGGTCCGGAGCTTAAGCTCAATCAATGCGGACTACCGAAACACATGGCCTTGGAACTTTTCAGGCCTTTCGTCATTTCTAAAATACTGCAGGCAGAACTCGCATTCAATATTCGCGGAGCCAATAAGCTTATTGAGGAACGCGAGGCATCTGTCTGGGCGATGCTGGAAGAGGTCATAGAAGGAAAGTATGTTCTTTTAAACCGCGCGCCGACTCTGCACCGTCTAGGCATCCAGGCTTTTAATCCGATTCTGATTGAAGGCAACGCTATTCAGGTGCATCCTCTTGTTTGTCAGGCTTTTAACGCCGACTTTGACGGAGACCAAATGGCTGTTTATGTTCCACTTCTGGAAGAAGCGCAGAGCGAGGCGAAAGAATTAATGGCCGCGAATAAAAATCTACTTAAACCGCAGAATGGCGACCCTATCGTGCATCCTCGTAATGATATGGTCTTGGGAAGCTATTGGATGACTAAAGCGGTGGACGGGGAGTTTGGCGAGGGAAAATATTTTCCTAATCCCAATACCGCCATCACCGCTTATGAATATGGAGTTGTATCCCTGCGCGCAAAAATTAAAGTTTTGGCCACTGATTCTCATAAATACCGTAAATTCGATGAAGGCATTTTTGATACTTCCGTCGGCCGGCTTCTTTTCAACAGCATACTGCCCCATGACTTTTCTTATGTTAATGATGAGATGACGCAGAAAAGATTGTCCGCGCTCGTGGATGAGCTTATTATGCATTACGGCGTGGATGAAACTCCCGTCATTCTGGATAAGATTAAGGCTTTCGGTTTCAAATATTCAACAATTTCAGGCACCACCTGGGGTCTTGATAATGTGTCTGTCTCTCCGGAGAAGCCTAAAATTATAGGACATAATAGAAAATTAGAAGAACAGATAGTGAAAGAGTGGAGCGAAGGCCTGCTTTCCGATGAAGAAAAATATCAGAAAATTATTGAAGTTTGGACGCATGCAAAGAAGGATTTGGAAAAAGTCACGCCCAATACGCTTGACAAGAACGGTTCCACTTATGACATCATTACTTCCGGAGCCAGAGGCACAATGTCTTCACTGGTACAAATGACGGGCATGATCGGGCTGATTCAAAATAATCAAGGCAAGACGCTGGAATTTCCGATTGTTCCTTGCTATCAGGAAGGACTTTCACCGATTGAATATTTCGTTATTACCCACGGCGCGCGCAAAGGCGCGTCGGACACTGCTTTAAATACTGCCAAGGCTGGATATTTGACCCGCCGATTGGTTGACGTCGCGCAGGACGTGGTTATCACCGAAGAGGATTGCGGGACAAAAGAAGGGAAAATAGTTACACGCGAAAATATCTCCGGAATTGAAATTCCGCTTTCTAAAAATATCCGCGGACGGGTTCTGGCTGCCGACCTGAAAGATGAAAATGGCAAGGTGCTTTACAAAAAAGGATTTTTAGTCACCAAAGAAGAAGCTTACAATATTGAGGGCGCGGGTATAACTGAGGTATTTGTCCGCTCTCCTCTCTCTTGCCGAACTGTTCACGGTCTTTGTGTTAATTGTTATGGGCTTGATTTAGGGCGCAATCATTTGGTAGAGCTCGGAGAAGCGGTGGGTATTATCGCGGCTCAGGCAATCGGTGAACCCGGCACTCAGCTGACTCTCCGCACATTTCACGCCGGAGGCGTGGCCGGCACCGACATTACCACCGGATTACCGCGTATTGAAGAAATATTTGAAAGAAGAATTCCAAAGAATCCGGCAATTATTGCCGAAACCGACGGAGTGGTGCTGGAAGTCCGAGCCAAAGACGGCAAAGAAAAAATAATCAAAGTCCTCTCCGATACCAAGATTGACGGCAAGCCTAATGAAATGGAATATATTGTGGCTTTTCGCAGAATACCGATGGTGAAAGCGGGTGATACTGTCAAAAAGGGAGAACTTTTAACTGACGGTTCAGCCGATATTGCCGAAATCTTCAAATTTGGCGGAAAAGAATTAGTTGAAGAATACATTATCCGCGAAATAAACAAAGTTTACGAGCTTCAGAGCGCGTCAATTTCCAGAAAGCATACCGAAATCATTATCCGCCAGATGTTCTCGCGCAGAAAAATAAAAGACGCGGGTGAAACTAATTTTTCTACTGGCGATATTGTTGAAAATACCACATTTATAGAAGAAAATGCCAGAGTTGCGGAATTAAATGGCAAAGAAGCTAAAGCGGAAACAGTTGTGCTCGGTATTACTGAAGTATCGCTTCGCACCAAAAGCTGGCTGTCTGCTGCCTCGTTCCAGAATACCAATCGTGTTCTTATTGAAAATGCCATTAAAGGGGGAGTTGATTCTCTCCGGGGACTCAAAGAGAATGTTATAATCGGTCGGTTAATCCCGGCCGGCACAGGATTTAAGAAATAAGTTTATGAACTCTCCCGTAAATAAAATAAAGGAGAGACTTTCAATCGAAGAAGTAGTCTCTTCTTATATAAAACTGGACAGAGCCGGCGCGAACCTAAAGGCCAAATGCCCGTTCCATAATGAAAAAACCCCATCCTTTTTCGTCTCGCCTGACCGGGGGAGCTATTACTGTTTCGGCTGCGGGGCTTCAGGAGATATCTTTACTTTTGTGGAAGAATTTGAGGGGCTTGACTTCAAGGGCGCGCTCCGACTTTTAGCTGACCGGGCCGGAGTTCTTCTTGAGCACTATAGCAAAGAGGAAGAAAGTGAAAAGGAAAGATTATATAGAGCCATGGAAGAGGCGACAACTTTCTTTAGCGGCAATCTTAAAGATAATCCGGAAGTTTTGGAATATTTGCAATCTCGCGGATTAAATGAAAAAAGCATTGTTGATTTTAGAATCGGCTACGTGAAGCCCGACTGGCGAGAATTATATGCTCATTTACAAAAAAAAGGATTTTCCGACACAGATATGGAAAAAGCCGGCTTGATAAAGAAAACAGAAAAGGGCTATTACGACAGATTTCGCGGGCGCATAATGTTTCCCATTTCGGACTCAAGCGGGCGCATTATTGCGTTTTCTGGAAGATTATTTGTGGATGATGGAAAATCTGCGAAGTATTTAAACAGTCCGGATACTATAATTTTCAGCAAGTCCGCGGTGCTTTATGGATTAGACAAAGCCAAAGAGTCAATTCGCAAGAATAATTTTTCTATTTTAGTTGAAGGTCAAATGGATTTGGTTTTATCGCATCAAGCGGGGTACAAGAATACCGTGGCGACAAGCGGCACCGCCTTATCCGATTCCACGGTTTCAAAAGAAAATGTCAAAGAAAAAATTGTGACCAGCTTAGGGCTCATTCGCCGCCTAGCGCCAAACATCGTACTGGCATTTGACGGAGACAGAGCTGGATTTAATGCCTCGCTTCGGGCCGGCCGTATTGCCTTGTTTTTAGGCATGGATGTAAAAGTGGCATCTATGCCGGAAACGGTTGACCCAGCGGATCTCATCTCAAAAGAAGGTTCCGATGCTTGGCGCGTAGCCATCAAAAACTCCACTCATATTATAGAATTCCTTTTAGGTAGAGTCCTTAAAGATTCAGGAGGCGATATGCGCAAAGCTGGCCGGGCTATAAAAGAGATAGTATTGCCTTATGTGGATATGCTCTCTAGTTCAATAGAAAAAATTCATTTTTTAAAGAAAATAAGCGATGAATCAGGCATTCCTCAAAATGCCCTGCAAGATGACCTTAAAAAAATTGAACAAGAGCTCAAATACGAAAAGGAAGAAATAGAAGAGGCGGAAGAATCTCTTGCGAAGATGTATCGAAAAGACTATATTGAAAGAAGGCTAGCAGGAATTGCTTTCTGGAAACATGATAATGAATTAGAGAAAATACTGGGGGCAGTTTTAGAAAAATACCAAGAAGCAAAAAATGACTTAATTTTTGAAGCGGAAGTGTTCTATCAGAACAATGAAGACCTCTCAAAGGAAATTGACCATCTACTCGGGAGCCTGGAAATAGAAAAAATAAACGAAGAGTTACTCCAAAAAATGCAAGAACTCCATCTGATTAAAGATAAGGCAGGTGAAATAAAGTTATTACAGGAAATACAGGAGTTAAACAAAAAAAAGCATGAAAAAAAAGAAAAATAAAAAAATAAAGAAAAAATTTCGACATTCCAACCGAAAGCGTAGGAAGTCGGGATCCCGACCGAAAGCGTCGGGAAAAAAAATTCGCAGAATAACTAAAAAAACTGTTAAAAAAACGCTTTCCTTTGGGAAAAAAGCGGAAAATTTAGCCCGTATTGCAAGTGAGCTCATAGAAAAAGGGCGTAAAAGGGGATTTATCACTTATGATGAAATATTAAAAACCTTCCCTGACATTGAAAATAATATTTTATTTTTAGATGAACTTTATGAAAAGCTTGGAATTGCCGGCATTGATGTATTGGAAGGCGGAAATCTGCTTAATCTTGATATTGATTTGACCGATAAAGATTTAAATAAGGGAGCCTTGCATGATTCCATTCAGATGTATTTGAAAGAAATCGGCCAGTATCCGCTAATTCATGCTAGTGATGAAAAAGAACTTGCCAAGCGCATTGAACGCGGAGATTTAGAAGCAAAAAATCTGCTGGCCCGCGCCAATCTGCGCCTGGTGGTTTCAATTGCCAAAAAATATGTGGGGAGATCCGCCAATTTAAGCCTACTCGACCTGATTCAGGAGGGAAATCTGGGTTTATTCAAGGCAGTTGAAAAATTTGACTGGACCAAGGGATATAAATTTTCCACTTATGCTACCTGGTGGATTCGCCAGTCCATTACCCGGGCGCTTGCTGACCAGTCCCGAACCATCCGTATACCGGTGCATATGGTAGAGACGATTTCAAAATATAAGCAGACGCACAGGAGGCTCTCTCAGGACCTGGGCCGAGAACCGTTGGCCGAAGAAATTGCTACTGAAATGAATATTCCGGTGGAGAAGATCCATGTGATTGAGAATATTTCGCAGGAGACAGTTTCGCTTGAACAGCCGGTGGGTGACGATGACGACAAATCAACCCTGGAAAACTTTATTCCGGATGATAAAATTTTGCGTCCGGACCAAGAGTCTTCCCGTAGAATTCTCTCAGACCAGATTCGCGAGGTTTTGAACGAGCTTAATCCAAAAGAGCGCAAGATACTTGAAATGCGCTACGGTCTTTTAGACGGTATTCAGCATACTTTGGAGCGGGTGGGGGAGGAATTTGGCGTTACCCGCGAGCGTATCCGCCAGATTGAAGCCAAAGTGCATGAAAAGCTCCGCCAACACGACAAAATCTCCCGCCTGAAGAATTATTTTGACTAGCGAGGAGCATAAACAAATTTATTTGTTTAATGTCCGAGTGAAGTCAAAACATTGTACTTAGTTATATTTTGATTAGTTTATTTTATCTGACTTAACTGTTGCATTACGACTTCAAATGGTTGAGCGCCTCGAATTACATCAACCACTTTGCTGTTTACTAAAATGAAAGAAGATGGAGTGCCGCTGACACCAGCTTTATTCCCGTCGTCTATATCTTTTTGAACCTTATCCTTGTATTTTCCGCTGTCTAGACAAGTATTAAAGGAAGCAACATTAAGTCCCGCGTATTGCGCGATTTTTGCGAGCTCTATTTCGGGTAGGCCGTTGTTAGACGGGGTAACTTCAAAAAGCCTGTCGGTATATTTCCAAAAAGCATCGTTTCCGCCCTGTTCAAAGGCGCACTCTGTCGCTTCCGCTTCGCGGAAAGCTTTTGGATGAAGCTGGGGAATTGGATAATGCCGGTACACCCAGGCCACTTTATTATTGTCGGCTATCACTTTATGCATTGTGTTATGGAATACTTTACAAAACGGACATTCCAAATCAGAGTATTCTACTATGATTATTTTTGCATTTTTATTTCCAAGGATATGATCGCTTGATGTTACGGGTCTGCTTTGTGATACTTTGTTTACATCGTTGGCATTTTTTGCAATATTCTCCGGTGCCTTAGTTCCTTTAAGCAGAATAGCTCCCGCAATAAGTATTCCCACTAAAATTATTGCCCCGGCTACCTGTTTTTGATCGTTATTTTGCATGATTTTGCATGTTTTTAATTTATTATAATAATAAGCCTATTGTAACATATTTACAGATTATGCTATAATGGCTTATTAGTATTAAAGGTCCTTTATTAGTTAATGTAAATTATATAATATATGTGTCATTCAAGTTGTGGTGGGCATGGTTGCAGTGTTTCTTTGGTTGCGAAGGTTTTAGTAATCGTCGGAGCGGTTAATTGGGGTTTAGTGGGCGCAGGAATGCTTTTGGGTAGCGACCTGAATGTTGTCCACATGGTTTTGGGTTCTTTGGCCAACGTTGAGAGCCTTGTTTACGTGCTCGTAGGTGTCGCGGGAGTTATGGAGATTTTTGGCTGTAAGTGCGGTAAGTGCAAAGCTGCTTGCGCTGCCTGTGGTACTGATGGTAAGACAGGGGGTGGTATGTAATTGTGGTGGTTATTTTTTCTTTGTTTTTTGCAAACCCCGCTCCGGTTTAGGCCAGAGCGGGGTTTGCATTTGAGCCGATAAATGCTATATTGTAATAAAGCCTATGGTCGCAATTCCAAGCCTAATGTTTTATGTTTTCATTTTTTTATCTGTTTATGTGCAGGTGTTTTTTCTTGTTACCTTCCTTGAAAACAGGAAACACATATTGATTCGTAACGGAAAGATGAAACTTTCTCGTTATCCCAAGGTGACAATCGTCGTGCCTTGTTTCAATGAAGAGCATACTGTTTACAAAACCATACGCTCGCTCTTATACCTGAATTATCCAAAGGATAAATTGCAACTCTTTCTGGTGGACGATGGTTCCACTGATGGCACTTGGAATATTATCCGTAAATTTGAAAAATATCCAAATATAAAAATTTTTAAGAAAGAAAATGGGGGAAAATACACCGCGCTTAATATAGGATTGGAACATCTAGAAACTGAATTTTTTGGCGGACTAGACGCTGATTCATTTGCCGACCCGGAGGCCCTTGTGCGCATTATGAGTTATTTTGAAAAAGACGCAAGTATTATGGCCGTCGCTCCGTCCGTGACTGTGTATAATCCGAGAAATTTTATTCAGAATGTCCAAAAAGCCGAATATCATATGGGCGTCTATCTAAAGCAAATGCTCGGTTTTCTGGGTGCTATCAATGTAACTCCGGGTCCTCTGACTATTTTTCGCAAAAAAGTGTTTGATGATTTGGGGCCTTATAAGCATGGACACAATACGGAAGACATGGAGATAGCTTATAGGATGCAGAAAAATCATTATAAAATTGCGCATTGCAACGACGCTTATGTGTATACCAGCACTCCGGGAACCGTAAAAAAACTTTATCGCCAAAGATTGCGCTGGATTTACGGTTTTATCAACAATACGTTTGACTATCGTGGTGTGTTGTTAAAAAAAAAATATGGCAACTTTGCATTGTTTACTTTACCCACCGGGATTATTTCTATTTTTTCTGTCGGATATCTTTTTGGCCGAATTGTGTATAATATAGGAGATTTTTTGTATTCCAGGCTGATTGAATTTCAGGTGGTTGGTTTTCATTTTGGCAGGGAAGTAAATACTTTTGACCCATTTTTTTTCAACATACAAATGTCGCTTTTCTTGGTTGTATTTGTATATTTAATTGTGCTTTTTGCAATGATATTTGGCAGGCGTATGTCGGACGGCAAGTGGAGATTTTCCCCGGCAATGCTTTATTTCTTTCCAGTTTTCAGCATTATCGCGCCTTTCTGGATAATGAAAGCTATTTGGAATACTGCTTTGTCCAAAGTGCCGGCTTGGAGATAAAATATGGATAATAAATTTGATTGGAAAAAATATTTGATTGTTTTTTTTATCACTGCCGGTCTTTTTGCCACAGCTTATTATTTAAGTGAATATTTCGGGGGCAGGAAAGTAGAAGAGCTTAAATCCATTCAGGATAAGATCGCCATTGACATTCTTTCTTCAGAGACTCAATTTTCCCTGCTCTCTGAGCTGTCCTGCAAGAATATTTCTGATTCCGTATTTTCCGGCCAGCTTGGAGAATTAGGCAATAAGCTGGAGTGGAGCCAGAATAATCTGGGTGCTACCGAGGAAGTATCTTATTTACGGAAATATTATTCTCTGCTTCAGATTAAAGATTATCTTTTAACAAAAAAAATTTCTTCGCGTTGCGGCACCAAAGCTTCTTTTATTCTTTATTTTTATACTACCGCTGAAAATTGCAGCGAATGTGAGCGCGAGAGCCTGGTCTTAACGAGCCTCCGCACTAAATATCCGGAACTGCGAGTCTATTCTTTTGATTACAGCACGGAACTAGGAGCGGTAGAAGCCATGCTGAAAATTTACAAAATAAAAGATACGGAGCTGCCGGCTCTGGTGATAGATGACGATGTATTGACTGGTTTTCATGGCATAGAAGAACTTGAATTCATGGTTAAAAAATCTTTTAAGCTCCAAGAAACAAAGCCCTTGGAAGAAAATAAAAAGAGTGCTTCCTAATTTTTTTGGAGCCGGGAAGAGGATTTGAACCTCCAACCTACGGTTTACAAAACCGTTGCTCTACCGTTGAGCTATCCCGGCGCGCATTTCAAATACTATCATACTTACAAATTTTTCTCCTCCTCGTGTATACTATGCTTAATTTTTCTGATTTTGTGTTTATAATCAGAAATCATTTTTAGAAATTTAGAAGTTTCCTTTATTTCACCGTTTAAGATTTTTTCTTTTCTTCTGTTTTGTATTTTTATTTTTATTTCTTCATATTGGTATTTTACAAAATTAGTTATTTTAATATAAGAACGCAATATGGCCACCAGACTCAAATGCCCGTATTTTTCCAAACTTTCCAAAATTACATACTTCATTTTTTGAAAGTCTGGAACAAAAGGGTGAATATATTCTTTTTCTATAATTTTTCCATTTTGGACGAGAGCCAGCTTACGTCCAATCATTATGACGATGCCAATAAGTGATATAAAAAATGGAATCAAGATTAAGGACATAGTATTTATTTAGATTGAATAACGCTTTACCTCTTTTATCTTTGCCTTATGCTTTTCCAAGAGCTCTCCCACTGTCTCGCTGGTGTTATTATTTGCATTTTTTATAAATGGCTGGCTTAATAAAGTTTTTTCTTTAAAATAAGTGCTGATTTTTCCATCCAGCATTTTTTTCTTTATCTCGGGTATTTTATCAATACCTGCAACTTCTTTTTGAAAGACTTCGGTAATTGTTTTTCTGCTGTCGTCACTAATTTCATCCTCTCTAATATATTCAGGCTTCATCGCGGCAATATGCATTGCTATGTCCTTGGCCAATTCTCCATTACCCCCTTCCAAGCTCACCAGAACAGCTATTTTATTATTGTGCACATAACTGCCGAGAATATCTCCTTCTATTTCATATGTTTCGCCTAATTGTATATTTTCCCCGGTTTTTTGGATTACGGGGTTTATCATGTTTTTTGCCTCTTTTTGCATTTCTTCTATACCGAGAGCCAAAGCCTTTTCCGTTAGATTTTGTAGCAGCGTGGTGAAGTCTTCATTTCTCCCTACGAAATCAGTCTCGCAAAGAAGCGATACCAGCACCGCTTTCTTATTGTGTCCGTTGTCCTTTATTTGAATCATTACGGCTCCGTCTTTTACCTCACGATTAACTTTCTTTAATGCGATATCGGAGCTTGTTTTTTTTAATATAGCTAGCGCTTTTTTCATATCGCCTTCAGCCTCTTCGAGCGCGTATTTGCACTGCATTACCGAGATGCCCGTAGCATCCCGGAGCTCTTTTATTTGCTCTGTGGTGATTTGGATAGGCATATTTGTTTAAACCGCTTTAAGAGGCACGGAGTTTTGGCCTTCCTTGTAGGCACTGGCAATAGCCAGAGTGAAAAATTTGATGGATGGTATGCCGGAATCATTGCCGATAATAGGGTAATCCAGGCCTGTAATATTAGAATCGGAATTTGAGAGAGTGATTATGGGCACACCGGACTTTTTGGCTTCGGTGCTGGCGATGTGTTCGCTTTTCGCATCCACAATAAAAAGCGCGTCCGGAATCTTTTTTAAACCGATTAGACCGGAGTAATACCTGGCTAGTTTTTCCATTTTTTTTGACAAGACTACCCGTTCTTTTTTTGTATATTTATCAAGTCCACCCTCCGCATTATCTTTGCGATAATTTTCCAGTTCACTGATTCTTTTTTTGATTTCCGTGAAATTAGAAAGAGTGCCACCGATCCAGCGTTCGGTAACATAAGGCATGTTTAGGGAATCAGCCGCATTTTTAACTATTTCTTTCGCTTCGGGCTTGGTGCCGACGAAAAGAATAACTTTGCCCAAAGCGCCCAAGGTCTTTACAAATTCAGCCGCCTCATCCAGCATAACGCTTGTCTTTTCAAGGTCTATTATATCTCCTTTATTTTTTGTGGCGTATATAAACGAAGAGAGACTTGGGTGTCTCCTTGTTTTTGAATAGCCGTAATGCGCTCCGGCTTGGAACATTTTTTCTATTAAACTGTCAGTATCCTCAATCTTTATGACTGCTTTTTGCATGGAAGGTATTCTAGCAGAAAGTTCGGATTTTCGCAAATTCTTGTTCGCGTTTTTTTGATTGTCTTTTTTGTAATTTCTGATAATATAAAAAGGTTCTTTAAACAAAAAATGTATTCCGGGGTAGCTCAGCGGTAGAGCGATCGCCTGTTAAGCGATTGGTCGTAGGTTCGATCCCTACCCCCGGAGCAATTTAAGAAATGTGTGATAAAATGATTTTATGAATAAAAAAGGTTTTTTAAATTTTTATGTAATAGGCATAATGGTGGTAGTTGTCACATTATCCAGTCTTACTTATTCTTTTCTCAAGAAGAACTCATCTACTGAAATACCTGATGGCACTATAAGTGTTGAAAAAAATGAGGAGCTACCCGTTTCTAAAACTGAAAAGACACAGGAAATCAATAAACCACTGCAAGACACCGCCCCGACGATAAAAGATACCAGCGGTTATACGTTTACAATCATAGGTCTGGTTCGCGATGTTACCGATGCTCCGGCAATGACGCCTGGTACTCCAATGGCGAGTATTGTCATACGTGCTACTGGCCCTAAAATAGTGACAACACAAACACAAAGCAATGGTTCATATAAACTCTCTTTCACTAATGCGCCAGTGGGTACCTATAATGTTTGCGTTTCTATTCCTTCTCAATATGGGACAAATCCACCTTCAGGTTGTGAAGTTGTGATTGTGAGACTGTCAGAAAAGTATGATAAGACTCTTGAATTGACGGTCAATGGAAACGTAGCTCTCCACGGGACAGCTATTAATTTTAATCTAATGCGAGAGCAGACTCGGTGACCAAACACTCTATAATGAGTCTTTTGGCACTCCCGGCTGTTTAACCATGAATCCAATAGATGGTTAATTATTAGTATTCGGTCTTTTCTTTTTTTACATATCCAAATATAATCAAATCATTTCTGATATTTGTCCAATTAAGAGTTCTAAACATAACCAACAATGGGAGCCATCAAAAATCTTAAGTCCTAGTAATGGGGCTTTTGATTTTTTTGGCTCCGGAGAGAAAGCAAACTGCTTTGCTTTCGTATGGGGAGCGAAAAGCTTTTGTGTCTTTTTGGAAACTTGTTTCAAAAAAGTACAAAAGGTATACTGCCCCTGTAAGGGGAGATAACCTACCCCCGGAGCCAGTTGTAAAAATGCAATTTCTGTAATATAATAATTTTATGGAAAGGATAAAGAAAAAAGATTATGCTGAAATGTCCTTCAATGAACTTGCGGAGCATCCTGTTGCAGGAGCCATTGTTGATGAAGTGGCTTCTAAGTACGCAAGAAGCAGTTCTGGCCGTCCAAGCGCAAACTTGCTTGGCAACGAGGTGTTATTTAAAGTTAGACAAGAAGCCCTTAGAATTTTAAAAGAAAGAGGGCTTTGATCATGGGAAGTGATAGATTAAATAATTATTATCAATTATAATTTATAAAATATGCAACAATATACAAAGTCTCAAAATCTAGCGTTATTATTTATTCGCTTGGTTGTCGCGGCGGTATTTCTAGTCGCGGCTTATTATAAATTACCTCTTTGGTCTGGTGTGCCTGAAGGCATGTCCCCATTTATGCTCGGTCTTATGAAAATTCTGACTGTCATTGAGCCGTTGAGCGCGCTGGCGCTTATCATAGGGTTTCTAACACGCTACGTGGCAGGCGGACTCTCTATAATCATGGTAGGGGCGATTTTTGTGACGAAATTCATGATTGGTATTGGTTTTGTCACCCCAACAGGGGCTGGATGGAATTTTCCTTTAGTTGTTCTTGCTAGCTGTGTCGCTCTCATGGTTTTCGGCGCAGGGAAATTTTCATATGAATAAAAACGAAATCCTTAAGAGGGCTTTTTTAGATGCATTTGGCGTTGCTGTTTATGTTATCGGTTTTGTGTATTTTGGTAATAACCTTGAAGAATGGTTTGACGCGGTGCAAAAAAATTGGCTTGCTCCCGCCTTTATGATTATTTTATTTATTATTTCCGCCTGTGTTACGGCATCTCTTGTGCTTCTAAAACCCATTTTGCTTTTTATTGAAGGAGCGAGAAAAGAAGCGGTGCATTTATTTGTTTATACTTTGGGATTCTTGATAATCCTCGCATTAGTTCTGGTCTTTCTTATAATAAAATTATAACTCTATAACTTATTTCTTATTTAGGGTAGTATTGTATATAGTTCTCCAATAAATTGACTCTAACTAAGTTTCTGTGTTAAATTACTATTTAAGGGGGAATGCATCAAATTAATAATTTGGGCCGTTAGCTTATCTGTAGCGCTTCGTGAAAGCAACATAGAATTATGTTAAGATATTAAATTAATAATTTGGGCCGTTAGCTCATCTGGTAGAGCACCTCATTTGCAATGAGGGGGTGGCAGGTTCGAGTCCTGTACGGTCCACAGTAGGATGTTTATCTAATTTGAGGAGGTCGCCAGAAAATATTTTCAAGAATGCCTTGACCCCTTTTTTGTGTTATTTTTTGTGCGTATTTTTTCCCTTTCTTAAAACATTTATTTAGTATCTTACTATTTTGAAAAGTTTTAATATCACCACTGTAAAAAGCTCCCATAACTTTAGCATTAAAATACAAGAAAACACCTCTCAACCAAAAAGCAGGAAAAGCAAAGAATAAAATATACTCTGCCCAGTTAGGTGTTCCGCCTGATACTAGAAAATAAGTATTTAGATGTCCGAGCATTCCCGCAGGTTGTCCTAATTTATTTTTTCTTTTGAAATCAAGAGCTAAAAATCTTATTCTATCTATAAAATTTTTTAGATGAGCTGGCACAGAAAAATTATAGGTAGGTGTTGCGATAATTAACCCCGATATTTCATTGGTAATTTTTTGTGTTAGCTTTTTAAATTCCCGTTCGTTATCCGTTGGTGCTTCTCTATTTTCATAAGTATAAGTATTAATCAATATATCTTCCAGGTAAATCTTTTCTACCTCAATACCGGAAACTTCTTTCATGCCTAGAATAAAATAATCCAACATGGTGTCGGAGTTTCTTTTACGAGAAGGTGAACATGATATAGCAAGTACCTTCATATTTCAGAATGAATGTTTTTAATATTTAATGTAGCCATGATAATTTACTTATATTAATTACAGCCTATAAACCCTATACCACATATCTTGTTTTGTAAAGCATAAATGATAGATTTTTTCTATAAGTTTTATAAAAATATCAAAATTTGTTTTTTTAAATAAACAAAATCCCCCTTGCGGGGGATTTTGCGGCACATACGTTGTTTACGATTAATGCGAGAAGACGTCAGAATCACTTCTCACACTCACAGGGATAGTATAGCATACTTGCAAAAAAATTGCAAGCAAAAAGAAAGTGGTATAGAATGTTTAGGCAGGCATCGGATAGCTACTCCGACTCAGGTCGGAGAGGAAAGTCCGAACACGTAGTCCCGCTTTGGTGGGATTACACGTAGCGGGTAACGCCCGTCGTCCGCAAGGACCGAGGTGCGAACAGTGACGAACCGATTCAGTTCGGGTGAAACGGCAAGATCCTTACGCGCGTGCAAGATCGTGCTCCGACCCAGGTCGGAGAGAATCGCTTGAGTCCCTCAGCAATGAGGGACCTAGACAAATGGCTATCGCTCCGACTTTGGTCGGAGCACGGAATTCGGCTTATAGATGCCTGCATAAAAACGGAGACTCCGCCCATAAGGCGGAGTTTTCTTTTCCCCTAATTATAAAGTTAAAGATTTAATAACTGAAAAGGCTCGGTCTACAGTATCATCTTTGAACAGCATATTAAACTCCCAGCCAATTGACGCAACTTCAATAGCGCTTATTCCATTCCAAGCTAAAGCTTTCAACACTACATAATATACGCCTGGAGTAGCTAAAGTTAGTTTATCTGAGAACTTCATGGTAATTGAAGATAAATCTTTTATTTTCATTATATTGGCTTGGCCTTTTAAGATTTTATCTATATCTTTTTCTAGTTCATTACTTACGATAATTGTTGATTCAAGATGTCCTATTGATATATTAAAGAATGAATCTTTTTTCTTCTCTGTTATTTTTAGAATCTCTTGGTGTATTTTGATAATATCGGGAGAATTTGAAAATACAAATTCAATGAGATTTGAGCGTACGCTAATGTTTTTTGTATCTTTTAATATTTCCTCGTCGGAAACAGGTGCTTTTAGCCTTCTTTTAATTCTACGTAGAGCCATGGCTATAGATTCTTCAGAGACCTCTTCTAAAAGCTTTTTCTCTATTTGAGGTTGTATTTGCCTAGCTATTCCTGAAATATTAGCCATATCTTCATACAGTACCTCTGATAGGAAAGGGGAATGATTAATAATATCTTTTACTACTTGTGAAATGGTTATCATGTTGGAATTCTAACAAATTGTGATTATTTTGTCAATATAGTTAAAAAATTTGTCTTCTATTGACATAAGGTGTAATGTGTTCTCTAGAGTTAAGATAGTTCTTTAAAAAGATAAATATTGGTTCACCACAGCAGAAAGGGTCTTAAATTCTAGGACTTTTTCTGCTGTGGTGAGCCATGTCGGCTAATCCAAACAGTGTAAGTAAACGACTTTTTTCCGGGAGGTGAACGTTGTTTCTCTACATGCTTGCGGCCGTTCTGGCCTCGGTCTTCATGGCCGTGGTGATGTGCAACGACCGCATCTTCTTGTCGGCTGGCGACGAGCCAGTACTTAGCGACCCCATGCAACTATTGGTGGTATCGTCATTCCTGCCTGCGTTTTCGTTGGTGTGGGCTCTGTCGGGCGGACTTCCGTCCATCCCGACGATCTACGTTCTCGGCGCTTTTCTAGCCGGGACGCTGTGGACCATCTCCAACGCCGCGTTCTTTGCGGCAACGAAGATTACCACAGACTTCGATGAGGTTGCGACATGGGACGCCTCGAGTCCCGGTTTCATCGCTTTGATCGGGATACCCTTCGGTATTACTCTGATCCCACGCTACTGGGTAGGGATTGCGATCATGGCTGGAAGTCTGCTGGCTCTGCGCTACGCCTTCAAAGGGCGTGCGCAGGTGGAGAACAAGACGCTGTACTACGGTCTCCTGGTCCTGCACGTAGGGGCCCTGACTGGCACGATGTTCGGGTTTGACTTTCTCCTCAAGTGGCTAGGCGAAGGCCACTACTCCAGCCTGTACGTTTCGTACCTTGGAGGACAGGCTGTTGGGTTCTTGGCGCTTCTCTGGCCATCGGTTCGACGGAACTTCGTAGCCGACGCGCCGAAGATCCGGCGATTCTGGCCGGCGTTGGTCTTGGGAGAAGTATCCTACGTGATTTCGCTTACTATGATGACCTGGGCCATGAAGGGTTACCCTGGTGCCGTCGTCATGGCACTACAGGGTACGTACCCTTTGATCATCATGGGCTTTGGAGAACTCATTCGGCGAATTGAGTTTTTCCGTAGGTTTGGCGATATGCAAGTCGCCTTC
>Ga0209542_10009804_pt1 | contig 17467 bp, 18 predicted proteins | sample RifCSPhighO2_01_FD_184028 | JGI IMG/M metagenome (GOLD analysis project Ga0209542, IMG submission 184028) | Soil microbial communities from Rifle, Colorado - Rifle CSP2_plank highO2_0.1 (SPAdes) (version 2) | ecosystem: Environmental > Terrestrial > Deep subsurface > Rock core/Sediment ...
ATGCAGCCGTTTTCGTGAAAGATAAAATTATCCCTGTCGATTCGAAATTCTCTCTAGAGAACTATAATCGTATAGTGGAGGAGAAGAACGAGATAGAAAAGGAGAAGCTTGAGAAACTTTTTGTCGCTGATCTTAAAAACCGCATCACCGAAACCTCAAAATACATCCAGCCGGCACAGGGGACTATGGACTTCGCTTTTATGTTTATCCCTCATGAAGCCATATACTACGACCTGATTGTAAATAAAATCGGCGCGCTCAAAGAAGATTCTGAAACACTCATCCAACGTGCCGCCTCCAAACACCATGTGCTGATAGTCTCACCAACATCTTTCCTCGCTTATCTCCAAACAGTTTTGCAAGGTTTAAACGCACTTCATATTGAGGAAAAAGCAGTGGAAATTATAAAGAGGGTAGAGGAGCTTGGTCGTCATCTCAAAACTTATGAGGAGTATTATGGTAAGCTCGGCAACGCCCTTTCAACGACCATCAATCACTATAATTCAGGTTACAAAGAGCTGGGCAAGGTTAATAAAGACGTCTTGCGCATCACAGGCACTTCAGCCGGCATCGAGCCATTGACTTTAGAGAAACCGTCAGTAGAATGATGAACCTATGGTTGAAAATGTAGCAGTCAAGAAGGTAATCAGAAAGACTCCCGCAAAGGCACCAAGGGCCTTATATGCCGTTTTTGCTACTGGAGGCAAACAATACCGAGTGGTGGTGGGGAATTTGGTAAAAATCGAGAAACTAAGTGATGAACATAAGGAAGGAGACAAAATTATTTTCGACAAAGTGCTTCTTCTAGACGACGGTGCAAGCGATGCTACTATCGGTACACCATTTATTAAAGGTGCGGAAGTAAAAGCCACTTTAAATAAAATCGCCAGATACAAAACTGTTGATGTTATCAAATACAAACAGAAGTCTCGTTATTTCAAAAAGTACGGCCACCGCCAACCTTATTTCGAAGTCAAAATCGAAAGTATCAAATAAACAAAAAAGAGAGATGGGATTTACCATTCAAGGTATCAACCACCTCTCCTTTGATTACGAAAACGAAAGAGCTACGCCCTTGCTTTCATCTTGACTTTCGCCAAGGCGAGCTTGGGCTTACCAGCAGACTTGCTGGCCACCTTGTCGCCTTGCTTCCTCGGACCTCCAGGCAGTCTTCCTGCCAGGGTGTCCGAATGGATGAGCATGTAGACATAAGGTGCATTGAGTTCGTCAAGCACCAAGCGAGCGAACGCCGACCAATCAGCCGGTGCCGACTGGAGTCCCAGTGCCTGGAGCATGAGATACTCCTGGAAACGCATGAGGGACTTGTCTCCGTGCTCCTCGCACTGCAGCCACAGAGGATGAAGAACATTGATCTTCAGGGTTCCGGTTTCTTCGTCCAGAACCCAGAGACTGTCGCTTCCCTGCATGGCGTCGTGCATGAGCTGGAGACCGAGGCTGTTGCTGCGAACCACTACACGCCGTGATCCCTTGGGACCGATAACCGTCATAGGATGGTGACCGGTCTTTTCGGTTTCAGGCGTTGGTCTTGGTTCGCCGTCGCCCTCGCCGCGCTCGACGGTCTGTCCGACGTTGCCATAAACGGCGACTGCGGTGACCGAGCTGACCTTGCCTTTGTGTTCGACGTGCCCCGCACCGATCGACCCCTTCTTGAAGGACTCGATCGCCTTGAGAAGCCCGGCGAACGAAGGCTGCTTGAGCAGCTCCTCGATCACACGCATGGATCGCACTCCCAGCGTCTGGTAGCGCTCTTCCTGTCGCTGTTCCTGCGCCTCCTTGAAGTGATTCTTACCTGTCTCGGCGAACCACTTCTCGATGACGCTGCAGAAACCGGCCAAAGCCTCGTCGGCTTCGAACGATTTCCGGCTGGCGTGAAGCTTCACTTTCTGGTTCAGGATTTCTCCTTCGAAAAATCCCGACCTGAGAGCAGCGACCACGTCGTCGGAAATCTGACACACGTCCGGCAGAGAACGGTTGAAGGTGCCGAAGTCCAGGCGGAAGTCATTGCTGGCTTCGCCGATGAGGACCTTGCCCCTGCGACCCTTGTCTGTCTTCTTCGCCAGGTAGAGCGAGAACTTCGTCCGGCCCGAATCACGCTCCAGGATTTCGACATCCTGAAGCTTCGTGCCTTCGAACTCCTTCGCCCTGATCTCCTGGGAGATGCGATCACCGTTCTCGTTCGTGATTGTCACCACGACGAGAGTCTTCTTGCGACGCATGCTCGGACCGAAGCGGTCCAAAATGCCTTCGTGCAGAGACTCGATGGTCACCCGATTGATCTGCCGATCCGGCGTGTAGTTCTCCATCCGGACTTCAGTCCGCCAGGGAATACATGTGGTACCCCTAACATTGTGACTTTCACCACGCGTGAACTGTAGGTCCGGCCTTGTCCGCATCGGAATGCCCGAAATCTTGTCCTGTGTGCGGAGGTCTTCCGTCACAAAACTCCATTCCAGGTAACCACGCGGATCACGCTTGGGAGTGGACGTGAAGGTGAACTTCACACACTTCCCAAGAGGAGAGATGAGGCCGAGACCGAAGCGCCCGAGCTTGTCCCGCTTCTTGATGGAAGAGGAGACGCTCGTCAACGCCTTCTCGAATTCTGTCTGACTCACACCGTCGCCGTCGTCACGGATCGAGATCTGCCGGGACTTCTGATTGACCCCGATCATGATCTTCTGACTGTCCTTGTCGATGCAGTTCTGCACGCTCTCGAGAAGGACGTCGAGTAGCCGCGGGTAGTAGCCCGCGAGCTTGAGGAGGGCTTCGCCCTCATGGAACCCGAATGGGCTTTTTTGCATGATACGCTACTCCTTGTTGCTTATTGCTGGTTGTGGCCTAACGGCCGTTGATGACTTCGCGAGCCTTCTCGCTACACAGTCGGCTGGAGGCTTTGGAAAGTCGAAACATTCCGCTGTCTCCGGTCAACTTGCGCAATTTGTTGCGCTGTTCTCTCGTGGTATTCGTCACAGCCTTCTCCAACAGTGGAGTGATAGCTAGGACGAAGTGAGCCAGGATTGCCATCGACTCGTCGTCGACCTCGTCCTGCTCTGATTGAGTTTCGCTTGGAACTTGAACAGTCTGTTCTTTCTGGGCTACTCCCAGTTCTTTCAGCAGGCGACTCTTCGCCGCCTGTATGGCTGTTACGCGGTTCACGTGCATCTCCCGAATTTTCGCACCACGCACCGAACTGGTGTTCGATTTACCGTGAGCAATCCGAAAGATGGCCTCGATATTGTTGAAACCGAGTTGCTTCTGCGCTTCCTGCAGGGTCAGGCTTCCGTATGCCAGCATCTCTGCCAGCAAATAGTTGACCTGTCCGCGCAAGTTGCGAAACTCGACAACGTCGTAACCGACGGTTTCGAGAAAGAATCTCAGCTTGAGTAACGACCCACCCAATGGCTTATTGTGATCCGACGTCCACGTAGTGATTGCACTCGCGTTGACGCCGATGAAATTTACCATCGGTAGCTTGGCTTGCGAGGAATTGCGCGCACCCTTCGGCGGAAGAAAATTCTCCGCATAGTGGTACAGGCATTCCTTGGTTGTCCCACTGAAGGACAGCTTACTCACGAGTCACCTCCAACTTTTTGCTTGTTGCTTGACACTATTTACTTATTTCAAAGAGCGGGTTTTAAAACCAGACAACTGATTCGTCGAGTTTTCTCTTCGCGAACGTTATCATAAGATTTGCATAATGTCAAATATTAAATGTTGACATTTCTAGTAGATGTGATACAGTGTTTAAGGATTTGGTCACTCTCGACCAGAGACCAAAAGGGAGTAGCATATGCACACATTGCTTGACTCGTTGCGCGCCAAGCTTGTTGCTTGGGCGCGGGAAGCGTCGCTTGAACAGCTCGGAAAGCTGCCGGAGGAGCTCTTCAACACCTTCAACACCCAGGTAACGGAAGGTGAGAACGGCTCGTCGAAGCTTCCTCGCATTCGCAAGCGTGTCCGAACATCGATGACACGTGCTGATGCCGATCATGTCCGGTCGGTGCTCGCGAAATACGAGAAGGGCTCGGAGAAATACTTCGAGGCGCGCGACAAAATCGCGCGCGAGACCAGGTTCACGCGGAAGCAAATCGGCGCTGCGATGGTCGGTCTCGAGTCGGCAGCCAAAAGAAAGGAGGCACGGAAGAAGTGAGTCTGGCCAAGTCGGCCACAGAGGCGGGTCCATACTGGACCCGCCTGTTTTTATTTAGTCCTGTGTAGAAAAGCGTTTTTGAGGGTTTCGGGATCAGCGTACTCGAGTTCAGCGCCCGTTGAAAGCCCTCGACCAAGTGTGGAAAATTCTAAGGGTAGTCCTTCGTATTTTTGTTTGATGAACTCAGCAGTGTTCTCGCCGTCAAGATTGGCATTCATCGCCAAGATAATTTCTTTTATATTTTTACTTTTCTTGATTCGTGCTTCTAGCTCCTTGATTCTTATCCTCTTCTCTGGTTCTTTCTCTAAGATAGGCACCACTCCGCCTAAAATAAAATAGTATCCTTTATAACCTCCACTCTTCTCCACTGCTTCGAAGTCGATGTCGCGAGGTACAATCATGAGCATGGAGCTATCTCTGGTATCATCGGCACAAATGGAACAAACTTTCGCCCCTCGACCATGCTCGGGGTAAACAAAAAATCTCATACATTCTTCGCACTGGATTATTTCTTTTTTAAGATCTTGAATCGCTTTTGTCAATTCACTGGCATAATTGCCATTCCTGGACAACAAAAAATATACGAAGCGTTTAGCCTGTCTTGGCCCGATACCCGGGAAGCGCCCGAAAATTTCAGATAACTTATCAATAGAATTCATAGACTCTTGAACTCTTCCTCTGCCTTGCCGTAATTTGAGTAATCGATTTCGACGAAAGTGTTGAAACGAGTGTGGTAGTCGAGTATGACGTTGCCTAAGGGACCGTTCCTGTGCTTGGCAATGATTAGTTCTTTTCTCTGAACTTCTTTCATCTTGCCACTTTCATCGCGAATATCTTCTTCATTGGAGTGTATAAACATCACCAAATCAGCATCTTGTTCTATGGAGCCGGAGTCTCGAAGGTCAGAGAGCTTGGGCTTACCACCGCGAGTCTCGACCGCGCGCGAGAGTTGGGAAAGTGCAACGACCGGAATATTGAGCTCGCGCGCGAGATGTTTGAGTGAGCGGGAAATCTCGGTAACTTGTTGGACCATCGAGTCATTGACGCGCGCGGTCGAAGGCGCCATGAGCTGCAGGTAGTCTACGATAAGGAGCTTGAGACCTTTCTCGATCTTAAGTTTACGCGCCGCAGAACGCATTTTCATAATAGTATTGCCTGGTTGGTCATCGATATAGATAGGAGTACGTGAGAGCTCGTCTAGAGCGTCGCGAATGTTTTTGAAAACATCGTCTCTCCAAGTGCCTGTCTGGGTACGAATACCTTTCCTGATGACAGAAGAATCGGTGCGTGACTGGGCGGCCACAATACGGTCAACCAATTGATCTGAGCTCATCTCTAGTGAAAAGATGCCCACAGGAGTGCCGTGAAGACTGGCTGTCCGTCTGGCGATATCGAGGGCTAGAGCAGTTTTACCCACAGAAGGACGAGCGGCGATGATGATTAAATCGGAGTTTTGGAACCCGCCTAAAATGTCATTAAGTGATTTGTATCCAGTCGGCACTCCGCGCAATTCGTGTTCAGCGCTAGAAAGTTTCTCGAATCGTTCGAAGGCTTCGTGGAGTAGGGGGAGAAGATCTTTGAAACGGGCCGAGCCGGCGAAGTGCTCGGTGATGTCAAAAACTTTTTTCTCCGCTTGGTCGAGAATTTCTTCCAGTTCACCGGCCTCGTTGAAACCAAGATGAGAGAGATGTTCGGAAGCTTCAATCAGTTGGCGCATCATGTACTTTTTCATCACGATCTCGGCATAGTGTTTGACGTTCGCGGAAGAGGGGACCGAGGAGGAAAGTTCAGTCAGGAACGTAGCCCCGCCAATTCGTTCGAGCAATTCCTTCTCTTTCATCCTTGAAGAGAGGGAGAGAATGTCTATCGGTTGATGCTTGCCGAAGAGTTCAAGCATCGTCTCGAAAATTGTTTTGTGTTTTTCAAAATAGAACGAGGCTGGGATGACGATATCGAGAATCTCGTAGATGGCATCGGGACGAAGCATAATAGAACCGAGAAGCGCCATCTCCGCTTCAAGCGAATGTGGCGGAACGCGTAAACCAGTTTTCTCATCAAGAGTCAGAATATGCATCCCGTTAGAAGCAGGTCGCGGTCAGCGAGCTCTGCTTAATTATTTCAGTTATAAAAATTTGATCAGTTGTCATTTTCCAGAACAGCACCTATTGAAACCTCGACCGCGGCTTCTAACGGGATGCATAAGATAATCCTACCAGCCACTCCCGAGTTCGCAAGCTGTAAAATGTTAAGAAATTAGGGTGTAAGTTGTGGAGAAGAAATTTTATTTGACATGACTTAAAATATAATGAATACTCAAATAGGAGGTGTGGATGAGAAAGTCACGAAGGATTGGAGGACTCCTGGGTGACGATGAGACATTCGGGAGAACCAACGAAGATAGGGTGGAAGTTGCCCTGAGCACTCTCCAGGAGGAGGGGCAGATCGTAGATTACATCCGAAGCGAGCCGCATGGGGAACTAGACAAGCGAGGGATCGACTTTCTAGTCTATCCCGAATCTGACTGGTTGATACCCCTTCAGGTTAAGAGTTCAGTTGCAAGCGCAGAGGACCATCGAGCAAAATACGGCCCCAACATTCCGTGTATCATTGTTTTCGACAATGATACGGAAACCGAACTCAAAGAGTCCGTGCTCAAGGAGCTTGGACTTTCGATCAAAGGAATCCTTTTAAGGCCGCGCGATTGAAGAAATCGCGCGGCCGTTCGTTTATTTTTTAAACACTTGAAAGGTTTCTCCTGTATCTCTAATTTCGTAGCCTAAATCCTCAATTTCTTTTCTTATCTTGTCTGCTTCTCTGAAATCTTTTTTATTTTTTGCCTCTTGTCTCTTTCTACCTAACTCCATGATATTTTGTGGAACTTCTAAGAACTCGTTACGTTCAAGATCTAAACCAAGCACTTTATCGAATTCGAGAAGGGTAACCCGTTTATCGGCAGGGGAGACAGACTCATCTTTTATAAGTTTCCAAACCACCGCGAGCGCCTCCGGGGTATTGAGATCGTTTTCTATTGCCTCCGAAAATTCTTTTTTGTAACTATCTCTTATGGTACCATTCGCGCGAATTAGCCGACTATAGGTTTCCTTTAGTTTTTTATACGCATTTCCAGCCGCTTCGAGCGCTTCCCAGGAAAAAGTGACTGGAGTTCTGTAATGAGCCATGAGCAGAAAGTAGCGATAGGCGAGGGGAGAGAAGCCTTTTTCCACAATAGAACTAAGAGTGATTTGATTACCTTCCGACTTGGCCATTTTGTCATCAGCAACATTTACAAACTCATTATGTAACCAATAGTGTGCCAGCTCACAATCGCACGCATTTTCTGATTGGACAATTTCGTTATTGTGATGAATCGGAGCCAGATCTATACCGCCAGTGTGAATATCGAAAGTATTACCCAGATACTTGGTGCTCATAGCCGAGCACTCAAGATGCCAGCCGGGGAAACCCTGCCCCCACGGGCTAGGGAAACCAAGGTTGGAATTAAATTTCCATAAGGCGAAGTCTTGCGGATTTCGTTTCTCCGTATTTTCTCTTATTCTCGACAAGGTCGAACCTTGTTGGACAAGGTTCGACCTTGTCGTTAGTCTTCCGTAATGTGGGTCTCTTGAGGTATCGAAATATATGCCACCAGAAGTTTTATAGGTGAAGCCTTTTTCTTCAAGCACTTTGATTAATTCAATTTGTTCGGGCAGATGTTCAGAAGCTTTCGGTAAGACGTCGGGCATCTTGATATTGAGTTTGGCAATATCTTCCTTGAAACGTTCTGTATAGAAGTCGCCGAGTTCTTTCATAGACTCCATACTTATCATCCTGCCCTCCCGCTTCAAGCCCTTGATTATCTTGTCTTCTCCTTCGTCATTGTTACCACCGATACCCACATCGGTGATATTCATCACTTGCTTCACCTTGAATCCGAGAAATTCAAAAGTTCTGCGAATAATATCAGCTAGTAGAAACGAACGCAGATTACCTATATGAACATAATCGTATACCGTCGGGCCACAGTGATACATCCGCGCCTCGCCGGTCTTGATAGGCCTGAACTCCTCAAGCTTATTTGTTAGGGTATTATGGAATTTTATAGCCATAACTTCATTATATGCTAGAATACTGGAAATGGAATTTATAAAAAGACACGCCGCGATCCTTGTACTGGGCGTGATTATTGCCACGAGTTTCTATACCATCGGCTTTAATAGAGGAGAGAAGAGTTTGTCCACACAAGTAGTGGAATTAGAGAATGTAACGGAAGGTGAGCCGATTGGCGTTGATTTCTCACCCTTTTGGAAAGCGTGGAATCTTATTAACGAGAAGTACGTACCCGCCTCGACCACGGCTAAAGCAGTAGGGAACCAGGAGAAGGTTTGGGGCGCTATTTCAGGATTAACCCGCTCTCTTGATGATCCGTATACCGTTTTTTTCCCGCCCGTAGAGTCTAAACTTTTTGAAGAAGATATTCGTGGCAATTTTGAAGGAGTGGGGATGGAAGTGGTCGCTCAAGAGGGAGCCGTAACTGTGATCGCCCCGCTCAAAGATTCTCCAGCAGAAAGAGCTGGTATCATGGCTGGCGATAGAGTTATTAAAATTGGAGATAAAGAGACCAGCAGTCTATCTACCGAGGAGGCGGTCCAACTCATCCGCGGACCGAAAGGGACACGCGTCACCTTAACGATCTTTAGAAACGGTGTCAAAGAACCATTTGAAGTGGCAGTAGTGCGTGATGTCATCAATATACCAACTATCGATACTAAGGAATTGCCTGGAGGTATCTTCCTCATAGAACTTTATAGTTTCTCCGCACAATCTCCGAACCTTTTCCGCCAAGCTTTGCGAGAATTTATCTTGTCCGGCAATGACAAGCTTATCCTCGACCTGCGAGGCAATCCTGGTGGATATCTGGAAGCGGCTATAGATATGGCTAGCTGGTTTCTCCCACCAAGTAAGGTGGTGGTGAGAGAGGACTTTGGCCCGACAAATGATGAGAAGGTTTATAGAAGTAAGGGCTATGACATCTTTAGTGAGGATCTTAAATTCGTAATCCTGGTAGATGGAGGATCTGCTTCAGCTTCTGAAATATTAGCCGGAGCTCTCGTGGAACACGGTAGAGCGGTCTTAGTCGGAGACAAGACTTTCGGTAAAGGCTCTGTTCAAGAACTGGTAAACATCACTTCTGAGACCTCGCTCAAGGTTACTATCGCCAGGTGGCTTACTCCAAATGGTTTATCAATATCCCAAAACGGTATTACCCCAGAATTCGTCGTCAAATATACCCCAGCCGATAGGGAAGCCAAGCGCGATCCCCAACTCGACAAAGCCATTGAGATTCTTACAAAATGAAAATTATTTTACTCAAAGATGTTAAAGGGGTGGGGAAGAGATTCGAGGAGAAGAATATTTCGGACGGCTATGCCAATAACTTTTTAATCGCAAAAAATCTCGCGTTACCTGTGAGTCCCGCCTCTTTAAACATGATTAAACAAATGAAGGAGCGAGAGGATAAAAAGAGAGTAGAAGAAGAAAAAGAAATAAAAGAAAAAGAATTAAAGCGTAAGGAGAAGCACGAAGCACTTGAGAAGTTTAGACAGGAAGGACGTGCATGACCTTCTTTTTAATAACCATATTGTCGAAATGCACTTTTCGTTTGTAAGTGAGAACGACTCGACCGTTCTTGATAGCGAAGAGGGTGTGATCCTTGCCAATAGCTACATTCCTGCCGGGGAGGACATCAGTACCACGCTGGCGCACTAAAACAGAGCCAACTTGAGCCAAGTCGCCTGGAGTGACCTTGATTCCAAGATATTTCGGGTTGGAATCTCGGCCGTTTTTGGTTGTGCCAGCTGATTTTTTATGTGCCATGTTATTATAAGGATATGAGTCCCGTTAGAAGTAAGGAACCGATGGTTCCTGCCGACTTGCAAAAAGCAAGTCGGACTTCTAACGGGATGAGTATACCGGAAATTATCTCCTATGACAAGGACGGCCAGGTTGTGCACTTCCCACTATTTAAAAAGCTTTTTCTCTCGCTTGTGATCATATTAGTGGCCTCGCTTTCCTTCGGCATCGGTCGATTGTCTGTAGTAGGGAACAGAGAACCTATAAAAATTGAGTATGAGCCCTTAGAAACAAATCAAACCGCAACAGTTATAAATACCCAAGTGGTGCCTGTACCGCGTAGCTCTGTGCAGCAGAGCGAAGTGGTAGGATCAAAAAACAGCAATAAGTACCATTACTCTTATTGTCCAGGAGCAAAACAGATAAAAGAAGAGAATAAAATCATCTTTGCCACGCCAGAGGCCGCGGTAGCCGCCGGATACACCTTGGCAGCCAATTGTACGCCAAAATAGGTTAGGATTTAGTGCTTAGGATTTTAAATAATATGGCTTAATAGAGCCATTCTAAACAAATTTGAACACACAAAATGCTTGACTTCAATAGTCGAGTGTGCTACTATACTAGTAAGTCAGCAGGTGCTGGCTTTTCATTTGAGGGAGCCCCTTACGGATACGGACACTCAAAATTAGAAATTTAATCTACTGTTATTTTACAGCTTACGACTATTAGTCTTCTTTTGAGCCTTTCGTCTTCTGCTGTTGCTGTACTTCCTGCATTACCTTCAATGGTTCTGCCGGGGAGTGAGGTGACAGTAGAGATAGCACCTAAGGAAATCAAATCTGAAGACTATCAGCCGATTACAGATTCGAAAAACGTCGAAAGATTCATTAATGACTACTTCGCCGATATTCCCGTCCTTGCCGACATCGCAAAGTGTGAGTCACGATTCCGTCAATTCAACTCAAACGGTGATGTCTTAAGAGGGAATAAAAACCGCTACGACAGAGGAGTGATGCAGATTAACATCTTGTATCATGCCGAGACTGCAGAGGGACTTGGGCTTGATGTCCATAATCTCGATGACAACGTCGCTTATGCACGTTATCTCTACGAGAGACAGGGCGCCAAGCCGTGGATGTCTTCTTCAGCCTGTTGGGCTAGGTTCAATCAATCTGAAATCGCTAAGAGATAATTCTCCACCAAACAAACCCCCGTTAACCACGGGGGTTTGTTGTATAGCAAGAGGCTCCAGTGAGCATCTTGCTACTCACTGGAGCCTTTCAGATCTCATCTTCGGTCCTTGTGTTGATCGCGACCGCCAGATCCTCAGCAGTAATGCGCTCAGATTCTCTAATCGCATCACGCATGGGCTGAATCCGCTGATGCCACTTGCGACCGAGACGCTCGAGCTGTCTTCGTTCTGCAGGGGAGAGACGATCAAGTGAGAGTCTCTGTCTCCCTGGCTGTTGTGACTTGGGCACAGGACACCTCCAGTATTGATTTTAACACGAATTAAAATCGGGCTAGGGGATAGGACTTTTGGCTTTAGATGTATGTCGCACAATATATCTTTTAGACATACACAGTATATCTAAAAGATGGCATCCATTGTGCAACGCTTTGCATCGCACAATGTTGCCTATAAACAGCCCCCTCACTCAATTGAAAATTGGTCATTGAAAATTTATTGAAAATTTTAAATTAAAAATTGTAAATTATCCCTCACCCCACCCTCTCCCCTCTTTTGACTAGGTAGGGAAGTCGTTTTCTAAATTATTGATTTTATTGATATTTCTGTTATTGTTGCCGCAGAAATCGCTCAAGCAGTTTGAGAGGAGACAACGCATGATAGAGAAGGTAGTACAGATTCTTGCCAGACTCGGGGCTGTGATCGACAAAAGTCACCTCGTCTACACATCGGGCAAACACGGCTCGGCGTACATCAACAAGGATGCGATTTATCCGCACACGGCGGAAACCTCGCACCTTTGTGAGCTCCTCGCTCTGGAGTTCGTAGCAGATGGGATCGAGGTCGTCATCGCGCCAGCAGTTGGAGGATGCATTCTTTCCAACCGAGTTGCGGAGCACTTGACGAGGTGGGGTGCCGATGAGGAGGTTCTCGGTGTCTATGCCGACAAGGATGGTGACGGATTCGTCATCAAGCGCGGCTACGACAAACTCGTCGTCGGCAAGCGGGTGCTGGTGGTGGAAGACGTTCTGACCACTGGTGGCTCTGCCAAGAAAGTGATTGAGGCTGTTCGCGCGATTGGTGGTCACGTCATCGGCTTGGGAGCCCTCTGCAACCGTGAAGGTATCACAAAAGAAGATATGACTGTACCGAAGCTCTTTGCGCTCCTGAACGTGAGGCTCGACACGTGGGACGAGGCAGATTGCCCACTCTGCCAACACGATGTCCCGATCAACACAGACGTGGGCGAGGGCCGGAAGTTCCTGGCCAAGACGGCCGTCACCGAAAGGTGACGGCCCTTTTCTAATCCCCTGCCTGCCGGCAGGCAGGCCTATTCGTCGAGCAAACTAGACCACCATTTGAAAGTGAAATTCATTAGAAGATACACTGGCACGTATAACGGCGAGAGCAAGAAGAAGACTATTAATTTGACAACTCTTAAAAGAATTTTCACAATATAAGTTCCATTATCTTCTGCCAGACATAAATTACCGGAACTTTGATATAAGCCCAGGAAGTGTTCAACACATCTCGGATATAGAGAACCGTGTTCCTCCCCTTCTCCGACTCTATCGCTTCGAAAATAGACCAGTTGAAAAAATACTTAAGCAAGGCCAAAGCAATGATGATAAGTATGAGCCAGCTGATAAAACCCCTTTTCATACATCACAGTCTACCTCTCGACAAAGCTCGAGGCAAGTTAGAGAGATGGCAGACCCGCCTGCTAACGACTGAGCGTAGCGATGGCGGGCAGGTAATCAAGCGGATCTAGATAAGCACTAGGACCGAGAGCTACCGGCACGATGGTGTGTTTACAGTTTAGACTTGTTGTAAACTGACGTATCTCCACACCTTGGCTAGCAAAGAGACCCAGATGCAAATGTGGTCCTGTTGAGTATCCAGAACCGTTGACTCCGGGTGTTCCGCCCGAGTAGCCGATAATCTCGCCGGTTCTCAAATTCTGTCCAGTTTGAACGATAGAAGAAGAGAGATGCGCGTAAACGCTGGTAAGGCCATTGTCGTGTTTGATAAGTATCCATCTGCCGTACGAACCACAAATCGGCTTCCCTTCCCTTCTCAATTGCGCGTTCATCTCATCTGTATTGCCAGTCCCTTGTACAGTACCGGAGAGCACGGATTTCACAGCTGTGCCCATAGATGCTCTGAAGTCAACTCCGTTGTGCGTGCCGGAAGTATAGAGACGACTCGAAGCCGATGTTTTCCCAAAACGCTGAGTGACAAAAATGTTGTCAAGGGGCCAAGACAGGATGCCCGGTCGCGGCGCGGGGATAAGTGATGGATCGAGAGTAATCTGCAATTCTGATTCGAGTCTGAAGAGATCTTCTTCGAATTGCTTCTGTCGGGCCGAGTTTTCGGCGATCATTTTCTGATATTCGACTTCCTTATTTTTGGTTTCGGCTAGTAATCTCGCTTTGGCCTTCTGATTTTCTTCCACCACCGATTTCTGCCCACTCAACTGGCCTTTGAGACTCACTTGTTCTTCTTTCACTTTTTCTTTTTCGAGCTTTTTCTGATTGAGCGCTTTGCGAGTCTCGCGCAAAGCATCAATTTCTTCTTCTAAACGAGTGTTGAGACTTTCGAGCTGGCTCCTATCTCTCCAAAGATCGGAGAGTTCTACAGAAGAAAGAATGTTAAGAATGAGAGGGCGAGAGTCGTATTCAGAGAGAGCCGAGATAGTATTGAGAATGGCCTTCCTATGGGTTATGATCTGTCGCTCCTTTTCACTCATAGTGTTTTCAAGAGAACGTATGGTCAGATTGGTGGAAGTAATTTTCGACTGGGTAACACTAATATCCGCGTTTAGCTTTTTCTTGGTCGCGTCCAGAGATTTGACCGCCGCGCCGAGAGTCTGGCTCTCTTTGTTGACCGCTTCCAGTTCAGCTTGGAGTTTCTTCTGTTCTTCAACCAGAGTTTCCCTCTCCAGCCTGACTTGCTCAATCTGCCTTTCTAATTCACTGGGACTTGCTCCTAGAAGTATAGTCGGAACAAGAAATACGACTAAAAAACTTATATAAACAGTTTTTCTCATCACTCTCTTATTCTACCAAGATTGAAGTGTTTTCTGTTGACCCAAGCTAATTTCTTCTCGTCAAAAATCGCACCACCTTTGTGAACCCGTGATAGATCAAAAACTTTTATCAATTCCTCGAGAGTAAATATTTCCTGTTCCGTTCCAGGATTCCAACCAAGTAACGCTAGATAGTTGATAATGGCCGCTGGCGAGTAGCCTTTATTGCGATAGTAATCAAGTGAGACTGACTCTCCATGCTTACGTTTAGAGAGTTTAGAGCGGTCTGGGGCAAGGATGAGGGGCAGATGAGCATAAATAGGCCTTGGTGCACCAATAGCTTCCTGTATCAAGATTTGCCTAGCTGTGTTAGAAATATGATCCTCGCCACGAATCACGTGCGTTATACCAGATTCGAAATCATCAATTACCACCGCGAGATGGTAGAGCGGTTCATTTACGCTTTTTGCTATAACAAAATCTTCTAATTCAGTGGTGTCAAACTCGATCTCTCCACGAATCAAATCATTGAATTTTATTTTTTTATTTGGATTTTTGAAACGTATTACCTTGTCGTCAGATTCGTAAACCGAACCCTCGTCCAGCATTTTTTCTATATAACTTTTATATACCTCTCCCCTCTCCGATTGCCGGTATAATTCGTCGTGCTTGAGTCCAAGCCATTCGAGACTTTCGAAGATATCATCCTCAAATTCTTTTTTTGAACGCTCTTTGTCTGTATCCTCTATTCTTAAAATAAATTTTCCATTATTTTTTCTAGCAAACAAAAAGTTGAAGAGGGCCGTGCGTGCACTACCAACATGAAAATTGCCCGTCGGGGACGGAGCCATGCGAACTATTACCTGCCTGCCGGCAGGCAGGCTTTTATCACTTTTCGATTTCATGACTTAGGGCTATTTTAAGAATTTCTTCTGCCACCAAACGCGCCGCGTTTGGTTTATAGAAAGCTTTGGCCGCCGCTTTCATCTTCTCTATCTCAACTTCATTGGTCGTTAAACGCTCAATTTCTGAAGCGAGAATATTGACTGTAAGATTATCTTCTTCTATCACCTCACAGCCACCGGCTCGAGCATAGGCGAAAGCATTGGAGTGCTGGTCTCTACTGACCTTCTCGTTGATCGGGATGATGATACTAGGCACTCCCCACGCCGCGATCTCGAAGATGGTCGAGCCAGCGCGAGAGACTACAACCCTAGCCACACCGGCGGCCATGCGGAGAGCTAAAGTATCTAGATAATCAAATGCCTTGTATCTATCCTTATGAGACGACTCGAAGAGTACTGCCTCCGAAGTCACTTTGGCTTCCTCGACATTATTCTTGCCAGTTTGATGAATAACGACGTACTTTTCCACCAGATCTTTCAGACCCTCAAGGACGACATCATTTATTTTCTGCGCTCCTTGAGAACCGCCCAGAACTAAGACTACCGGCATGCTTTCTTCTATCTTGAGAAACTCGCGGGCACCGGAGGTAATAGGCAGAGCAATATCCTTGCGTATCGGCTGCCCCGTATAAGCCACTTTGCCGGTTGGGAAGAAACTGGCCGCCTCTCTGTAAGAGACCGCTACTTGGTAAGCCCACTTGCCTGCCCAAAGATTGACTCTGCCAGGTATGGTATCGGACTCATGAATAACCACGGGAATTTGCAAGATGCGCGCCGCCACCAGCGCCGGAAAACTGGCATAACCGCCTTTGCCGAAGATAACATCCGGATAGAGTTTGTAAACCTGATAGAGAGCTGTGAGTACTCCCCACCCCATTTTAAATAAGTCAAAAAAATTATTTAATAGACTCAAAAGCCCAGGATTGCGACGAAGTTTGCCCGCTGTATTCTTCTTGTAAGTAATGCCGTGCTCATATAGAATCCCGGGGTTATAAGGAGTGGGAGACATGTAGAAAAGTTCTAGTTCTATGAGTCTCTTCTCTTTGGCAATATCGTTCAATTCTTCAGCAATAGAGATTATCGGGTAAAAGTGACCTCCTGATCCGCCACCGGTAAATAGTATACGCATTGATTATTTTGATAATTCGCGAGTCTTAGAAATAGAGAGGATGATACCCACTTCAAGCAGAGTGACGAAGAGGGAGGTCCCGCCGTGAGAAACGAAGGGCAAAGTAATGCCTGAAAGTGGAATCACTCCGAGCATGGCGCCAATATTAACGAATGCTTGGAAGACAATCATTATAACAATTCCGACTACGGTGAGTCTACCGAAAACATTGGTCGTTTGAGAAGCAATTTTGAGTCCCCGTGTGGCAAAGAGGACAAAAATTAGGAGCAGAAATACGCTGCCGACGAAACCGAACTCTTCCCCCGCAACGGCAAATATGGAATCCCCCACTGGTTCCGGGAGATAGGTGAATTTCTGAACACTCTGACCAAAGCCACGTCCGAAAAGACCGCCTGAACCGATGGCAATGAGAGACTGCCGAATTTGATAACTTGCTCCCAATGTGTCCACTTGTGGATCAAAGAAGGTGATAACACGTTGCATGATATAGGGTTTGGTATAGGCAAGAAAGGCGAGTCCTACGGCGCCAGCGAGAGCCAAAATAAGCACGTGACGCCATTGTCCCCCGGCGGCCACAAACATGGCCACGCCGGCGATAACGACTAAGATGAGATTGTCGGTATCGGGTTGTTGTATGAGAAGCGCGGTGGAAATACCGATGAGAATAAGAAGTGGCAAGAATCCCCAACGAAAAGTTTTTATTTTTTCCTTAACACCGGCGCACCAGGCCGCGAAGTAGAGGATGAAGGCTAGTTTCAGAAACTCTGATGTTTGGAAAGAGATGGAACCAATTCTAATCCAGCGCCGCGCTCCTGCATGTTCGAAGCCTATTTGGGGGAAGAGAACCAGGATATTCAAAACAACGGCAATGATCATGAAGTAGAAGGCAAACTTCTTCCAGATTTTCATATCAGAACGAGCGACTATGATCATCACGAGAGTCCCTAGAAAGAGCCCAAGCACAGTCTGAGAGAAAGCGACACTTGAATAATTTGAGGCTTCTCTGGCCAAAAGACCCAAAGATGCTGAACTGAATATGAAAAATCCCACCACTATCAAAACAATGGAGACAAACAAAAACGGCTTATCAACTTTCCTTCCACTTGCCATAATTATGGGGTGAATTTTATCACAAAATGTATTGAAAAAGCCGGAGTTTGGTCACAGGGACCAAACTCCGGCTCGATGATGCTCGATG
>Ga0209542_10009807_pt1 | contig 17463 bp, 2 predicted proteins | sample RifCSPhighO2_01_FD_184028 | JGI IMG/M metagenome (GOLD analysis project Ga0209542, IMG submission 184028) | Soil microbial communities from Rifle, Colorado - Rifle CSP2_plank highO2_0.1 (SPAdes) (version 2) | ecosystem: Environmental > Terrestrial > Deep subsurface > Rock core/Sediment ...
CCGAAGAAATATCTGAAGTTATGGGAGTTGCTACTCCCGCTCCGACGCCGGTCCCCCCAGCGCCGCCGCAAGCTCCACTTCCTCCACCTCCACCACCACAAAGCGCCCCGCAACCTCTGCCACCTTCTCCGCAGCCGGCTCCGACAATTTCGCAAGCCACGTTTTTTCTTGGCGAGAGTATTTTGGCGATTGCAAATGTGAATGTCAGAAGTGATCATTCGATTACCTCGACTTTGGTAACTACTAAAAATACGAACAGTCAGGGGATTATTATTTCCTCTCCGGTCCTGCAGGATGGAATTACTTGGTATCAGATTATGTGGCCTTCATCCGGTAACGCAATTATTGGCTGGTCATCTGCTGAATTTATTGAGTCGAACGGCGGTGGGTCGGGAGGAGGAGGGGAGTCGATTTCGGAAACTTCATCACCGGCGGAGCCGCCGGCGGCGCCAACACCGCTTCCTCCGCCACCGCCATCCATTGAGCCGCTCTCAATCTCCGCGATTTCTTCGGGATTGGCCGCACACTATACTCTCGACACATTGCCTGCATCAAAGATTCTTGTTGATCGGTCTGTCAATGCGAATCCGGGAATCGTCATAGGTAATGCCGTCGTCTCTGGCGGAATAAAAAATGGCGCTTTTACTCTGAACGGAGTTGATGAGAAAATCGTCGTGCCAAATGATGGAAAAATAAAAATTTCAGTCGGCACGATCTCCGCGTGGATTAAGCCAACGGCCGCATCACTCACGGGATTTCGCGGGATTGTTGCAAAACAAAGCGCGTATGGAATGTTTTTGAATGATGGCGAATTTGGGATGTATGATTGGGGCGCAAATGTCTGGCGTGGTTCAGGTGTGTCATCGGCATCTCTAATGGATGGAAATTGGCACCATGTTGCATGTACGTTCAACGCGGGTGCGGGGAATGGAACTGTTTGTTATGTTGACGGAATTGCGAGACTGACCACGACTATCGGTATCGAGAATCAGGATGAACATCTCATGATTGGAGAAGCAAACGCAAATCAGTATTTTGCCGGCGGGATTGATGACGTTCGTGTTTATAACCGCGCACTTACCGCCGTTGAAGTCGCGGCAGTGATGAACGAAGTTGGTATAGCGACCGAACCGACTCCTGTGAGCGGCACCGAGTGGTATGCGTCAGTGTCAGGAAGCGTTCTCGGAAATGGAACTTTTGCGAATCCGTGGGATTTGAAAACCGCCCTTGCCGGCGGCGATGGAAGGATTGCGCCCGGTGATACGCTGTACTTGAAGGGTGGCCGGTATGAGGGTGAATTTATATCTTTTCTCCGCGGAACAGCGGCTTCGCCGATCACGGTTAGAAGCGCTCCGCGCGAATGGGCTCACCTCGCTAGTAACCATCAGAAACACGTTCTTGAAACGAGCGTTCTTGGAGCATATGTGCGTTATCGAGATTTTGAAATATCGGGCGCGACAGGGATTGGTTCGGCAAATATTCTCTTGAATGCTCCGTATACAAAATATATCAATCTTATTTTGCATGATGCAAAATATGCCATCTACTCCAATAGTTCGGCGACAGAAAGTGAATTGTACGGATTGGTTGTTTATAACGGCGGGCAGGGTCCGAACCTTCACGCGGGCGTCCGCCTCCTAAACGACGGGCCGCTATACAAAACAATCGAAGAGTCTATTTTTGCTCATAACGCGGGCGAAGGGCTGGCGGCATATACAGTTACTGTGCCGGTAAAAGTTGCGCGTTTTTTGAAGGCCGAGGGAAATATCTTTATTTCAAATCAAAACGGGGAAGTATTCAATTCGATTAATAATAATGCGGTCGATCAGATTCTTCTCCAGGATAATTACTTTTTGAATTCGTTTATGCATGCGGTAACGAATTTGGCCGATAGAGTCGTGCCTCCGCTTCCGACAAGAGTCGTCCGACAAAATAAATATGATCCGAATCGCGCACACATAATCATCTCGAATCCTTCCGGTGCGGCATCAGTCAATGTCGACATTTCAAGTCTCAACTGGCCGGCTGGCGCAACCTATGTTCTTCGAAATGCAGAGAACTATTTTGGGGATACAATTCCCGGGACAGTTAGCGGCAGTACTATAAATATTCCCGTAACGGGGCGATCCGTGGCGACTGTATCTAACGTGTACGGCGGCTGGGGAACAACAAGTTTTCCTCAAATGGGAGCCTTCGTCATCATTCGAACCGATATTGACGCGACAATAATCGCTCCACCCGTTGTTCCTCCAACTCCGACAACGACACCGACACCAAATCCTGTTACTCCACCAGCTCCGGTGCTTCCAGCCGTGCCTCAATATAATGTTGGCGACCGGATTACGACTACGGAAAATTTGAATGTTCGCAACCTTCCGACTCTCACGGCTTCAGCAGTTGCTACTGTTCCTCTGGGAACAGCCGGTACTATCATTTCTGGCCCCGTCGTTTCTAGCGGATTTACATGGTATCAAATAGAGTATCAGACTATTCCGGCGGTTATTGGTTGGTCAGTAAGTGAATTTATAACTGGAGCATCACCTATCGTAAGTGTTCTGCCACCTAGTTCGCCTACCGCTATGCTTACTAGCGCAAAAACGGGTTTTGGCTCGGGCACGGTCGTGGGTTCGGGAATTAATTGCGGCGTCGATTGTGCTGAAGTGCTAAACGCGAATGTATCCGTGACTCTCAACGCTGTTCCCGCGAATAATTCAATTTTTACCGGTTGGAGTGGCGCGTGTTCGGGCACCAGCTCATGTGTGGTTACCATGAATAATAACAAAACAGCGACGGCAAATTTTGATTTGACCAGCCCTGTCCAGCCACTCGGCTTTTCACCCTCCGTGCTTGTGATGTGGGCGACTGTGGCGGAATCGCCTGCGAGTATTAATATTCATTGGGCCGGCTTAACAGGATCCTCAAAAATATATAAAAAGACTACTTTGAATAGCGCCTGGGGTAATCCTATCGCGGAACTTCCTGAAACCACCACCTCTTATCTCGACACATCAGTTCAGCCCGGCAGACCTTATTGGTATCGAGTGGAGCGTTTAGGGGACAACGCTGATATAAAATCCGCGATACTTCTACCTATAAATGATAGTCGCGGAAGAATTATTCTTGTTGTTGAAAATAGTCTTTTGACTGCAGCAAGCGAAGAATTATCGCTTTTGAATCATGATCTTGTGGCTGATGGATGGAATGTGTCTCGAATTGCCGTCGCGCGGAATGATTCGCCGGTTACTGTAAAAAATCTCATCAAAGCGGAATATGATAAGGCACCCACTGAAACTAAAGTGGCGTATCTCTTAGGGCATGTGCCGGTTCCTTACTCGGGGTTTTTGGCGGGAGATGGTCATGCAGATCACTATGGGGCATGGTCTACAGACTTGTATTATGCTGATTTGGACGGGGTATGGACGGACACCGCGACTCGATTTACGGAGGCTGGAGCGGTTTACCCTGATACCTTTAAAGCAGGAGAAGGCGCTCTAAGACCAGAGAACCGAAATTTTCCAGGCGATGGAAAATTTGACCAAAATTACAATGTATCCTCCCGTGATCTGGCCGTTGGGCGGGTAGATTTCTCGAATATGCCGCAATTTTTGCCACGCACAGAAACGTACCTGATTAAACAGTACATACGCAAAACTCATGCGTTTCGATACGGGTTAAACCCATTGCCTGAAACTGGTTTTATTCATACAGCTTTGGGTTTTGGTTCTTCGAACGGATATAATGCGCAGAAAAGTTTAAGTTCCGCTTTTACGCCCGCTAAGATAGCGCGCGCCATTTATCCGGATTCTCTAGGTCAAGGGGCTCTGGTAACCTATTTGGATTCGACCGCATATTTTGAAGGTCTTAATCACGTGTTGGCTACTACGGAATTTTTTAGCCGAAATGATCCGCCGACTTTCTTTTATGGGATGTTCGGAAGTTATTTTGGAGATTTTGATGTCGCGAATAATCTACTGCGCGCTCCTCTCGCTGGGTCTCGGCACGGGCTAACCAATGTCTGGGGTGCTTATCGGTATCAAGGATTTGGATTGGGGGAGGCTATAGGAGAAAGCCTTTTGCCACATCAAGATACTTCCAGATTAGTTACCAATAACTTAATGGGCGATCCAACTCTTCGACTTCACGCCTTGCCCGTACCTCAAAATCTACATTTCGCTCTATCCAATGGCCATCTTTCACTTCAATGGGAGTCAATTCCAAACGCCATTGGATATCACGTCTACAGGGCTTCGCAAAGCACTGGTCGCTATGAACGGCTAACCACAGACCCAATTTTGGGAAACTCATTCGAAGATCTTACGGTCGGGAGCGATACAGGAACGTATAGCTATATGATTCGCGCTCTGGCGCTTCATGTTTCAGGCGAAGGGAGTTATGTAAACGCGAGTTCCGGAATCATAAGAGTCGCGAATTTAACCAGAAATGGATCGGGAACAATTGAAGTCCAGGAAATTAATCCAACGCCTGCGCTGGCGCCTCTTCCAACGCCGGATCCTGTAGATTTAACACCAAGAACGCCCACGATATTTCCTATATCCATCACACCTTCAACACCACGGCCAGGTGATGAAGTGACAATTACTTACCGTTTTAATCCAGGGCCCACCGACAAATCCTATAACGTTTATACACACTTTTGGTCAGGCGGCATTATGAGATTTACGGACGAGCACCGATTTCCTGTACCTTCTAATCAATGGACGGAAAACGCGACGTATGACGTTAGGCTTCGTATACCAACATCCGCGCCGCCGGGAGATTATAAAGTTAATGTGGGTATGTTTTTGGGCGGCGAGCGACCAGAATTTATTCCAGGGCAGGGAGTTATTGTTGAAGCGGAAAAATATTATCGAGTTGGGACATTGACGGTGTTGCCGGCTCTTGTTTCAATTTCTAACGCGCAGATCAATCCCGTCAGTGTCTTGGAAGGTGAAAATGTCCATATTACTTGGGATTCTCTGGATGTCGACTTCGTGAATATTATACGTCAGATAAACAACCAGGATCATCAGGTAGTCGCGAGCGGCATTCCTAACACGGGAAGCTTTGATTGGACGGCGACATCTGTGCCTGGGACTGTCGATATGACTTTCAAAATAGCTAAAACAGATAGTGATATTATTTATGCTGTTAGCCCTTCGCTTGCCGTTGTTGATACACTAGCGCCAGAGAGCCCATCTGGAGTGACTGCGGAACTTAAAGATGCCTCAACTATTCGGTATATTGAAGTGAAATGGGTTCCTGGCGCCAATTCTAACGCGGTGACCTATAAAGTCTACCGAAGTCAGATAAGCGGTGTTTATTCAAGTCCAGAATCTGAAGTTTACGAAAGCGTTGACTATATCATTGGTCCGCCTTCCGGAAGAAATTTTATCACTGTGACGGCGCTTGATTTGCTAGGAAATGAAAGCGCCCGCTCTAGTGAGGTTTTTGTTGATGTGCCTCAAGTCGGCGCGTCGCCCGGCATTTCTGATATAAGTGATCAAACTACATCGTTAAACATGCCTGTAAACGCCATCCCATTTACCGTTGGGGATAATGAAACAGCCGCTAATAATTTAGTCTTATATATCACATCTAATAACAGCGTGCTCATTACGCCTAATGACGTCTCTGTGAGCGGAGCCGGCGCTAATAGGACAGTAACCTTAACGCCTTCACGTGATAAAATCGGATCAAGCGTTGTAACCATTTATGTGATGGACCAAGATCACAATACCGCTTCTGAATCTTTTGTGTTGACGGTAAACTCCGTCATACAGCCAACTCCTACGCCAACCCCAACTCCTGTTCCCCCAACAATTCCGTCAGGACTCGTCGTTGGTGACGCGGTAGTTACAACTTCGAATTTGAATGTTCGAAATCTTCCAAGTACAACCGCAACATCACTCGGTACAGCTCCACTTGGAACAAGCGGTACGATTATCTCTGGGCCAATTTCTGCGAATGGTTTTACGTGGTATCAGGTGTCGTACGCATCGACTCCGGTATTGAATGGGTGGTCGGCGAGCGAATTTTTGGTAAAATCTTCGTCTGTTTCTCCAACTCCAACTCCTACGCCAACCCCAACTCCTGTTCCTCCAATTCAGCCGCCGGTAATTGCGCCTCCTGCCAACACAGGATTTAAAACTGTCTCTGTAGGTCTCAATGATTTTCTGATGCCTGACGGAACGAAGAGTACTCACCTCGGTTCAAATTTTGCGGGTGCGACAGTAGCTTCGGATGGAAACGTGTATTTTGGTTCCGCCTCACATACTCTAGGAATTGGTACCGGATTTTTGAGATACAATCCGAGAACTCAAGTTCTTACTCCACTGACGCTCGATCTTAACAAAAATCTCAACCGAAATCCGGCATACCCGCTCGATACTCACGGAAAAATTCACTCAAGCATTCTCGAGGATGATGGTTGGCTTTATTTCGGCACGCATTTAGGTAAGGGAGACAAAAACTGGCGCGATGCTTTTGAGGGTGCTCACGTTGTTCGCTATAATTTAGCAACAGAGCAGTTCGATGATCTCGGAATCCCTGAACTTAAGGCGACGATTTATGCGGCGATTGGTATGGACACACAAAACGATATTGTGTACGCGGTTACGTTTCCGACAAATGCATGGGATGGGGAATGGAAATCAACTGACAGAAACCGTCTATACAAATTGGACCTCAATAATCGCGCGGCTGGGTGGAGGTCGGTTGGTGATTTGTCCAACGTCTCATTTGACGGAGCATTCACAATGTTTGCCGCAAACGGCGAAGCGTGGGTTCGCACAACTCTGACCGGTAAGACGTTCTATTACAATCTTGCTTCGAACACTTTCAAACAGCTTCCTGTAGACGGTGGTTGGGGAGGTATTCATCCTATGTCGGACGGTATACGCGCTCTCGTCAACAGAAGCGGATGGCAGATTTTTGATCCGCGTGCGGTAAATGCCTCGGGCTCATCACCTTCTTTTGCTCAAGCGTTTACGAGTGTTGGCGGTTCATACGGCGGAGAGTTCGGTGTCGTTAATGACACTATCTATATGACTGTTGGCCAGCAGACGGGCAGTAATTGTACTCCGACACGATATTGCACAAATAATATAAAAATTGCCTCGTTGAACGCGAATACTCGCGTATTTACCGATCACGGAATTATTGTTGATTCCGATTCTCGTTATCCTTGGCGACTTCCGTCAATCACAGGGGATGGCACTAATGCTTACGTAGTCGGAGACTGGTTTGCAAAAGCGGGAGATACAGTTGAATGGAGAGATTATAGACCATGGACAGATTCTGCAAGTAACAACAATCACTTGAGTGGACGACTTGGTATTACAAATCTTGGGAGTGGTTCCAATCCCACAACTCCTCAAACAGCACCTCCGCCTCCTGTTGTTCCTCCAACTCCAGTTCCTGTCGGAGAGAGTGGGTCGGTGCAAAATTATAGATTAATCAACGGGCAGGCGGCGTCGAATACTATCTGGTGGGTACAGGGTAACGTAATATCCGATCTTCAAAGTAGCACCTCTGCAGTGTCGGGGTTTAATCCGGTTTCTCCTTCCCGTTCACATACGTTAAATGTAACCGATCTTTCCGGATATTCTGAAATGTATCAGTGGTGTCTTTATCCACAAGGGGGCACGGAATGTACGAGTTCGGCTTACTCTGATCCTATTCCTATGGATTGTACTGGTTCGGTTTGTTCTGTTCAGCTTGGTATTGATGCACGAACCGTTTCGAAGACTATTATTACATATAATGCAGATGGCTCTACTCCAGGTCCAACTCCGACACCTACCCCAACACCCGTAACGCCTCCTCCAATTGTGCCGATAAACTCTAATGGAAATATTTGGTACGCTTCTCCGATCGGTTCAGCGTCAGGGAGCGGTAGTGCTTTAAGTCCGTGGGATTTAAATACGGCGCTCTTCGCAGGAAATGGCAAAGTGAAGCCAGGAGATATTATTTATCTTCGCGGAGGAACGTACAAAGGTACTGTTACTAGTCTTTTGAAAGGAAACGCCAACGCTTATATAACAGTTCAAAGCGTTCCTGGTGAATGGGCCGTCCTCGATGGTGAATTCAGGTCAACCACGCTCACCCTTAGCGATGTTGGTGGGTGGACAATATATCGCGATTTCGAAATCAAGAGAGGTGCGGGCGGCGGAGGAGGTGTTCAGCTTGATGCTCCCTTTTCAAAACTCATAAATTTGATTATTCACGACAATTCGAGTCAGGGAATTTATGGAAGTATTTTAGCTGAAGGCGCAGAAATTTATGGTTCGGTTCTCTATAACAATGGCCTATCGAATCCTGATGGGGCATTGTCACATCAGATATATATTCAAAATCAAAATGCGCAAAAATCGATACGTGAAAATATTCTCGCTCATGGAGATGGCTTCGGAATGCACATGTATACTGAAAAAGGATATATACGCAACTTTCTTCTTGAAGGAAATGTTTTCGTGCAAAATTATCAGGGTGATCTTTTTGGCGGCTTTGCTGCGAATCCATCACAAAATGTTGCACTAAAAAACAATTACTTCTTCTCAAAAGGCGAGGAGCGTCATGGGGCAGTGATGACATGGGACCATAAGAATAATGACATAATCGCTGAAGGAAATTACTTTATGTCAGGATTAAAGACACTCGAGTTTAACAGTGCGACGTTTAAAAATAACAAAGTGTGGGGGAATGCTACCGTCTCAAACGCAGTAATGACCCTGTGTTATCCAGATAGTACGGCTAAAACTCAAAATTTCATTTTTGAAGGTAATACATATTATCGTACAAATCCAACAAGTGAAAAAGAATTCAATCTCTCGAATTGGAATTCGGCGAAGTGTGGAAATGCGGACGGTCTCAATCTAAAGTCCTTTTCAGAGTGGCAGAATCTTCAAGGAAAAACTGGAAAATTTGACGCAACCGGTAGCTATGTAACCGGAAAATTGAATACTGATCTCAATATGTATACCCCGACGGGCACTGAAGTGATCGTTCGAGCGAATGCCTATGACACCAATCGAGCTAACGTCATCGTCTATAACTGGGATAAAAAAGATACCGTTGAAGCAGATGTCAGTTCTTTTGGATGGCAGGGGGGGACATATGAGTTGCACAATGTAGAAAATTATTTCGGTGATGTCATTCCAGTCACTCCAAATGCACAGGGTAAAATTTCGTTCTCTATGAAGGATGCGGATCGCTCTATCGCTCCGGTTGAGCAAAAGACATGGGGCGCAACGACATTCCCCGAATTCGGAACATTTGTTCTCATTCATAAAGACGGAACATCAAACCCAACACCTACTCCAACACCTACACCTACCCCTACACCGACACCAACGCCTACTCCCACGCCTAGCATAACTCTCGGCGGAACAGTCGAGACATCTGAAACAGTGCGGGTACGTTCGAGTGCCTCAATTTCAGGAGCGATTCTCCTCTCTGTAAATCCTGGACTGCAAGGCGTTGTTGTTGAAGGGCCGGTGAATGCTGATGGATATTCGTGGTACAAAGTTGTTTGGACAGCGTCCGGTGGCGCTTCGCCGATTGGGTGGTCAGCGTCTGAATTTTTGCGACCAGCGGGGAGCACAAATCCCACACCCACTCCAACTCCCACACCAATACCTCAACAGACATTGAAAATAATGGGAATTGGTGACTCACTCACGTCGGGGCATCTTGTTCCGGGTGGATATAGACCCGCGCTTCTCTCAAGACTTAACGTCGCTGGTTTTAACACTGATTTAGTAGGATCCGAAAAAGATACAAGCGAAGCTCCAAATACGGACAGAGATCACGAAGGACATCCTGGATTTGAAATCAGTCAGATACAAAATAATATAGACACGTGGCTTGATATAGCGAATCCGGACATCGTTCTTCTTATGATTGGGACGAACGATCTTATTCGAAATGTGAATGTTGCAAATGCTCCCTCACGCCTCTCCTCATTGATTGATGCAATTCGTGCCCGCAGACCTTCTGCAAAAATCTTTGTCGCAAGCTTGCCGTCGGTTCGCCCTGATACTTATAACAATGGAAATGTGATCGCGTACAACGGGGCAATTCCGGGTATTGTTGCTTCAAAGGGTTCTCAAGTTTATTTCGTCGATATTAATTCCGTCGTCGCTCTCACTGATCTCTTTGATGGACTTCATGTCAATAAAGCAGGGACTGATCGCATTGGAAACAAATGGGCAGATGCGATTATTGCGAGTTACACAGGAACAATTCCTGTGCCAACGACACCGCCTGTTGTCGTTCCGCCATCAAGTAGCATTCCGGCCGGAATTATTGGTTTTTGGAAGCTGGATGAGACAAGCGGACAAAGTGTCGCTGACAGTTCCGGAAACAATCTCACCGGTTCTTTTGGATCTTTGCCTGAACGAGTTGACGGCAAGAGTGGGACAGCTGTCAAGTTTAAGACCGGTCTCAAAGTTACCGTGTCAGATGCCCGACTTTCTGTACAAGAAGGATCGCTTGCGGCATGGATAAAGGTTGATGGAACCGCAGGCTCTGGTTTTAGAGGCATAGCGGTTAAAGAAGGAATGTATGGAATGTTTCTACGCGACGATGAATTTGGAGTGTATGACTTTAGCGCCGGTCCTGACGTGGCTCTCGGTTGGAAGGGCTCCGGAATTCGATTGAATGACGGCGCATGGCATCATGTCGCGTGCACCTTCAAATTGGGTGTTGCGAACGGAACTAAGTGTTTCGTTGACGGAGGACGATCCGTTACCGGCCCTGTAACCCCTCCGATAGTACCTCCTGTTGTTCCACCGGTAGTTCCACCAGTTATACCGCCGGTAGTTCCTCCCGTAGTACCGCCAGTTATTCCTCCAGTGGTCCCGCCAACTCCACAGCCGGTAACCAATGGGGCTCCAGCCCTTATCCGCGCGGAAGCGACATCTGATAAGAGTATCTTCGTAAACTGGGTTGACAGTTCAAAAACTGAAACAGGATTCAATATATTGAGATCTGATTCAGGCAGTGCTTACAATTTGATTGCGTCTGTTCCTGCGAATACGAAACAATTCCCGGATTCAAATCTTGCCGCTAACGCTGTATATTCTTATAAAGTAGTAGCCAAACTTCCGACTGGAGATGCTTCGTCCGCGCCATATTCTGCGAGGACGCTTTCTCCAATCGGATCTGAAAAAGCGGCTGTGCAAATAACTCGAACAAATTCATCAGGTCAGCCGATGACGAATACCCTCTGGTCAGTTGTGGGCACATTGCCTCACAGCGAATCTGTTGCAGTTCGGGGGTACGAGCCTCATGCCGGAACGGCCGAGCACCGCTTTTATGTTACTGATCTTGATAATTTGACCGAAACGTATAAGACCTGCACGTATGCTATTGGAGGATCAGAGTGTACTCCGAGCGGGACTGCTCAAAAACTTCGCTGTGATTATACACACTGTTCCGCACCAATTTCGCTGATCGGCGGTCTCGTAACAAAAATTGACGTAACGTATGCGGTCAGTTTGACACCGCAGGAGCCATATCGATGGGCCCAGCGTCAATCATGGGATTGGTCGCCACTCCAATACAACGGCATTACACTGCCGACGCCGTGGCCTCCTGAACCTGAAGATTTTGAATCTGACTTTCCTACGACCAATCCGGCCACGTTCCCTCATGGTTGGAATACCGCATACTACATTACAAAACCGCCGCCGGTGATTTCGATAGATACCGGGCGACAGCTTTTTGTTGACGATTTTCTGATTGAAAGCACGACAATGACGAAGTCTCATTATTTGCCCGAGCATTACGCCGCTAATCCGGTGCTGGCAAATGATCTTCTCCAAGACGGGAAGCATTCATGGACGATTGGACTCCATTACGATGAAGGAAAATTCAAGATGTGGTATGACTGCAACGTTAAGGCAAATTATTCAAATATATTCTCGTATTTCTGGGGTGTTTGTTATGCGGAATCCGCCGACGGAGTCAATTGGATAAAGCCAAATTTGGATAGCAAGCTTAATCAGGTATATCTTGCCGGGTCTAATATTGTCTGGCACAAGGATAGATTCGGCTATCCGCAATACGAGGTCGGGACGACGGTTCTTATTGACGACAATGATGTTCCTGCAAATCGCTACAAAATGTTTACCTATGCTGAAAGCGATGACGTCGAATCTCGGGTGTTTTACTCAAGCGACGGCTTTAATTGGCGAGGGCCAATAGGGAGGGCCCCAACAGGGCCGCAGGGCGATCGAACGTCACTTCAGTACAATCCTTTTAGAGAAGTTTGGGTTCACTCTCTAAAAGGCGAAGTATCAAAAGGTCGCTATCGCCGATATTCTGAAGCCGATTCGTCTGACGAGCCTGCCTTTTATCAGGCGGACGAGCTCGGCCAGCATCCAGGGGGCGGAACGTGTCTGTATTGCAAATGGCGCCACGATCTAGGGCAACTCTGGTTTAGAGCGATTTCTGATGACCAATGGAGATTTAATTCCCAAACAGCCGAGATTTATAATCTCGATATACAGCCTTATGAAAGTCTCGAGATTGCATTTATTCAAACTCATCAAAGCGACAACTTTGTTGGTTTGGGTAGACCAAAATATAATCAAGTCAGTCTCGGGTATAGTCGCGATGGCTATACCATAGAGAGGAAGGATTTGCGTTCATTCTTCAATATGGATGAACGTGCAGGTTCATGGAACTGGGGGAATGTTGAAGCGCGAAATCCGGAAATGATAGTGGTTGGTGATAAAATTTGGTTCTACATCGTCGGACGCGGAGGAACCGGTAGATGGTATCCGGAATCGGATATTTATGGAAATGATGCCGACAAAAACAGCGCGATGGGACTAGCCTTCTTAAGGCGAGACGGATTCGTATCGGTGGATGCCGGAAGTGCGGAAAAAACATTGACGACACGCACGCTTGTTTTCTCCGGAAAATATTTCTTCGTAAATGTCGTGAATCCTGTCGGCGAACTTCGGGCAGAAATTCTCGATGCCGCAACGGGTCAGGTGATTGCGCCATTCTCAAAAGCGAATAGCAGTGTTGCAAGAGGAGATGATACAAAGTTAAGAATGAATTGGACCGGCGCCGCCGACTTAAGTGCGATTGCTGGTAGAGAGGTAAAAATAAAATTCTATCTCACGAACGGAAGTCTCTATTCGTTCTGGGTTTCTCCAAATGTAAACGGTGACAGCAACGGAAAGTACACCGATATCGTTCCTGATAGCATTGCGGCGACTTTGAATAATCTCCCGACTAGCCACTTCCCTCAATGTCAGCCGACCGGCCTGTCATCGCCTCGATGCACCTGCGACAACCTTCGTAATTTTCCGAATCTTGCGAACGTTACCACGCCTCAACCCGCAACGTGTTCGGTGTCTGATACAAGAACCACAATTCCGATTCTCCCTAGAGGAACGGTCAGCTCGGCTTTGAAAATTGCTCCGTCGGCAAATCTCGCACAAGCGATAATCGGAAATGAGCCAGACCTAGTAACGACAACCAGTCTTCGCGATCAAGGGACATCATTCACGATAGGAAATAACAATAATCAGGATCAATACTTCAACGGATTGATTGATGAAGTCCAGCTTTATGGTCGAATCTTGTCAGGAGATGAGATTATCATTCTTTCAGGCACACAAGTTATCTCTCCAACTCCGACTCCAACGCCTACTCCAACACCAACCCCAACCCCAACTCCAACGCCTACTCCTACCCCAACACCTACCCCTACTCCAACCCCAACTCCACCGACATCAGTTCCTTCGTTTGATATAGGTTCTTCTGTTGAAGCCATAGACGTGGTACGTGTTCGCGAGACGCCGTCGGTTTCGGGGAATATTCTTACGAGCCAAGCCGTTGGGGAAGAAGGTATAGTTGTTGGCGGATCGACATATGCAGACGGGTATACATGGTTTAGGGTTGCTTGGGAACAAGAAAATGGATCAACTGTCATTGGCTGGTCAGCCGGAGAATTTCTAGCAGTCTCGAACAATACTCCAACCCCTCCAACAACCCCAACCCCAACTCCAACACCAACGCCTACTCCAACACCAACTCCAACGCCTACTCCACCACCTTCTTCCTCAAACAACGCTCCATCGGTTGGCGTTATCGGCTATGATGCGGTGGACGTGGATTCTTCCCGTTCCGGCCCGCAGTTCCGAGAAGGAACCAGGGTAACCTATCAAGCGACGGCAACCGACCCCGATGGTGACTTACTTGTGTGGCAATGGTACTACACGATAAATGGTGGAACAGAAATTCCGTCAACAACTGGCGCTGGCGCGGTACCAACAAAGGTATTTACGTATCCGCAGGGTTCAGCGCCGCTTACCTATAGATGGATATTGCGCGTCAGTGATGGACAAAACTTGATCGAGAGAACTCTTGTCGTAGAAATAGTTTCTGCTTCCGCTGTAACACCAACTCCAACACCAACTCCAACACCGACACCAACACCGACACCAACACCGACACCAACACCGACACCGACAACTCCCCAAACCCCTGCACCACCAACCCCAACCACTTTGCCTGTATTGCCAGTAAATCCAGCAAATCCTGTCTCTCCTCAACCATCGCCTGCCCAGATTCCCGGGGGATATCCCGTGGGCTATATCCCAAATCCTGAACCAGTAACAAATCCTGTTTCACCGACTCCATCACTCTCACCGACTCCTGTTACGCCAAATATTCCGGCAATTATCTCCAATACGGGAAATATTACTCCTCCTGCTTATGTGCCCGATTATGTGCCGGGTATCACAAGAGCTTTAAGTAACGGCAGTGAGGGAGAAGATGTACGTAAACTTCAGGGAATTTTAGTTGCGCAGGGTCATTTGGATCAGAAGTACGTTACCGGATACTTTGGTCCGATTACCGAATCGGCGTTGGTGAGTTTCCAGTGTCGAGAAGGTATTGTATGTGCAGGCGAATCATCGGCGCTTTCGGGCGAGCTCGGAGTCGCAACGGGCGCGACACTGTCGCGCATTCAGGCGCTTGACGCGGTAAATTATGTCGGACAGTCGCTCGCCGTTCCTGCGACTCGGGTTTTCTCCGGAGCAACTCTTCGCCGAGGTTCCCGCGGGAATGACGTTGTGAAGTTACAACAATTCCTTATTGCTCGGCAATATCTTGCAAGCGGAAATTCAACAGGATATTTTGGAGAATTGACGGAAACCGCGTTGAAAGGATATCAGTGCAGTAAAGCCTTGATTTGCGCAGAATCTTCGGAGTTCGGTATAGCGGGGCCGGGTACTCTCGCCGCAATAGAGGCCGACATAAGTCTCGCTCCAATCTACAACATCGGCTCGAGTGTTTCTGGCTCGGGTCGCTTTACCCGCGATCTTAAACAAGGAATGACAGGAGAAGACGTCCGTTCCTTGCAGACGAGGCTGAACGCCTTCGGTTTCAGCGTTGCGGTTTCCGGAGACGGCTCTCCCGGCTTTGAGACGACATACTTTGGTCCTGCGACGAAACGCGCAGTGATTCGCTTCCAAGAGGCATACGCGGCAGAAATCTTGATTCCGGTCGGTCTAACGCAAGGAAGCGGATATGTTGGAAATGGAACGCGAACAAAACTTGAGGCCTTAAGTCAATAAAAAAAGAAAAAAGCCCATGTTTTGAAAAAACCAGCCCCGCATAAGCGGGGTTGGTTTTTAGTTTGCCGTCTGCTAGACAAAGAGGGGATTAAGCAGTAGTTTGAATGCAGAAATCCCTATCCTTGGGATACAACAAGAGGCTAGTTCTATGTCAAAATCAGCTATCCAATTAGGTGAAGAGGCCGAAACACTGCGGTTACTCGGTACGCTCCTCGAGTTAAAAATAGACCCGGACGAAGCGATTGGATTAACAGTGTCGGAATGTCCACAAAGCTACAAAGACTCGCTTTTAAGAATACGAGCGAATGGAGGAATAATGGACAATCTTGCGCTGGCAGGTGCTTTCGAGTCCGAGAAAAACACCATCCCATCTTTCATTAGTTGTCTGCTTCGTCGTTCTGGCATACGGAGTGCTCGGGGTGAGTACCGTCTCGGGGCGGCCTTTATTGAAGCAAGTTCAGTATTAAAAAATGCCGAGCGAATTGTTCGGAGCGGAAAAGACCCGTCTCTCGTCAATTTTTATCGAATCCTGGGACTCCTTGTCTCTCGTGACGTTCCGCTTCTGGAGGCAATAGAATCTGCAGGAGACAATAATCTTTCCGGAACGGTAACGCAATCAATTACTGCCGCAGTAAGGAAGGGAGAGACTTTCTTGTCAGGACTCGAACATCATCGCAATATTTTTCCTGCCATCGATAGATCACTCATCGATATTGGCGAGCAGACAGGAGCTTTTCCTGAAGTGTGCAAAATATTGGCAGACCTGAAAGGGAAATATTTGGAGTGGTCGTTGAGCTTGTCCACTCTCAAAAACTGTCTGCTGTATGAGATACTTGCAATTTCGACCAACGCTGGTATGTCTCTTGGGCAAAGCTTGAAACGCTTGGCTCGCGCCGAAGAAAGCGCCGGACAGATAGGGCCATTCCAAGTGGTCTTGGAAAGAATAAATATGGGACTTCTTCCAAGTGAGGCAATGCACTCGCTTCCAGAGTACTTCCCATCACTTTTCGTCCGAATGGTAAAGGAGGGCGAAATCCGTGGCGAGCTTGAGCTTACCTTCAGAGCAATTGCTGACTTTCTTGCGTGGAGGGACTTTAATATCGAGCGACCAAAGGAAGCTGTTGTTCATGCCTAACGAATTATCTGTCTCAAACCTCTCACCCGAGAGGTTTTTTATTCCGTCCAAAACAAAGCTAACTATTGCAAATGTAAAAGGCGGGATAGGGTGAGCTTAAATTGACAATGATTAAGCGCTTGTATACTATAACGGTCTTGTAGCCCTCGGGCGTTTTTTCTTAGGAAAATAGGGCGCGACCATATAAACATGTCACGATCATTATCGAAAGGACCTTCGGTCGCACCGAAGCTTCTCCAAAAGATAGCGAATAAAAAACCTGCAGATGCCGGCGTCATTAAGACGTGGTATAGAGCCAGCGAAATATCGCCTGAAATGGTCGGGTTTAAGTTTGGGGTGCATAACGGTCGCGAACATGTCGAGGTTTTGATCACAGAGGAAATGGTGGGGCACCGGTTGGGCGAATTTTCTCAAACCCGCAAATTCGTTCGGCACGGAGGAAAGATGCAGAAAGAGCTTGAGCAAAAGAAAAAGGAGTCTGAAATCGCCGCCGCGCAATCCGCCAAGGCCGTTACTTCTGATAAAAAATAATATTTATGGTTTCCGCCTCGCTCAATACTTATAGACAGTCTCCGCGCAAAGTCCGGCTCATCGCCGGCTTGATTCAAAAGAAATCTATTGAAGAGGCTTTGGCGATTTTGCAGTTTTCTCCTAAAGACGCTTCCGACGCGGTACGGAAGCTATTGAATTCCGCGCTTGCCAACGCAAAGGAAAATACGGAATTATTGA
>Ga0209542_10009808_pt1 | contig 17462 bp, 19 predicted proteins | sample RifCSPhighO2_01_FD_184028 | JGI IMG/M metagenome (GOLD analysis project Ga0209542, IMG submission 184028) | Soil microbial communities from Rifle, Colorado - Rifle CSP2_plank highO2_0.1 (SPAdes) (version 2) | ecosystem: Environmental > Terrestrial > Deep subsurface > Rock core/Sediment ...
CATTGTATAACAAAAATGGTCGCGCGTTTTTTTCCAAAGAAATATCATCTAACTCTATACTTAAAAACCAAAAAGCACACATAGACGATGTAGAAGTGGAATCTGTAACTCTTGATGATGAATTATCAAGTATGGGAATAAGTAAAATTAATTTCATTAAAATGGACATAGAGGGAAACGAGATAGAAGCATTAGAGGGGGGAACAAAAACATTCAATAACACCAAAAACTTCGCTATTGCCTGTTACCATAAACGCAATAATAAAATTACCGGTGAGATATTAAGTCCTGTTTTTAAAAATATGGGGTTTAAAACTAGTATTGGGTTCTCTTTACATCCTACATTATATGGATCTAAATTATCTTAGCTTCGATATAAATCGACCCTGATTATCTATAACACCATATCCCATTAATATATTCCACCATTCATACAAGTCAATTTCCGTTAATATTTGTGCAAGTTTTTTCGCTTCCACAGTTTTTAATAAATTTATAACTCTCGAAAAATTCATTGAAACTTTTTTACCCTGTAATTTAGCTCTTCTGGTTGCCAGAATTTTATAAATTTTATTTGCATCATTCACAATTAAACCTACTTTCCCGCTGTTATATGTGTTAAATAAAACAGTTTCCAATACTTTTCCTCTGTCTATTCCGTTTTTTCTTTCCAATTTCCTGAGTTCCAAAAGAGCCCAGCTTATTAATGCAATAGTTGACAAACTCTCCGAATGTAAAAGTTCTTTTTTATATTGCGAATGATTATATTTTTTTAAAAGGATTCTTATTGCCTGCGGATCTCTCTCTGACATTTCAACACCCAGGTTAAATGCTTCTTCAGTAGACAATCTTTTCAAAGTTTTTTGAATTCTCATTTCGGGATCATTAATTACAAAACCTTTCTGTAATAAATCTTTAATTGTATATATAACATACAATGCATCGGCATCTTTAGCTGCTTTTACCGCAATATCTCCTGTACCTGCTTCGAACTGTTCAATAATATCAATTACTTCGGTCCCCCACGTAACACTTCCAAACGCATCTGCTAAAGCTTTTTGTTCATTTATTGATACATACCGGCGCTGATCTCTGCCAATGTCTCCATACCTTGCCTCCGGGGCATCGTGCCATAGCAAACAGCTTAATAAAAAAGTCCTATCTATAGGTTTTTTGTTTTTGGCAATTAGATAACCTAAAGCAGATCCAATAAGCAGTAAACCCGTAACATGTTCAGTGACGCTGGGAGGTGGGGCAAAAGGGGATAAGTATTTAACCTTTCTTTTTTCCTCATTTAAAGTAACTAACTCTGTGAGAAGTCTTCCCGTACAATAATACTCGGGCATTAAATTTCCTTTTAACTTCGTATTAATTTTCGAAGTTTTCACATAAGTTCTTGACATAAACTCTTTTCGATATTATACACTTATAGGGCAGATTATGAGTGAAATTATAACTCCAAGATCATTTAACCACTTCCTATCGGTTTCTTCAATAGACGGCAGATTCAGAGGCAATATTGAAGAAGTATCAACATATTTTTCGGAATATGCAACATATAAAAATCGGGTTTTTGTCGAAATAGAGTACCTTATAGCATTCTTAGCTAGTGTAAAGAAACCACTTGATATTAAAAAGCAAAATGTATTAAGGAATATACATAAGAATTTTTCACTTGAAGATTGCAATACAATTTGGGAAAAGGACGTGGAAATTAATCATGACACCAAATCCGTAGAGTATTTTCTAATTAAGAAATTTACCGAAAAAAAAATAACACACCTTATAAATTATATACACATTGGCCTTACTACTAATGATATAGATAGTACCGGTCTGGCTATATCTATAAGAGATTTCTGCAAAATTTTATATATACCTTCAATTAAATCATTAGCTAAAAGAATAAAGAGTATTTCAATAGAACAAAAAGATTTAATTATGTTAAGCCGTACGCATGGGCAGTTTGCAGTTCCGACTACCGTAGGTAAAGAGCTGGCTAATTTTTATAAAAGACTTAAAGTGCAAATAGATAAATTAGAGAGATTGCATTTTGGAGCAGGTATTACCGGATCGGTGGGAAATCATAACGCACTGGTTTATGCTTATCCAGCAATAAACTGGACACGGTTTTCAGAGGATTTTCTTAAAAAATTAAATCTGGACTCATACCCAATGAAAACTCAAGTAGAGCCTTATGACTATAAAGTTGAATTTTTACAGTCAATAAAAAGAATAAATTTAGTAATATCGGCACTTGATGAAGATATTTGGAGATACCTCGCAGCAGGCTACCTGATACTTCGGGATTCAAAGGGGCACGTTGGTTCTTCTACCATGCCCCAAAAAGTGAATCCTATTGGTTTTGAGTTGAGTGAAAGTTATACACTCCTTTCCAATGGAATCTTAGATGTTCTTGAAAGAAAGCTCCCAATAAACCGATGGCAGAGAGATTTAACTGACAAATATCTTTTAAGGGATTTAGGACAGTCCTTAGCTATGAGCTTATTGTCCTGCAAATCTACTGAAGAAGCTTTAAAACAGATTGGCTTTAACAGCGGTGTGATAAATAAAGATTTAGATGAGCATTGGGAAACTATATCCGAAGGTATTCAAACGCTACTTAGAACTACAAGTTATAAACAACCATACGAGAAAGTGAGAGAATTAACGAGAGGAAAAATAGTAACAAAGGAAATTTATAATAAATTTATTGACGAAATCAACGTTTCTGAAAACATTAAAGAAAAGCTTAAAAAGCTATCCCCGCGCACATACATAGGCTACTCGAATAAGTTTGAAAAGTTAATCAAATAATATAGTATCAGAAAATAAAATGACCGAAGTACTAAAAATTATCGATAAAATATATTCTCCGCAATTTGATACTCTAAATTTTGCTGAAAATAAAATGGGACTTAACCCTTTAAATCAAACCACATCTGAATTCAGGCCAAATTCAATTTCTTTTGAAGGGGCTGGTTTCGGAGATGAGGGCAAGGGGCTTACAGCGTTAAGAGCCATATCGGAATTCTACAATAAACATAAAAAAGCAATAGTTTACAGATGGAATGGCGGGTCCAATGCCGGACACGAGTGTTTGCTTCCTTCCGGCAAACAAATTGCTTTGCATCAATTACCTATAGGAATATTACAGGAAGGTGTAACTTCTATTGTAGGTAAAGGCATGGTTTTTAATCCGACAGATGCTATTACTGAAATTGATTATATTATTAATATGGTGGGATCTATACCAGGCAATTTCATGATTGATCCTAATGTGCCGCTTTCATTAGATACACACCGCGCTTGGGAGAATGTAATTAACAGCTGGCATCTTGGTTATTATGGTTCTACAGGAAGGGGAATATCTACTTCATACTCTGACGAAATCCTTAGATTAAAACTAACTATGTCAGATTTGATTTCTGCAGAATGGAAAGGAAAGCTTGGGTACCACTACGATATTATAAAAAAACAAACTGGAAGCTTTGGATTCAAGCTTGAAGACATAAAAGTAGCAACATTAAAAGATCCAGTTAAAGGGGTTAATGTGGGTACCAAAAAAGATTTTTTGGATAGAATTGGCGAGTGCAGAAAATTACTATTAAAATATGTCAATAAATCTTTGGATGATTTCTTGTTCAGTGAGTGGAACAACACAACTCCATTTGTTTTTGAAGGAGCTCAAGCAATAGGTTTGCATCCAAAACACGGGCTATACCCTGATGTTACATCTTCCGAAGTTAGAGCACGGGGAATACAGGATTCCACAGAAGGAATTGTTGATTATAAAAGAATCGCTGCAAAAGTAGGTGTATTAAAAGGACCCTATATATCAAGTGTTGGGAGCAGAACCATGCCCGGGGAATTTGACATTAGAACTGAAATACAAGTGAGAAATGTATTTGGGGAATATGGTAAGTCCACGGGACGTTCCAGAGGAATACTTCCTCCAGATATACCTGCATTAAAACATTTTAGAAGTGTCGGTGATTTTGAATATCTTGCCGTTACACACATGGACGCTTCGTTCCCGTCCATTCCAATAGTTGCGGGGTATAAAGATTCTAAAAACAACGCCGTAAGATACAGACCTTATCAGTGGTATTTAGACTTTGTCTATCCTGAAATAGTGTCACTTCCTGGTTGGGATGGAAACAAAGCCGGAAAAGCAAAAAATGCCCGGGAATTGCCCGAAAACGCTCTAAGGTTTTTGGCTTTTATTACCGAAGTCTTAAATGTTAAGCTTGTCTACGCATCTACAGGTCCAAATTTACAGGACTATATTTCCTGGCTGCCTTAATAAGTTTTAGGAACATGCGTAATTCTTAAAATCAAAAAACACAGTGTTTTAGATCTAATCAGTGACGATATCGTGACGCAATCTCTACTCTTTTCTGCATGAACTCATTCTTGTCTAAAAACGCTAACTGCATCATTTTTCCGCGTTCAAATAGTATTTGTTCTTCGAAACCCAAAAGCTGTTCTTTATCAATACCGTCAATAAAGATATTAACAAGTGAATTTTTGGACAGATTTTTAATAGTCATTGGTTGAACTTTAATTATATCTTCTATATACCGGTTGCTTATAACACCTGTTATAGTCCACAAATCAGATCCCAGAGGAAGTACAGGTCCACCAAGATTAAAGTTATATCCTGTACTGCCAAAATCAGTTGCGATACAGATGCCTGCTCCTTTGAATTCAAGGTTATTAAAGGATTTATCTTCGGAAGTTATTGAAAGATGATGATACCCCATTATATGTGTTCCTATTACCAAATCATTTATCGCCTGACCTACTTCTTTTTTGTTTCCGGACTGATCAATGTACCAAACTCTTATTGCATTAAGATCCAATAGATACAATTTGTGTTTACCAGCTATAAGTTTTGGAAAAAATTCTTCCAGTTTATTTATCTGATTCATTGAAAAATTTAAAGTACCAATTGCATGACCCAAAAATGGTTTATTGTGATGATAATGTTCTTGCATAGCATGCAACATCGCTCCATCACCACCGGAGATAAAAATAACATCCGGTTCGGGTTCGTTTATAAAATGAGGATAATTCTTGCTGATAAAGTCATTAACATGTATACCACGGGGATCCTTAGTCTGGATATATTTTATTCTCATATCCAATGATTATAGTATCTATTCGAGTAAAATATATACAATAAGTTTAATTTGTATAGAAATCAATAAAGAAAATCAAAAAGAAGGTGTGGCTTCAGTAGATTCAGAAGATTCTCCGGTATCATCTCCACCGCCGCCTGAATCGTATCCGCTTAGAAATCTGAATACCCAGCCCAGAATACTAAACTGACTTTCATTCTTTTCTATTATTTCTTTAATTTCCAATTGGCTGGCTTCAAGATCATATATCTGTGCCTGTACCAAACCTTCACTTTCCGAAGATTCCAGAGTGTCCAATGACTTCATAAGTTTCCTAATAGTGTTTCTGTTCCTTACAAGTTGGGATCTTAATGCTCCAAGATTTTTAAAATCGGTTCCGAATAATAATGTCTGCCATTTTGATCTTTTCTCGAGTTCATCAACAGTTTCTTCTACTTCCTGCTGATCTTGTTCAATTACCAGTGCAGTTTGTTCAAGTTGCTCACTAACTTCAACGTTTCCGGCTTTCTCCTCATTTTCAACAACTTTTTCCAATTTATCGTTTAAATTTCCCTCATTTTTCTTATTTGAACCGTTTTCCTTATTATTTTCCTTTTCCTCCTGTTTCTGAGATTTCTGCTCTCGAGAACTGTCTTTACCATTTTCTTTATTGTCTTTGCTGTTATTATTCTTTTCTTTGTCCTTGCCATTATTCTCTTTACCTTCAGTTGACTCTTTTTTTCCTAACACATCATCTGATTTTGAACTTTTACTGATAATAACAATAGATCCGATGACTATGACAGCAATTAATACTATAGGTAATAGGTGAAAAGCATAAAGTGAAACAGGGCGTTTATCATTGGACATGTTCTTTAAATGATACAAATTCTTAGACGATCAAGCAACACTTTAAATTCTTTAAAATTTATCAGTATTAATCCTTCATTAGCTTTCTTATACTAAAAATTGTAATATAAACCCAAGAGATCAGGATGGCAGAACTTTTAATAAGAGTAACCTATAATATTTGATTTTTAAATTACAATTTACAATTGAGAAAAGTTTTCATTTATATTTTTGGAGAAGATACATATAGAAAAGTTAGAAGAACAAAACTTTACCAACTTATTAAACATAAAAATCTGGTATTTTTATCTAAAAGTGAATTCACAGTTATAAGAAATAATAAAATAAAATGTTGTTTTTGCGACGCCTTAGAAGAATCCCGAAAATACGTTGCATTACATAGGAAACTACTTAAAAGAGAAGGCCCCGCCATTACAATTGCCACTTTATCCGGTGGATATCAGCAACCTTTTCATAAGCATAATTTGCATCCGGAATATGTTTTAACTTTTGGTCCGCTGACTTTAAAATATTACGACAATGGAGAAATTAAAACTATTAATTTAAACTTTGGTGATGTTTTATATGTTCCCGCTATAGTGCAGCACACCATAAAAAATATTTCATCCACACCGGTAGTCACAATAGCAGTTAAACCAATAGTAGAATCACGTATCTTTTTATCTCACGACAATGAATATAAAACTGTTCCGGGGAATATAAAAACATTACATGGAAACCGTCAAAAATTAACTTATGGTACAACAATTACACATGAAATAACTGATGATAAGAATTTTAAATATATAATTGAAACAATAGAAATTGCATCAAAAGGCACATTTAATTTAGAACCTAATTATATTAAGCACTACTCAAGCGAGGAAGTGGTTATTTCACTGGAAAGTCCACCACTGGAAGTTGACGATAAGTATACAACTGATATTTTGAATACCGGAGATAGTTTATATATAAAACACAAACTTGGGTATCGCATTACAAATACAGGTAACAGTAAGGCACTACTTTATAGGGTTGTGATTCTTGAATCATATCCTTTTCTTTTCCTTCTAATGACACTTAAAACCGTCGAAATTTAATTAGTCGTATAAAGAAATCCGTGGAAAAACCACGGAATTTTTGTTTTTTGAGGAGGTGATTAACATGGAGAATAATAAAAATCTTATAGTGGGACTATGGAAATTCCAAGAAAGAGTTGGTGAAAAAGATTTAATCGAGGTTTGCAACAATTGGGCAAAAGACGAAAATTATGTTCAGCTTTACATTAGAAAGGTAAGCAAAGACCAATTAGGAATTGGATTCGCTTACGTAGGTGACGGAACAAAAGAAACCCATGACGAATACATGAATAATACATCTGACCAGCTTAAGAGGAAATTTGGCAATGATTTAGTTGGATGGGATGTTGCTTCAACTTCGACCTTGATTAAGGGATTCTAATGGTTTAGTAAGGTGGAGAGGAACCACCAAAAACAGAGTTAACCACACTGGTTACAGAAATACTATTATAAATTTTAAGTTACAGAGACGAATTGGTTCTTGTACACGAAATGCTTAAAAGATAAATATTTACTTTCTGAAATAAACTTAAATCTTCATGTATCATAACTAATTTACTATATCAAGTGCGGCAGTTAGCTCATTGTTTCTTATTCCCATCTGAATATCATCTTTTACGAATTTAACTACTCCATCTTTATCTATTACTACATAGGAATGCCCGGGAAATTGACCTTTATGCATAGAAGATGGTACATTCAAAACTCCATATAATTGCGATACTGTGCGGTTTGTATCTAACAGAACTGTAGCGTCTGCCAGTTCGGGCATTTTAGTAACTGCTTCTTCCCATTTACCCGTTGAATCAACATTTATACTTAGCGAAATGGTGTTAGTATTATTTAAAGTCTTGTCATTATTTAATGCTGTTATTTGATTCCAGCAGGACGGATAGCACATAACGCCTTCGTTAAAGAACAAAATAACATTTTTACCTCTTAATGAACTCAATTTCATTGTTTCTCCTTTATAAGATATCAGGGTAAAATCCGGAGCTTCCTTTCCTACAAGAGAATTAAATAAAGAACTATCGGCAGTAGGCTGGTCCGCGTGGTGGCTACTCATATCATTAGGGCTTTGAATTTTCGCCCCTTTCGTATCGGCCGGATAACTAAGCGTAGAAAAATCAGTTGCTCGAACAACCATAACAACAACAAATGCAATTATTACCAACAATGCTATATTTCTTTTGATTATATTCATTATTTATTTACCCTTTCTTTAAAATTAAATACTACATCATTCAACTTTAAATACGCTATAAAAGAAGATCTTCTATAACCCGTGACGATTCACCCGCAACACTTTTTCAGCTTTTCGGACAATATTCTTGAAATACTGTTTTCCAGCATTTTTACTTCAACAGGAGTTAAAGAAACGTATCCGAGAACTATAACAGGAAAAAACAATATAAAACCCACTACTGGGCTGACAGCAATAAACACCAATACAGAAAATGTTCCATAAAGAATAGTGCCAAACCTTAATATGCCCTCATTCCAGTTAAGTTTATGTATAAGCAAAAACTCTCCCGAAAGATGAGATACTCCTACTACGCTTTCTGCAAGTAGTACCGCTATAATACTCGTGTCAAAATTTATTATATTAAACACTTTTAAAAAAATAGCAGTGACCCATGTCATGCTTACAGAAAAACACGTAGGACATACTCTCCTTCCTATATATTTTGACAAACTAATCCCGGATTTATAAAAGAATATAAAATAAAAAAGCTGAATTATTAATATAATAAATATTTGTTCAACCATAAATAATCGCTCCTATCCACAAATATACACCCACACCGATTAACACCATCAAAATTCCCGTTATTAAGTGGAGTTTTCTTGAACTCTTCATTTCCATATCCTCTACTTTTTCTAACAATCTTTTATTTGAGGATGCAATTACTACTAAAAGCAAGGGTACTACAAATATAAAGTTATAGAGCAACAAGTAAAATACAAATTGTGCGGACCTCGTAGCTGCAAGGGTGGATATTATTACAGTATATATTCCACCGGTACAAGGGAAAGCACAAAGCCCAACTAATGCGCCAACTATAAAAGCTGTAGGAACGCTGGCCTTTTCCATAAAATTCTGTATGGCACCTTTTGTAAAATCAGGAACTCTAAGATGAATTGGCAGATTTGGAAAAAAGTAGTCTTTTATGTTAATCAGGCCTAAAACTATAAGAACAAGCGATGCTAACTTTGCAACAAAGAAAGGTTCATTAGACAAAGATATTGCCTTCAAAAGACCCAACCCGATTAAGAAATAGACTATGAAAATTCCCAAAACATAAGCCAAACCCATTCCAATAATATCTTTCTTTTTCTTTTTCATTGCATATAAAAATGTTAGAAGAAGTAAAAGTACTGCTATTGAACAAGGGTGAAGGCTATTACTTATGGCGCCCATTATTAAGGGCACTAAAATATCTCTGTTCAAATAACTCTTATCTTCTTTAAGAGGCTTTCCGCTAATAATATCTACAATATCTTCGTTAACTGAAATCTTTTCCGGATCGTTACCAGATACATACAAAGTTAACACTTTGGCATTTGAATGCATTTCCGGTTGATATAAAACAATAAGTTTGTGATTCGGAAGATTTGAATAATCACTCAAAAGCCGTTCTACTATTTTAACAGGAACATGTCCTTCAATAACAAGATTGGGTTTAAGAAACATTGTCAAACTATCCTGAAGCTTAATAGGTACTTGATAGTCCTTATTTTCTTTGCTTAGTTCTTTTCTATACTCTGGTCGGTTTATATAATCTTTAAGGTTTGCTGTAATACCATATTTATTTAATAATGGCTCCATTTCCTTAATGTAAGTAATACAGTCGGAACATGCTTCATTATAATAGACATTAGCCACTTCTTGAGCCAAAGCTTTAGAAGGATTAGTTACAAATATTGTAATAATTATAATATTCACAAATAATATTATTTTTCTCATATAACCTCCCCCAGAATTTTTACCACATATTCTTTTTCAACCGGGTTTGATACAAGCACGTAGACCTCATGATCTATATTGTCGCCTTCTTGATGCATAGAACTTGGATCGAATTCAAGTTTAACGTAAATAGTTTCTTTTGGCTTTATTACAAAAGATGTTGATTCCGATTCATCTACAAGAACCCCTGTACAACCGCATGATGTATATACCTTAGCTATTTCAAAATCCTTTCCGGTATTATTAGTCAACTGTATTTTAAACTCCTTTTTAGTACTAAGGTTTACTTCACCTAGATTCACTTCATTAACGACTATAAGCTCTTGTGCTACAAGCTGGTTTTTAACCTGCACCGCAATCAGCAAACCGATAACGATAAGCACTATTAGAAGTAGAACGAAAATTGTCTTTTTCATGAGATCCTTGTAACCGAATCTTACTTGATTACCTCCGCATCAAATGAAAACTGAATATTGGGGCTACTTTTAAGATTAGTTGATAAAATTATATTCCTCTTTATAAATCCTGTACCCTGAGGCCCATGTGCATTAGGGTCAAATACCGTTTTTACATTCACTGTCTCTCCCGCTTTTATTAATTTCCCAACGTAAAAATCATTAAGTCCTCCATGCCCTTTCATTCCGTAAAAACCGGTTTGTGTCCCGTCTGAAAGAATTAACTGAGCTTTCGTACACATACATGAGGTAAAAAGCTCTTTAACAAAAATGTCTTCACTTCCCGTATTTGTTAACTCATATACAGTTTCCACAATACCGTCTTTCATTGAGACAGTACCAAAGCTAAATGAATTTTTATCCACTTTATAAGTAGTGTCTGATACACCTATTTCACTACGATCAACAGCTGCCGTATTCTGTGATTTAGAAATTAAAAATATCAATCCCACTACTACAACTGTTGGTACAACAGCTATGAATAACAATGGTTTTAATATTCCTTTTAATTCTTTACCTGAAGTTTTATCGCAGCAACTCTTACTCATATTTTTATATTGACTACATCAATCCTTTCTTAAACCCCACAGCCTCCACCACCTTGTGCCGGTTGCGGCAATGATTTAATTTGAGCTCTCATTTGTTTGTAACCGGATGCGCTGGAATAGTTTATACCTAATGCTTCTTTAGCATTAATTTGATTCCAGTTTTTTCCATTTTCACTGAAATAAACAGCTAACTCCTGGTATTGCTGAGGAAACCACAAAGCATTCACATTTAAAGCAACTTTATATGCTTCCTGTTCGGACACATTGTTAGCCGCCATAAGTTCTAATAGACCAAGCATTGCCATACCATGGTTACAATCCGGAAAATGAGTTGAATTGTTGCAACAAGGTCTGTATATATTTTTAGACATTTCTTCAACCATTTTCTGCTGATCTGAAGTTAAAGAAACAAAATTGTGCATACTGTAATGAGTCATTGCCGAACCTTTTGATATAGTCCAACCGCCTGTACTGGCCATATTTCCGGTTTGAGATGGGTTCTGTTTCATTTCTCCTATATCTAAAACGTCATTCTTATTTGCTAAACCAAATGCCCAAAGCAGATTTAACACTAACCGCGAATTAGATTGATTCATCACGATTTCACTGTTATCAGTTCCTTCTAAAAGCTTCTGGTCACTCGCCGATAAAGACCCCATTACTTCGGCGAATTTTTTATTATCTATAACTCCTGTTTCAGTTAGCTTTTTACCTAAATCTGCCCATTTTATTGGCAGCTTAACTTCTTGAGGAATCCTTTGCTCTATTACCTGTTGTGGTTTATCAGATGATTGATTTGCAGAATTTAGAGGATTTCCCTTAATTTTATTGTTTGGAGTTATTCTAATCTCAACACTAAACAAGTAATTGAAAATTAATATAAATATAAGAACAGAGCTCACTAAAGCCCATTTACTAAACGATATTATGTTTATTATTCTTTGCAATTTTTCTTTCATATGCAAATTATGGAATGTGGATATTAAAGAAGTTATGAAGAAATTTAAAAACATATACAAACATGCAAAGACTCTTGTTCGCCGCGAAGCAAGGTACGAGGAAGCGCAGGACAGAGTTAAATCAAGATCGTATAATTTCTACATGAGACTCTTGGTTATAGAAGATGAAAAAGACTTGGCTGATAATATTAAAAGGGGGTTAGTCGAAGAAGGTTTCGCAGTTGACACAGCCTACAACGGAGAAGACGGGAAGTTTTTGATAGAAACGGAACCGTATGATCTTGTTATATTAGATTTAATGCTTCCAAAAATAGACGGATTAACACTTTGCAAAGAAATAAGGAAAAAAGGAATACAAACTCCAATTTTGATGCTTACGGCAAAATCGACTATGGAAAATAAAATCGAAGGGTTTGATGTGGGTGCTGACGATTATTTAATTAAACCGTTTGACTTTGCCGAACTAAAAGCAAGAACTTACGCACTTTTAAGAAGGTCGGGAACTATAGAACTTCCTGTTTTGGAAATTGCAGATCTTAAAATGGACCCACAAAAACACGAATTATATAGAAGCTCCGAAAAAATAGATTTAACCCCAAAAGAATTTTCAATCTTGGAACTTTTGTTAAAAAATAAGGAGAAGGTTGTAACAAGAACAATGATAACTGAGCACGTTTGGGACTACAATTTTGAAAGCATGAGCAATTTAGTAGATGTTTTAATCGGAACTTTAAGGAAAAAAGTGGACATAAAAGGTAAAAAAAAGCTCATTAAAACTGTTTACGGTGTGGGTTTCAAACTTTCGGAGGAAGATGAAAAACCTTAGCATAAAATTACAGCTAACTATCTGGTACACGCTTATTATTTTAATCATCTCTGTGGTACTATTTATTTCATTTTATATAGTTACTCAAAGATCGATACTTACAGAAATCGATAGATCACTCTTAAGCCATTCATCTCCCATAGCCGAAAATATCGGCTTAAATACTGATAATGTATTTGACGATCAAACCGATGAAATAATAACAGTCAGTAAAATCCAAGTGCCGGGAATATTTTTGGAAGTAACTGATGTTAACGGCCACATTGTTGGGAAAGAAAACGAAAGTGCAGTATTACAGAATTTAGCGGAACAAGCAATTAAGACCGGGAAGTCCGCATATTCCAACAAAAAAATCGGTACAATTGATTTGAGAATTATTTCACAGCCTATTATCAGTGAAAATAAAGTAATTGGAAGCGTTGTAATGGGACATCCGATTGAAGGTTATACTAATGCTTTTGAACAGCTTAAAAGTACGTTATTTCTTCTAATCATGTTTTTCATAGCACCTTCAATTGCATTAGGATATTTTCTTTCCCAAAATGCCGTCTCTCCTGTTGTTATACTTTCTAAAAGAATTTCCCAAATAACCGAAGAGAATCTATCTGATAGAGTCATGGTTCCGCTAAAATCGTCTGAAACTTTTACTCTAGTTGAAAACTTTAACAATTTATTAGACCGCTTAAAAGACGCGTTTTCAAAAGAAAGGCAATTTATAGGAGATGTCGCGCATGAAATTAAAACACCCCTTGCTGTAATTAAAAGCAATGCGGAGGTTACTTTATCTAAAAAAAGAAATATCGAAGAATATGAAATGTCATTAAATCAGGTTTTAGAGCACGTGAACAAACTTACTAAAAATCTATCGCATTTGATTGATTTCGCATGGTCACAAACTACAGATATTACAAAACAGTTTACCAAATTGAATCTATCTGAACTGTTAACGGATATTTGTGAAAACAGTCGTTACCTGGCACAAGCCAAGAACCTAAATGTCGAGTGCAACATAAAAGAAAATATAAATGTAATGGGAAAAAAAGAAAAACTGAATCAGGTTTTTATGAACTTAATTGATAACGCTGTTAAATTTACAAACAATGGGGGATCGATATATATAAAATTGTATATTGAAAACAAAAAAGCAGTCGTGGAAATAAAAGACACCGGCATGGGTATAAATAAGGAGGATATAAAAACAATATTTGATAGATTTTCAAGATCCAAAGACAATGAATATATTCAAGGACATGGTCTTGGTCTTGCTATAGCTCACGCAATTATTAAAGCCCATAATGGCACCATTGAAGCAGAAAGTGAAAAAGGTAAAGGAACTACTTTCAAAGTTCGACTAAAGGAATCTTCATAAGTTTTTAACAATACGTAATTTAATATTTGAACATGAACCAAAAAATCAGGGTTTCTACAGTTTTTGTTACAGCTTTTCTGGGATTGCTTTTGCTAAATGTCTTTATTGTAGCAATTTTGTCCAGGACCCTTGACTTTGCTTTAGAACAATTTTCGTCCTTAAAAGTTTTTCTTATACCTATAGCAATAGCTTTTGGCATTCAAACTGTATTATATTCTTTAATAAAAGAAAAAAGTTCTATTATGATGCTAGGAAGCGGCTCAATGAACACCGGAACAATGATAGCTTGTTGTGCTCACCACGTTGCTGATTTGTTTCCCTTTCTAGCAATTGGCGGTTTAAGTTCATTCTTAGTTTATAGTCAAAAATATTTACTCCTGGGAGCTTTAATATTAAATTGGCTTTTGGTTATATTTTTATACAAAAAATTCAGAGGTATTCATGAAAAATAGAAGCACGGCCTATATTTTAATTGCTTTAGTTTTTATAATTGTATCTGTCGTATTAGCAATATTTGAAGTCAAGAAAACAAACTCAGCTGATAAAAACACTAAAGGGGAAACTAATTCAAACGGAGTATTAAATGAACAGACTAAAAATGCAGGGGACGTAATAATAGCTGTTTTACCTGTAAAATTCGGTAACAAGTTTGACTTCGAATTTCAATTAAACACTCATACAACGGAGTTGGTATATAAGCTGGAGGATATAGCTTCATTAAAGAGCGATAACGGTGAAACTCTGACACCCACAGAATGGGAAGGAGATGCACCCGGTGGTCATCATAGAAAGGGGACACTGTTTTTCCCAAACTTTAAGTCGGTACCAAAAAGCATATCCTTAAATATTGAAAACATTGAAAATAATAATTTAGAATTTAGCTGGATTTTATAAGGGAGGTGATCAGTGTGATTGAAACAAAAACATTCGCAAATGCCGGAGCAATTGTAGCATTTTTGACTTATTCAGTTTGTTTATTATTCGTTTTGGTATTTCCTGAGTTGGTTTACAGCCTTTTGAACTTTGTTTTTCATGGTCTCAACTTAGAGCTATTAAAACCGCTTGGTGAATCAATAAATTTAGGAAATGCAATAGTTGGCTCAATAATTCTGACTGTATACATATGGATAACGCTTTATGCTTTTGGATATGTTTATAACAAGTTGAAGAAATAGCTCACAGCAATGAGCTACGGCTCCTAGAGCTTAAAATATTTGTATAAAAGGAGGTGTTTTTATGAACAAAAAGACTCTAATAATTAGCGTAGTTTTCGTTGGATTAGCACTATTGTTAATATCATTTTTTAATGTTTCACCAATAGTTGCTGTCTTTTTACTACTTTGTCCATTAATGCATTTTTTCATGGGACACGGAGATAAAGAGAAAAGTGAAAGCGGAGAGAATGTACATAAACATTAAGATGTTAGAATTTATATATGAACTCAAACGCAAAAATAATTTATAAATGTCCTATGCACCCGGAAATACAACAAGAGCAGCCAGGCACTTGTCCGAAATGTGGGATGACTTTAGTTAAAACTGAAATGAAGACAGATCACCAAGAAACAGAGTATGGTAAACATCTAGGGCATTCAATGAAACGCACATCCGAAATGACTTTTTGGGAAAGGTTTAAAATGAGCATGACCATGACAATGGGAATGGATCATACAGGATTAGCCGGACGTGAAATGGCTCGCCTTATGGAACTGGACATCCGGACTAAATTTATAGTATCACTCATTTTAACAGTACCCATCGTTTTATATTCATCACTTGGAAAAAATATTTTGGGAATCAATTTACCGGCCCCAATCCCTGAAAACTGGCTAATGCTACTTCTTACAACTCCGGTTTATTTTTATTGCGGTTGGATATTTTTGTATTCCACATATGTAGCACTATTCAAACAAAAAACTTTAAATATGGCTGTTCTTATTGCTGTTGGTATTACTGCCGCTTACGTTTTTAGTATTATTTTAACTTTATTCGGAAGCGAAGAATCTTTTTATGAAGCTGCCGCAATGCTTACAACATTTGTTTTGTTTGGCCACTGGATGGAAATGAAAAGCAGACGCGGTACCACTGATGCTTTACAGGCTCTTTTTAACCTTGTCCCTCCGCAAGCCAGGGTTATTCTTAACGGAAAAGAAGAAGTAATACCCACTTCAGATGTGAAAATTGGGAATATTCTAATATTAAAACCCGGAGATAAAGTACCTGTTGATGGAGAAATCACTGAAGGAGAAACTGCAATAGATGAATCCTTAGTAACCGGGGAATCAATGCCGGTTGCTAAAAAATACGGAGATAAAGTAATAGGAGGATCAATAAATACGTCAGGGTCAGTGCAATTTAAAGCTACAAAAGTAGGCGAGGACACGGCACTTGCTCAAATAGTAAAAATGGTTGAAACAGCACAAAATTCCAAAGCTCCCGGTCAAAAACTCGCAGACCGTTTTGCTCAATATCTTGTAATTGTTGCAGTAGGAGGAGGGCTTTTAACTTTTTTAGTATGGTTTTTTATTATGGGTCAACCGCTACTCTTTGCTCTTACTTTTGCAATTTCTACTGTAGTTATTGCCTGTCCTGACGCACTTGGCTTAGCTACACCAACAGCAGTTGCAGTAGGAACAGGTCTGGGAGCAAAACACAATATTCTTATTAAGGATGCACCCACATTGGAACAAGTTTCTAAAATTCAAGCCATAGTTTTAGATAAAACCGGAACGCTTACAGAAGGAAAACCGCAAATAACAGATGTTGTTGCTGCAGAGGGCTTTTCCGAGGAAGAAATTTTAAAATATGACGCTGCTGCTGAAGCAAAATCTTCTCACCCGCTTAGCCAAGCTGTATTGGAAGAAACAAAGAAAAGAGGTATTTCGTTACCTGTAAATGTAGAAAAATTTCAAAATTTATCCGGACATGGAGTAGAAGCCGTAGTAGAAGGTAAACATGTTTTGGTTGGAACGGTTAAATTAATGAACGATAGAAAAGTAGATACATTACCACTTCAAAAAGAAATCGATACACTTTTATCCATTGGAAAAACAATTATGATACTAGCAATAGATGGCAAAATTGCTGGGGTAGCAGCTGCAATAGACCCAATAAAAGAAAATGCTAAAAAGGCTGTAAAGCGTATGAAAGACTTGGGTTTAGAAGTTGCTATGATTACAGGTGATAACAAAAAAACTGCAGAAACTATTGGAAATCAACTCGATATAAACAGAGTTTTTTCAGAAGTATTGCCGGAAGACAAAGCATCTTACGTCAAAAAACTTCA
>Ga0209542_10009809_pt1 | contig 17459 bp, 29 predicted proteins | sample RifCSPhighO2_01_FD_184028 | JGI IMG/M metagenome (GOLD analysis project Ga0209542, IMG submission 184028) | Soil microbial communities from Rifle, Colorado - Rifle CSP2_plank highO2_0.1 (SPAdes) (version 2) | ecosystem: Environmental > Terrestrial > Deep subsurface > Rock core/Sediment ...
ATGTTTTCAACTCCTATCCTAAAGAGAACAACCGGAACAGCCTCACCTATAGCAAATATCTCTATTTAACACAGGTCAGGATACACGGCAATATTTCATTATACTCCCCAGCAGACTATATGTCAAGCCCCTTTTCTCCTCTGCCGGCTAGCGTATTCTGCAAGAGCTTCATCAAAGTCTGCCGTCGTAAACTCCGGCCATAATTTTTGAGTAAACCACAATTGGGAATCGGTAACGTCCCACATCATAAACCCAGCGGATAAGTGAGGCTCTCCGCCGGTACGAATAATAAAATCAACAGGGGGCATATTTTTTGTAAATAAATGCTGCTTTACTGTTGCTTCGGAAATGTCTTGCGATCCTTCTGCAACAAGCTCTTTAATCGCCTGAAGCATTTCATCTATCCCATTATATGCCAAAAAGAAATTCAAATAATGCTTCGAATAATTTTTTGTAGCCTCCATTGCTTTTTCAATATTAGCTTTAACAGGAAATGGAAATTTTTCTCGCCATCTGCCCAACACAGAAATTTTTACGTTCCTGCTGTGAATATCGTCGCTGGTAATTAAGTCTTTAAATTCTTTTCTAAATAAAGAAAGCAATCCGGTAACTTCGGCGATGTCTCGCTTCTGGAAATTATCGAGCGACATTCCCCATATGGAAATATATTCAACTCCCTGGTCTGCCGCATGCGGCATAATAGCGCGAAGCACGTCTGATCCTGCTGCATGCCCATCGATTGCAGCTTTCCCTTGAGCGCTTGCCCACCTGCGATTTCCATCTGGAATAATTGCAATATGTTTTGGTATCAATTCGCTCATAGCTACTTGAATGACGAGTACGTAAAATCGATTATATCACGAAGCTGCGTAGCTTCGCTCGCGAACGCAGATAACTCATTATATGAATCTGCCTTGTATTTCTCTGCAAGTTTCATAGTTTCTTCACGACCGATAACACTCATAGTCACCGGATCATTATCGCACAAATCATCAAATAATTGGAAGGCCCGTCCGAGCGTTTCTCCGAACAATTGAGCATGCGCAATTTGATCGTTTCCGGCTTTTGCACATCGGGCTCCAATACCGCAAGAAACAGAAAACAAGATTGCTGTTTTTTTGCGCTGCATTTCCAGAAACTGCGCTTTAGACGGCGTACTGTTTTTCATCGTCATATCATCCTGCTGGCCTGCAATAATTCCTAAGCTCCCGGATGCGCGCGCCAAGTCTACAACCGGCTGCACATTCCCCGTACCCCCTAACCATTCAAACGCAAGCGTAAGCAAAGCGTCTCCCGCAAGAATGGCTGTAGCTTCGTTAAATTTTTTATGACAGGAGGGCTTTCCACGACGCATATCATCATCGTCCATTGCCGGCAAGTCATCATGAATAAGCGTATACGTATGTAAAATTTCAATAGCGCAAGAGGCGACAAGCGCGTCCTGCACAGAACCTCCAAGCGCCTCGCATACTGCTACGCACAACACTGGACGAATTCTTTTTCCTCCAGAAAACACGCTGTAGCGCATTGCGGCATGCAAGAGGGTTGGGTTATCAGTTTCTGCAGGAAGCAGTTCGTCTAACTGAGCATCAATTAGCTGTAAAATCTCATTCATAAAAACGTTGTCATTCCCTGGCTTGACCAGGGAATCCACGTGGATGCCGGATCAAGTCCGGCATGACATGATAAATACATACATTTCTATATAACTTGATTTAGATATTCATACAAGAGAATCCGCGCCGCCTCCGCATGCTCTTCTGCAATAGGCGCACCCTCAATCCCAAGCAGCCGTTTTGCTTCCTGGCTCGTGAGCGTTTCATCGATTTCAATATATTCCAAAATATCAGGTAAAACGGTTTTGAGCTGTGCAATAAATTCTCTTGTTTTTCTTGTTTGATCCGTTTCGCTCCCATCTTCCACATGAAAAGGCACCCCCGCAACTATGATAGAAATTTTTTCTTCGTCACATATTTTTTTCAGTGCCGCAAGCGCATCTTCGCTCTTCCTGTCTATCGTTGCGTAACGATACGGAATTTTGCCAGAATGATCTACTGTTGCTATACCAATGTAGCGATTCCCGATATCGAGTGCAACAACACCGCTCATGCAGCAACAGTTAAAATCCTCGGACCATTTTTTGTAATGGCAATCGTATGCTCCTCATGAGCAGACGGCTTCCCGGAAAGCGCAACAATACTCCATCCATCGGAAGCAGTCATAATCTCCGGGCTCACAAACGTCACCATCGGCTCGATTGCAATGACTATACCTTCTACAAGCCTCGTACCGGAACCTGCTTTTCCGAAATTGGGAACTTGAGGTTCTTCGTGCAAATCATATCCAACGCCATGCCCAACTAATGCTCGCACGACTTCTAGCTCTTCGCTTTCTACATACTCCTGGATTGCGTGGCCGATATCGCCGGTTGTGTTTCCTACCTGCGCCTGCTGAATACCGATTTCCAGCGCCCGTTTCGTTACACTCATTAAATGTTCATTCTCTTTCGATATCGTTCCGATGCCTACTGTTCGCGCGCTATCCACGACTACGCCATCGAGCCATAAACCCGCATCGATACCAACAATATCGCCTGTTATAAATGGAATATCTCGAGGAAGCCCATGTACCACTTCTGCGTTTACAGAAACACAAATCGAACCGGGAAATGGCGGCTGCCCATATCCTAAAAACGCAGGCTTTGCACCCGCAAGTTCCATTTCATGCAATGCATACGCATCAAGATCTTTTCCAGTAGCGCCAACAATCGCCCGCTTAACAAGCCCATCAAGAATCGTTGCAAGAAGCGCTCCGGCACGAGCCAGCTTTTCAATATCTTTAGGACTTTTTTTCGTAATCATACTGGCCGATAATACCCATAATCGCTTCATGCACTACATGCCTGTCTTGCGAACCATCTATTACATGCAAAATACTTTCTTTCCTATAACGCTCCACAACCGGATAGGTATGTTTCATAAACTCGTTGTATCTCGTCAAAAATTTCTCTGGCTCATCGTCTGGCCGGCGCCCCACTCTACCGCCCTGCGAGGCGCACAACGCGGCATCTTTATCGTCTAACACCGGAAACCCATCTGCAATATCCATGCAATATAGCCGCTTGCTGCTCCTCTCCATCATTATTTCCTTGCTCACTTCTAAATACAAGACGAGAGGACGGCCATATCCATGATCCAAAAAGAACTGATCCACAATTTCAGATTCGCGCACCGTGCGCGGAGTGCCGTCAAACACTAGCCCTGTATCGTGCGACACAAATTCTTGCACTGCGGCAATTACAACTTCAGCAGCCATCTCCGGCGGAGCCAAAAATCCATTATCTATCGTCTCTTTTACGCGGCGCCCCAAATCCGTGTCCTGGCGAGAAATGGTGCGAAATGCATTCCCTGTTGAAAATTGCATATACCCTACTGTTTCTGCAATCATTTCCGCCTGGGTTCCTTTGCCGGCGCCAGGCATTCCCATTACGTACAATACTTTTGGCAATATCATAAGAATCCTTCGTATTCACGCATTGTTAATTGCGATTCAATCTGTTTCATTGTTTCTAGCACCACAGATACAACAATCAACAGCGCAGTGCCTCCGATAGTGAGCGTGCGAAGCCCCGTAAACCCTTGCACGATTAATGGAAGTACGGCAATTACTCCCAAGAAGATTGCACCCGCAAGCGTAATTCTTCGCACTACATACTGCAGATAATTCTTTGTTTGTTTGCCGGGGCGAATACCTGGAATAAATCCTCCTTGCTTTTGCACGTTTTCAGAAATTTGATCTGGATCAAACGTAACAGATGTATAAAAATAGGTGAACAATACAACTAAAACAAAGTAAAATACTCCATAAAACCATTGGTTTTGGAATAATGAAACAATATACTGCGCCACTGCGGCCACGTTTGCATTGCTTGCCGCAACAAAGAAGTTTGCAACAATTCCAGGAAACAGCATAATAGAAAGCGCGAAGATAATAGGCATCACTCCGGCTTGGTTTACGCGAAGCGGCAAGTGCGTTGACGTCCCGCCGAGCATTCTATTACCCCGAACCTGTTTTGCATAATGCACAGGAATTGACCGTTGGCCTTCCGTAATAACCACCACTCCTGCAATCACAACCAAGGATACAAGCAAAAATGCGCCATAGGTAAATAATTGGTCGGGCGTCCATGTGGCAAATATTTGCGTTATTGCTTCTGGTAATCTGCTGATAATTCCTACGAAAATAATAATGGAAATTCCATTTCCAAAACCTTGCTTAGAAATAAGTTCGCCAATCCACATCAAGAAAATAGTTCCGCCTGCAAGCGCAATCAATGTCAGAATTATCTGCCATGGGCTAAAGGTAAGGCTGGCAACACCTTGGGAACCGCTTTGTTGCAGTAAGTTTAAGAATCCAAATCCTTGCAATGCGGAGAAGGGCACGGCGAGCATTCTAGTCCATTGGTTCAGCTTGCGCCTTCCTGCCTCGCCTTCCTCTTTCTGCATTTCTTCTAATCGGGGGAAAATCATTGTTGATAGCTGAATAACGATCGATGCAGTGATGTATGGCCCAAGGCCAAGCATAACAATAGAAAGGCGCGACAATCCTCCGCCAGAAAAAATATCAAGCAATCCGAATAATTGGTTTCCCTGAAATAATTGCGCCAAGCTTTCTTTAGGAACGCCAGGCACAGGAATAACTGCGGCAATGCGAAATACTAAAATAAGCCACAGAACGATGAAAAGCTTTTTCCGGAGTTCCGGAATCCGTATAATCGCAGTAAATCGCGAAAAATCAGTCACGATTCTTTATTTCTATCAGCTCCACTTTTCCTCCGCTTTTTTCAACAGCAGCTTTCGCACCAGGGGTACATGCGTGCACGCGAACCGTATATGCTCCTTCAAGCGCGCCTGCGCCGATCAGTTTTACACGATCTGTTTTTTTCTGCACATATCCGCGCTTATGAAGCTGCCCCGGCCCAACAATACTGCCAGCTTCAAACCCTCTAAGCACGCCCAATGTAATCACCGCAGGTTTCTTAATCTGAGATGGAGTAATTTGCTTTACACCTCGCCCTTTTGGAAAACGCATATATAGCGGAGTTTGCCCGCCTTCAAAACCTTTCTTTGCGCTATACCCCGCTCGAGATTTTTGCCCTTTTTGCCCGCGGCCAGATTTGCCGCCATTACGCCCATGGCCGCGACCTAAACGGTTTTTTTTCTTAGTAATAGATGGAAGTTGGAATATCGACATATGAGCATTCTTATTGTAGCTGTTCAAATGCTTTAATAGTAGCCCGTGCGTTGCTGATTCGGTTTGCAGAGCCATATCGCTTAGACACAAGATCGCGAATACCTACAAGGTCTGCAATCGTACGGATAATTCCGCCTGCTATCACTCCTGTGCCCGGACGAGCTGGTTTTAACAATACTTTAGCTCCCTTGAATTTCGAAACAACCTCATGGTCAATCGTACCTTCTGTAAGTGGAATAGTAACAATACGCTTCATTGCACGAGCCTGCGCTTTTTGAATTGCCTGCTGAACGTCTCGGCTCTTGCTGATACCAAGACCGATTTTCCCAGATCGGTCGCCTACTACAACAGTAGCTCGGAATCGGAATCGCCGGCCGCCTTTTACTACGCGGACCACGCGTGAAATCTCCAACACTTCGTGTCCGAATTGGTTGTCATCAAATTGTCCTGGTGTAAATGCCATATCAGTAGTGTATTAAAACATGAGACCACCAGCCCGCATTGCTTCTGCGAGCGCTTTTACTCTTCCATGATAACGGTATCCTCCGCGATCAAAGACAATAACAGAAATACCTTTTTTCTTCGCACTCTCAGCAAGCTCCGTGCCGACAGCAGATGCAATAGCCATTTTATTTTCTTTGCCATCAGCAATTTGTCGCGCAGAAACAAGCGTCGCACCTTTTGTATCGTCTATAATTTGAACTTCAAGCCCCCTGATGCTGCGATATACGCATGCGCGAGGACGATCAGCAGTTCCAACCATGCGGGATCGGATTTTTCCATGTCTTCGGTTGCGTCGTTCGTGATTCATAGAGTGATAGTATATTATGCAGCAGAACCGACAATTTTACCAACCTTTCGACGAACGTGCTCGCCTACATATCGAATACCCTTTCCCTTGTACGGCTCTGGTGGTCGAACTTTGCGAATATTTGCCGCAACTTGCCCAACTAAATATGCATCAAATCCCTCTACAGTAATAATCTCTTTTTCAACGGAAAAAGTAATCCCTTCAGGAGCCTCGATAAGTACTGGGTGAGAAAATCCTACGAGCAGCTGAATATTCTTGCCTTGCATAGCGGCTCGGTACCCTACGCCTTGCAGCTCGAGCTGTTTTTTAAATCCGGTATGCACACCCTCTACGGCATTCGCAAGAATTGCGCGCATCGTACCCCATAAAGCAGAAGATTTCTTCGTTTTCCGAGCAATGGTACATGTAAGCATATTTTCTTGAACTGCGACTCCAATCACAGGGTGCACTGCAATAGTAAGCTCTCCCTTCGGACCTGCAATATGTACGTCAGCACCGCTCACCGTTACGGTAATGCCAGATGGGATAAGAATTTCTTTTTTACCAATTCGAGACATAGAGAATTACCAAATTGCACAAATAAGTTCTCCGCCTAAGCCTTTTCCACGGGCATGCTTTTCATCCATCAACCCCTCGGGAGTCGATACAATAATCATTCCATACTCCTGTTGCGTATATGGCAAGTTTGCAGCCGGCGCGTACACTCTGCGGCCTGGCTTGCTGATTCTTCGAGCACCGGTAATCTTCGGAGTCTTATTTTCATTATACGCAAGAGAAACGACCAGTTTTGAAACAGGGCTTTCCTGCATGCGCATATCTCCGATCAACGATTCTTTTTTCAAGAACTCAAGAAGGCTTTTTGTGAATCGGGCATACGGAACAGCCACGCGCTCTTTTCCAACGCGCTGCCCATTCAATAAAATCGTAAGTGTGTTTGCTACAGAGTCCATAGAATATCAAATTACCACGATGACTTCCTAATACCAGGCACGGTGCCAGCCTCCGCTTGCTCCCGGAAACAAATACGGCACATGCCAAAATCAGACATATATCCGCGAGGACGTCCGCAGAGCTTGCAACGACTGCGAGCGCGAGTCGAAAATTTCGGCTCTCGTTTGCTCTTTGCGATGGAAGATGTTTTTGCCATAGTGTCGTTAGATAGTGAGAATACTGTATATATTACTTTTCATCAAGCTCTTTAGTCCTAAATGGGAATCCGAGGGCACGAAACATCTGCTCGGAAGTTGCGCTGTCTTTTGCAGTGCTTACGAACGTAACTCCAACGCCGAAGATGATATCTGTCTTGTCTGCATGGATTTCCGGAAATGCCAGGTGTTCTGCTAATCCAATACTTGCATTTCCCTGACCATCAAGCACCTTTAAGGAAAGCCCCTGAAAATCTCGAACGCGAGGTAATGTAATGTCGACAAATCGGGTCAAGAAATCCTCCATTCGCTTCCCGCGAAGAGTGACGCTGTATCCCACAAGATTTCCTTCCCGCACATTAAATCCTGCAATAGATTTTTTAGCATGCGTTTCCTTTGGTTTTTGGCCTGTAATTGCAGCAAGGTCTTTTTGTACCGCTTCAATATATTGCTTATTGTCTCGATTTTTTCCAACGCCAACAGTCACAAGAATTTTTGTAATGCGAGGCACTGCATGAATATTCGCTATATTCATTGCATCGGCGAGCTTTTTTGTTGTAGAAGTGATAACTGGCATATAACAGGACTATTCAATAATTGCATTACATTTCTTGCACATACGCTGCCTAATTCCGTTTTCTCGACTCAGCGCTACGCGCGTTCCTTTTTTGCATTGCGGACAAACTACTTGCACATTTGCAATTCGAAGCGGCGCAGAGATGGTAACGCGCTGGCCTTTTTGCCCGGACTGGCGCGGCTTAACATGCTTAAATACCGGATTCAATCCTTCTACCACAACTTTTTCATCTACAGGCAACACTGCAACAATCTTTGCAGTTTTTCCAGCATCTTTTCCGCGAAGAACTCGCACGACATCGCCTGTCTTAATTTTTAGAGAAATCATTGTCATAGGATTACCAAACTTCTGTGGCTAAAGAAACAATCTTCTGAAATCCGCGCGCTCGAAGCTCTCTTGCAATAGGACCGAATACGCGGGTTCCAACAGGGTCTTTTGATTCCTTCCCCACAATAACTGCAGCGTTGTCATCAAATCGGATAGCAGTACCGTCAGAACGCTTGTGCTCTTTACGAACACGCACAATAACGGCGCGAACAACGTCCCCCTTCTTCACTGCAGATCGCGGTTCCGCTACTTTAACAGCGGCAACCACAACATCGCCGATATACGCATAACGACGATTCGTAGAACCGAGCACTCGAATGACTTTAATCATTTTGCCGCCCGAGTTATCAGCAACTGTTAATTTAGCTTCTTCCTGGATCATATTGCTTTTATTACAATCCAACGCTTTTTCTTCGACAGCGGCCTAGATTCTTCGATAAGAACAGTATCGCCCACTGCAATTGCATCGCTCTCGTCATGGGCCAAATATCGAGCCGTTCTATTCATCCGCTTGCCGTATAAAGGATGCGAAACAGCCCGAACAATCTCCACGCACACCGTTTTTGCACCTGATTTACGCACAACAGAACCGGAAAGCTGTCGCTTTTTGCCTTCTTTCGGAGTTGTGTCTGATGTGCTCATAAGAGATTACTATGAATGAATATCGTAAAAAACGCAAATTATTGGCTTTTCTTTATCTGAATGGCTGTAAAAATACGCGCTACATCAGCCTTAAGCCTCTTCAATTGAGAGAAATTCTTCTCTTTCCCCCGCGAAACATCTTCAGACATCGCATATACAGCCTGCCTAGCTTGCACAAGCTTGCTCGATAATTCTTCGTTTGATAATTGGAGTAATTCTTGCATGTTCATAGAACTACATTTTTTTTACAAACTTTGTTTTAAGCGACAGCTTTTGAGCAGCCAGCCTAAGCCCCTCTCGAGCAGTTGCTTCGTCCATCCCGTCTACTTCAAACATAATCCGCCCGCGGCGCACCACGGCAACGAAGTGATCTACTGCGCCCTTTCCCTTACCCATTGGAAGTTCTTGTCCCTTTTGCGTAATTGGCTTATCGGGGAATACGCGAATCCACACTTTTCCGCTTCGCTTCGCATGACGAGTAACCGCTCGGCGCGCAGCCTCTAACTGACGCGCAGAAATCCATCTGCTTTCCATGGCCTTTAATCCATATTGACCAAAATCAACAGAAAGAGACCCCTTAGACGCTCCTCTTACAGAGCCCTTTTGGTGTTTTCGATGTTTAACTTTTCGGGGAATAAATGCCATAGCGTAGTGCTTACAACCTACTACTTAGAACCTACAACTTTATCTGCCAGCGACGGACGCGCTCGGCGGGCAACCGGCCGTTCTTTTGGAGCACCAACCGCCTCACCGGGACGTTCCGCATCTTCTAGTTCATATTCGCCGCGATTAATCCAAACCTTCACGCCAATTGTTCCAAATGTCGTAAATGCCGTTTTTGTTGTATAGGAAATGTCAGCTCGAAATGTGTGCAATGGAACGTTTCCATCTGCTAGCCATTCTCGTCGAGCAATATCAGCGCCATTTAATCGACCCGCGACCGCAATGCGAATTCCGCGAGCGCCTGCCTGCATTGATCGCTGCACTGCCTGCTTTAATACTCTTCGATACGGCATACGGCGCTCAATTTGATCTACTACTTGCGTCGCCACCGCAGTTGCATCCGTCTCCGGATTTCGCACTTCTTGCACATTAATGCGAACACGTGTTTCTTTTCCTAGCACTTTTTGCAAATCTTTTTGAATTTTTTCAATACCGCTTCCGCCTCTTCCAATCACCATAGCTGGACGAGAAGTGTGCACTGTAAGAGCAATTTCTTTAGCTTGGCGGACAATCTCTACGCGAGAAATAGATGCAGAGCGCAATTGCTTCTTCAAGTAATTTCGAATATGAATGTCTTGCAGTAAATTATCTCGAAAGTCTTTTGGGCTATCAGAAAACCACTTCGCATCCCAGTTGTGGAGGATGTTGCCGACTCGTAATATATTTGGATTTGTTTTTCTGCCCATAGGAATATGAAGTTAGATATTATCCAATGCTTTTTCTTCGATGCGTCTTTTTCGAATCTCCGCCCTGTTGGTTCATTTTTGTTTTCTCAAATGCATTCATCTTTTTATCTCGAATCGTCTCAACAGATCGCTCTTCTATGGCGTCGTGCTTATGCAACTCTTCTTTTGCAAGCTCCTGCTCTTCTTTTTCTTGTTCCTTTTTCTGCGTTGCAACAAACTCATCAGCAGAAATCGTCTTAATCGCCGGCTGCTTTTTCGCAGCCTTTTTATTTTCTGCCTTCGCTTGCGCATCGCCTTCAACAACAACAGTTACATGAGCTGTTCTCTTTAAAATAGAGTGGGCCATACCCTTGGAAACAGGGTTAAAACGCTTCATAACCAGCCCCTGATTCACTAGTATGCTTGAAATCTTCAGACTATCCTTTGCAAGCTCATGCGTGTTCACTGCATTTGCAACGGCGCTTTTTACTACATGCAATAAAATTTCAGGAGCCTTGCCCGTAGCGAATGTCAGCTGCGTAATCGCTTTATCGGAAGCCATCCCCTGAATCATTCGTGCATATGGACGAATTTTTCGAGGAGCCATGCGAGCGTGTTTTTGTGTAGCAGAAACTTTCATATCGTATTATTTACCGCCCTTAGGAGCAGCTGCGGCAACTGGTGCTTTTGCAGTTTCAACTTCTTTCTGCAATTTTCCGCCATGGCGAATAAACTTTCGAGACAACGCAAATTCTCCCAACTTATGACCAACCATATCCTCCGTCACCATCACCGCAATATGCTCTTTGCCATTATGCACTCCAAAGCGAAAGCCGACCATTTCCGGAAAAATAGTTGATCTTCGGCTCCACGTCTTAATGACCGTTCGGTCGCCCTGCTTTAACTTCTTAACTTTTTCAAGCAAGTGAGCATCAATGAATGGTCCTTTTTTGAGTGATCGTGACATAGATATTATTTCTTCTTCTTATTCTTTCTGCGTTCCAAAATAAATTGATTAGAATACTTTTGCGGCTTTCTTGTGCGTACGCCGTTTGCATGCTTTCCCCATTTTGTTTTCGGATACTTCAAGCCGATAGATTGCGCGCCTTCTCCGCCTCCATGAGGGTGGTCCACAGGATTCATTACTTTTCCTCGTACGTTCGGACGCTTTCCAAGGCGACGATTTCGCCCCGCAGATCCAATTTTCTGCAACCGCCAATCAGGATTGCTGACCGAACCAATTGTGGCATACGACTGCTTAGAAATCAAGCGCACCTCTCCGGACGCCATCTTAATCTGCGCATATTGGTCCTGAATATCCATTACGATGCCGTACGATCCTGCAGAGCGGAACAAGCTGCCTCCTCGGCCAGCTTTCAGCTCAACATTAAATACGGAAAGTCCCGGGGTAATATTCTGCAGCTGCATTCGGTTCCCCTCTTTTTCTGGAGCTTTTACATCAGAAATCATCTTTGAACCCTCTGCGGCTCCCGTCCAAGCTAACACATACCGACGATCTCCGTCTGCATATACGATACGAGCAACATATGCTGACCGGTTTGGATCAAATTCGATATGTTCAACCGTTCCTGGAATTCCTGCCTTTTCTTGCCCGAAATCAATAAGACGAACATTGCGCTTCACTCCGCCGCCGCGATGCCGAGTTGTAATCTTGCCCGCAGAACCTCTGCCGCTCGTGGCAGTTTTTTTCATAAGCTTGCTCTTCATCGGCTCGCCGCGATATAGATCGGTTCTGTCTACGATCGAAGCTTTTTTACGAGCACCTCGAGTTGATTTATAAATCTTAATAGCCATAGAACGTTATATATGAGAAACAACTGATTGTACGTTATCTACTCTCACGTACGCTTTTTTAAACTGATTCGTAACGCCTTCTGTAATACCCCTGCGACGAATGCGCGGATGCGACAGCGAAGTTCGCACGCCGAGAACGCGAACGCCATATCTGCTTTCTACTACATGCGCAATCTGGCTCTTCGTAACATGTGGCAATACTTTAAATACCACCGTTCCAGAAGATTGCTGCAAAATTCCTTTTTCGGAAACAACCTCCATAAGGCCGATGCGTCCGCTCGTAAGCGCATGTGCATCTACCGACTGTTTTTTCTTCGTAGCAGAGCTCGCAACTGATTTCAGTTTCTTATTGCGAACGGGAGCCTTTTTTTTGTCTTTCCCGAGAATTCGTTTTGATAGTGTAAGAAGTGACATAAGAACGTATTATAAACTGCAACGGTTTTGAATAATTGGAAGTGCAGCTTCGTCGACCCACACTTCATGGGCATGCATAATATCGCTCAACAGAACCTTATGCGCATATCGAACACGAACAGTAGGAATGTTTCGCATTGCGCGCTCTAATGGCTTATGCGACTCATCGATAATGACCAGCAATCCAGTTTTGCCTGCAACATCCTTCGTTACATCCTTAGTTTTTATCGGAGTATCTTTTTCGAGCCGCATAATCATCAAAGATGCGTTTTGTACATGCATCGCAAGCACTCCAGAGAATGCGCGTCGTCGCTCTCGAAGCTGTGTTTTTCGAATGCTTGTTTTGCGGCTTCTTGGACCAAACGTAATTCCGCCGCCAACCCAGACAGGAGACCGGCTTGACCCATGGCGAGATCGGCCAGTACCCTTTTGTTTCCATGGTTTTCGTCCGCCGCCCTGAACTTCTGCACGCTCTTTCGTATGTGCCTTGCGAATACGCATGCGTCTGTGAGTCGTATGAATTGCGCGCGCAATTAATGCCGGAGTTTCTACGCCAACAATGTATTCAGGTACGGCAAGCGTATCTTTAGAAATCTTCATGCCTAATACGCGAACAGGCAATGTTGCGTCTTTCCCTTTTTCTTTTTTAGTATCAGGAGTTTTCATATATTATTTTCCTTCAACGCCTAAAATAGAGACGATGCTTCCTCGAGACCCCGGCACAGCGCCCTTTACGGCAACGAGGTTGTTCTCCACATCAACTTTTATGATTTGGAGATTTTTTACCGTTACTTTGTCAGAACCCATCCGGCCAGCCATGCGCATTCCTTTCATAACGTGTTGCGGGAATCGGCCTCCAATAGACCCCGGTCTACGCAATACGTGTCTGTGTCCATGAGACGCAGGGCCTCCGGCAAAATGATGCCGCTTTACTACTCCCTGATTCCCCTTGCCCTTCGAAACTCCAGTAACTTCAATTGCATCGCCTTCCGCAAATTGGTCAACTCCAACAGCTTCAACGCCATCAGCAAGCTCCCCAGCAAATTCTCGTCGCGTGGCAAATACTTCCTTATATGCGTTCGGGGTTCGCTTCTCGCCAAGTTTCGCTCCCTCTTTTTTCGGAAGTGCTAATTGGACAGCAGCGTACCCGTCTTTTTCGACAGTTCGGCGGATAGTAACGGTGTTAGGAAGCGCAGAAATAAGAGTAACAGGAATCACTTCTCCATCGGGAGAAAATACTTGAGACATGCCGATTTTTCGTCCTAGAAGCGCTTTCATAATGTGTTACTCGCATGGAGCTGAAAATAAAAAAGCTTATTAAGTAAAAGCTCATAAAACGACTTTCCCACACCTATGTACGGGTAGTTTTCAGGATAGAACATCTCTGGAAAAAACGCAAATAAGATTCCCCTCTCCCGTTCTGGGAGAGGGCCTAGACTGCCAAGCTGGCAGTCAGGAGTGAGGGGCGAAGTCGTAAGATGGCGCCCGCGCTTGACGCAAACGACATATCATGCAACAGTAATCCGTTGCACACTCGTTCATTTCACTTGCTCAAAAGGAGCCAAATCATGGCCGATACCGAAGAAACCCTTGGACAGAGAATCCGCCGAGCGCGCAAAACTTTACAGAAAACACAACAAGAAATTGCGATAGCCCTTGGGATCATGCAATCACAGTTATATCAATGGGAAAAAGAAAAACAACCAGTACCAAAAAAGCACTTTGAAGCAATATCTCTCACTCTAAACATACCGCTTGAGGAGATCAAAAAATGTGCAGCGAATTGGATTCCTCCTGCAAAAAGGGAAATGTTTGAACTCAAAAACAATTACTTTTTGGTCGATGTCTTGCCTCTGATGAAAACTATTTGCTCTCACTTTGAAAAAGATTCAGGTCAAGCAATAACAATAGAAGATCTCAAATTCCTTCTTGAAACACAAACACTCCTTCCATCCCCCATATCCCCAGCATTAATAGATGAACTCCTCAAGAATCGCCACAGCGCCAAATGACTAATCAATGCGACTTCAAATCTTTCCAGCTTCACCGCCGGAAAGATTTTTTCTTGACACAACAAAACACCCCGCTAATGCGGGGTGTTTTGCGATAGTTGTCATTCCGGGCTTGACCCGGAATCTACGTGGATCCCGGCTCACGGGCCGGGATGACACAACTTATACCGTCTTCATCGACACATCTACTCCAGCAGGCAGATTCAAACTCATCAGAGTATCCACAGTGCGGGGAGTTGATTGCACAATGTCAATCAATCGTTTATGTACGCGGATTTCGTACTGGTCGCGTGCATTTTTATGCACGAACGTAGAACGGTTCACTGTGTACTTTTTCTTCGCAGTTGGAAGCGGAGTGGGGCCGGCAACTTTCGCGCCGTCCCGTTCCACCGCATCCATAATCTGCTTCGCAGATTGGTCGATTAACTTGTGGTCGTATGCCTTCAGCTTGATCCGAATTTTCGGAACAGCAGGTGCTTCAACTGCGTCAGATTGTTTGGTATCCTCAGCCATTACTCAACAATTTTGGTAACAACTCCAGCTCCAACCGTTCGGCCGCCTTCTCGGATAGCGAATCGCATTCCGTCTTCCATAGCAACTTTCGCGCCAAGTTCAACGGTGATGCTGATCGTATCGCCAGGCATAACCATTTCCGTTCCTTCAGCCAAGAACACTTCTCCAGTTACGTCCGTTGTTCTGATGTAGAACTGCGGCTTGTATCCTTTGAAGAATGGGGTATGGCGTCCGCCTTCGTCTTTTGTAAGAACGTATACTTCTGCTTCAAATTTCTTGTGCGGATTGATGCTTCCTGGCTTTGCAACAACCTGTCCTCGTTCAACATCTTCCTTCTTCAAGCCTCTAAGTAAAACTCCGGCATTATCTCCTGCTCGGCCTTCGTCTAATTGCTTGTTGAACATCTCAATTCCAATAATTGTTGTTTTTTGTGTATCGCGGATTCCAACAATCTCAGCTTCATCGCCGATTTTGATCATTCCTCGCTCGATACGGCCAGTTACTACTGTTCCTCGACCCTCAATAGAAAATACGTCTTCAATTGGAAGCAAGAACGGCTTGTCTACATCTCGAACAGGTTCTGGAATTGCCTCGTCAAGCGCATTAATCAAGTCGAGAATCGGCTTTGCGTCTGGATCATTTAGGTCCTTAGACACGAGCGCCTTCGTAGCGCTTCCTCGGATAATCTTCGTATTTGCTCCATCATATTCGTACTTCGTAAGCACGTCTCGAACCTCTTCTTCAACGAGGTCGATCAGTTCCGGATCATCAACAAGGTCAACCTTGTTCAAAAACACAACGATATTAGAAACACCTACTTGGCGAGCCAATAGAATGTGCTCTCGTGTTTGCGGCATCGGACCATCCGTTGCAGCTACTACAAGAATTGCTCCGTCCATCTGGGCAGCACCGGTAATCATGTTCTTGATATAGTCGGCGTGTCCTGGACAATCTACGTGCGCATAATGACGGTTATCCGATTCATACTCACAGTGCGCCGTAGAAATCGTAATTCCACGAGCCTTTGATTCTGGAGACTTATCGAGATCGTCGATAGACATCACTTTTTTAACTCCGCCCTTCATGTTCATCACATGGAGGATTGCCGCGGTCGTGGTTGTCTTTCCGTGGTCAACGTGACCAATGGTTCCGACGTTCACATGCGGCTTGTTTCGAACGAATTTTTCAACAGCCATAGGCGTAACTTCATTTAAAAATAAAATAATAAAATGCCCTCTGGCGTTTTATCCAGTCCGCTAAAGCGGACCGCCTCAAGGTCGTATGTATTAGTAACAAATCAACGCAAACAAGTCAACACCTAGTCCTGCAAATGAGGGTTCAAATCGCCTCGCACAGACTCAAAGCGAATTCTAGGTACTGGCGGAGGAGCATACATAGTCAAGTCATCATCCTCGGTCACGCTTTCTGCAATATCGTCGATTTCATCCTCCTGCTCAAATTGCTCCCGAGCAGTTGTCATTGCAATATCCCTGTTAATACGATCGATAACATCGTCACCGATCTCTGGATCGATATTTTTACGGATTGCATCCGCAACGCGATCTACTTGAGGAAGAACTAATTGCTGTTCCGCTTCGCTTATCTGCTCCTGTTCCAACGTCTCTTTTGCAGCGAGCACAAATTGCCTTCCTTCATCGTCCGTAAACGTAAACTTCCCGCCCAAATCGCTGAGCACGTTCAGAATAGGCTCGAGAGTTTCTTTGATGTTTTTTGATTCTGTTTGCATACTTTAAACGTATAGGCAGAAACAAAAATGTGCAACGGGCATACTTGACAGTTATCGTTTCTAGTAGGATATTAGAAAAAGGAAAAAGCAGCTCGTTCCATTTCAATACGAAGAGAAAGGAAACGGTAATGCAAACTCCTGTCGACACCCGATGGATGATCCGGCGCGATTTGCCGGAAGTGCTCGATATTGAAGCTCAATGCTTTGAGTGCCCCTGGATGGAAGAAGATTTCCTGTGCTGCTTGCGCCAACGCAACTGCACCGGCATCGTTGCCCTACTTCAGGATCGGGTTACTGGATTTATGATGTATGAGTTTATCAAACACCAGATCCACGTTCTCAATTTCGCTGTCGCCCCCTGGGCTCGCAGGCAAGGGATCGGCAAACAAATGGTTAGTAAGCTGATCTATAAACTGTCGCCGCAGCGCCGCCACGAAATCATTCTGGAGGTTCGAGAAAGCAACCTACCAGCTCAACTATTCTTCCGCAGTCAGCATCTTGCAGCCAGAGCCGTACTGCATGGTTACTATGAAGACACTGATGAAGATGCCTACCAGATGAGTTACGAACTGCCGGGATACCAAGAAATGCTTGTTGCGCATCAGCCCAAAAACCGTATCAGTGATTTTTGGGATATTTTGCACAGACAACAAGGCGTTGCCTAGATCATTCAAAAAGCCGAGAGCACTTCATTGCTCCCGGCTTCTTTTTATTTTTTCACTACCTTTCCTGCGATTTCTTCTTGGATATTCCTTGGCACTTCTTCGTAGTGGTCAAAATGCATAGTGTAATTTGCCCGTCCCTGGCTCATGGAG
>Ga0209542_10009810_pt1 | contig 17459 bp, 18 predicted proteins | sample RifCSPhighO2_01_FD_184028 | JGI IMG/M metagenome (GOLD analysis project Ga0209542, IMG submission 184028) | Soil microbial communities from Rifle, Colorado - Rifle CSP2_plank highO2_0.1 (SPAdes) (version 2) | ecosystem: Environmental > Terrestrial > Deep subsurface > Rock core/Sediment ...
GGGGAGTGGAGGAGGCACGGTCGTTGTGGTCGGGGTTGTTTCGTTGGAAGCCGTCGAGCCGCCGCACGCCTGCAACAGCGCGGTCATCGTGCGCGGACCGACATAGCCGAAGCCGGTAGTATCGGGTCTGCCGGATTTGACGATGCCGTGCTCGCTCTGCCATTGTCTGACCGCGACTTCAGTGAGAGGACCGAAGATGCCGAACGACACACCCGTCGGCATCGTGAGGAGGCCGCTTGCAACGAGAAACTGCTGGAGCCGCGTCACGTCGCCGCCGGTCGTCGCGTCGGTATCGCCGAGGCCCATATTGTGGGTGATGGCGGCACACTGCACACTGCCGGTAGCTATGTCATTTGCTGTGTTAGCGGTGCCGGAGATGCCGGTCTTGATATTGCCCGATAGCTCCGCAATCTCTTGCTGGAGCTGGGCAACCTGGGCGAGCAGCGCCGCTATAAGGGCTTCCTTATCCGCCACGGTCTGTGCCGAGGCGAGGAGTGGAGATGCGAGTAAGAGGACTCCGACGCTGGCGAACGCGATTTTTTTAAGCATGAATATAGATGAGTTGATTAATGCCCTCAGTATACGCCCCGCTCACGAGGCGTTTTCTCTCCGTGGGGATAGCGGAAACGCTCCAAAACACGCGACAAAAGCGACCGCGTCAAACGCGGCCGCTTCTTTGCGCCCGCCCCGAAGTGTTACTTCAACGAATTCAAGATAGCGATAATCGCGTTGAGGGCACTTGCGAGTTGGGAGAGCGTCTGCGTGTCTGCCGATGCGAGGGTAAGCCCCGTCGCACTGCGCAGAGCCGGCCCCTGCGTGCCTTGGAATTCCGCACTGCTGATGAAGTTTTGCAGCACCGAATCGCGGCTCGCACCTCCTTGCAGCTGGCCGACCCAGTAGCTCGCGCCGGAGTCGGACGAACGGAAGAGGACGCACCGGTAGAGGCTGCCCACGTAATCCGTGTCCGATGTTCCCCGGGCAAGGTATTCTGGGGAATCGTAGAAGTTTTTGTATGCCGTGAGAAGCGAGCCGACCGAGGGTGTCTGCCCTACCCAGTAGTTCAATCCTCCCGTATCGGCCGCGCGGCCGAGGACACAGCTATACATGTTGGACCAGAATGCGTTGACCGTCGAAGGAACATTCGGGCCGCTCTGCACCGTGCAGGACGCGTATTGGTATGAACCTGAGAGCGAACCGTTTTCACACATGCGCGGCTGTGACACACACGTCTGCCCCGCCGCCACGCTCGACGCCTGATATGCGGCGACCGAGAGACCGCCTGCGATTGTCTGTCCGTTGAAGGTGCAGGATTGTTGCGTCACCGGCGTGTTGCTGAATATCTCCTCGCCGTTCCATGTGCACCGCACCGGACTTCCCGGATTGTTCGTGGCGTTCAACCTGCAGTTTGCAAGCGCATCCGCCTGCGAAATGCTTTGGTTGGTGCTGAACATCGCGCCGTTCATATACCCGATATATGTTCCGAGGATTGTCGTGCCTCCGCTTCCGGTGCGTGTTTGCGAGATGCCGGTTGAAAGCAACCCGGGCACGCCATAGCCGTTGGTCCAGTCGGCCTGGTTTTTGTGTGAAGTGGTAACGCTATTGGGTGACCATATAAGATTATGGACGCCGGAGGGTTCGATGGAAACGTCTTGCACCGTACCCATGCCGGTGAGGTTTGCCGGGAAGCGCGAATCGCCTTGGAGTGTGGTTACCACGGTACTTGTGTTCGCCAGGTTCGAGACAGTCGCGCGAACCTCAAAGTAGTACACTTGGCCCGCGGGTATCACGACCGGTAGTTCAGGTTCCACTTCGAAAGAGCCAAGCGAAAGATAGCTAAGCGGCACTGAGTAGTTGGGGAGGGATGTAAGACGGCCAAGCGGGTACTGACCTATCGGCGAGGAGTAAGAGGGGTCGGAATACGCGTAGAGAGCCGGACTGCTTACCGTTACCCCTGTGCCGCTAAGGTTAAAGTCAAAAGATGCAACACTTATTGAACCCGTAGGGTTTGCCATTATCTTGAACCGCAGTAACCGCCCGTCGGAGAGTCCGTCCCTCGGAAGCGGGTCATCCGCGACAACCGGATATGACTTGAAGATGCGCACGCCGGGGATATTTCGATACCCGGTGGTCTGCGCCGTGATTGTGGTGCCGGATGTAGCACCAACCCCTTGTGTATTGCTCTCCCCCGGGTACACCACGATAAGGTCTCCGGAGGCGCCCGGCTGACCGGCTCCGATTGAAGCGATATCCGCCTTGACTGTTATGGTCGCGGTACTGTCACGCGAGATGGTCATCGGTGATGTAAGCGTCGCTACCACGAGGCCGCTATTGGGTCTAAACACCGCCGTTCCAAGGAGCGCTCCCGCGCTGTTGTAGAAATATAGCTGCGAAATGTCGGCCGGGCTCCCTTGTGACAGAGTGAGGCCAAACTTGGTCAGACGGATGTTCTCATTAGTCGCCCGGACATTAAATACGCCGAGCGTCACGCCCCTTGTACCCCCCGCGGCTATTTGATACGCCGGGGTTGAAGGATCAGTCGTGACGGTGAGCGTGCCGGCGGATGAAGGCGTAACGCATTGTGCGTTGATGGCATTGGCCTTCGCGCGCGTCACGGCGTCCCATACGCCCGCGTTGACCTCACCGACGGGTAAGTTGTATTTCCTTTGGAACCTGTCGACGGTGTTGAAGGTCGGTACGCTGAAGACAAAATTTTCGTATCCCGTAGTATCAACATTCAAGAACCTGTTTATCTCGCTTACCTCTCCACCTACATCATGAATTCGATGATTCCGTGTAAATGAGAATCCCGTGCATTGTTCGTTGACCGTCACAGTCGGATCCGAGCCAATAGTGAAAACGGGACTTTCCGCGGTGGCATAAACGGTGTTAGCGTTTTCTCCGTCCCGGACGGTCGCGCGGATTTTGTAGCGACCGGCGACAAGGGTCTCCCTTGTATCTGTCGTCACGGTTGGGACGCGCCACCGGTAAGTTTCGTTCGATGAGGCCTGGAAAATCGAACCCCCAAGACCGCCGACGCTTGCGCCGGAGTCCGCAGAGACAAGATGGAAATATATATATCCGCGAGGATTTTGCATCCGCCATGAGATCAACAGATCTTGCCCGGCTGCAATTCTGGTTCCCGCATCCGGATACGTAAAGGCGAACGTAGTCCCGGTAGTGGTGGTAGTGGTAGTGGTAGTGGTAGTGCTTCCGCATACGCTCGCAATCCTCGCGCGCGTCATGGAGCCGACGATGCCGAATGCGGGGAGGCCTTGTTCCCGCTGGAAACGCACGACGTAGCCTTGCGTGATGCGGCCAAAGACGCCGACGATGATGTTTTGAGTGTTGATGTCGTAGTAGTCGGTGAGGAATCGCTGCAGTTCGGTGACCTGGCCGTTGGTGCTTGCGTCCGTTGCACCGCGTACGAACGTGGTCGAGAGGTCAGGGCAGTAGCCGCCCGTGACGGTGCCGTAGTCATCCGCGGTCTGTGCCGAGGCGAGGAGTGGAGAGGCGAGTAAGAGGAGGCCGGCACTGGCGAATGCGATTTTTTTAAGCATGGCGATAATTGGGTCGATTAATACTCGCAGTATACGCCCAGTGTACGGGCCATTCTTGGAGTATGTGTACATCACCGGCACTCATTGACAAAGCAGACAAAGTGCACCAGAGTGCCTTTGGTTCCCTAACGCTTGCTATTAAGTTGTTTAATGTTTCAGGAGGATTCGATGGGATCACGAAAGCCGAGTAAGCGTCGGTCTTTATTAAGAAAAATCAGCTACAGCCGGGGAAAGGCGCGCGGACATACGCCGATACACCTGCTATTGGCCGCCCGCGGCATCGGCAAAAAGATCCGATGCCAGGCAAAACTCCGGCTTATCCGGCAAATCGGGCCTTTCTTCATCAAAGCCCGATTTCTGAAGTTTATCGAATTCCACTGGGTGATACCGGGCAGGATATAAACTGCAAGGCATTCACCTATCCGTCGGCTTTGTGCCGGCGGTTCTTTTTTGCGGATTACCCGCCCCCGTCGGATTTATTTCCTGCTTGCTATGACAAGATCGGCTGCAGACTTCGGAACGATTGCGTAGTGTGAAAACTCGAGGTTTGGCACTCCTCTTCCTTCCGTCAAACTTCTCAATTGTGTGGTGAAGCCGAAGAGCTCCGAAAGCGGCACTTTTGCGGTGATGACGCGAGCTACTCCGCGCTCGCCCATCGCCTCGATGGCGCCGCGTTTACTGTTTATCATACCCGTCACATCGCCCATGAATTTCTCGGGGACGACGACCTCCAATTTCATTATCGGCTCGAGCAATACGGGCTTTGCTTTTTGCATCGCATCTTGCATCGCGTTGATGGCTGCGAGCTTGAATGCGATTTCGGAAGAGTCCACATCGTGGTACGAGCCGTCGTAGAGCTCGACGGAAATATCGACGACGGGGAATCCCGCCTGGATGCCGCGTTCCATCGCCTCGATGATGCCTTTCTTCACGGGCTGGATGTACTCCTGCGGAATGACGCCGCCTTTGATGTTGTTGATGAATTCGAAATGCTCGTCACGCTCGACGTTGTTCTTCACTTTTTTGTCCGGGTCGACAGGCTCCATCGGCTTGATGCGGATTTTCACGTGGCCGTACTGGCCGCGGCCGCCTGTCTGCTTGATGTGTTTGTATTCGACGTCCGATGTGCCCTGAATCGTCTCGCGGTAGGCGACCTGCGGTTTGCCGGTCGTCGCCTGCACACCGAACTCGCGCTTCATGCGGTCAACGATAATCTCAAGGTGGAGCTCGCCCATTCCCGATACGATTGTTTCCATCGTTTCGGGGTCCGACTTGATACGGAAGGTCGGGTCTTCATCGGAAAGCTTCGAGAGCGCCATGCCCATTTTTTCCTGGTCGGCTTTCGTATTCGGCTCGATACGCATGGAAACGACGGGTTCGGGAAATACGATGGATTCAAGCGCGATGGGGTGCGCGACGTCGCAGAGCGTGTGGCCGATTTTCACTTCTTTCATGCCGACGGCGGCGGCAATTTCTCCAGCGTAGACGGTCTTCACGTCTTCGCGCTTATCGGCCTGCAGGCGCACGATACGTCCGACGCGTTCTTTCTTGTTGTTGGCGGAATTGTATACGGTGTCGCCCGCAGTGAAGGTGCCCGAGTACACACGGAAGAACGAAAGCTGTCCGACGAACGGGTCGGTCTGTATTTTGAACACGAGTGCGGCAAACGGTGCCTCATCGGATGCGGGACGCGTCTCCTCCGCCCCCGTGTCTGTATTGATACCTTTTGATTCAGGCATGTCCTTCGGGCATGGGAGATAATCAACCACCGCGTCGAGGACGAGCTGCACGCCTTTGTTCTTGAGCGAGCTGCCCGTGAGGACGGGGAAAATCTTGTTGGCGATGACACCCTTGCGGAGCGTCTTCTTCAAGACATCGAGCGGGATTTCTTTGCCGTCGAGGAAATCCGCCATGACCGCATCGTCATTTTCAACGATCCGTTCGACGAGCTCCGCGCGATATTTCTTTGCGTCCTCCACCAGGTCGGCGGGAATATCGTACGAGACAACGTTCTTTCCCATCTCCCCTTCAAATTTGTATGCCTTCATCGAGAGCAGGTCGATGATTCCCTCGAATTTCTCCTCGAGGCCGACGGGGATTTGGAAGCGCACGGCCTTGGTCGAAAGCCGGTCGAGGATGGAGGCGTACGATTTTTCAAACGACGCGCCCGTGCGGTCGAGCTTGTTGATGTAGCAGACGCGCGGTACATTCGCCTCTTCCGCGTAGCGCCAGTTGGTCTCTGATTGCGGCTCCACGCCTGCGACGCCGTCGAAGACGACGACCGCACCGTCCAAGACGCGCATCGAGCGCTTCACTTCCGAAGTGAAGTCGATGTGTCCGGGGGTATCAATAATATTGAAACGAACCTTTTCGGAAATGTCGGCTCCCATGTATGAAGGGTTCCAGAAACAGGTAATTGCGGCCGCGGTGATAGTGATGCCGCGCTCGCGCTCCTGTTCCATCCAGTCGGTCACCGTGTTGCCTTCATGCACCTCGCCGATTTTGTGGCTCTCGCCCGTGTAATACAAAATACGCTCGGATGTGGTCGTCTTACCCGCATCTACGTGCGCGACGATTCCGAAGTTGCGGACTTTTTCGAGTGGGTAATCTCTAGACATAAAATTCCAAAAAATAATCGCCCAAAGGCGCCTGCCCCGTAGTCAACGCGTAGCGTTGTACTACTGGGGTTCCAGTAATGTAACGGAAATTCAAGCGAAAAGCAACATTCTCGACACGCTCCCGCACATACTATATAAATCTCCGCAGGACTGCACACGCATCCTGCAAACACACCCACTCAAACCCTATAACCTTCGGGAGAGAAACGATGACTGTTCAGGTGCCGCTCAAAGCGGCCGATGTACCGATGAAACCATTCGTGCACAAAAACAGTTACGAATGGCACGAGCTGCTCGCGTTCGGAAATCGCGAATGCGACGCCCCGGCGCTGCCTCTGCCTCCGATGCTAATGTTCAATCGCATCGCGAACATCGACTCCAACGCCGGCTATTACGGAAGAGGAATCGTCCGGGCGGAGTTGGACTTGAGACCCGAACTGTGGATATTCGGTTGCCACTTCAAGGGTGATCCTGTTGTTCCCGGTTGCCTCGGTGCCGACCAGCTCCTACAGCTCACCGGATTCTTTATGGGCTGGGAAGGCGCTCGCGGTCTCGGCCGCGCACGAGGCATCGATGGTCCTCTAGAGTTCATCGCGGAAATCCTGCCGACCGTCAGGCTGGTGAGCTATTTTGTCGACATCATCAGCTGTCGCGTCAGTCCGAAAGTATCCGTGGTGCGGGCTGACGGCAGCATTTACGCCGATGGCGCTCTGGTCACTCGCGCGAAAGGCTTACGGGTGCTCGTGCTCCCGCATCAGGAAAACTGAGATGCGCAAACGTAAGACGCGGACGGGAATCACTTTTTCCCGCCCGCGTTTGTTATTTGTACAGAAAATCGCGCGTCATCGGGTACGCTGTGGTTTTCCCCTTGCTAAACACTATCTGGAAAAGGCCGGCGCTGTTGCCCTGTGCAAGAAATATGCCTGAACATCCATAGAGATAAAAACGCCACATGCGCCGAAAATACTCGTCGTATTTTTCGGGCTCAAGCGCGCGTATCTTCTCCCAATTTTTATCAAAATTTTCCGCCCATGCCCGCAAGGTCGGGGCATAGTGTCGCCGCAGATTCTCAATATCCAATATTTCAAGACCGTGCCTGTCCATTATCTCGACGGTCTCCCCCAAACCGGGGAGATACCCGCCGGGGAATATGTAGCGGCGGATGAAATAGCCCGTCCCCTCGAGGTCGCGATTGATGTTGCCGATGAAATGCAGCACTCCGGTACCTCCCTCCTTCAGAGAGCCCGCCATGCCCCGTATCCAATCCTCCAGCTGGTTGTAACCGGCGTGTTCATAGACGCCGAGCGAGACGTATTTGTCATACACGCCTTTCGCCTCGCGGAAATCCGCTTCTTGAATTTGTATTTTCCCCTGCAATCCGCGGCGCTCTATTTCTTTTTGCATCGCCGCATTCTGGTCGGGCGTCGGGCTTACGTTGGTGCCGAGCACGCCGTAGTTTTCGTATGCACGAAAAAGGAGGGAGCCCCACCCGCTTCCGATGTCGACGAGCGTATCGCCCGGTTGCAGACGCAGTTTTTTGCAGACGTGTTCGAGCTTATCGCGCTGCGCCTGCTCAAGCGTCGTAGTCCCCTCTTTCCAATACGCGCATGTATATGTCATTGTCGGGTCCAAGTACTGCCGAAATAGTTCGGTGCCGCGATTGTAGTGGTACCTCGCGTTCTCTTTGGCATGTCTGAGAGAGCGGTTTGAATGCATTAATTCGTGCCACCAATTGAGTACCCTTGTTACCGGGTTTGTCCCGCCGCCGCCATCAGTGTTGAAGGTGGCCAACATGACCAGGTCTCCTTCGATATCGACGTTCTGTTTGAAATAATGCTCCGCCAGCCCGGCGGCACCCAAGAGAAGCGTCGCGCGCTCAGCGTGCGGATACTTATAGCTGATAGTAAAAACCGGAGTTTGTTCAGACTTGTTCCGGTATTCCGAACCGTCCGCAAAGCGGACCGTAAAAGGGACGGCGCTTCGCTCTCCCATCTTCCGGTACGCACGGTGAAGAACGAGGCGCGAAAGCATGTCCACAATTGTAACCCGCGCGCGGACGCGGGATTGTTGCGGGTTGATGTGTTAGCACGCGAAGTGGGCGAAGGCCTTGTTGGCCTCGGCCATGCGGTGCGTCGTTTCTTTCTTGGTGACGGCGGCTCCTTCGCCTTTGTGTGCGGCCAGGATTTCCGCGAGCAGCGATTCATGCATCGGCTTGCCCTTACGCCTCTATGCTACACCAAGGGGCAGATTATAAATATCGCGGCTCGAATGAAGCACGCGAACGACATCAACAAAATCGCCGTGCTCAATATAAAAAATAAGATACGGGAAACTATGAAGTGAACATGCGCGGAGATTCGGGATATCCAACTCGTTCGCAAAGCGGAGCGAGCCAACTCCGGGCACTCGCTCAATCGCGGTAATCGCCGTTTTGTACTCTTCGACGAAAAATAGGGATGCATTCAGGCTTTGTTCTGCATAATGCAAAACGGCGTTCTCCACGTCCTGTTGCGCGTCAATGCCCGGTCGGGCTTTTTTCATGCCTTTGTGGCGTGCCGCTTTGCAAGTGTACGGAGTCGCTTCCAGTACGCGGCATCGATCGGCTTTCCCGGACCGCTTGCCATCCCCTTCAAAATCTCTGCACGAAGACGTGCGCGCGCTTTTTCGACAGCCGAATTTATTTTCACCGACTTTTTCAACTGCCGTATGTCAGCCGCCATCGTCGCAAGCTTTTTTTGTATGGTCGCATTGGTCATGCGTCCATAATAACCGCGCGATGCTGAACGTCAAATGAATGAATTACCACGCGAAGTGGGCGAATGCCATGTTGGCCCCCCTCCTCCGCCAAGGCTACGGAAGGGCACAGTCCGCCATGCGGTCGTGGTTCTACCACGCGAAGTGCGCAAACGCCTTATTCGCTTCCGCCATTCGATGCGTTGTTTCTTTCTTGGTGACGGCGGCTCCTTCGCCTTTGTGGGCAGCCTGGATTTCTGCGAGGAGAGATTCATGCATCGGTTTGCCTTTCGTGCCTTCGGCGGCTTCCACTATCCAGCGCATGCCGAGTGCCATTTTGCGGGCGGGATTCACCTCGCGAGGCACCTGATAGTTGGCACCGCCGACGCGGCGTGAGCGCACCTCTACCGACGGGGATGCTTTGTCGAGCGCGTCTTCGAGAATGGCGACGGGGTCGCCCTCCTTCTTCAACTCGTCCATCACTTTGTAGACGATTTTGCGGGCGGTGTCTTTCTTGCCGCGCTCCATCACGTAGTTGATGAGCTTGGCCACTTTGAAAGAGCCGTACACTTCATCCGGCTGCGGTTGTTTTCTGTTTTTCGTCGGCCTTCTCATAAGGACAGTTTTTAGTTGGTAGTTGGTAGTTGGTAGTTGGTAGTTGGTAGTTGTTAGTTTTTAGTTTTTAGTGAATGTATTTTCTAGTGGCTAGTCCCTAGTGGCTATTTGCTAGCCTTAGGTTTCTTGGCGCCGTAATTCGAACGGCCACGGCGGCGCTTCTCGACACCCGTCGCGTCCAATTTGCCGCGCACTATCGTGTAGCGCACGCCGATGTCCTTCACGCGTCCGCCGCGGATAAGGACCACTGAGTGTTCCTGCAGATTGTGGCCCTCGCCGGGGATGTAGGCCGTAACTTCCATGCCGTTGGTGAGGCGTACGCGGGCGATTTTACGGATAGCGGAGTTCGGCTTGCGGGGCGTCTTGGTCGTGACGCGCGTGCAGACACCGCGCTTGAAGGGCGCCGCATAGAAAGAAGGGCGGTTTTGTAGCGTGTTGAAGCCGCGCGAAAGCGCGATGGTCTTCGTGCGCCAGGTCTTTTTGACACGGCCTTTGCGCGTAAGTTGATTTATCGTAGACATGTTTTGGTAGCTTTCAGGTGCCAGCTTTCAGGTGCCAGCAAATGCAGAAACTAAAAAGCGCCTAAGCGCAGGCAGATAGTACTATCTATCGCCTGCGATTGCAAGAAAAGAAGCCGGCCCGCACCTGCGGGCCGGCTCTCTTCTTTTTTCCGTCCAACTACCGCCCGAGCAGTGCCATGATTGCTTTCAGCGCTGATTCGACGGCTTTGAGCGCATTGGCAAGATTGGTATTCGTGTCCGCGCTTGCCTGCGTGCAGTTGTTGCCGTTCGCGTCGCAGTCGAGCCAGTTGCCGTTGCTGCATTTCATGGTCGGGATGCGTTTGCCATACGCGTTGAGCTGGTCGAGTGTTGGCGTCTGGTAATTTCCCTGCACGATGATCTGTCCATTCCCCACCGGGGTAACACCATCGGAGGCCAGACACGAAGTCGCGTCCACCAACTGGCCTTCGACCGCAGCACCGTTCGAGTCTATCCATTGGCCATTTTGGCATGTGTAGCGTTGTGTGGTGATCGTTCCGCCGCCTGTTGCTTGTGGCACGCTTCCTATCCGGCAGTTCTGGCCAAAGACACCTTTTATGCCACATGACCATACGGGAACATTGACGGATGTACCGGGATTGTGCGTTCTGTTTGCATACACGCACGCCGGCGGAACTCCCCAGAACGCGTTTGCCATTGGTACATTCCTCTTGTTCGCGTCTACGGTGATGTTTACGGAAGCTGTGTTGCTCTTGGCTGTGTAGGTGCCGTAATTGGAGTACACGTGTGTCATGGTGCCGAGGTTTCCATTTCCGACCGCGAGGAACGTCGGTGAATCGTCGCCGAACGAGATGCTATTGCCCACTCCGGTGAAAGTGACCATGAGCGGTGCGTCACCCGAAGCCGGCGAGGCGGAGAATGATCCTGATGACGCCGTCGTGTTCGAGACGCACCGCGGAGAGAGCTGACAACCGTCCGCGCCATAGCCGCCTGCGACGAGAGTTTCGCTCGCACTGCACAGCGGTGCCATATATTGCGGACAGTTCAACTGGGTCGTGTCCTTTCCTACAACGACGCTTATGCTCGTCTGTGCGCTACCCGCATCATTAGTCACCGTGAATGTCGGCCGGAAGGTGCCTGAGCTTGCATACGCGTGCGTGAACGTGCCGGATGCCTGTAGCACACCCGCGGCGGCGTTACCGAATGCCTTAATCTGGTCGAAGACACCCTCATCTCCCCAAATGACCGAGTAGCGAAGAGAAGTGTCCGCGTTGCTCGGTACGGATGCATGGACTGTCCACAGGCCCGTTTGGCCCGTGCCGATAGCGGCGGGACCGTCTATACCTGTGACTGATGGCGCGCCCGCTACTGCATCATCCTCACATCGTTGCTGGCATGAGCCGGGGCCGTCCACGTGATGCTTACCTGCCGGACAAGCAAGATACTGCGTCGTACAGGCGACGGGCGGCGGGTTGGTCGTTTGCGTACCGATTTTGATGACCACGCTGCCGATAACGGTCTCGGCGTACGCGGTGCAAACCATTCCGACACACCCGTCGTGTGCTTGTCGGATAAGTTTTGCTTCGTAGGTGCCATCGGAGGTGTACGTGTGCTCGGCTCCCCCGTAATAAGGACAGTAACTTGTGCTGCAGCCGAGACCTGTCGGATGCGTAGTCCCTGTAGCCCCGTCACCGAAATTGACGGTGAGTGTATCCGAATCTCCGGCTGTAGTTTCGATACGAAACGTTACGGCGAGTGGCACCTGACCCGAGGTCGGCGAGGCGGAGAAGCTGCGGTTGCCGCACCAGCGTGCAATCCATGCGCGAGTCATCGGACCGACTGCTCCCCAGCCGGTCGTGGCGGGGCTGCCGCGGGAGACGATGCCATTCGCGGCTTGCAATCTCTGAACGGCAGCTTGCGTAAGAGGGCCGAAGAAGCCGGTTACGGAGCCGTCCGCAAGCGCTCCCGCAGCGATGAGAACCTTCTGGAGGCCGGCAACATCATCTCCCCGTGCGCCAAAAGCGAGGGCTCGGCCAAGCCGCGGGCACGTAATTCCGGAAAGGTCAATCGACGCCATTGGCGGGACAGAAGTGGTCGGCGGCTGTTTCACCAACGCTTCGTACTGCGCCTGCAATTCGCGGACCTGTCCGAGTATGGCGTCAATCTTCGCCTGCAGGTCGCTCGCGGTGTCTGCCGAGGCGAGGAGAGGAGAAGCGAGTAATATGATGCCGAAACCTGCGAAAGCGATTTTTTGTAGCATGGAGAGGTGACCCTATATGGTAATACGGCAAGTATACGCCGCCCCTGCGCTGTCAGATACTTGGGCGGGAGCGCCGTGGGGACAGCATCTTCATCTGAACCCACCGCGAGGTGCCGCCGCAGGCGGTTCGACTGTCGGCCGCAGGCCGATAGGAGAAGGTTCACGTCGGAACGAGTACGTTCCGACGGTATTGAAGCGCGTGCGGGCTACGATGCGAAAGGTTTATGCCGGCACGAGTACGTGCCGGCCGCTTCATCTAGACACCCGCAATCGCCGCCGCAATGGTGAAGACGAGCTTCCCGAAGGCGTTGCCGAATAGAATGATAATGAAAAGAACAATACCAAAACCGAGGAAGGGGTTCTGCTCCATACGGTCGCGCAGAGCCCCGTACCCCAGACTCCCGGGGAGAATGCTTGAGAGAATCTTCGAGCCGTCGAGCGGCGGCACGGGGATGAGATTGAGCACCATGAGCGATACGTTGACGGCAACGACGTACATGAGCACGCCCGCTATATCGGGAAAAAGCTGCAGGCGTATGAGGAGCCCGCCGATAAGCGCGAGCACGAGATTGGAGGCGGGCCCCGCGGCGGCGACTATCATTTCCCCCCAGCGCGGTGCGCGGAAAAGGTTGTACGGATTGTACGGAACGGGTTTCGCCCAACCGAAGAGGAATCCGCCCGGCGAAAGCGCGCAAATGATGGGCAAGATGATAGAGCCGAACATGTCGAGATGTGGAATGGGGTTTAGGGTGAGTCGCCCCGCGTAGCGCGCCGTCGGGTCGCCGAGCGAATCAGCGGCCACACCGTGCATCACCTCATGGATGATGACGGAAAAAATAATGACCGCGATTATGAACAAGGTGTCGATGAGTACCATAGTTCAGGAAATAGTACCACAGTGCGGTTTTTATTGCGTTTATCGCCCGCCGATGATAGAATGCCGCAACAACATATGGCAAGGACATGTGACATAACAGGCAAGAAATCGCAGGTCGGCGGCGGGTATTCCAACCGCGTCCGCGCGACCAAATTCAATCCGACGGGCGCGCGCCGCCGTCAGGTCAATCTCCAGACGAAGACACTTTTCATTCCCGAACTCGGCAAAAAGGTGACCGTCCGTGTCTCGGCAAAAGGCCTCAAGACGATGAAGAAGCGCGGCGCATTTCTGACGCTCAAGAAGGCGGGTCTCGTTTGACTATCCGACGAGTTTCTAATCAAACGGCCGCGCACCTATGGGTGAGCGGCCGTTTCAATGAACAAGCCGAGGCCAGGAATCATTTCGGTCCTTCAGAATATATCCGAAGGATGACCCAGAAACACACCGCCCCGCGCGCGAGGTCGACAACGTTGGGACCGCTGAATATATCGACGACAGAGTCCGAGAGGAACATGACCATGACCCCGATCAGGAGCGCATGGCTGAACTTGAATTTCAATTGCAGAAGCCAAATAATCGTCAAGATGTTTGCCCCCACTCCTGTAATCTTTTCCGCCCTCTCGAATGGTATGCCGGCGAACGTCGCGATTTGGGCGAAGACGACAACGAATGCGGTAGCACTAAGTGCAATCGCAATCGCCATAAGAAAAATCCTTACTTCGAGGCCACTCGGCAGCGAAGGCGCGAAGATGATGTTACGGGCGTTCATGCGAATAATCTCCCCTGTTGACTATTACCACCATACCGCAAGGAGAACGGGAGTCCAATTCCCTTTTATTTTGGCGCTGTTCGAATATTCCTATTTCTCACCACCGCGGAAGATAGGAATATTATTTTTTGACGACTGTTTGTCCGTCTGATACGAATGAAATCGTGCCGTCTTTGCAGGTGTCTGCTGTGGGGATGCCGAATTGCGCGAAGCGGGCGACGGTCTCGGGTGCGGGATGTCCGTACTTGTTGTCGCACCCGCGCGAGAACACTCCGTATTCGGGTGCGACATAGCCGAGGAAAAGTGCCGACGAAGACGTCTTCGAGCCGTGGTGTCCCGCCTTCAACACATTCGCATGAAGCGACCCGCCGCTTGTGCCGAGCGAAGTCGAGGCAAGCGCGACGAGATAATTCTCTACCGATTGCGGTGCGTCGCACGGAAGCATGAATGCGGTCGCGCCATAGACGAGCCGCGCCACAACGCAGCCATCGTTGGTGTCAACATCGGGGACAAGCCTGTCGGGAGAAAGTATTTGGAGGTACGCCCCTCCTCCGAGGTCAACAATTTTTCCGCGCATGGCAACAACTTCTTTTGCATGCTCACCAACAACGTCGCGATTGAATGCCGCAAATGTTTTCGTATCGCCTTCGACGCTCGAATGAATAATAGTTTCGATTCTGTATCGTGCGAGCACGTCAATAAGCCCGCCTATGTGGTCGGCATCGGGATGAGTTGGGATGACGACATCAATTGAACGGTCATACCAGGGCACCACGCGCGCGAGTTCACGCAGCACGCCCGTATTCGCGCCGCCGTCGATGAGCACCTGCCTGCCGCTTGGTGCTTGGATGAAAATGGAATCACCCTGGCCGACATCCAGGAAAGAAACAGTGAGAAGCCCGCGTGCATCTTCACGTATCGCCGCATACCAGATGCAAAACGTGAGCATTAGTAGCACAAGTATCGCAATACCCTTCACCCGGACGCTTTTGCGCATCAGGAAATTATACCGTCATCCATTCTTCACGAGACGCAGTGATATGATAGTTGTATTGTTGGCATTTACTAAAACCTAATCCCTATAACCTATTCCCTAATCTCATATGTACGAAGCAAAAAAGTTCGAACTGCCGAAACTCGAAGGAATTTCCGAAGAATCAGTCAGGCAACACCTGGGCCTCTACGAGGGCTATGTAAAGAATTTTAACGCGATGTCCAAACAGATCGCAGAACTTGCGATGGAAGATTGGGAGAAATACATGAACCCCGTTGCCGAACTCATCCGCCGCCGTTCGTTCGAATTCGACGGTATGCGGCTGCATGAGCACTACTTTGAACAGTTCGAGGGTGGGGCGAAAGCGCTTTCGGCGGATAGCGCGCTCGGGAAAACCCTGGAAAAGACATACAAACCGAAAGACGTCGTCGAGGTCATGACGAAGATCGGCAACATGCGCGGGCCCGGCTGGGCGATTCTGTACTACGACAAAAAAGGAGATGAACTTCTCTCGGGATTTTCCGGCGAGCAGCACCAAGGGCATTTCGTCACCCTCCCCATCATCCTCGCACTCGATGTCTGGGAACACGCATTTCTCCTCGACTATGGCGCAACGGGCAAAGGCAAATACATAGATGCGTTCTTCAAAAACCTGAATTGGGGTGTGGTAGAGGAGCGGTTTGCCGCGGTGCAGTAGACAGTTTCGGAGCCGCGGCTTATAGTCTCGGAGCTTCGCGCGTGCGAAGCTCCATGTCGACATGGATCGCTCCAACTTATAGAGGAAGACAGCCATGGCCAGCAAAAAGACCGCGTCAAAGGCGCAACAGGCGCCGAAGGGTAAGTATCACATCGACGGGTTGAAGATTCTGCAAACCCTCGTCGATGATTACGGCGACCGCGACCCTACCAACCGTGCTGAAGGGCTCCGAAGTTTCCTGGACCAAGTCGAGCTCGCCGGTATCGCCCACATTCCCCACAGCCACGAGCTGTGGCGAAAGACGATTCGCAGAGGTGCCGTGCTGTTCAACCTCAGCGAATACAGCGAGGTGGAAAAGGCACTCGTCGCGCTCCTCGCCGGCGAGAAGGCGGCCCGAGCGAAACGCAAGGCCAAGCAGGCTGGAGGCGCAACGACGAACGAAGTCGAGGCCCACGCCGCCCGTGTCGCTGATCGCCGGGATGGCAAACCTGCTTCCACCGAAGATACCGCGGTGGAAGACAAGGGTGCTGGCGCGGCGGGCGAAGGCCAGCGTCCGGGCACGTGGAAGAGCGGATTCGGCGGTGAAGTCGCGGCGGGCGAGACCCGCGATGTTACTCACTCCGCCGAGAAGCGCGGTGGCATCGTCGCGTAAGCGAGAAGTTCTAACTGCATCTCCAGTGTGGAGTGCCTCGAGCCGGCGGCGACGCCGGCTCGTTTTTTATATGATAGGAATGCTTGACCACTTTTGCGGTCGGCGTACTGTGGGAAGACTCCCGTGGTAGGAGCATGGAGGAAACTCATGGGTAAGGTAGTCCACGACGCCCTGAACCGCGAGATTGGTTTTATCCTCGCGGGACGCCAAAGGGCGCCGGATAACCGGCACGACTGCGACAGTTTGCGTATTTCCGTGCAAACCGCGGAATATGCGCTTGGCATGATCGACCGCCTCGCGGCTGCAACGGGCGGGCGGAGCAACAGGCTCGTCCGAAAGATGCGGCACGTGCGTGCTACGTTCGCCAAAGACTTCACCATCGAGGCCGAACGCCTCCGGCCGCAGCAAGACGCCGTCGGCGAACAACAGCCGACCGACGGCAACTTTACCGGCTTTGACGACGTTGCGGCCGACGGATCCGATAACAAGAATCCGCTGCCAAACGTCGCGGAGGCGCGCGATGGCATCACCGCCTGATGTCGCCACTTGTCGAAATGGGCCGCCGGGACACCTCGGCGGCTCTTTCTTAACTTGTGTGGAGAAGGGGGTTGCGCCCCTTATGCCGTGGTACCATTGAGGGATTAGGATAATTACATATTAATTATGAAGACTGACAGAGCGATTTTGATAGCGTTTTTGGGCAATTATTTGGTAAATACGGTCCTCGCGGCTGTGGTCGCGCTTGTCCCGGCCTCGGCGGACGGCGGCATTTTCACTGCCCAATACATCACCTTCATCGTCCTCTCGGCCATCCTGGTGGCGGTCCTTGCCTGGTGGTACGGGGCGCGCGATGTGAAGGGTGGCGCCATATTCGGCGCCGTCGGCTTCCTCGTCGCCATCGCGACCGCATTCGTGACGGGTGTCGCGGGGGTCTTGGCGCAAACGGGCTCGCTCTCGGCAGTCGCCGGAGTGCTTCCGAATTTCTGGCCCTTCCTCTGGAACTGGTCCACACTCGTCCTCCTCGGCTACTGGGTGATTCCCGCCGCCGCAATGGGCTGGTACTCGCAACCGAAGGGTTCAGTGGGTGGAATGTGAGGATTGAATTCTTAAGACACTAAAAAGTGCGGCCACATGGCCGCGCTTTTTCTATGCGTCAGATTTCTTGTGCCGTACGAGCCGCCAACCCG
>Ga0209542_10009813_pt1 | contig 17456 bp, 16 predicted proteins | sample RifCSPhighO2_01_FD_184028 | JGI IMG/M metagenome (GOLD analysis project Ga0209542, IMG submission 184028) | Soil microbial communities from Rifle, Colorado - Rifle CSP2_plank highO2_0.1 (SPAdes) (version 2) | ecosystem: Environmental > Terrestrial > Deep subsurface > Rock core/Sediment ...
TAATTGACTGGCTTCTCTGGTACAACACGAGACGTCCGCATTGGTCGCTTGGCCTCATCTCTCCTTTGAGATATATTGTGATGACATTACCAGCAGAGGAGTCTCAAATGTTATGGACGGATACATGAACTTTCCGGTTTGAACTAAAAATCGTAGTATTAATAAAGCCCTTAAAGGGCAAGGTCGAAATTAATGATATTTAAATTTGTAAATATCTAAATATAAAAACATGCGGCAAAATTGGCTTATCGGAATTTTAGGTCTTTGGATTATTCTCCTGCCGTTTTTGGCTTTGCCGCTTAAATTGCAGTCAGCGCTTATTGTAATTTCAGGAATTTTGATTTCGGTGTTGGGTTTTTGGTCTGCTTCCGGGCCAAAAGAAACATCCATTTAATTTTTTTTTAAAGAATATTTTCGCGATTTTAACCGCGTATTTTATCTGAAAAATGTTGCGTTACGATTACATAATAATAGGAGGCGGGATAGCCGGCACTACGGCCGCCGAAATAATAAGAAAAATTGATTCAAACGCGCGGATCGCTATTTTAGAAGAGGAGAAGCATGTTCTTTATTCACGGGTTTTTCTTCCGAAATACTGCAGGAACGAGATTACGCGGGAAAAAGTGATGCTCCGTTCTTTGGGGGATTACGAAAAAGAACGTCTTGATCTTTATACTTATGAAAAAGCGGAAAGCATTGATTTTGTAAAAAGGGAAATCAAAGCTTTGTCCGGAAATATTTTTTCGTACGGCAAGCTTTTGATTGCTTCCGGAGGCAGTGTCCGCGCGTCTGATTTTGAAAAAGAATTCGCGGATAAAATTTTCCGTTTGCAGACGCTTGAAGACGCGGAGAGGATCCGGGATTTGGTTTTAAAGAATAAGGTTAAAAAAGTCCTTATTGTTGGAGGGGGATTTATCGCGCTTGAATTCGCGGGAATTTTTTTAAAGTTTGAGATAGAGACTTCATTGGTCATAAAATCCAAATATTTTTGGGAAGATTATATTAGCGAAGCCGGAGGGGCTGATATAGCTGAAATTTTCAGGAAAAAACATATTGAATATTTTACAGACGACGAAATTTTCAAAATTGAGCGGGCAGAAGAAGGCGGAATAGTTGTCGTTACCAGAAATCGGAAAAGAATTCACGCAGACAGGGTTGCTCTTGCGATAGGAATTAGCCGGAATATCGAATTGGGGCGGGGTGTTTTGGATATTGGTGATGGTATTAAGGTGGATGAAAATTTAAAAGTTAAAACTCTTCTTGGCATGGAGGAAGCGGGTATGGGAGTGTATGCGGCCGGAGATGTGATTGAGTATTTTGATGAATTTTCAGGAAAGGAGAGAATCATCGGAAATTGGAATCATAGCTTTTTAACCGGCCATATTGCTGGGACGAATATGGCGCAAGGCAGTATGAAATTTCGTTCCGTCGCTTCCTACTCAATAAAATCCCTTGATCAAGTTTTTACGTTTTTGGGAGATACGGATAAAAAATGGGCTGATGAAACTGTTGTGCGGCGCCTGCCGCTTGAAAATAAATATACCGAGCTTTTTATTAAAAACGGAAAATTGATCGGAGCAATTTTGATCAATACGTTTCAGCAAAAACCGCTTTTGACAAAATGGATTGAGGAAGGCAAGGATTTAACTCAAATCAGATCGGCCTTAGCTGACCCTAATTCAAATTTAGAAATTCTTTAATATGAGGGATCCAAATGTGGATCTCCTTATATAAGTTCGGGTCTAGGCGAAAAAAGAGGGCGCAGTTGCTGGGCTTTGAGAGGAGTTTGTGAAGAGTTTACAACTTTTAATTTCTGTACTAATATATAGTTGTCAACTAATTTTTTATGGATTTAAGGAAAATAATATTGAGCGAGCTCAAGAAGCGCAAGGAAATTCGTGCGGCAGATATAATTAAACGTACGGGTTTTTCGCGAGCCTATGTAAACAGGTTTTTTAAAAATTTGCAGGAGGAGGGAGAAGTAGTTTTAGTGGGGAAAGCTAATAGGGCAAAATATATTCATTCAGGAAAGCGGTCTATATTGAGAGCGAAGAAGGGGATAAAGAATACACATATCATTTTATCCAATAAAAATCTTTCCGAGGATATTATTCTGGAACGGATAAAAAGAGATACGGGGATATTTATCGATATACGGAGAAATGTCACGGAAATAGCCGATTATGCTTTCCTTGAAATGCTTAATAATGCGATAGAACATTCCAAATCCCGCAAAATAGAAATATCGTTGAACAAAGATGCTCGGCTTATGAAATTTGAAATTTTTGACGCCGGTATAGGGATTTTCAGGAACATTATGAATAAAAGACGTTTAAAAAATGAGTTGGAAGCCATACAGGATTTAATCAAGGGCAAGCAAACCACCATGCCGCACGCACATAGCGGGGAGGGCATATTTTTTACGTCTAAAGCCGTTGATATGCTGACATTACAAAGTTCAGGTAAGAAATTAATATTTAATAATATTATTGGCGATATATTTGTCAAAGATGCTAAAAAAATCAAAGGTACGAGGGTTATTTTTACCCTTGATTTAAAATCAAAACGCGATTTGGCGAAAATTTTCAGGGAATTTTCGGATCGTTCTTTTGAATTTGACAAAACGAATGTTACGGTCAAGCTTTTCAAAATGGATACAGAATATATATCGCGATCCCAAGCCCGCAGAATTTTAGCGGGATTGGATAAATTCAGGAAAATCGTTCTTGATTTCAGGGATGTTGATACCGTGGGCCAAGCATTTGCGGATGAGATTTTTAGGGTGTGGAAGTCTCTTCACAAAAATGCCTCGGTTGAATACAAAAACGCGAATGAAAATATAACTTTTATGATCCAAAGGGTTCGGCGATAAAATGCCTGAAAAATTAATGATTGAGGAATTTTTGGAGGGGTTTGCCTGATCTGTTTGGATTTTTTCGCGCGGCGCGATGGTTTAAGCTTGCTTTTTATGCTATAATTAATAAATGAAAAGAAGGATTGGCGGTAGAAAAAAGAGCACGCGATTTCCGTTTCGGCAGTCGCTTTTTTGGGACGTTGATCCAAAAACTATTGATCCCCAAAAACACGCCAAATATATAATCGAACGTATTCTTGAACATGGGAGCGACGAAGAAATTAGATGGATGTGGTCTTATTACCCGCATAGCCTTATTAAAGATAGAGTTGAGAACTCTCGCGGCGTACTTCGTGAAAAAACAAAAGCGTTATGGTCACTACTCCTGACGTAAACGGCATTTGTGATGGCGAACTTCATTTAGATACTCTTCCGCCCGCAACGCGGGAAGCGTTTTTTGCCATACGTACAGTTGATTTCTTGCAATGCGACGAGTGGTATCTTGCTGGAGGAACGGCGCTTGCGTTGCAAGTTGGACATCGCCAATCCGTTGATTTGGATTTTTTTACTCCACAAGACTCCTTTAATGAAACCAATCTGGAGCAGCATCTTATGCGCACAGGTTTCTGGGTTACGTGGTCGCGCGACAATGGTACTCTATACGGGAATTTTAAGGGAGCAAAGATAAGTTTTATTGCATATCCATTTTTTCGGCCCTCTGCTAAACTGCAGAGCGGCACGATTTGCTTATTGCGGCCCGCCGATGTTGCGGTGATGAAAATCATTGCCATTAGTCAGCGCGGCAAAAAACGCGATTTTGTGGATTTATATTGGTACTCTTGCAATCAAGAACCGCTCGCACCAGTTATAGAGCGCGCTCGATGCCAATACCCGGGGCAAGAACATAATACATCCCACTTCCTTAAAAGTTTGGTGTATTTTGAAGATGCGGAGTCCGATCCGATGCCTAAACTTTATTTCAAAGCTGATTGGGCGGGCATAAAATCATATTTTCGCCGCGAAGTTCCAAAAATTACGAAGGAACTTTTATTATTATGAAATCCCGGCATATTGGGGTCTCTATATTCGCGGTTCTGCTTCAGGTCAAGCGTGAGCTCATTCCTAACAGCAAAAACCTGCGCGGAGGAATTTTTGGAGGGGGATTAGAGTTTTAGAATTTCAAAAGAGTCTCATTTATGACTAATAGAGATAAATTTAAAATACTTGAGTTCCCAGAAAAGTTTGCCCCTAGCGATATAAGGTTTGGCAACCTTCGAGGCAATGAAAATTTTACGAGGTTTATTTTGACTTATAGCGCTCTTATTCATGAGTGCCAATTCTGGGAAGATGAAAAAATCAAAGATCTGCAACTTTTACGCTTTCGCCATCTTTTAACTTATTTAAAGAACAATTCAGAATTTTGGGCCGATTATTTTTTTCAGTTCAATCTCGACATAAAAAACTTGAAGTCGGAAGATTTAAGGAAACTCCCTATTTTAAGCCGTAAAGCGCTTGCTGAGCGAGGTGATGAAATTTATATTAAAGACAATCATGAAAAAATTCTATTTAGACATACCAGCGGCACTAGCGGCATGCCATTACGTATTTTTTATGATCAGAGAGAATTAATTATTGCTTCCTTCGGCCATCTATTTACCCATCCCGTTTTTTTAAATGAGAATATTGAATCTTTATTGGAAAATAAGTTTGCTGTGTGTTTGGGGAGTGCCGCGGTAGGCGATTGGCTTAAAGATTTTGCCTATAATTTTATACTGACATCGTCCGTTATGGAGGACTCGGTTCAACGCCGAAAAATATATGGAAAAATTAAAGAAATAGGGCGGGTTTTTCTTTCGGGTTTTTCTTCTCTAATTTTTAAATTTGCAGAAGGCGTGTATAATGAAAAAATCGTTTTGCCTATTTTCGCGTCTAAGCTTGTCGGGGAGCCGTTGCCCACAGATTCCAAGAAATTTATTCAGAAAGTGCTCGGCGCGTCTTTAGTTAATGTCTATGCTTCAGCCGAAACCAGATCCTCCGCTTTTGAGTGTTTGCAAAATCCCGAGAAATTTCATGTTTATTCTGATCGAATTATTCTTGAAATTGTGGATGAAAATGGTTTGGTGGTAAGGTCGGGAGATGAAGGGAATATTGTCATGACCGTTTTAGACCACAGAGTGACTCCTATTATAAGATATGATTTAGGAGATATCGGCAGGATTATACCGGAAAAGTGTCCATGTGGAAGGACCGCGCCTCTTTTTGAATTTAGAGGAAGGAGAGGCGATGAGTTAGAATTGCCTAGTGGCGCAAAAGTAAGCTGTATAATAATACAAGGGGCTCTTATGAATGCGGGCATACCAAAGATTGCCAGAGAATTTCAGCTTATAAAAGAAACCCCAAGGCATCTCCGGCTCTTAATAATTCCGAGAATAAATTCTCATAAATTGAGAGAGGGTTGTGAGGTTTTAATTCGTTCAGCCTTATCAGAACTTTTCAGTGTGGATAAAATAGTTATTGATATTGAGTATGTGTCTGAACTTTCCAGAACGCCGAGCGGAAAGCCTATATTTCTAGCGCCTTTGATTCGCCGCGGTAATTAAAAAAGTGGGAAAACTGTTCTGTTTTCCCACTTTTTTCTTGACGGCCAAACCACTTCTTTGTTATCGGGCTTTGACCAATTCTTTGCCTGGGACGCTATGCTTAGCGATCTCTATTTCTATTTTAGCGGAATTTTTTTCTCCTACAACAGCGTCGTAAAAGTACTTTGCGATACAGCGGCAAGCTGGACTGTAAAAGTAAAACCAAGCTGTTTTAAAGGTGCGCGCAGGTGAGCTTACCTCGCCCTTTCCCTCCAATCTCAATACCGGAAGTTTCCCTATAGATGTATCTATTTTTTCTTCTGCCGCAACCTCGTAGTTGATAGAATACGAAAGCGTGGCCCTTGCACTCGCTCCCGGAGATTGGGAAGAAAATTCTATAGGTCCCCACTTTTTTCCGATCAGAAGTGGAAATTTTAAGTATGTTCGCTCGTCTTGTCCAAATGCTATCAGCCTATTTAAATGTCCTGCCACTCGCGGGCTGGCTTGGTATTCTACCCCGTCAATAATTTGGATGACGTTGAGGGATCCCCCTTGGTAAGTTATGCGGTAGTTCCCGCTTAGAACGTCAGATGAACTGTGCGGAGCATTTTTAGTACTCGCTACGAACTCCCAGGTTTCACCATCAACAGGTGTCGGTATCGGCACCTCTTCGATTCCAAAAACAGGAACTGACACTGCTAGCAAGTATAACAAAACTGCCGTAATCCATACATTCATAAAACCTCCTTATTTGTGCGTACATTTTTAACAGCCAAAATGGCGACTATTTATTGAATCTTCTCATATTTTTATTTATTATTCAAGGTTAATTCGTCGGAGTAAAGTGGGGATGGGAGAGTCTGTGCATAGTTGTACAATATGCTGTAAAATAAACTGATTATAGTGAAAGGTAAATGTTATGGCTTTGTTATTAAATAATTCAGAAGTAGAAAAGGCTCTAAGAATTAAGGACTGTCTGGAGATCCTCGAGCAAGCGTATCGTGATCTTTCTGATGAGCTGGCCGTTAATCGTCCAAGAACTCACACTTTTACACCTACCTCTCAACCCGGAGTATTCCATCTTTTTAAGACCATCGAAGGCGGCTCCCCAGCTTTAGGCGTATATGCGCTAAGGATTAACTCTGAACTTTGGTCAGCCCCTGTGGCAGATTCATTCCGAGTGAAAAAGATACCGGCAGTATCAGACGGCCGATATACCGAATTTATTATGCTCTTCAGTGTGGATAATGGGCAACTACTGGCTATAATGCCTGATGGTTATATTCAAAAGATGCGTGTAGCCATGACCCACGCGTTAGCTAGTCAATATCTAGCACGTCCAGATGCTCGCACCCTGGGCCTGTTTGGGTCCGGGTGGCAGGCTGGAGCGCAGGCCGTTGTTCAATCCATTTTAGGGCGAATAAAGAAAATAAAGGTTTATAGTCCTAATGAGGAGCATCGAAATCGCTTCGTGGCGAACCTAGCGGACATTCTCGAGACGGAAATTCAGGCAGTAAGCAGTCCATCTGAAGTCATGCGTGATGCTGACATTATTATTGCCGCAACAGACTCCCCGGAACCTGTAATATGGAACGAGTATTTGGAAGATGGGGTACATTTGAGTAGCGTTCGCGCCTGGAGCGAGATCGAAAGAGGCGTAATTCAGCGATGTGATCTCGTTGTGATACATAATAAGACCAAAGCCATGGATTATGTATGCGGACACGAGATTCCTAAAGGGATGATTTCTGGCGAGGGGCTTGAGCTTGATACTGAAAAATTCCCGCAGCTTTGTGATGTCGTCTCGGGAAAGGTGCCGGGCCGGACAAATGCAAAGGAAATAACGTTATTTATTGATGGCGATCGAGCCGGCGGACCAGGGATTGGCATACAATTTGCCGCTGTGGGCCTCTCGGTCTACAAAAGAGCTGTGGAGTTGGGATTAGGGCAAAACTTGCCATTGGATTGGTTTTTGGATCGTGAAGACCACCCTTATTAAAGAGAATTGAATATTTGATATAATTAAGGGATTGAAAATTATTTTGACTATTTGATTAGATATGATATATCGTTTTCCTGAAAAGAAATCCATTCCAGAAAAAATTATTGAGCAACTCGAATTTTTAAAAAAGGATGTAGATCTTTATGCGCCGGAAAGATTTCGACAGTATTCCACCGCTCCGGATCCGCTGGCCCTTAATATTTTGGAAACATTTCAGAAATACAACTGGAATAATATCGGCATGCATACGATGAAAAAAGTTTTTGCGCGTGGAACACGCAAACTTGAGCAGGAGGTTATCTATATGTTAGGTGATTTATTCGGGACGCAAAAAGTGGATGGATATGTTACGCAGGGGGGGACAGAGGGAAATCTCATGGGCTTGTGGCTTGCTAGGAATTATTTGCGCGCCAAAACCTCCGAACAAAACATCGTATTTCTTAAAACATCTCTTTCCCATTATTCCGTTAGCAAAGCCGCCGACATCCTTGATATGAAAAAAGTTATTGACGTGGAATTAAATGACAAAGGAGGAATGTCTTTTCAGGCGCTCGAAAAAATAATCCGTGAAGAAAATGCGCTCGGGGCGAAAAATTTTATTTTAGCGCTTACACTTGGCTATAACAAGACCGGAACGATCGATCCAGTCGCGGAAATAGATTTAACGCTTGGGAAGCTAAAAAAGGAAATTGGCATTGAATATTTTGTCCATCTCGATGCCGCTATCGGAGGTTTTATTTACCCGTTTTCCGAGGGAGAGCCGATTGGTTTTATGTCGTCCTCAATTTATTCAATATCGCTTGACATGCATAAAACGGGTTTTATGCCGCATACCGCAGGGATTTTTTTATGCCGAAAGGGGTTGATTGAGTATATTGCCCGCCCAGCGCATTATTTGCTTGGGAATAAAATTGATGCAACGGTCAGCAGTTCGCGTTCAGGAGTCGTCGCAGCCGCGTGCTGGGGGATCATTAAAAATTTAGGCCGCGAGGGCTTTACTGAGCGCGTTAAACATTGTTTTGAATTGCGCGATTTTTTAATATCGCTTTTAAAGGAGAAGGGGATTTCTTTCAGGTACACTGGCGACAAAAATATGAATGTCGTGGTGTTTGAATTCTATTCGTTACCGGACATGAGGTTGCCGAAAGATATTGAAAGAAAATACGGGCTTATCCGCGTTTCTCTGCCTAAGGAGTCTATCGGATTATCTTTTGGATACGCATTCGTTTTTATGCCGCACATTTCAAAAGAAGCTCTCCACGGGTTTGTCGCTGAGCTTTGTCGGATTTAGGGGCTAACGTTCTCCGTCAGGGATCTCAATGCTATTTTCGTCAAAGAGAGAATCTATTTTAGCATTGTTTTCTCGGCGTTTAAAAAACGACGTGAGCGCGAGAGCGATTAGTATAATACCCAAGAGAACGTCTTTAATAATAACAAATGCTTTTTTGAATATTTTTGACATCTTGTGTATTTCCTGAAATGATAATCATTATTTTAACTTATAATATGCTCAATTTGCAATCAAATCTATGAAGAAGCTCCATCATATCGTGATCGAGCATCCGGCGTGGTTTACATCGGGGCGCTTTTATTTTAAGCCAAAGTTTCTCACAAGTTACTTTCTTAAGATAAATGAGTGGGCGATAGCCCGCATGGAAAAAGATTCCATAGAAGATATGGAACAATTGCAGTTAAGTCGGCTGAAAAATCTTCTTGATTTCGCGTCCGACAATATAGAATATTGGAAAGAAATTTTCAGGTCGAATAATTTTAGGAATATCGGGTCCGTTGAGGAATTTAAGAAAATTCCCATCACGGATAAAAAAATACTTCAGGCGCGGCCTATTGAAGATTTCACCGCGAAATTCAAGGGCTCAAGATTTTTTCCGGTGACGAGCTTTGGGACCACCGGCAGGCCTTTGCGTTTTTATCTGGATACTTACACTCGTGAACGAAGAGCGGCTTTAAGATTTCGCGTCTACAGGTGGCTTGGCGCGAAAAGAGGCGATATTTTTTTGAAGGTCGTCAGAAACGCGATCTTCTATGAAAAATCGGTGGTTATCAAAGCGGCGGATTTCAGCGCCCTTCCCAAAGTCAAGGATTTTCTATATTCGCTTGAAAACAGCGATCATTACATTCTTGATTCATATCCTTCTTTTCTCATTTTTCTGGCGAATCTTATCAAGAAAGAGAGAAATGCTCTACCTTTGAGGGCGGTTATTTCGTCAGCCGAATCTGTTTCTAATACAGAACAGAAAATATTAGAGAGTGTTTTTTGTTGTCCGACCGGCAGAAGATATACGAGCCGCGAGGGCAGCGGAACTATCGCTCAAACATGTCGCCTCGGCGCTTTTCACCTGAATATTGATCAAGTCTTTGTTGAGATTGTTGATAATGACTATAAGAGTCTCCCTGTTGGAGCTACCGGGAAAATTATAATAACTGACTTTAATAATTACGCCATGCCTTTCATCAGGTATGAACTCGGCGATCTGGGATCTTACGATCATAATCCATGCTCTTGCGGCCTACCGTTCCCGGTGTTTCGCTTTGAGGGGCGCAGCATGGGCGTTTTTAAACTGCCAAGCGGAAAAATCATTCATTCTTTCTCTTTGATCAGCCTTCTCCATAGGCGCCGCGAATGGGTATATCAGTATCAAATTATTCGAGAAGCGCGCGATATATTCAATTTTCTTATCGTACCGGGCGCTGGATATATGCCGGGGGATGAAGAGATGTTAATGAGTCAGCTGGAAGAAATTTTTGATGACGATATCTTGATCAATATCAAAATTGTTCCAAAAATCATCGTGCCGCAGAATGAAAGGTTTCGGCCATTTATATCAAAAGTAGCTGATGATGCCGAATTTGGCCGGTTTGAGAAATTTCAATCGGCAAGCCCGAGTTTGTAGATCGGAAAATATTCTTCTTCCTCGTGGCTTTTGGGCCGCTTTTTTTCGAGAGACGCAAACACGCTCTTTAATAAAGTTTCCACTTCTTTTTCAGTCTGGCTGGGATAATCTATACTTCTGGTTTTGCGTTTCAAGGCCACATTTTTCAGGCGCGCGCTTACTTTTTCCTGCAGTTCGTTCTCCGGAAAAAATTTTTCAAGCTCTCGCAAAATCTTCTCAGGATCAGTGAGTCCGGTTGTCGGATCTCGCAAGGCGTCCCGCAGGCGCCAAAGAAGGATAATATACTTTTGCCTTTCATTTCCGGCGTTCATGTTTTCCAGAGTCTTTTTGACAATTTCATTTGTAGCCATATTCTTCAGCGTCTCATTAGTTTCATGAATCCGTGTGATAAAAACTCCGCCAGGCTTCAACAATTCAGCTATTTTTGAAATAAGTTTTGGCTGATCGCGCGAAATAAATTGCCCTATAACCAGATCGCCCAAGATACAGTCAAAATACTTTTTCTCAAGCGGGAGATCGAGCCAGTCTGATTTTAACCAGATCTCATTTTCTCCGTCTGCTTTTTTACAGAGTAAGAGATTATTTTTGATCATTTCTATGCTGAAGTCGGCTATGACGGGATTTGATATATTTTGCTCGCGGATCAAATCACGCAGTTCAGGCGTGGAGCCGAGGATCATGACTTTTCTGGGATTTACCTTAATCAAGAATTCCCCGTAGATATTGACTGCTTCGGCTGAAGGACGAGCGGGCGAGACAAGTCGGTCGCGATGCCTGACAGTTGAATTTTCTTTCCAGAATAATCTCCGGCGTTTTTCAAGCGAAAATGTTCTGCTAATTGCGCTGTCTATTGATCTGCGGGCCTGAAGCAGCCTTTTCTCTCCAAGGAATTTTAAAAATTTTTCCAACATTTAAATAGTATAAAAAGGGTGAGGAAGACGATTTATTTCTCTTAAAGCGGGATACCCAAGTTTCGCCGGGACTTCGGATAATCTTCTGCCTGAAATATAAGGAAGGGATTCTTCCGAATGCATAGGCTGTAATCCAGGCACGATTACCGAAATAATTTTTATTTCCGTATCAGTAATTTTTTTTGGAGTACTATTTACATACATGATTTCCAGTCCGACTTCTTTCATTTTTTCGCTAAGAAAATTAACTTGCTCTTTATATGAATCCTTGCGCAAGAAATCAGGGAATTCGCTTGATTTCTTGACCTTTCCTTCCAAGAGAAACCCGACGCGCTTTATCATTTTCCGACGAGCCCATAGAAAAATTCTGCCGCGCCTTCCGATGTTTGAAAAGTTTTCGAGTCTTGTCTGAAAAAATATATTAGATTGCCGAGTCATCTTAAATTCTTTTTGGATTTTTTTCTTAATGCTTGATCCTCTGATCGCCAGAACGCGCAACAAAGCGCTTTGAACCGCCCCCTCGATGTTAAAAGCTGCCCCGCTCGATGCAGATACCGCAGGGCCGTTTCCGCTTTTATCAATAGCGAGCGCTAAAACAACGTAAATAGGGAGATCGGTTGGCAGGGCGAGAAGATGCGTTTCTAATTTTTTCTCTTCGAGCTCGTTTAAAATTGTTGTTATTTTTTCATTTTTTAAAGTTGACGGATCGAGTCTTGGAGGGGTGAGTTCATTTATCCACGCTATCATGCACGCGTCTTTTTCTATCAGATCCAGGAGCCCTTCCAAAATTGCCTGGTATTTGTCTTTTGATACGCCTATGCCCGCAGTTCCTGCCAAGCGGAGGAGGGATTCATCCCGATGCGTTTTCTGAAAGTTGATATTCACGAGCTGAAATGGTATCCAGATTGATGATTTGTCGCGTAATAAAAACCCCTTTATCCAGCGAAATTCAGTCTCTTTGGAGAAGCTGATTTTGAACATAGGATTTTCTTTCTTTCTTTCTTCGTCAGATATGCCAGCGAGCGATTCTGGATTTAAATGAGGTTCAGCCATTTTGCCGAGCGGCTCAATTTTATAACTTCCTTCTTTGGGATAAAATTTATGGAGCGAATATAATTTGAGCGCGCTTTGGAGCGCTTTCCAAAGAGCTTCTTTATCGCTCGAGATATCGTATCCGTGCGCGTCTCCTAGAAAATCAGAGCCAGCGGCCATCTTTATTTTATAGCGGACAATGGGAATTTCTTCGGAAGATCCCCCTTGCTCTTTCGTGATGAAACTTATAATTTGTTTCGATTTCAGATGAGATGCCAGCTTCAAGATTTCCCAAGCCTCCGGGTGGATGGCGGCTAATCCGCTTGGAATCTGAAAAAAAATTTTGATACCTAAAAATTCTTCAAAAAACCTAAGGATTTTTTTTATAAGAGGGATAAAATGTCTCGCACTGCGTGGGATCCATACTGCCAAAGAATCCAATTTTTCCGATTCCATGACGTATTTTTCACGTACGATTTCGTCTTCCATGTATGAGCCATTATTTATCAGATTAGGAGACATGTAAAGCACATATGCATACGTGAAAAAGAGAGTGAATAAATAAGTTGAAGCTGTTTCTTAATGGGTCTATAATTAAAAAATAAGGCCATGAAGAGATCTTTATTCCTTTTTCTCATACTGTTTGCTTTTGTTTTTTTCTTGATACGCTTGCGCGCTCATAACCCTATTTCCGTTGAACAGGCATCTGGAGTTTATGTTGCCAAAGCTAATTCTTGTTCTGTTGATAAAGAGAGTGTTGCGATTACGAAAGAGAAAAGTCCTTCTCAAGATTTTATGATCGTTGGTTGTGGCGGATTCATCTAAATTTGACAGTGGGCTGATTTCCGTACCTAATAATGCCCCCTAGCAAGGGGTTTTTTAAGTTGCTAGAATTTCTCCATGAACGAGGTTGAATTCAAAGGGTTTTCGGAATTACTTAAATTTGTCTTGGAAAATCCGCATTCTGATTTTTATAGAAAAAAATATCAGAACGCTGGTTTTAATTCGCTCGAAGATTTTAAGAATCCTGTTGATGTTGCCAAGATCCCGTTTCTTACCAAGAAGGAACTTTCTGAAACAAATCCCGAGGAACGTTTTTATTATCCGTTTGATTCTTTGTGGCAAGTTTTCTCTACTTCAGGATCAAGTTTTGAGAAACCAGCAATTATTTATCGCAGACAGAGTCGAAGACAGATTGATAGAAATAATCGAAAAAATGCAAAAAAACTTTTGTTTTTATACTCTCCGTCTAGGGTGCGCGTTTTTAATGTAGAGAGCGCCACGGTGCTTTTAGTTGGGGACTTATCCAATTTGGAAGCAACAGCATATCAGGCCGCGATGATGAATGTCGATAGCATCTATTCATATCCGTCGCTTTTGATAAATTTTTCATCCATTCTTGCGAAATATTTTGATCTAACGAACATAAAATTTATTCTCTGCGGAGGAGAAATGATGACAGAATCAAAAATCAATCTGCTTCGCTCACTTTTCCCGTCTGCGACGATTGAAAGCCGTTACAGTTCCGTGGAGGCTGGTTTAATAGGTTATTCATGTAGTGACGCGAATGCAAAGCCGAATACATATCATTTGTACTCTAACGTTTATGCTGAAAAATTAGGAGAAGGTGGCGAATTGGTTATTTCTCATTTGAATAGGTATGCGAATTTCGGCACCCCACTCATTCGTTATAAGTTGGGAGACAGCATTGAATTTTTTAGCGGAGGGTGTTCGTGTTTGCGCAAAGGAAAACTATTTAGGGTCATTGGAAGGCTTAATCAGGATTTTATAAAAGTCGGCGGCGGGATGATATTAGCTTCCAATTTAGAAGATGTTCTGAAAGATATTAAAGGAGTAAAAGATTTTCTGCTTCATGTAACAGAGGTTTTGAAACAAGATAAATTATTACCAAGTTTATTGCTTGAAATTGTCGCAGACGGGAAAAGTGAGGTTTCGTCTTTTATAGTAAAGGAGATCTTAAATTCTCGGCTGAAAGTCGGTGCTCGGACATTTCTTGGAGAGGCAGTCGATAAAGGATATTTTCTGCCTTTGGAAATTAGAATTACAGATGAGATTAAGCGCTCCGGGCATAAAAAAACGTATATCTCAAACTCATTTTGACAGCTCTTTTTTAACGGCAGAGAGAATGCCGTTTTTTAATTTTATTTCTGGAAATTTGGGGCATATTTCTCGGACTCTTCACTGAAGATTTCTTTTAGAATTTTTATTTGGCTCCCCTTGAATTCTTTAATCTCCGAATGAGAATATCCTTTTTGCCTAAGGCCTGAATATGTCTCAAAAGAGGAAGGCAGATCAACTTCCGAAGCAAAGTATTTAGGTTGTTCAGCTATTCGCCAGACTGAGTTTTCGTATGGCATTAGAAAAATTGAATAATCTGTTCGCGAGGTTAGAAGGTATAACAGATCAGCGGGGGTTTTTTCTATTTTCTGCGTAAGTATCAAAAAATCCAGATTATTGGCAATATCTTCCATGATATGGGGCAAGCCGAATAGAGGCTTTCCGTTGAAATACTCATAATATAAATCCATGAGATAGGTCAAATCTGGACAACGGTAATCATTGGTTTCGGGCTGGAGGCCGTAATTGATTCCTTTATTCAAGAATTTTTCCGCAAGCGGCCAAGAATCCCGCTGCGCATCATAATCCAAATAATAATTTTCCGAAGCAAGTTTTGGCTTTAAGTAGCCGGACTTTTCCGTCATATAAAAAGTCAGCAATTTTGGCTTTGAATTATCGTTTTGTCCGAAGCACGAAGTGCTTGCGATAAAAACCCCGGGCTTCTTGTTTTTTTCGCCGGAAGATAAGTCAATGTCTATGAGTTTTTGTCGGGTTTTTATGCCGGAGATTTCAATGATTTTCTCCTGTTTTGCCAGCTTGGGGATATCGCATTTTCCGTAGAGAAGACATTTTTTTCTGTCATCAATGTCGTTCAAAACCTTCTCCGAATTTTCCAGTGCGATTTCGTAATCATTTTTTACGGTTCTTAAATTTGTTGAGACATGAAGAAAAACAATATCGGAATTAGCGGAATCTAGATTTTCTTCGGTGAACTTACTGATAGCAAGAAGCTGCATCTCAATATATGACTTATATTCCAGGGCGGCCGTTTGGTTTGCTTTCAACATTCGGAAAGCGGCGCTTGGACCGGGATTTTTAAGAAATTCTGACGTTTGTTCTGATGACGTGGAAAATGCCTTGAGAAATTTTGTCGGGAAAAGTCCCCAGTTTTTTTTGTCAAAAAAATTATTTTCCTCGTTGGTATAATTCCTAAAGCCTTCTAAAAACTCACCCTCTTTTTTAACTAAAATATCAATCGAGTCATTGAATTTTCCATGCTCTATTTCCCCGTATAATAGCGGATCCTCTTTTGTTATCTGGTATAAATTTTCTACATTTTTTTGCGTGGGAAACCCAAAAAAGACTATCAAAAAGAATAAAGCGATAAGCCCGGCCTTGATAAATGTTCTCATCTACTTATTCTAATTCTTTAAAGCGTCTGTTGATAAGTGTTATTAAGCGTATCTTTAAAAAAGGTATAATAAGGCTAATGATATCGCGGATTGGAAATCTGACCTGTTTGGCTATCGTCGCTATTTTTATTTTCTTTGGCATTTATTTTGAATTCGCTTTTGCCGCCCCGAATAGCCCGGAAATAAATGTTAGTAATTTAAGGACATCAAACGGGAAAATCAGCGGTAAAGTTTTTTTCAAAAACCCTACTGATGACGTCATAAACAATGTTACCTATTCGCTGATTCTTAAGGAAAAAGACGTTGAGGTAAAGAGTGCGATTAAGGACGGTGTTAGTGTGAAAACCTTACTACCTGGTTCCATAATTCTTTCCCAAACCGATAAGAATTTTTTTAGCCTTCTGCCGGGAGATGAAAAAAATCTGGACTTCAGTCTAGATTATCCGGAAACAATAGTATCAGGAAAATATGATCTCGAAACGAGATTAGTGCTTGTTTCCGGCAGAATTTTAACAGGGAAGATATCGGAGGTTAGTTTGTCGGGAAGTGAAGATTTCTTGAAAATATCGAGCGAAAGCTGTCGTTTATTTATCGAAGAGACTTCTTTCCAGCCAAATGACGGCCCCAACATATATCCGGGCGAAAGTCCAAGAGTGACTTGCGAAGTAGTAAATTCAGGTAATAAAACTCTCAAGGCGACGCCGTCTGTGAGCATCGCGACACTCTTTGTTTCTGGATTTCCGCAAACAGACGTCAATAAGTCAAATTTAGATGAAATTATTTTTGCGCCAAGAGAGAAAAAAACTATTACTTTTAATCTGACCTCGCCAGAAAAACCCCAAACTTACCAAGCCGGAATTCAATTTCATAGCGCGAATGGTGAAATAATCTCGCCCTTTCAATTTTTCAGATGGGTTTTGAAAGGAGCCGCGGCCAGAATTGATAATGTCAGTTTTAATAAAGATAAATATTCAATCGGTGCCACCGCAAAGGTTAGCGTGACGATTTGGGCATCACCCGATCTTTTTTGGGAGACATATGAAGAAACTTATAAAAATGCATCTCAAGTTCTCCTGAATGCCATCAAAGCCGATCCGGGTCGTTTTTCCGGGACCGTCTTAAAAACCCCGATTTATAAGGTTACGGTTTATTCAGAGAGAAAAGTTTGCGGGACTGGAGAGTATAAAAGTCCTAAGCCCTTCGATGAACCAATAAAGTATCAAAATACTATAAATATAGAAATCAAAAGGAATTGCACGGATCCGGTTGCGGAAGTAATTTTTTCGGATGGATCAAATGTATTGGCCGCTCTGGATTATAAAACTGTATCAAAGCCAGAATCGCCCAAGACGTCCGCATTTTCTTCGTTTTCGGCAATGACTTTATTGGGCATCGCAGGAATTCTCACGCTGATTATTTATTTGCGCGTGAGAAAAAAATCAGCGGCTAAAATATGATTTTTCGAAAAGCAAATATAATAGCTATAGTCATCTCCGCAATCTTCATATTTGGCGCGTTTAATATTGCAAACGCTGGAGGAGGCGGCCTTTTTTTTGGCAATTGTTCCGACAGTAACGCATCTTTTTATTGCCTTTCTTATGGATCTATTAATGCCATTACTCCGAATTCGTTTCTTCTTGGATCTCAAAATGAAGTAACTGTATATTATTCATTT
>Ga0209542_10009814_pt1 | contig 17456 bp, 30 predicted proteins | sample RifCSPhighO2_01_FD_184028 | JGI IMG/M metagenome (GOLD analysis project Ga0209542, IMG submission 184028) | Soil microbial communities from Rifle, Colorado - Rifle CSP2_plank highO2_0.1 (SPAdes) (version 2) | ecosystem: Environmental > Terrestrial > Deep subsurface > Rock core/Sediment ...
GAATTTTGTAATGTGAATGTCTTTGTCACTATATTATCTTCCTCGCTTGTTATAACAATCTGACTGTCTGTCAAGTCTGTTACTGTGACTCTTGGATTTAAACTTTCAACAGTTATTTGATAAGTTTTTTCTTCTGTATTATCTGGCTGACCATCTTCCCCTTCATCTATTATAGTTCCATCTTCATGAGTTTCAGTAATAATAATCCTTCCATCATAAATGCCTGCAATTGTATCCGGTCTCTTTGTAACTGTGAAACTTAATGTATCAATATTATTTTCTGAGGTAGATGTAAGTTGTCCAGGAGTTAATGGATTTCCAATATAATCTACTGGATTTTCTACCACAACATCATAAAATAATTGATTTTCATCTCCTCTGTTATTTGTTATTGTAAATGTAACTCTTACCTGTTCTAATCCCTGTGCTCCTAATATAATTTTTTGCGGTGAGACTGTTGGAGAACTTACAACAACATTTGGAATTGCTGCCTTAACTAAATTCATATCCCCTATCATGCTAAATGTTAGCATAAATACAACTAAAATGCTAAAAAATATTTTTTTCATTTTTGAAACCCCCTGTTTCATTTTATGTTATTATTCTAAAGTTAGAAATCATTTATAAACTTTGTGGTTGTGACATCGAAGTAAAAACAGCTAATTTTCTGATTCTCGGCATATCCTGGAACCTGCCTGACAGATAAAAAGACAATTCACCCACAAAACAGCCAAGCAATGCCCCTGCAACAACATCGCTCATATAGTGAACTCCCAGATAAACCCTTGACAGGGAAACTATAACTGCAACAGACACCCATATGTAATATAATATCTTACTAAAATCAAAAAAAGGGATTATAGAGAAAACTGCTGTTGCATGCCCGCTTGGAAAACTTTTGTAAGGATTTAAACCATCAACAAGACTGTTGTTCAATCCAACAAACGGCCTTGGCCTCGCTATGATTATCTTCATCAGGCCTGCCAGCCCAAGATATAATCCGAGAGCAATTATAAGAGGAATTAATTTTTTCTTCTGCCCTGCCAACAATAATATAAACAGGACAACTCCAAATATGATGTATCCGCTTACGCTGTTTATGAATATTGATATTGTGCTCAGGAATCCAATCCTGTGCGATGTGAATAATATGGAGACCTGCCTGTCAAAAATCAAAGATATTATAAAAATAATTATTCCAATTAGATAATATAATTTCTTCATGACAAGATTAAACTATCTCAGGTTAAATATTTTGCTAAAATAAGGCAATCAAGCCCAGAGACGCCAAAGTGACTATTATGCCTGCAATGATAACCCCTAATGATATTGCAAAATAAGCTTTTTTTCTTTTTACATTAAAAAACCATGCAAGTATTGAACCTGTCCATGCTCCTGTCCCTGGGAGCGGAACAGCCACGAAAATCAACAGGGCAAAGAATTCTGCGCTTGTCCCTATCTTACTTTCTATCCTTTCCCTTTTTTTATGAATGTAATTGTCAAAGAATCTTCTATATTTTCCGTATCTTAACAATCTGGAATGAATATTATCCAAGAAGAAATATGCAATCGGTATTGCCAGCAGGTTGGACAATGTTGCAGCTACAAAAACAATTGTCGGACTCAACCCCAAGACCATGCCTAAAGGGATTCCACCCCTCAATTCTGAAACAGGGAGAATGCTAAGTATGATTACTTTCAACAGATTTAACATAATAATAGACTGAATCAGCAATTTAAAAAAGTAATCAATAGCAATGCTTTTATTATAGAATGCCTCTGTTATTTCATGGATAGGCTGATTTATAATATAAATGTTTTAAGCAATTTCTGCAGAAAATTCTGCAAGATCATTGACAAATATACGGAGTACATCATTGTCTCTGGATTTGTTGCCATAGCCTCCGGAAGAGTGAGAGGGACTGAAGATATAGATATGATAATCAAGCCTTTAGACAAAGAACATTTCATCAGATTGCATAATGCCCTTGCCAAAAACGGCTTTGTTGCTGTTCAGAGCGACGATCCTATTGAGTTATACTCTTACTTGAAAGAAAAAACCTCCATAAGATACACTTTAAAAGACAAGCCTGTGCCTGAGATGGAAGTTAAATTTGCCAAGGATGATCTTGATTATTACCAGATAAAAACAAAGATTAAAATTCCATTGACTAATGTCGATGTCTGGTTTGGATCCATAAATATGAACATTGCATTCAAAGAAGAATTGCTTAAAAGCCCGAAAGATATTGAAGATTCAAAGCATTTGAGAATAGTCTATTCAGAATTCGTTGATGAAAGTGAGATAAGAAAGATAAAAGAAATGATAAGGAGATACAGGCTATGAGGGATGCAACACATGAGGATTTTGTAATAAGATGGGCCAAGTTTGTAAGGGATAATCCTGATAAATGGAGAAAAATCCACACTGAATTCATAAACTCCCAGTTCAAGATGAATGAAGATTTCCTTAAAAGGCTGTCAAAAGAAAAGGATGGAAAAGAGAAAATTATAAAACTTTACAACATAAAGAATGTTTCTGGATATAAAAAATTGTTGAAATAAAAGGCAATTATCTGTGGAAATCTAAAAAAGGACCTATTCTAGAAATGTTTGAATAGTACAATAATATACTAAAATTGTACTATGGATAGAATAATAAGAACAATTTCTTATCCAATCTTATCATCTCCTTTAAATTATTAGAAAAACTAAAGCATTTTGATATATATATTGGTTTTAGATATTACTTTTGAAGCATCATCAAGTCGTCAGTCGTCAGCTTTTTCTTTGTTTTCAGCTTTTCCTCAGCTTCTTTTTCAGCTTCCTCCATCTTCTTAGTCATTATCTCTTCCTTTCTTTTTTCATTCTCCTCTTTTTTCTTCTTCTTGTCCTCTTTCACCTTTTCAAGATGATTTGACCTTGATTTTATCTTGTTGTTAATCAGGGAGTGTATTGTCTTGAACTCAACAAACTTGTTAAAAGCCTCCTGCTGTTTTTTCCTTAATTCCTCTATCTCAATATATTTCTCCTTGAATTGGGAGTAGTCTATATCTTTCGTAATCTCCTTTATCTTGTTATGATACTCCTCTGATTTTTTCCTGTTTTCATCTATCTCTCTGGAAAGGACATCATGCTCATCATATATCCGCGCCAGCTCACCCATCTTCCCGTAATCCTTCTTCAAATCCTTTATCTGCTTCATTGTCTTCTTTTCCTGGTTCAATGTCAAAGGCTCTGTCTCTATTTTCAATTCAAGCTTTTCTATCTGGTCTTTTATCCTGGAAGGATCGTCCTTTATATTATTCTTCCTTATCAGCTCCCTTATCCTTTCATTCACCACCTTTATTTTACCTATCAGCTCCCTTACCTTGCCATTATGAAAATCCCTTTTCTCCTTTAATTCCCTGACATCAATGCTGGACTTATCACTGTCACCTTTTATAGCCTTTATATCCCTGATAATAGAATTAATCTTCTTTTTTAGCTCTTCTTTCTCATGGAAATATTTCTCTTTATCCCTACCTATCTGATCCAGCTGCTCCTTCAAATCCTCTATCGATTTTTCCATTTCCATATCTTATCTTATGAAGCATGTTAAAAAAGTAAAATTTACCCGAATAATGCCCCAAGTCCTGCTGCAGCCTTGCTCTCATCAACTTTTACTTCTTCCTTCTTTTCCTCTTTCTTCTCTTCCTTGTGTGCTGCTGTTGCTACAGGCATTTCTTTTATGACTTCTTCTATGCTTACATCAGCCAATGAAGCAACTAAAGCCTTGAGCTTTCCATGATCAACATTGGCTCTTGCTGCCTCTAAAACTTTCTTAACACTTTCCTCATTTATTTCCTGTTTTGCTTCATGCAATAAAAGTGTTGCATATACATACTCCATTTTATTCCTCCTTAATCAGATCTTTAGTCTTTATCGGCGAGGGCTTGTATTCCGGCTCCTTATATTTCTTTATCGTGCCCTCATCCTTGATTTTATCCAGGATCTCCCTTGCCTTTTCTGAATCCTTATCATAATCAGCCTTTTTAAGATTTATCTCATCATCCTTTTCCCTGCTTGGGATATCTTCTTCAGCTACATCAAAATTTCCCAGATTTAATTTTGATTCCAGCGCTTTTGCCTGCGATACAGCCCTTGCAATCAACAGTTTAATTGTTTCTTTTGTCATATAACCAATCTTCAATGCAAGGCTCAATGCACTGTGATGGGCCATCTTCATATCATTCATCAATTTTTCCTCATCAAAGTCCAGCGAGGATCTTTCATACAATATCCCGTTGTCATAAACTCCAACTATGTTAAGGCCTATTTCCATCGGCTCTATGCCAAGCTTTGCCATTATAGAAGCCTGCTTCTCATTGATAACATGCCCTGCCTTGACAATAGTTGTATCCTTTTTTATTGCAATTTTCCCAGCCTCAACTGACGCAACAATTCCAACCTGGCCAAGCTCCCCAATTATAGGGCCTGGCGGGAAATTAGTCGGGCCTGCATTCACAACAATGTCGCTGGGCGCCATCTGCCCCGGCTTTGCTGCAACCCTTGATTTTGACTTTTTCAACAACTTGTACAGCTTGAAAGGATCCTCATCAGTAAACAACAATACAGGGATTATATTCTCAAGGTATTTCTCAAGTGGCTTCAGATCTTTTTCCTTCAATGACTCTATGGCCCTTTGGACTAGTCTCTTCTTTGTTACTTTTATGACCACCTTATCCTTTAATTTTGCCCTCATACTCTGAAACTGCCTTGAAGGCAGCGAGGTTATATCCCCTATGGATATGACCCTGTACTTGAGCATCAATTTTTTTATTGATTCCACTTCTTTCTTCTTTTTTTCCGATGTCATTTTATAATTTTATTGGCTTCCCCATTGTTGTCTTTATATAAATTGCCCCTATATTCTTATCCTCCTTTGGAAGAGCGCGAATCAATGCGCCCAGAGTTGTGTTCATATTCTCTATTACCTGATCATCACTCATTGACTCCTTCCCTATTGAGGCTTTTAAAATAGGCTCATTCTTTGTCTTTAACCTTATTGTTGAATTCATCCTCTGCTTTACATTCTCCAAATTTGAATCCGAAGATATAACCTGCCCTGCTTTTGGATTTGGCATTTTTCCCTTTGGACCAAGGACTTTACCAAATATCGTTGCCACTTTTCCCATCACGCTTGCCTGTGCCAGGAATATATCATAATTTTTTGCCAGTCTCTTTATCTCCTTCTTGTCATTATATTCTGGAAATTCCTCATCAGACACCACTTTGTCAAATATTTTTGCCTGTTGCTTCAACTCCTTGCCCACAAAGGCGCAAATCCTGACTTTCTTTGTTGACGGGTGAGGCAATGTGACAAATATATCCACATTTTCCTCTGTCTTTTTTATGTTAACATCCTTAAGATTGATTATGAAATCTATTGACTGATTAAAATTCCTTTTTTTAGAATTATGCCTTAATTCTTCCAATGCTTTTTTTATCTGATCCTTGTTCATTCAATCCTCCTACAAAGATTGTAGTTTTAACGGATGAAGGATTAAAATTGATGGAATTTATAAGACTTTCTGTTGAAAAAAATAAAATTAAGAGGTTAACAGCCTCTTTTTCAGGAATGATTTCTGCGGGCTTATCTCGAAACTCCTTCCATTTTTGGCAAATATCAGTTTGTAATCAGGAGTTACTGAAATCCCACCATCGCTGTTCCATATTGAAAATCCCAGGTCATCAACAATGCAATCACCCCGGATATTCTTCCCGAATCCTCCGCAGTAATACCTGTCATATTTCATATTTTTCAATTCAGAATAGAATATCATATCATTCTTTGTCGGGAATAGCATAAATTCAACAGGATTGTCTGAAATCACCTCATAATGCAAATTAACAAGATTGCTGCCTGAATCTTCCTTAACCACTTGATAGAAAACATAATTCGGCTTCAATTCCACTGCGCCCTTTAGATAGTTTTTCGGCTTTGGCAGAATTGTTGCCTCCTTAACCTGATCATTGCCTGAAACCACCTGGTCCTGCACTTCCCCTGCATTATTTCCATTGACAACAGCATCGTTCAGCACAACATTTCCAGTGGGAGTATCACTCTTGTTAAAAATCAATAAAACAGAAAACATAATCAAAACCAAGAATAAGAACAAAAACAATATCTTTTTCATCAATTATCACCTTCCTTTTACCTTATCGTTATAGTTTAAGTATAAACCCCGAATTTAAAAGCTTTATCGTTATAAAATAACACATAGATTTTTTACATGGCAATATTTTTAAACAAGCATTTCAATGAATTATCATGGCATTCATAATTGATTTTTATTTTGTCATAAACAACTTCATGATAAAGCATATTCCCGAAATAGTGTTCTCAATAATTGCCATGCTGATAATATTCATCGAGCCCTACCTTGTTTACATTGAAAGGGCAATAAGCAGCTTCATGAATGTCAGAACAAGAAGCGACAGGAGCGTGATAAACTCAATAAGAATAGATTCTTTCCTTGTTTTCCTGCTCCTGATACTGATAATCCTGCCACTGATAAAGCATTATCTCATGAATTATCTTGAGACAGCATTGAATTCGGAGAACTTGTTTTTCTATCTTATTGTCTTATTCGCAGGAATGTATATTTATTATGTCCTTGTCCACAGAAGAAGGCATTCATGATATAAGATAGCAGTACAACTTCTCAAAGAAAGGCAGTTTTACCTCCTCCAAGATTTTTAAGGCCAACCCATTCTTCCTTATTATCGACTCTACCTTCCTTTTTCCTGTCAATGATGATATCACAATCAATGCTTTCCCATCAGTTTTCAGATGATTCTTCAGTTCATTAATAAATCTTTCAATGATTTCATAACCTCTTTTTCCTCCAGAAGTTGATAATGCAGATTCTTGGTCTTCTCTCTTATCCTTAGGAAGATAAGGCGGATTAAAAATGATTAAATCAAACTTCTCCTTTATATTCCCGAACAAGTCAGAATGCATTGCCCTTATATTCCTTAATTTTTTCAGGCATTCCCTGTTTATATCAGAAGCTACAACATCATCCGTGTATTTCAACGCCTCCCTTGCAAGAATGCCAGAGCCAGTGCCCATATCAAGGACTTTCTTTTTTTTTGCATAATATTTTATGTACTTTTCTAACAGGCAAGAATCTTCAGCAGGCTCGTATATCATGGCAAAAAAATTAAATCCAGTTCAGGTTCAAGTCCTCATCCATGGAACCTAAGTCATCATTATAAAAATCCTGATCCATGTTCCCTATGTATCCCTGCTCATCAGAACCAACATCCTGAGAATCCCCTGTTGATGATTCATCACTGCATCCTGCAACAAACAACAGGAATAATGCTAAAACCACGAATAATATTTTTTTCATTGCTGTTCAACCCCCTCTGTGTCGAGAGAAAATTTAACCTTGTTATTCCTGAATTCTTGGATAATCCCCCTTAATTTCTCCCTGGCATTCTTAAGATGATTGTTTGCCTCCTTCAGGTATCGCTGGGATTCCCTTGTTGATTCATCAGCCTGCGTCGGGACTAACATCTTCTCCCATGCTTCCTTTCCAAGAGAATACTGCTCCTTTGCCTTTTCCAGCTCATCCTCATAATTTTCAATCAATGAATTTAACTTCTCCAAATTCATGGCAGATGCCTTCTCCCTGGCTCTTTCCCCCACTATTTCCGCTTTGACTATCAAAGTCCTCAACCTTGCGCCGAGATGCCTCAATTTTATCTTATTATGATGAACTTTCACTTCCTGCCATAATTGCCTTATATTTGATGCTGCCTCCCTTATCTCATCCCTTGATGTGTTTTCATCAATAGTCTCCAGCTTCAGCCTGGCATCCTGCATCTTTTTTATCTGCTCATCGATAACATTCGTGATTTCACTAATCTCCTCATGAGTCAAATCCGCTGACAGCTGCATGTTGGACTTCATCTGCTCCAGATTTTTTATTATTAAATCCAATGAGTTAATCAGGTGCTCCTTTGTTATCATGTTTGTCTTTTTCACCATTAACCTGCACTGCTCTTCTTCTGAATTCAAACAATCCCTGTACTTATTCCTTGACTGCAACAACTCCATTTTCTTTGACTGATAATTCTCCTTAACATTCTTATAAGCCACTTTTACCCTCTCGAGCTCATTTTTTGCCTCTTTTACATCACGCTTTGCCTCCTTTCTTGCATTCAGCTCTTCCCTAAACTCCGAGAATTCATTATTCCTCTTGTCCAATCTCTCTCTATCATCCAATGTTCTATCATCGCCTGACTTTCCACTGCTTGAATCATCTGCAAAAGAGACCACGGACAATATCAGGATTATGCCCAAGACCAACGACAATATCTTTTTCATTTGTATCACCTTTTTTTATTTAATACGGTTTATAACAAATTGATTGATATATAAAATTATTCTTTAGCGCTCAAAGCCCTGAAATATTCCTTCACCCTCTCAGTGATGGATCTTATATAAAATTTCTCTATCTTTTCCTCAAATATGCTTATCAAGGGCTCATTTTCAGATATCCTGTATTTATTGTTTATATTTTCTATCAGAAACAGATCCCTCAATCTCTTTATCTGCCTCCTGATATTTGAAGAAGCAACGCCCTTCAACTCAAGATTATATGATTTTCTTATGCTTATAACATTGTCCTCTATCTGCTTTGAATCAAGGGCTTCACCAGTATTTATCAAAGAAAGAAGAACATCAACCATGACATCCCTGGAATCACCCGGCTGGAGCAGGCCAATTGACAGGCATAATTTCTTCACCAATTCCCTCCTATCAGAATTGTAAGGCTTTTCATACTTTCTCAGTGTTATCTCTGCCAGCGGAATATCCTTAGAAACTATGCTCATCTTGATCTTTCTTTTCCGCCTTTTTTATAAACCCTAAACAACCGCTTAGCTTTTTTGTCCCTCTTTGTCTTTCTCCTGAATTCATCAGATGCCATAAATAACCAGTTATTCTGAAATTTATAAGTTTTATCAATTCTGGTTGAGAATAAAAAAATATATAAAACCTTAACTTTGAAATGATTTCATGACAACATTAATTGCATGCCTTTCAACAGGGAAAGGAACATGGGGCCATGTCAACAGATTGATTGAAGAGGGAAAATATGAAAAAGTCTTTCTGATAACAAATGATTATGGAAATGAAAATTTCAACAAGAGCAGCAAAACAGAGTTAATCCCACTAAACTTAAGCCAGGGATTAAATGAATTGAGGGATGATATCATGAAGAATCTCAAGGGAAAAATAAAAGACCCTGAAATTGACATCAACTTCATCTCAGGAACAGGAAGGGAGCACATGGCACTGATGTCCGCCTTATTAAAATTAGGTGTCGGAATAAGGCTGAAAGCATTAACAAAAGAAGGTGCGGAGGAAATATAGAAATTCTTAAATTCTATAGTATCATACCAATTTCATGAGTTTTTTTGACAGTAATTCAAAAGGGAATATCTTCCTCAATCCAATAGCACTGGATTATTCATTCATACCAAAGATGATACCCTACAGGGAGAACCAGCAGCATTATATTGCAAGCTGCATAAAACCACTGCTTCAAGACAGGAACGGAAGAAACCTGTTCATTCATGGAAAGCCGGGAATTGGAAAGACAGTGGCAACCATTCATGTCCTTAACGAGCTGGAAGAGAAAAGCGATATAATCCAGATATACATCAACTGCTGGAAAAAAAATACTGCATACAAAATAATACTGGACATATGTGACAAGATGGGATACAAGTTCACGCTGAACAAGTCCACTGATGAATTGCTGGATGTCGTCACGGAAATCCTGAACAAGGGAAGCTGTGTAATATGCCTGGATGAATGCGACAAGCTTGATTCCTATGATGTGGTGTATCATCTCCTTGAGAATTTATACAAGAAAACAATACTACTAATCACAAATGAAAGATCGTGGATTAACAAGCTGGATTCAAGAATAAGTTCCAGGCTGAATCCCGAAACTCTAGAATTCAAGCCGTATAACTACGATGAAACACTTGGAATATTAAAACAAAGGGTTGAATATGCATTCAACTCCAATGCATTCAGCAAAGAGGCGCTGGAATTAATAGCAAAAAAGACTTTTGAACTTCAGGATTTAAGAACAGGGATTTACTTACTAAAAGAATCAGGAGACATCGCGGAATTCAAGAATAAAAACAAAATTGAGACTGCTGATACTGAAGAAGCAATGAAAAAAATAGACAATTTCATGATCAAAGACAAAAAAGACCTGAGTGATGAATTGAATGATATACTTGAAATCATAAGGTTGAATGACGGCAAGAACAGCAGGGATCTGTTTGAGATTTACGGGAAGGACTCGTATAAAACATTCCAGAGGAAATTAGCAGAATTGGAGAAGAATAAACTTGTTTCAATGAAAGAAGTTCATTTAGGGGCAAACGGAAGAAAGATTATTGTCAATTATGGAAGCTTGAAAAGTTTAAATGATTTCTAGAAAATATATATTGTAGAATAGTTCCTCAGGACAACCGCGCGCGCCAAGTATATAAATAAAATTTCTTTATTATAGCATTGGAGGTGAGAAGATGTTATTCGAAAAAAGAGAATATCTAATCTGGTTTGATTTTGGTGGGGAATCACGTGATATTGAACATTTGCACTTTAACAACCAATTCTTTTATCATTTGGGTGAACTAAAATGAATACCAAGGAAATTTCTGATATTTTCGGGAGACAGATAAGATCATTGAGCACAGATGATTTTGAAAAAAGAACTTTCAACTCGAATAGATTTATTAAAAATGGTATATAGCAAGAGGCATTTGAGTTATTTAAAAGAAAATGACAGCATAAACCCGTGGGAAGAGGGATTCATGCAGGGATATCTTGAAGACAATGAAGAATAATATTTAGAATTAAAAAAGAGAAGAATCTATCTTCTCTTTTTTGCTTTTGCCTTTGCTTTCTTTTTTGCCATCTTTATTCACCTCTCTTTTCCCACGAAGTATTCATAGGATCATAAGCTTGAGTTATTTTAGAATTAAATCTTATTTTTATTTCATTAATCATAATATTTTTTATCATTATTTGTTTATATACCTTTCTATTTTTTTATTTTTTGAGAAAAATTTTCTGAAAATTCATAAAAATTAATTTTTTTACTTCCTCTTCATTCAATTTTTTTATTTCTGATATCTTTCTTATTGTTTCGACGACAAATGATGGCTCATTCCTCTTTTCAATGAAAGGGCTCAAGTAAGGCGAATCAGTTTCTGTCAATAATTGAGACATTGGTGTTTCTTCAACAATCTTCTGAAAATGAAAAAGCCTGACTATATTTGTCGGAATTGAAAAAAACCATCCGTTATCCTGGACTTTTTTCACCAGCTTGAAATTTCCAGAGAAGCAGTGCATATCCACATTCTTGATTTTAAATGTTTCAATTATTTCTATGCATTCTTTCTCTGCTTTTCTTGAATGAATCACAACTGGCTTCTTTATCTTTTCTGCAAGGGTCAAAACTCTCCTGAAGATTTCAACTTGTTTTTCAATATTGCAATCATCCTCGCTCTTGTCCAGACCAATCTCGCCTATTGCAACCATACTATCTTTATTTCTCCTTATAAAATCAATCTCATCCTCCAATTCCTTTTCCTTCAGATTAATTGCATACAAGGGGTACAAACCAAGAGAAGAATTGACTGCTTTGTATTTCTTCGACAGTTCCAGAGATTTTATGTTGTCTTTTATGCAGGTTCCTGAATCAATCACAGCCATATCTAATTTTTCCGCCCTTTTTACAACTTCATCCCTGTCTTTGTCATAATCCACAAAATTCAAATGGCAATGAACATCAACCAGCATTTTTTAAAACAATGATATTATCCATACAAATAAATTAATTATATAAGGCAGCAAATTTATTATTATCAAACCAAGAACCAAGAAACTAATATATTTCCATATCTTTTTTATTTTATTCTCATCTTTGACAAAAAATGACAGACCAAGAGGAAACATTCTTCCCCCATCCACAGGGCCTAACGGAAGCAGGTTAAACAATCCTATGCCCAATGAAATAATCCACAGCCACTTAAGCAGTTCCAAAAACCACCCAAACATTGAGGTCAAGATATTTTTATTCCTGTAATCATTTAACTGAATTGTTTCAATACCAACAACAAACCTGTCCTCCTCAAGAATCGGCTTCACCTGATAATCCCCGTTGTTTGTATTAATTGTAAATTCATTGCCATTGTCCTTTATGAAATCCAGCAGTTTTTCCGATGATTTAACCTCCAGACTATTTATTCCTGTTATCATAGAACCAGCCGGAAGCCCAGACATATTAGCAGGATAATTTTCCTTAACACTCGCGATATAAATTCCAGAAGGCTCTATCAATGACTGATTTATCGGGAAAAATATAAACAACATCAGGAATAAAACAAAAAATGCCATGATAATATTCGAAAAAGCGCCTGCAGAGAGTATCGAAAGCTGAGCTCTTCTGCTTTTCTTCTTCAATTGGTTCTCATCAGGCTCAACAAATGCCGCAGGTATTGGGCCAAAGAATGCAAAACCTGAAGATTTTATTTTGATGTTATATAATCTAGCAAAAATCCCGTGACTAAACTCATGAATCAATGCAACAATAAATATTATGATTATCCAATGCCAAAATCCCAGAACAGGCAATAAAGGTGAAACTTTCACACCAGGCAGGACGGGAACCAAGCCAGGTGATGCGCTTGGCTGCAGAATCAATTTCAAGGTCATCTGCAACAAAGTCACAAAGATAAATATCATTCCAAGAAATCCAGTGATTATCCCAACGGTTCCGATAAAATTTAGGGTCTTGGGGCAAATTCTTGATAGCTTTTCCATTAATTTCAGGCCAAATTTTGTCTTGTAAAGAAAAAATATTTTCCCCTGGACTTCAAACCTTTTTTTGTGAGTTAAATAAAACAGATATACGATTAGGAAGAATATCAATAATAACATTAGATCCCAGTTCATTTTTTCCTGACTGGCCTTAAAGCTTTACTTCCGCAGCTCCTGCACAAAATTTTTTTCTGAAGAATCTTCTGTGGCTGGGCTCTCTGTCTTGTCTTGCACTTCCTGCATACAAATATGTTCTTGTACAATCTTGCTTGAGCTTCAGGGAATTTTACCATCTATTTTACCTGCTTCATGGCTTTTTCACCAAGAATTTTCCAATAAACTATCTCTTTACCCTCTTTAACTGAAGACTTGAATTCATCAGGTATTGTTAAATCAAAAGTTTCATACGTCTCAGTGTCCATAACATTCGCAATATCATTGCTTATTGACAATATCTGCGCAGAGTGCTTTGTAACTATCGGAACATCAATCTTGTCATGCGACGGAGCAACAATTATTTTCTTTTGATCGCCAACCATGGATACCGCCTCAACCCTGCATTTTGCATGGCCGTGCTTTCCTGGACGGGAGCTTTGAGTATCCTTCACTATACATGCAACCTCATCAATAATAACATAATTTCCTTTTTTCAATGAACCAACATCAGATTGCTTCCTGTCCCCTTCTTCCATGAAAGAAAAAAGAATTAAGATAATTTATAAACATTTTGTTTTAAAATTTTTTCAAAGTTTTTCTCAAAGAACCTTTTATCTTCCTGACTTCTTTTTTTGTCTCCCTAGCCTCTTTTTCCAGTTCCTTTAAAATTTCCTCTGGCTTTTTCTCTGTTGCCCTCAGAAGCCTATCATTCACATCCCTTACAACCCCCTCAAGATATTTTATCTTCAATTCGAGACTGAAAATATGCTTTGAAATATTTGCGATTGCAATCCATATCTGTGCACTTGCCGGATTTTTAGACTTAAGATAAGAATTCCTGAATTTTGCCGCTTCCTTAACCTGCAGGTCAAGATGCTCCTTTATTATTGGATCAACATTTTTTGTCCATGCCATTTTAAAATGTAACAATGAATTAATTTAAATATTTTTCCATTCTAAAGTGGTCATAAAATAAATACAAACTTTTATTAAGGAAACAGAAATTTTCATTGAAAATGCTAAAGGAAAATGATTTTGTTGAAATTGATTATGTAGCAAGAATCAAAGGAGATGGAATTTTTGACTTGACCCTAGAGGATGTTGCCAAGGAAAACAAGATTTACAGCAAGGATTACAAATACAAGCCAGTAATAATATGCCTGGGAAAGAAAGATATAATAAAAGGGCTAGACAATCAACTAATCGGGAAGGACTTAGGGGAATACAAGATAACAATAACACCTGAGGAAGGATTCGGAAAAAAAGACGCCAAACTGATTAAATTAGTCCCAACAAAAGAATTCACGAAGCAGAATATAAGGCCAATGCCTGGGATGCAGATGAATATAGAAGGATTCATGGGCAAGATACTGTCTGTCACTGGCGGAAGGACACTGGTTGATTTCAACCATCCCCTAGCTGGAAAGGATCTGGAATATGATATTGAGATAAAAAGAAAGGTCACAGACAAAAAAGAGCAATTAAGTGGTTTTCTTGACATATTATTCAAAGATTATAAGCTAGAGTTTGAGAATGATGAGGCAACTATTGAAATAAAAGAGATAGATGGCAAGGCAGGAGAAGAGCTTGAAAAAGAGATTCTTGACAGGATTGACCTAAAAAAAGTAACATTAAAATGAATAATCAAAAATAATTGCTTTAGCATAAATAACTTTAAATAATAGTTTAAAGAATTTATGTTCATGGAATCCATAATAAACAGGGCAGCCCATAGAGCATCATCAGGCCTTAGCTTCAAGAAAGAGGCTCAAAGAACTTCTCCAATTGATGAAGAATTGGAAAAAATTTTAGCATCACAAAAGGCAAAAATAAAGGTTGTTGGCGCTGGTGGCGCTGGAAACAACACTATCAACAGGATGACTGAAATAGGGATTACAGGTGCAGAGACCATAGCCATAAACACTGATGCCCAAGATTTACTATATACAAATGCTGATGTAAAGATCCTGATAGGGAAAGAATTAACAGGAGGCCTGGGAGCCGGCTCCATTCCAAAAGTAGGGGAAGATGCTGCAAAAGAGTCAGAGTCTGATATCAAGAAATCATTAGTCGGCGCTGACATGATATTCATAACATGCGGACTTGGAGGAGGAACCGGAACTGGAAGCGCCCCTGTAGTTGCAGACTTATCAAAGAAAATGGGGTGCCTGACAGTAGGTGTTGTTACAATTCCATTTTCCATGGAGGGAAACAGGAGATATGACAATGCCATCATTGGACTGGAAAAGCTTGAAAACATAGTTGACACATTGATAGTCATACCCAATGACAAATTATTGGAATTAGCCCCTGATTTGCCGTTGCACACAGCATTCAAGATTGCTGATGAAATATTGACCAATGCTGTCAAGGGCATTGCAGAGCTTGTGACAAAAGCTGGACTTGTGAATCTTGACTTTGCAGACATAAAAGCAATAATGTCAAATGGTGGAGTTGCAATGATTGGTGTGGGTGAATCAGACACTGCAAACAGAGCTGTTGAAGCTGTGGAAAAAGCGATAAGCAACCCATTGCTTGATGTTGACATCGCAGGAGCAAGCGGGGCATTAATCAATGTTGCCGGAGGTCCTGACATGACACTGGATGAAGCAAGAAAAGTCGTTGAAACGATATCATCAAAACTGGACGAGGATGCCAGAATAATCTGGGGGGCACAATTATCAGAAGACCTAGAAAATACAATAAGGACAATGCTGATAGTGACCGGCGTGACCAGCCCACAGATATTAGGGCCAAAGAAACCAACCTCTGCAAAAAGAAAGAAAGAAATAGAGAATGAACTTGGAATAGAGTTCGTTGACTAAAATGCCTGAAGGAGAATTATTTTTTATGCAGGAGATTCATGAAGGTGCTGAAGAAAGAGGGTCAAGAATATCAGAATTAGTGATATCATTGGAGCTAGAGCAGGGGGAAATAATAGAAATAACCTAGGGGGTAGATTTCTCGTTCAGAAATCTTAGAAAGACGATTGGCTATTTTATGAAAATTGATGCTCCTTTATTGTGTTTTGATGTTAACTTACCCCTTAACCCCAATGGAAATAATTCTGGAGGAATTTATTCCTGCGGTTGTAATAGTATTTACAGTTTAAACAGACTAAAGAAGGGAATTGAATATAAATTTGATGTTAAGGGAAACATCATTCAATAACTTTATAAATCCTTTTTTGTTTCTTCAAATAATGATTAAAAATTTGTGGTTCAAGCTAAAAACGTTTTTTGTGGAATGCAAAAGGGTTTTTACAATAACAAAGAAGCCTGGAAAAGATGAATTCAGGAATATTTTAAAAGTCACTGCAATAGGAGCAGCACTAATAGGATTGCTGGGAGCAATAATACAGATTGGATACCATGTATTAAAATGAGCGAGATATACACATTAAAGACAACTGCAAACAGGGAAGAGCAAGTGCTTGATTTTGTAGTGAGCAATATAAGAAAAAAGGAATTGAATGCATACTCTGTCTTTCATCCGCATGGAATGAGAAGCTATATTTTTATAGAGGCGGAAAACAAGGATGAAGCACAAAAAGCATACCAGGGGGTGCCTTACGCAAAAGGATTGCTGAGAGCTCCTGTAAGCTATAACGAGATAGAGCACATGCTTGAGCAGGCAAAGGCACAGGTTAACATCCAGAACAGGGACATAGTTGAGATTATTTCAGGCCCATTCAAGGGGGAAAATGCAAGAGTTACAAGGATAGACCACCAAAAAGAGGAAATTGTTTTAGAATTGCTTGAATCTGCAGTTCCAATCCCAATAACAGTCAAGCTAGATTCTGTGAAAGTCGTAAGAAGAGACACTGAGGGAGAAAATGGGTAAGAAAGAAACAATAGAAATCCTGGTGGAAGGCGGAAAGGCAAAAGCAGATGCCTCAATGGCACAAAAGCTTGGACCCATGAAGATAAACATCCAGGAAGTTCTTAAGGTTATTAATGAAAAGACGCATTCATTCAACGGAATGAGGGTTCCTGTAAAAGTTGTAGTTGATCCTGAGACAAAAGATTTTGAGATAAGCATCGGAACACCGCCAATCTCTGAGCTGATAAAAAAAGAACTGAACCTGCAGAAAGGAAGCTCATTTCCAAACAAGGACAAGGCTGCAAACATAGGGATAGAGCAGGCAATAAGGATTGCAAAGATGAAAGAATCAAGCATACTTCATAATTCATTCAAATCTGTTGTAAAAACTGTGATAGGAAGCTGCAATTCCCTTGGAATATTGATTGAAGGAAAAGAAGCGGAAGAGATAAGCAAAGAAATAGACAAAGGAAAGTATGACAGGGAAATAAATTCAGGGAAAACAGAAATTGATGAAGAGAAAAGAGATATCCTAAAACAGCAGCTTGATGATTTCAGAAAACAGTATTTACAA
>Ga0209542_10009815_pt1 | contig 17453 bp, 14 predicted proteins | sample RifCSPhighO2_01_FD_184028 | JGI IMG/M metagenome (GOLD analysis project Ga0209542, IMG submission 184028) | Soil microbial communities from Rifle, Colorado - Rifle CSP2_plank highO2_0.1 (SPAdes) (version 2) | ecosystem: Environmental > Terrestrial > Deep subsurface > Rock core/Sediment ...
AGTAGCTCCTTTTCCCATGATAATTTGTCTTTCTGGGTGGCGGCTGGAGCATTTAATAAACGCAAAATTGGCAGGGTAGAGGTATCAGTCATAAGACCGAAGAGCGAGTCTTGATTTTTAGGAGCCCTTATTCTTTCACGATGGTATTCGAGAAGGTTATCAATGTTGAAAAGCATGCTACCACGCTCACCAAATTCTTCAAGTGCCCCGCATTTTATAAGCGATTCGAGAGACTTTTTATTCAAGTTCTTATCTTTAATACGATCGAGGAAGTTCGCCAAATCCTTAAATTTATCATTAAGTTTTCTCTCGAGAGTTATAGCACTCGAAATCCCTTGTCCAAAGTTTTTTATAGTGGTTAGTCCAAAGCGTATTTTATACGGGCTCGGTGGATTATTGACCACAGTGAATTGAGAAAAACTTTCATTGATTGACGGAGGTAAAACTTCTATGCCCATGCGCGAGCACTCTTTAATCATGACACCTATTTTTTCTACGTCACCGGATTCTGCCGTGAGCACGGCGGACATATAGATAGCGGGAAAGTTTGCTTTCAAATAGGCCGTAATGTAGGCCACGTGGCCATAGCTTGCTGCATGAGCCTTGTTGAAACCATATCCTTGGAATGGCTCAAAGAGTTTCCAGAGTTCTTCGGCCTTGTCTTTACTCATACCGCCATGTTTTTGGCAGCCGTTAACAAAGCTGATGTGCTGTTTTCGCATCTCTTCCGGAATTTTTTTACCGACAGCTTTGCGGAATTTATCTATTTCACCCCAAGAATACCCTGCCACTTCAAGAGCGGTTATTAGGAGGTCGTCTTGATAGACCAACACGCCGTAAGTAGTGTTTAGAAAATCCTTCATCTTTGGATGAAGATAAGTAACGGGTCTGGAACCGTGTTTTCTTGCAATGTATTCTCTGATGTTATCCATTGGACCGGGGCGATAGAGGGCAACCATGACATTGATATCGTGAATGGTGTTTGGCTTCAGCTCCATCAACGCGCGTGTCATACCGTCACCGTTGAGTTGGAAAGTGCCTTCGGTTTCTCCACGAGCGAGCATCTCAAAGGTTTTGTTGTCATCAATGGGTATGTTTTCCATCCTGATTTTTTTACCCTCAATCTTCTCAATACGAACTAGAGTCTCAGCGATAATCGAGAGATTTCTGATACCAAGGAAATCGAACTTCAGAAGCCCGGCTTCTTCAATTGAATACATGTCGTATTGGGTGATAATCTTTTTCTCGCCCTTCGTGTCATACTGGAGCGGGGTGTAATTGACCAACGGTTCTGGCGAGATAACCACACCGGCGGCATGGACGCTGATGTGTCGAGCATTTCCCTCAATTTTTTTGGCCATGTTCATAATGGTTTTGGTGTCGCCATCTTCCTCGTATAGTTTTTTGAGTTCTGGATTTTCCTTCATTGCTCGATCGATGGTCATAGGGAATCCTTGAGCGCCGAGCGGAATAAGTTTGGCAATCTTATCGCCCAAGGCATAAGAGAAGCCGAGTGCTCGAGTAACGTCGCGGACAGCCCCGCGGGCCATCATCGTGCCGAAAGTACCAATCTGGGCGACACGGTCTGTGCCGTACTTGTGGCGGGCATATTCAATTAATTCATCTCGTCTATCATCAGCGATATCAAGATCGATATCCGGCGGTGATGGTCGGTCTGGGTTGAGGAAACGCTCAAAGGGCAGAGCGTACTTAATGGGGTCAATGGTAGTGATACCTGAAAGGTAGGTTACCATTGAACCTGCTGCCGAGCCTCTAGTGTTTGTTAAAATACCGTGATGATGCGCATAACGTAGAAGATCGGCGGCGACCAAGAAGTATGGAGCGTAACCCTTATCTGAGATAATTTTCAGTTCATACTCAATTCGCTCCACTATTTCTGGAGTTTTATTTAGACTTTTCTTCTCGAGCCCTGAGTAGACGATTGTGCGCAGTTCCTTATCGTATGACTTGCCGCTCTCTATCAGATAGTTTGGGAAAACCCATTTACCAAGTTCAAGTTCGACGTTGCATCTTTCTGCAATCTTGACCGTATTTTCAATTGCCTCAGGAAAGTTTCTGAAATCTTCTTTTGCTTGCTCTGAAGAAATGAAGGAAAGATTCGTCTCTTCTTTGAAAGCGCTGCTCTCGCGCAGGTGTCCCTGGATAGAAACAAGAGTATCTAGCACGGGTCTATCGGCTGATTCCAGGTAGTGGACATTATATATAGCTACTATCTTTTCCTCTTCTTTCTTTTTTAACTTCGATAAGCCTTTTGGAGTGACTCCGAGATAAAATCTATCTCCGAAAATCTCTTGATACCATTTTGAATCTTGAGAAATTGCGATCAGACCGTCGTTGTATTTTTCTAAAAGTTCGCGATCAATGCGTGGCTTGTAGTAAAAACCTTCTAAGTAGGAATCGGTCACTAGTTTAAGTAGGTTTTTGTATCCGAGATTGTTCTCTGCAAGAAGCACCAAGCGGCTCTGTTCGTTGTCTACTCGCGCTTCTTTGTCGCCTCTGGTGCGTAGGGCGACATAGAAATCAACCCCGATTATCGGTTTAATATTCTGCTCTTTGCACTCTTTATAGAATTCTATGGCGCCGTAAAGGTTGCCAGAATCAGTAAGGGCGAGCGAATTCATATCCGAGAGACTGGCTTTTTTGACGAGATCTGCAATTTTCGGCAAAGCTTCGAGGAGAGAGTAATGGCTATGGGTGTGGAGGTGGACAAATTTACTCATCGCAGAGTCATTATAATGTATAATCTTAAACAACGCATGAACTACGTGGTAGGCATTGACGAAGCAGGTAGGGGGCCACTGGCTGGGCCGGTGGCCGTGGGGGCGGTTTCGATTCTCAACCCCACAACGCCCAGTCTTCGTCGCGCAAGTAAAAATTTTTTCAAGAGTATTAAAGATTCCAAAAAACTCTCTCCTAGCGATAGGGAACTATGGTTTGCCTTAGCTTTAGAAGCTCGTAAAGAAGGGGTGCTTGATTTCGCTGTTTCGCTTGTTTCGGAGAAAGTGATAGATCGGAAAGGTCTTTCTTATGCCATAAAGCTCGGCATCAAGAGAAGTTTGGTCACTCTCGGCGTCCCAGAAGATTCTCAAGTATATCTCGACGGGGGCATAAAGGCACCAGAAAAATTTACTCATCAACTTACGGTCATAAAGGGGGATGAAAAAATTCCAATTATTTCACTCGCTTCCATAGTGGCAAAAGTGATACGTGACCGCAAAATGGTCAGACTTTCAAAAAAATTTCCGGAATTTAATTTTGATATACACAAGGGCTATGGCACAAGTCTGCATCGAAAAGCTATCCAAAAATATGGCTCAACAGAAGCTCATCGCCAAAGTTTTTTGAAACACTTAACAAGGGGCGGGTAAGTAGCGCTGTTCTTTTGCTGATTTATCTGCTAAAATGGTGCCATGACAGTACGAATGAGACATACGAGGTCTCATACCAAAAATAGGCGATCTCACCACGCTTTATCCAAGCCCGCTTTATCAAAAGATGAGTCGGGTAATTTTCATTTGAGGCACAGACTTTCAAAAGTAACTGGTACTTATCGAGGTAAAAAAATTATTGATTTAGCAGCTAAACTTGAGAAGAAAGCGAAAAAAATTAAATAGTTCTTTTGTTCTTTATGTCAAACCGACATCTATCGAGGTCAGTCGTTCTCCAGACTCTATTTGAGTGGGACTTTGAGAGCAAAAAGGAGGACGAGATACTTCCAATATTTGAGCGCACTATCTCCGAATTTGCACCGGGTACGAACGACCGGTCTTTCATGGAAAATCTGCTCCGCCTAGTGCTTGGAAAAAAGAAAGACCTCGATATTCTGATAGAAAAAGCGGCCCCAGACTGGCCGATTGATAAGATTTCTGTTGTTGACCGCAATATTCTTCGCATCGGTCTTGCCGAACTCCTGTTCGCAGATCGCGCCGAGGTGCCGCCAAAAGTGGCAATCAACGAGGCCATTGAGCTCGCTAAGACTTTTGGCGGGGAGGCTTCCGGCAGATTTATCAACGGAGTGCTTGGCGCTGTTTACAAAGAAATGGGTGAACCGGGCAAATTTGATACATCGAAACCTAAGAAAAAATATGGCGATATACCCTTAGGCGAACTGCCAATTGTGCGTCTGGTGGGAGCGGTAGTTTATGCTCGTCATGGGGAAGATACTTATTTGGCGTTGGTTCATGACGTTTTTGGACATTGGACTCTAACTAAAGGTAAACTGGAGGAGAAGGAGAGCGAAGAAGATGGTCTTTGTCGGGGGGCCGAAGAGGAACTCGGCGTACCCATTAACATTATCGAGCGGCTAGGAGAGAATTCGTATCAGACTTACCACCCAGAAAAAGGCAAAATAATAAAACAGGTTACTTACTTTCTGGCTGAAGCACCATTTAAAGAGCTTTCCCTAGAAAAGAAGGAGGAACGAGGCGGTCTCGACGATGTGCGCTGGTTCAAACTCGCTGATATCCTTGATCTCAACTTCTACGATGATATCTTGCCTATCATCACTAAAGCCATAACAAAATTAGCAGAATCCAAATAACGAATCATATGGATTTCTCAAAATTTGAAGAGATGGCGGGGGTGACATTTAGAAACAAGACTCTTCTAAGACAGGCCTTCACTCATCGCTCATATATAAACGAGAATCGGGGTACCAAGCTTGAGCACAACGAGCGGTTGGAATTTCTCGGTGATGCTGTTTTGGAACTGGTCATCACCGACTATCTCTACGGAAGCCTTAAAGATTCAAACGAGGGAGAATTAACTTCATTGCGCTCAGCCTTGGTCAATGCCGATACTTGTAGTCTTGTTGCGCAGACGCTTGGCGTCAACGAGTTCCTGCTTTTATCACGCGGCGAGTCAAAAGATACCGGACGGGCGCGCCAGTATATTCTCGCCAACACCTTTGAGGCTCTTATTGGCGCTATTTATCTTGATCAAGGGTACCAGACCGCCAAAGATTTTATTCTCGTCCATGTAGCGCCCTTGATAGGGAACATTCTCAAAAAGGGGGCTTGGATAGACGCCAAAAGTCTTTTCCAAGAAAAAGCTCAGGAGTATCTTAATGCTACCCCTATCTATAAAACCATAAGTGAGTCCGGGCCTGACCACGACAAACACTTTACCGTGGGAGTCTATATTGCCGCTCGGCTCTACGGCGAGGGTGAGGGTAAGAGTAAGCAGGATGCCGAACAAGAAGCTGCACGAGAGGCACTTCTGTCTAAGGGTTGGAAGTAACACAAACAAATCGGAATGCATCTTAAATCAATAGAACTCTCGGGATTTAAATCTTTTGCGAGGAAAAATACTTTTGAATTCGATTCGCCGATCTCGGCTATTGTTGGGCCAAATGGTTCGGGTAAGTCAAACGTTGCCGAGGCTTTCCGCTTTGTGCTCGGAGAGCAATCTATCAAGAGTATGCGTGGCAAGCGCGGTGAAGACTTGATTTGGAACGGCGCTACAAGCGAACCGCGTGCTAATAAGGCGGCTGTCAAAGTAATTTTTGACAATGCCAAAAAAATTTTTGACATAGATTTTCCTGAAGTAACCATTGAGCGAGCAGTTCATCGTGATGGTTTAAACGAATATTTTATAAACGGCTCTCTTGTACGCCTCAAAGATGTTCTTGAGCTTCTCGCGCGGGCCCACATTGGCGCCTCTGGTCATCACATTATTTCTCAGGGCGAAGCCGATAGAATTCTTACCGCTAATCCAAAGGAGAGGAAGAGTATGGTTGAGGATGCACTTGGGCTTAAGCTCTATCAATACAAACGCCTGGAAAGCGAGCGCAAACTTAAAAAGACATTCGAAAATATCGAGCAGGTTGAGGCTCTGCGAAAAGAAATCGCTCCGCACTTGAAGTTTCTTAGAAAGCAGGTCGAGAAAATTGAGAAGATGGAAAATATGCGCACTGAATTTCTCACGCTCGCCCAAGAGTACTTCAGGCGAGAAGATATCTATCTGGTCTTATCAAAGGCGGCGCTTTTGGCAGAAAGGAAACCGTTAAACGAAACTCTGGAAGAACTTTCCAAAGAGTCAAAAAATGCAAAAAGAGTAATTGAGCTGGAATCCGGATTAAGTGCCGTTCAGAAAGAGAAAGATAGTCTGACAAGGGAAATCGGCAAACTGGAGGGGTTTATCATTGCGGAAGAAAAGACCATTGAAAATGAAAAAAAATTATCTGCTTCCGATGAACTGAAAACCGTCAAACTCAGGGAAGTAGAAACTCTGTATCAGGAAATCAGCATGCTTTCTGATATCGCCGCGATTAAGAAAAAGTTTGAAAATTTCATCAAAGAAAGAAAACGCGATACGGATTCTAAATTGATTACAGAGGCGCAGGCGAGGATAGCAGAGTTCAAAAAGCATCAAATGGAACTCGAGGTGTCTCTAGAAGCTCTTAAGAAAAAAGAACGTGAAATTTCTGAAGCAGAAAAAGCGGTTTTTCGCATTATGTCAGAGGAGAATGAACTGATTTCAAAACTGAATCTATTGAAAATGCGTGAGGATAAGCTCAATCTAGAGGAAGAGGAATTCAAGCGCGAACTCGAAGAAGTGAAACGTCTGGTCGGACCGGATATTTTTCATTACAAGGACGACGCGTTTGGAAATCTAGAGACACAGGGTATCTCTGTGGAAGACAGGAAAGCCCAGAATGAAAGAAAGCACGAGATCGAAAAGTTTAAAATTCGCCTGGAAGACTCAAGTGTTTCGGGTATGGAAGAAGTCCATAAAGAATACAAAGACACTTCCGAACGCGACGCCTTTTTAGCGCACGAATTGCTTGATCTTGAGAAATCTGCCAAGACTCTAGCCGAGCTTATAAAAGAATTAGAGACACGTTTGGCGGTTGAATTTAGCTCTGGTCTAGAGAGTATCAACAAAGAATTCAGCAAACTCTTTATCGCCATGTTTGGCGGGGGGGAAGCAAGTTTAGTTCTTACGAAAGAATCAAGTAAGAGATCCGATTTAGAAGAAATTGATTTGGAAGAACAGAACGAGAGAATTGAAGAGGGTCTCGATATTAAAGTCAACCTGCCTAAGAAGAAAATTCGCGGTTTAATAATGCTCTCCGGCGGAGAGCGGGCGCTCACTTCTATCGCACTTATTTTCGCAATCTCCCAAGTTAACCCTCCGCCATTTATTATTCTTGACGAAACGGATGCGGCGCTCGACGAGTCTAATTCCAAGAAATACGGAGATTTAGTCGAGATACTCTCAAAACATTCCCAGCTTATTTTAATTACTCACAACCGCGAGACCATGTCTCGTGCCGGAGTTATCTATGGTGTTACCATGGGTTCAAGTGGAATCTCCAAGCTTCTCTCTATCTCTTTTGATGAAGCCGTCGAAGTCTCGAAATAGTTCTAAAGTAGAAGTAGATATGTTATTAAATAAACACGAAATCAAGGGTTTTGCGTTCTGGATCAGAGGCCACCAGTTTTACACGGACCTTGTCGCTTAGTGAGTACTTCTTGCCCGTTCTCTTACCCACTATGGCATAGAGTTTCTTGTTGAGTTCGTAGAAGTCATCTTTCATGTCGCGTAGTTTGACCATGCCTTCCGCTTTAGTGTTAACCTCTTCAACATAGACTCCCCACTCTGAAACACCAGAGATAGTAGCGTCAAACTCTTCGCCAATATGATCCTTCATATATTCCACTTGTTTGTATTTAATAGAAGCACGTTCAGCCTCTGCCGCTTCTACCTCGCGCTCGCTTGAGTCATCACAGAGTCTCTGATATTTGATAATCTCATCTTGCTCAATCAGGCCTTTTAAAAGGAAGCGGAGGAGTAGTCGATGAACAAGCAGGTCCGGATAACGGCGGATGGGCGAAGTAAAATGAGTGTAATACTCGAAAGCTAACCCGAAGTGGCCGATGTTTAAAGTGGAATATATCGCCTTTGACATGGCTCTAACCGCCGCCGTCTTGACGAGCATCTCTGCCGGAGTCCCTTCGACCGAGCGGAGCATCCGAGCAATATCTTCACCGGTGGTCTCGCCATCTTTGTTCTTAAGTTCGAAGCCGAGCGCTTTGACAAAGGCGGCGAGATTCACAATTTTTTCCCTATCTGGGGCGTCATGGATACGGTAGACAAAAGCAGCACGGCTTCCGCCAGCTGGCGGATTGTCATTGGCGAGATGCATCCGGGTTGCTACCTCACGATTGGCAAGTAGCATGAAATCTTCAATGAGTTTATGAGTATCTTTGCGCTCCTTTTTGTACACTCGTATTGGTTTGCCCAAATCATCAAGTTCGAACTTTACTTCCTCGGTTTCGAAATCAATGGCACCTTTCCTAAATTTCTCTTTTCGCAGTTTCTTGGCGAGATTATTTAGAATTTTTAATTCTTCAACAAATATTCCCCTGCCTTTATCTAAAATATCTTGAGCTTCTTCGTAGCTGAAGCGCTTGTCGGATTCTATGAGTGTCTTACCGAACCAGCGTTCTTTGACTCCAGCCCCTTCGTCCATTACGAAGACTGCCGAGAAGGCGTATTTAGGTTCGTTCGGATTGAGAGAGCAGAGATTGTTGGAGAGCACTTCCGGAAGCATCGGAATGGTGCGGTCTACAAGGTAGATAGAGGTGCCGCGCTTGCGTGCTTCTCGGTCGAGTTCGGTTTTTTCCATTACGAAGTGAGAAACGTCGGCGATGTGAATGCCTACCTCATAATCTCCGCTTGGTAATATTTTGAGAGATATGGCGTCGTCAAAGTCTTTGGCATCCTCGGGGTCAATGGTGAAAGTGGTTCTGTCGCGGAAATCCTTGCGATCTTTTAATTTATCCTCTTTTTTATATTTCTCTTTCCACGCTTGCGCCTCTTTCTCCACCTCGAGAGGGAAGTCGACTTCAAACCCGCTTTCATAAACAATACCAAGCATTTCGGCATTGTGTTCTCCGGCCCGACCGATGACCCGAATCACTTCACCCTTAGGGCTTTTTAATGGATCAGACCATTCAACAATCTTGACTTGAACCTTGTCTCCGCCGGAGGCGCCCTGAACGGAGTCGAAGGGCACAAATACATCTCGATACATACGCTTATCGTCTGGTACCAAGAAAAATCCTCCGCCAGCTGGCGGACTAGCTCTCTCCAATGTGCCAACGAACTCTATTTTATGTCGCTCGATTATCTCTAAAACTTTTGCCTGTTTTCTTCCAAGAATTTCTTTATGAAGTAGCTCAACTTTGACTCTATCGCGATTTAAGGCGGCATTTAGGTTTTCTGGCTGGATTTCGAAGTCTTCATCAGCGTCTGGAATAGGGAAATAACCCACGCCCTTACCAGTAACGTGAACAATTCCCTCGAGTATATTATTTTCTTCTGGCTTCACTTTCCGCATACTATATCAGATTTGTGCCCGGGGTGGGCATCGAACCCACATCTCTTGCGAGACACGATTTTAAGTCGTGCGCGTATACCTATTCCGCCACCCGGGCTTAGCCCCGCCTACGCTAAAGCTTCGGCGGGACGCTGAATTTTGTAATCGCGGTTCGCGCGGACAAAGTTCGCGGAGGCGTGGAGGGGAATCGAACCCCTGCATGTTGGTTTTGCAGACCAAAGCGTTACCACTTCGCCACCACGCCAGTATTATAATCAAACCTTTATTACATTATCATAATTGATAAATCCCCGCTTTTTTGGAATACTGTATTGTTGTATCCCGCCCCGATGGGGCAAGCGCGCCCATACCCGCCCGAACGTGCCGAACATCGTTCGGTACGGGCGGGGCTCAGTTGTCAGGGTTGGTAGGGCAAAAAACATATGTACACCGTATACGTACTTAGAGATTCTATAGGAAAGTTGTACAAAGGAATGACTAGTAATTTAAGGCGGAGACTGTCTGAACATAGATCAGGCCAGACCTTATCAACTAGGCGATTTAAAAATCTTGATGTTATTTATACAGAGGAATATGATGGTTTTGAAGAAGCTCGCAAACGTGAGATATACTTCAAAACTGCCGCGGGTAGACGTTTTCTAAAAAATATATTGCGCCCATAGCTCAGTTGGTAGAGCAGCTCCCTCTTAAGGAGATGGTCCGAGGTTCGAATCCTCGTGGGCGCACTGCCGAGGTGGCGAAATTGGTAGACGCACTGCGCTTAGGACGCAACGGGGTAACCCATGGAGGTTCGAGTCCTCTCCTCGGCACTAGCAGCTTGCCTCGTAGGCAAGTTTTCACCACATAAAAAAGCCCAGTAATTATTGGGCTTTTTTGCTCGTTCATCATCCTTTCTAAATCCGTCCTACTGACTCTGTGTAGGACTCGAATCTTTTTCTAGGGCAATAATCTTGAATATTTTCGACATGCATGTAGAGATGAGGCATGCCTATAAACAAAAAAAGTATCGAGGAGTTTCGTACGCTGTACCAGGAAGAGTTTGGAAAGTACTTGTCTGAGGAAGACGCGCTTGAGATGGCAACGCGTCTCATCGAACTGTACCAACTTATCTACCGTCCTTTACCAGGAGAGCGCGGCACTACGCAGCCTTCTGAACATCGTCCTGACTCTGATGCTTCTTTTCCAAATGTTTAATAGTTGCTAGTATTTGAAGAAGCCCAGGGTCGCGAGCGTTGTACAAAGTTCTAATTCTGTCCAAAGCTCTGCACCAGTAGTAACTTGTTTGGATAAAAAAGCGCCCCGACTGTGGTCGGGGCGTATGCGGGTGGACTTACGGAACACCAACGCTGTAGTCGACAATGCTGCCGAAGTCGCGCTTTCTGTCCTCAATACGAGAGGGGTTCTGCGCGGGTTCAAATTGTTTGTGAATCACCTTGTCTTCCTCAAGCACGAACCACATTGTGTAGCTCCACGAACTTATCTCATCAACCCTATGAAGCTTGGTCCAGTAGAGAAATGCATTTCCTTGCCCCATGCGTCTTTCGCGTCTATCGCGTATAACAAGAAGTTTGCATGTTGCCGAGGCATCTTCGCGGGTGATGCACTTCCGAATTTCCGGGTCCAGCACAACCCCATTACTTACCCCTTGGCTTTGTGTCAAGACTGCCGTCATGCGTAGATGGCCAACAATCTCTTCGTCCGTGTATGGTGAGCCAAACTTGAGGTCCCGCACTTCTTTTTCAGTCGTGTGCCCCTCAAGAATCATGTCGAATGCCTGAAGAGCCTTGTCAAGTGTCTCGTTTCCCGGAGATTCTCGAGAGTCTCTATAAGTGGGGAGCAAGAATGTCGTGGTGCATCCCGTGCACAACACGGCAAATGCAGAAAGGAAAATAACAATCAAACCGCGCATACACACCCCCTAGGTTTTTAATGCGAAACATCAACCCTGGAGGCAATTTAAGCGTTTATTATTCTTTTTGTCAAGGGCTTTCGGATGTGTATAATTACTGCACCAAAACTAACTTATAGTGATATAATTGAAGTATTATGGATCAAAATAACGAGCGACCAAAAATGGTGTTTGAGGGCGAGGTTCAACGACCTGCCCGATCTTTTCAAGTGCCAACGTCGAAAATGGTGGGGTGGGTCATTAAGTATTCCGGCGGATATATTAAAGACAAAAATCAAGCGAATTATGTATTGATAGGGATTATAGTAATAGCGATTGCTATTTCATTATTTTTATTTTTTGGCGGGGGTGAAACTCAAGTAAAAGTAAATCCTGTTAGAAAATTTTAAAAATAAATCGCATTAGAAATAAATGCGGAATTAGTTTAGTGGTAGAATGGCTGCTTCCCAAGCAGTAGACACGAGTCCGATTCTCGTATTCCGCACTACTAGCAAGAGACTAATTTTCTACACTTAACTCATCAAGCCTTTGGCGATTTCGCTCACCGTAGTCAATCTTGAAATTGATGAGGGGCACTAACCCGATGCGGGATTCATCTCTTACATATTTTTTAAACTCCGGGGTTTTTCTTATTAAAAATTTTAAAGCCGTGTCCTCCCGACTCTCTGGAAAAGTAGTAAAAAATATTTTTGTCTCTTTGCCAGTGGGGGAGAGTTCGACGCGAGTGATAGTCAGAAGTGATGCTGGGCTTGATTCATCTCTTACAAACTCCGCCGCCAGGCGGTGGATTACTTCTCCTATTTTTTCTTTTTTTATTTCACGCATTACTTGTAGTGAGTTTATCGAACTACTTTGTAGTAAGAACTACTGCGTTAAGTATGTCTCCGGGAGCAACTTCTATCTTGGATTCAATCATAGCTCCGAATTCGGTGCCTTCGCTCGCGGAATCGGTTGCGATTTTAGATTGTTGGAGTTCTTGGACCTTGCCATGACCAATTTCCGCTTCGCGCCTGATAATTTTGATGATAGCGCCACGCTTAAGTTGACCAGAAAGTACGCGTCCGCCTATGACCTGCTTACCTTTAGTGGTATCGAACAACTTCAACACTTTAGAAGCGCTGACTATTTCTTCTACTTCAATCCTCGGTTCTCTTGCCAAAAGAAGTTCTTTCACCTTATCCGTAAATTCATAAATAATGCTGAAGATAAATATAGTAACGCCCAAACGTTCTGCAAGGAGGGCTGCCTGTGGATCTACTTTAGTATTAAAACCGAGGATAACTGCTTTGGTTGTGGACAGTGCCAATTTGACATCGTTTTCATTCACGCTACCAATACTTGAGAGGACAATTTTTGGTAGAATCCTCTCTCTAGAAAGTTTTCCAAGCTCTCCCGTAATTGCCTCTAAACTCCCGGCAGTGTCTGCCTTGATGACTAGAGGTAAAACGACGGCATCTTTCCCGACGCTAACCTCCGGCTTGGTTAGAGCTCTGACCCTTTCAGGCGTCAGTGCCGCAAAAGAGAGTGCCTCTTCTTTCTTCAGGAACGTTTTGAATTCCTCTCCGATCTCTGGCATTTTGTCCCAACCAGTAATTTGTACCGGACTTGAAAAAGAAAGTTCTGGAACCATGTTGTTTTCGGAGTCGAGAAGGAAGCGTATTGGCGCTACCGCACCAAGAGAGGCGGCCTGTCCCGCCTTGGCGGCGGCAAATAAACCTTGGCGTACCGTGCCGTCTTTAATAATACCAACCGCGGTAATACCTCTCTTGGCGTCGCGCCTAGTCTCAATAATTACTCCAGAGCCGAGTGTATCTCTCGTCGCATTCTTACTTTCCATTTCAGCCATTAAGTTGATCATGTCTAGAAGCTCATCTACGCCTTTACCAGTTTTTGCCGAGACCTCGACGACCGGTGTGTCGCCACCGTAACCCTCAACGTAAATTTCATTTTCTGCTAAGTTTTGTTTCGTGCGCATGACGTCGGCGGAGAGCTTATCAATCTTGGTTATGGCGACAAGGTATGGCAGAGAAGACTTTTTAATATATTTTATAACCTCAACAGTTTGAGGTTTGACCCCATCCTCTGCACTTACAACGAGCACGGCGATGTCGGCAATATTGGTGGAGCGAGTGCGAATGCCGCTGAAAGCTTCATGTCCCGGAGTATCAAGAAGAGTTATAGATTTGGTTTGACCATCTTTGGAGACGTGAGTAATCTCGTAGGCGCTAATGTGCTGGGTGATGCCTCCCGCCTCCAAACCCGTCACATTGGTTTTCCTAATGTAGTCAATTAGAGTCGACTTACCGTGGTCAATGTGTCCCAAGATAGCCACCACTGGTGGACGGGTATCTTTCTCCCCTTTTTGTTCCAGTTTAGCCATAATTAAGCTCTAACCTTATCACAAATATATTGCAAAAACACTTCACCCCACTTGTCCTAAGCCGAGCTTTGGACATATAATAGGTTATGCGAAAGATTAGAATTGCACCAGGCGAGCACTACCATGTTTTTAATAGAGCAGTGAATAAGCAAATTATTTTTCATAATACTAGTGATTACTATAGATTTCTTTTCTTAATTCTATATTTCCAATCACCATTAATTTTTCAGCAAATTGGTAGATCAGTGAAGAACTTTGTCCGAAGCCGAGCTTTGGACATAAGTTATGAAAAGGAGATTATAAGTAAACGTACAGTCGAGCTGGTTGCATTTTGTATCATGCCAAACCACTTTCATTTGATTGTAAAAGAATTAGAAGAGAAAGGTATAGCAGCCTACATGCAAAGAGTACTCACTGCTTACTCAAAATATTACAACACTAAATACAATAAAACTGGACATGTCTTTCAAGGTCCTTATCAGGCGGTGCATATAGAAGACGATCGCCAGCTCTTATATCTATCAGCGTATATTCACAGGAATCCGCGCGAATTAATAAATTGGCTCAATAAAGAAGATAAATATCAATGGTCTAGCTATCAAGACCATATTGGGGAAAATCGTTGGGGTGATTTACTGTTGTCAAATGTCATTCTGGAGCAGTTTAAGAATAGAAAGAAATACCAAGAATTTGTCAAAACAAGTACTGCTAAACTACTAGAATCAGAATTGGAGCATCTAACCAATATTTAAACGTCCTAAGCCGTTAAACGTCCTAAGCCTAAATGTCCTAAGCCGAGCTTTGGACAGCTTTGCGAATTTGTTTTTTCCCAAATGGCGGAGTACTCTTAGATCAGTAGCCACGTTAGTTTTTGAAGATAAAGTTTGTAATCATTTTTTATGAAACAATACAAATATCTTGGTCTTATTCTTGCGTTATATATAACCTTCCAACTGGTTTCCGATATAAGTGCTGGCAAAATCATTTCTTTTTTTAGTTTTCCGGTTTCGGTAACAGTTTTATTTTTCCCGATAACGTACATCTTTGCTGATATACTCACGGAAGTATATGGATATGCTCGCGCCCGAAGTGTTGTATGGATTGTTTTCTTTAGTTCGGTCATAGCAGGCTTGTTATACTCGCTAGTCGTTTATCTACCGCCAGCAATGGGCTTTGATGCGAATGATGCGTACGCACGTGTACTTGGCTCTGTACCGCGCATTTTGCTTGGTGGTTGGATTGCGGTATGGGTAGGCGGGATGCTAAACGACTTTGTGCTCGCGAAAATGAAAGTGTGGACAAATGGGAAACATCTTTGGACGCGAACAATCGGTTCAACAATTGTTGGTGAATTTGCAAATACAGTTTTGTTTTACATTATTGCATTATACGCAGTTTTGCCCAACGATTTATTGTTCGCGTCTATTACTACTGGCTGGCTCATAAAAGTTACGGTTGAGGTCGTCTTTACTCCATGTACTTACTACGTAGTTCGTAAATTGAAAAATCTTGAAGGCGAAGATTACTACGACCGAGATACCAACTTCAACCCCTTCATTATTCAGTTGCCGAAGTTTTAATTCGGGTTGCTGCCAATAGATGTCCGAAACTCGGTGTTGGACACGTTTCTTGTTGTAAATATATTGCAAAAACACTCTGTATCTATAGAATGTCAACATGAGTTGGTTTGAGAAAAAAAGGATTTTTCTTGACTATGCTTCCGCGACTCCAATTTTGCCGGAGGTTAGGCGTGCGATGGAGAAATATTGGTCGAGAGATTTCTATAACCCTTCTGCAATCTATCGAGAAGGCGTATGGATCAAGGAAGAGGTTGAAGAGAGTCGGATGCGCGTAGCGCGTGCTCTTGGAGTCGCGCCGTCTGGCGTCATCTTTACCGCGAGCGGTACAGAGTCAGATAATCTTGCCATTCTGGGTGCCTTTGAAAGTTTCCGACAAGTTAAAAAAACCCTTCGACAAGCTCAGGGTAAACCACACATCATTATTTCTGCCATAGAACATCCGGCTGTTATCGGAGCGGCGGAAGAAGTCGCGCGCCGTGGCGGAGAAATGAGTATCCTCGGTGTGGACGAAGAAGGCCGCGTGTCTCCTGAAGCCCTCAAGAAGCTTTTAAAGAAAAACACTTTCCTCGTTTCTGTCGGGCTTGCCAACAATGAAATTGGTACGATCCAGCCACTCTCCAAAATTGGGCGTCTCTTGCGCGAATACAGAAAAGGTCGTGGCAGTTCTTACCCGTATCTTCATACAGATGCGAGTCAGGCGCCGAACTTTTTGGACGTTTCTATTGAGAGCCTCCAAACAGACCTCTTGACTCTGGACGGCTCTAAAATTTACGGCCCGAAAGGTGTTGGAGCGTTGGCAGTAAGAAGGGGGGTGAAGATACATCCAATTATATTTGGGGGAGGACAAGAGGGCGCTAGACGCTCGGGAACTCTCAATCCAGCCCTTGTTTCCGGCTTCGCTTTGGCACTTGACATTGCTCTAAGAGATAGAGAAAAAGAATCACAGCGACTAGAAACCTTACGGAAATACTTTGTTAAGTCGGTTACAAAGCGCTTACCGAAGATGGTGATAAATGGCTCGTTAAATAATCATTTGCCAAACATCGTCAGTGTCTCCATACCCGGTGTTCTCTCTGAATTTATTCTACTTAAACTTGATAAAGAGGGTGTAATGGCTTCAGTCGGTAGCGCCTGTTCGCTTGATGAAAGAGTGAGTGGCTCGCCGGTCATCAGAGCTTTAGGCCGAAGCGACTTAGCTGAGGCCACCCTGCGTTTTTCTTTTGGCCGCCCGACAACGCTGAGCGACGTTAAGCGGACAGTCGAAATATTTTGTTTAATTGGTGAATCCATGTTAAAATAGCGGCAATGCAGCCATTTAACCATTTTACTACCAAGGCTAAAGAGGTTATTCGTAAGGCTCACGAGCTTGCTATTGAGCGTGGCCAGAATCATGTCAATCCTATGCACCTCCTAGCCTCTCTCTTGTTACAGGAGGAGAGTATGACTATTTCTATCTTGGACAAGATGAATGTCGATACTATTCTTCTGACTGACTCGGTGCTTGAGGCAATAGAGAGTTCCGAGACAAGTCAGACCATCTCTCCGTCTTACCAGATTTATCTTACTCCCGAACTCGCCCATACCATTGAGTCGAGTTCCAAAGTGGCGCAATCTCTGGGAGACGAGTTTGTTTCCACCGAACACCTCTTTCTTGCAGTTCTTGATGTCCCAGGAGAGACACGTGAGCTCCTGCTTAAATTCAAGATTGATAGACAAACGATCCTGAAGGTACTTGAGGAACTTAAAAAGGCGGGCCCTACCGAGCCGAAAGAGATGAAAAAGTTTAAGACACTTTCCAAATACACCCGTTCCCTAACTCTCCTAGCAAAAACGAACAAACTTGACCCAGTTATCGGTCGCGACGATGAAGTCTCGCGCATTATCCAGATTCTTTCTCGCCGTACCAAGAATAATCCCATTCTCATAGGTGAAGCTGGTGTCGGTAAAACTGCCATCGCCGAAGGGCTCGCTCTGCGCATGGCGAATGGCAATGTGCCGGAATCTTTGCGAGACAAAGAATTAGTCTCTCTCGATATTGGCCTCTTGATAGCCGGCACCAAGTACCGCGGTGAATTTGAAGAACGACTCAAGAATATCATCAAAGAAATTGAGAAATCCGAAGGCAAGGTAATTCTTTTTATAGACGAAATTCATACTATCGTTGGCGCTGGCGCGGCAGAGGGGTCTATGGACGCTTCCAATATGCTTAAACCGTCA
>Ga0209542_10009816_pt1 | contig 17452 bp, 18 predicted proteins | sample RifCSPhighO2_01_FD_184028 | JGI IMG/M metagenome (GOLD analysis project Ga0209542, IMG submission 184028) | Soil microbial communities from Rifle, Colorado - Rifle CSP2_plank highO2_0.1 (SPAdes) (version 2) | ecosystem: Environmental > Terrestrial > Deep subsurface > Rock core/Sediment ...
AGCTACGGGTTCTTAGAGACGCGCTGTCAGCTAAAAAGCAGCCTTACTCGGTGTTGGAGAGCCGGTATAAAGGTTTTTGGCGTATAAACTATCATATCCAAGGCAGTCCATTGGTGTCAATAATCATCCCTACCAAGGATAACTACCGGCACATAAAGACCTGCCTGGAGTCAATAATTGAAAATACCACCTACCCGAACTTTGAAGTCATAATCGTCGATACCGGCAGTAAAGACAAACAGACGCTTGATTTTTACAAGTCCAGACTGGTAAGCGCTAATCCGGTCAAGGTAGTAAATTGGAAAAAAACGTTCAACTTTTCGGGCGCATGTAACCTAGGCGCCAGCAAAAGCCGGGGACAGTACCTGCTGTTCTTAAATGATGACACTTCAGTTATTACTCACAAGTGGATTGAGAATATGCTGGAGCACGCCCAGCGAGATGAAATTGGCATGGTCGGCTGTAAACTGCTCTTTCCCAACGATCACATCCAGCACGCCGGGGTGATCTTAAGCGAACGTGACATCGCCTTCCATCCTTTTTATGGCTTGGACCCGGGATTAGATATATTCAGTAATATCTTCATCTCAAACATCAGAAATTGCTCGGCTGTTACAGCCGCTTGCAGTATGATCAGCAGGCAGAAGTTTGAAAAGGTCGGCGGATTCGACGAGGCCCTAGCGGTGACATATAACGATGTAGATCTGTGCTTGCGTCTGCTAAAGGCCGGTTATTTTAACCTCTATACGCCGTATGCGGAGGTTTATCACTACGAATCTGCCAGTGTCGGTAAAATTACCACTCCCGATCGCGATAAGAAAGAACTGCTAGCGGCTCAAGAACTTATGAGGGAGCGGTGGCTGGAGCTATTAAAAAGAGACCCCTTCTATAACGATAATTTCATTCAGCACGGCCCCGGTTATCAGCTAAAAACAGTCTAAAACTGACCGGCGCCGGTCGCGATATGACTGACCCACTGCTGAAAGTTGGCGGTCCAGCCGTGGATCTCTACCCGGCCACTACCAGTCCCGCTGTAATGTACTAGCATGAGCTCATCCCGCCCGTCACCATTGGTGTCGGCAGTTATAACGTCAAAAATAGGGTTGCTACTGCCATCCAGGTGTATAACCCCGCCTCTGTTGGTTGCGATGTGGGCAAACCACTGCTGGAAATTAGCGGTCCAGCCATGGACTTCAACCATGGCGCTGGCGGTGTTGGAGTAGTTTATCAAGTAAAACTCATCGACGTTGTCACCGTTGGTGTCAGCAGTTACTACTTGTGCGGAAGCCGGGTCTATCGCTCCGTAGTTGGTTGCGATGTGGGCAAACCACTGCTGGAAATTAGCGGTCCAGCCATGGACTTCCAGACGATTACTGCCGTTGTTGCGATACTCAATGAAGTAAAACTCATCCCGGTTGTCACCATTGGTGTCAGCTACTACAACTTCGGCGTTGGCTGAGCTGATGCAGGGCCGGTTGGTGGCTATATGACTGGCCCAGTGCTGATTAGAACCATACCAGCCGTGGACTTCAACCATCCCGCTATTACCGCAATAGTCAATTTTGTAAAACTCATCTACGTTGTCGCCGTTGGTATCAGCGCTTATGATCTTTACGGCGGTCGGGCTGAAGGCCGGCGAATTGGTAGCAGTCTGCTTAATCCATTGCTGGTAGCCATTTAGCCAGGTATGAACCTCAATGCAGGCACTGCCGGTGTTGTTAGCGATTGTCAGACTTAAATTATCATTGGCGCCGCCCAAACCGTTAGCTACGACCCGTGGTCCGGAGGGCGCGCCGCTGACGTTGACAGCATCACGGCAGGAATAATACGAGGCGCTGATAGTGCCCCCGAACCAGTTTTCGAATATTGACACGAAATTCTGGTTGCCGTTGAAGTGCGGGGTGTAACGGTAAAGAGACGCCGTGGCGCCGGTATCCATGTGGGTGGCAGTACTATCAATGGTCGCCCATCCGTCGTAATAATCCGCCGTACCGTTAGGGCAACGTTTAAAGGTACCTTGGGTCATGTAACCGGAGTAACAAGCCGCCAGATCATCGGAATTATCCCAACTGCCTTGAATGACCGCCCAGTTGGTATGCCCCAATGAACGCTCCTGACTGAACTTCAGAAGCCAGGTGGCCCTAATGGTCTGCTGGGTAAAACCGGCTTTGGCGGCGGTATTAACACATATTCCACTGACATCCGTGTAGGTGACACCGCTACGGGTGTATAGGTTAAGGCCGCTATAGCTGTATGAACTGCCGCCGTCCGGACAGCCGTAGCCCATGGCCTTAGAAATAGTGTTTGTACTGCAAGTCGTACTTGTTACTAGGCTCTGTTCTTTTTGCAGGGTAACCAGCAGAACCTCCGGATTAAGGCCATAAACTTGGGCGGAATGGGCAATCACGGTACCGGCGCTGACGTTACCACCGTACTGAAACCCGCCCGAAGGGGAATAGCCTATCGGATCAGGCGCACCGAAGCCGCTATTGGGGCTGATACAGCTGTTTCGAGCGTTCAAGAAAGCGTCAATTTGCGCCGCGCTCATGGATCCGGAGTCGGTGAAAACAACGTCATCTATCAGCAAATCCTTATTAAAAGCAGCCTGAGCATAGTTGGAAAAAGCCATAAAGGCCAGGCTAAGCACGAATAGGCAAATTGTCAGATGGCTAAATACCCGCTTCATCATGATCCCACCTTTAAGTTTATAGCATCGGTGACCGTAGCAGGTTGCCCATTAAGGGTGGCGACGACGGTTATCTTCCAGAATCCTACGGTAAAACCGGCCTGAGCAACATCCCAGTACCAGTAGGTAGCCCCGTTGCCGTCAGTTTTCTGGGAGGTTAATTTCTTAACTACGCCGTCTGAGTTAGTGAATTCTATATAACAGCTGGCCCCGGGTGAGGTGTTACATACAGATTGTATAGAGCTGGGAGCCGGGACTCCATCGAGATTAGGACTGTGGTTGCTTACAAAATTCCCATAAGGTGTTATAGGAGCCGCTCCGTTGCTGGACGTAGCTGAGGAGCCCTGCTTAGGTGTCTCCGAAGGTGATGAGGAATCAGCCGAAGGTACGGTGGACGACTTATCCTCAGAAGTTTGGGGTGACTCGGAATTACCACTGCTCGGTATGGTACCGGAGGAAGCTTTTTCTTCCCTGACAAAATGTGTTACACCGGTGAGCTCAAGAATAACAAAGACTATAAGCGCCAATACACCAATGATTGCCAGTGATGTTTTAAGACCGAAACGGCCGAAAAGTGAGCGAGATCCGGGAACTTTTTTTGCCATGGTTTTATTTTAATATCAGCAAACGTAGTATAGCACTTTTCATCTATAAACGCAGGCAAGTTTTAAGATGATTTAACTTTGTGGATAAAGAATGTGATGGCCGGGTAAGAAACCCTATCGGTCAGCTCCAGACAGGGGCGGTCCAGAGGCACCGTAGTCAGCAAGAAATCGACGTTCTTTGTCACAAATTCATTACAGGATAGTCCTATTTCAAAGAAGTCGGGCTGAACTAAGTACAGCTGCTGCTCAAAGCTGGGGCTGGATATAAACAGGATGTGGGCATAGCGATTGTAGATATCACTACCACCAGGCGCGGCTCTGTCCCAAAACGCCAAATCGGGATAGATGTGAACTCCGGTTAGGCTATCACGGTTAGCAAGAAGTCCGAGGTTTTCAAGCTGTATGGTATCAGCGACCGCCCAGGTATCTTCTGGAGCTGAGACAGACTGCATCTTGGTAAGTAGTTCATTGTTATCTATCCACCCTAATCCTTGATAGATAGGGTTAACCTTGACTACCGAGAAGAATGAAAAAGCCAAAAGAACGATGGCCGCCAATAACATCCGGCGGGTCAGCACCAAAAACAGGATGCCGCTAAAAGCTAAAGCTAAGATAATGATTTTTGGCGGATAGGATATGAATTTGGGGTAGAGATCTGACACCTTAAAGCCAAGCCAGGCGATAGCGGCAAAACATATCAAGCTGTAGATGCTTGCGCCAATCAAAAATGGCCTAGTCGGTAACTTAAGATCCCCGAGCTTCTTTAAAATGAGCAGAATAAAAATCACATTTGCTAACCCAATCCCAATAAGCAGCCGTTCATGAGGTACCAGATGGAGCAGCAGAATGTTATAAAGCGGGTCACCGATGGGGATGAATGAGCGGGCGAATAACAGAAGGGTGCAAGCTAGAATCGCCGTAAACAGCCAGTCTATTCGGCGGTTCTTTCGGTAGTCAATATAAGTAAGAACTAGAGCTGGCAGTATCAAAAATGGTGATAACAGGATGAAGTTAGAAGCCTCGCTCTGATTTTTAAAGAACTGTGTGCCGCGGCTTTCACTTTGGAGCTGGGGCATCATAAAGCTGTCAAATATATGCAAAGGATTCAGGCCGCCGCTTAAGGAAGTTCGCTGGGCCGGATAGACTGTACCGGTCAGAGCTTTAACAGCATCCTGACGCGTTGAGATGAAAGTAAATAACAAGGCCATTGTGACTACCAGTCCGGCCGTGAATACAGAGATAGTCACTAATAATTTCTTCCATTGGACTTTGCCGCCAAGCCTTTTATTTATCAGATACCCCAGCAGAAAGAAAAAGACCACGATTGCTACGGGGATTTGGAAGGGCGGGTAAATAATTAGCGCAAAAGCTGTAAGCAGGTAAGCGAGCACCAGCGCGTAAATAGCATGTGAGTAAAGTGGTTTTCGTTTATCTAAAAACTTAACCGGCTCACCATTTATGATTCGCATACCGAGGATCATTACTAAAAGCCCATAAAAAAGCGGAGCGATGGTGCCGGTCACAAACCACCAAGAAACAAAGGGACTAAGACCGGCGGCAGACGCGAAAACGCTTGCAAACAAGCGTTTGCTGGGAAAAAAACGAAGGGTAAAAAAGTAAAAGCTGGTGATTAGCATAAATAACAAGAACCACCACTTGAAGGCCAGAGCGTTTTCCAAAGGTATAGCCAAATAGGCCAAATTTTGAGGTTTAAAGGCCACCGACCACTCCTTATATGGAGCGTCACCGATCAATGACATATCAGTACCAGTACCCAAGTTTTCGTTGATACGCGGAAAGTCGGCCTTGGATTGAGCAATGGTCAGTTGGGTAGTTACCAGCCATTCGTCAGAACGGATTGGCCGCGGATAACCAAAAAATAAGTCCGGGTCCTCGGCGTTTTGGCCATAGATTACCGGATGGTACGAGCCGATGGAGGAACCGCTGATCCGACCAGCGGCAAGGACTAGAACAATCGCAAATAGGATAACCGGGAACAGCCAGACACTGCGCAGTAAACGTTCCTTCCGTTGGCGCATCGAGGCTACTTATCCAGGTTTAATAAAACTATTCCGAATAGGATTAGGGCTATCGCCGATATTTTTATAGTTGTGAAGGATTCTTTAAAAACAAAAAATGAGCCGACAAAGATCAGTATGTACACAAAGCCTGCGGCCAGCGGGATGATATATCCCAGATCATATTTAGAGATCAGGTAAACATAAAGCATGAAACTTAGGCCGTACAAGGTTAAGCCGGCAATAGTGTAAGCGTTCAGATTAAACTGCAGCTTGCTGTTTATGTAGCTAACCGGCAGCCCGGAATTAGTACCCCACTTTAAGATAAGGAGGCTAAGCGAAGCGGTTAGCACATAGGCCGCTATGATTATCTTAGACACCAGCATATTGTATATAAACATTAGCTAAAGATAAAATCGTGCAGTTTTTTTAGATTTATGTTCCTTTCAAAGTGCTTGAAGTGATAGTCACGGCCGCGGTCTCCCATCGCTTTTCTTTGTCGAGTAGACAGCTTATAAACCTTTTTTATATTTTCGGCTAGGGCATTGGGATCTTCGGTCGGTCCTACGTAGCCGCATTTTACCGCGTTGTTTATGAGGTTTTGTACCTCCCCGTCCATTGCCAGAACCATCGGCCGGCCGGCCGCGAAATAGGACATTACTTTTGCCGGGATAGTGGCTTCTAGAAGGTCGCTTTTAACCAAGCAGCCAACCAGCAGGTCAGTCATGGTGGTGTATCTTGGTATATCTTCCATAGGCTTCATCCCCTCAAAATGGAAGCTGTTGCTAAGGCCGGCTTTTTTTGTCTCATCCTCTAGCCACTTCCGTGACATACCGTCACCGACGATTATCCAATTGATGTCTTTTAGACCCTCACTCTTGAGCTGTTTCGCAGCTGCGATAATGGTTTCAAACGATTGGGCGGGGGTGATACTGCCGGTGAAAAGAACATTGAAACCCTTGCTGAACTTGGTAGCTAATTTCTTATCAACGATGTCGGTCTCGTAGATTTTTTCGCAGACTTGCGGAATAACTATAATGTTCTCTTCGGCAATATTGGTCACCTCCATCACCCGGCTCTTCATCTTTTCCGACAGGACGATTAGCTTATCGGTATGCCGGTAGTGCCAATGAGAAATCTTGGTGGCAAGCTTTCTTAAGAACTTGTTTTTAATGTCTAAGACAGAGAACAGGTTTTCTGGCCACAGATCAAGCACGTACATTGTTGTTTCTATCCTTTTTAATTTTCCTAGCAGAATTGCCGGCAGACCCATGATTACAGGGGAGGTCTGAAAGATAAAAATTTTGTCGTAGTCCTTCGTTAAAAAACGTGGTATGTGAAACAGGCCGGCGAACGGAAAAGACACATAATTAATAAAGATTCTGAAGTTTGTGTTAGTGCCTCTTGGAACTTCTAAAGCCCGCTTTACCAGCATTCCTTTATGGTATTGTTTACGGTTCTTAAAAACGGAATAGCCATCAAAGACCTTACCCTTGGGATAATTTGGGATACCGCAAAGCACCTCGATATCACAGTTTTTTTCGAGCAAAAAATCGCACAGGTCATTGATTCTAAATGTCTCAGGCCAGAAGTGCTGGGAGACAACTAATAATTTCTTGCTGGACTTCACTAGGAGTTTCTTACAGGTTCAGTAGAAGCATTTTCAAATAGGCCGACAAAAATATCGCCCTTGTTTTTAAAAGAGAGGTAGCGGAAAAGGAAATACCAGACATCGTGCATCCGTTTGGATAGAAAACTCATTTCCTTTTGAGGAAGTTCGGCATACTCGTTATAAAAGCGGTTGGTCAGGTTTCGGAGTATCGGTGAGTGAAAGGGAAAACCAGCGTAAAAAGTCTTTAAAGTCTTATAACCCTGCGACTCCATAAACTCCTCGATCTCGCCTTTCTTAAAGTTTCTTACATGGCCAATGTGGACTTCATAGGGCCGCATCCGCCCAACCGGTGAGGAAATCAACATGTAACGATTGTTGGCTTCAATTAGCTTCTTGGTCAATCCTTCCCAGTCCTCAATATGCTCCAGCAAATCAAAACCGGTGATTAAATCATACTTTTGTTTAGTTTTTGAGATAGTTATGTCTTTAGTATCAAAGTGCAGGTTTTGTAAATCTTTAAATTTTCTCTTAGCGGCGTCAATACCCGGTTTCGAGAAATCGTAGCCATGAACCTTGGCGTTCGGGAAGTGCTTGGCCATGGTCGCTGTCTTCAAGCCAAGCCCGCAGCCAATATCAGCGACGGAGCGAACATACTTATCGGGCAGCTCATTAAGCATTGACTTAAACAGATGATCGAACCAGCGTACCCCAGCGCTATGGGAAAGGTAATGAATCATATTGTCATTCCAGTATTTGGTGTAATACTTTTTATTTATCTCATGAGTCCCCATACACCCCTTCTCTAGCAGTTACGACAAACTGAATATAACAATAATAACAGCTTGGAGATTCAATCTAGGTCTGAGAACTTGATAAGGTAATTCAATTTAGGGATAATTAACCAAGACAGCACAAGGTAGGAGAACATTTTTTGAAAGTATTAATTACCGGTGGAGCCGGTTACTTAGGTGGGGCATTAACAGATATTTTACTTAACTCCAAGCACGACGTTCGCGTCTATGACGCGCTAATGTATGAGGATGATTACCTCAAAAACGTGCCATTTGTATTAGGTGATATACGCAATACCAAACACTTGAAAGAGCAGTTAAAGTGGGCTGACGCAGTCGTCTGGCTGGCAGCTCTGGTTGGTGACGGAGCATGCGCGCTTAATCTAGATGTATCGACCCAAATTAATCAGGAGACTGTTAAATGGCTGGCCGATAACTATGACGGCCGGATAATTTTTATGTCCACTTGCTCGGTTTACGGAGCTCGTGACGGCGAACTTACGGAAGATTCTCCAACTGGCCCGTTATCAGTTTACGGTATAACCAAGCTGGCCTCCGAGGGCTTTCTTCAAAGGGAGAATGCCATTACCTTTCGGTTAGGAACATTATTCGGGCTGGGCGATCATTATGCCAGGATCAGACTTGATTTAGTGGTGAACACCCTGACCGCCAGGGCTGTTACCGATCGAAAGCTTAAGGTCTTTGGCGGTGAACAGTATCGTCCACTGCTTCATGTCCGTGACGCTGCCCAAGCTATCGCCGACAATCTGGAGACTAAGCACACCGGCATTTTTAACCTGCACAGCGAAAATGTGAAAATCCTTGATTTAGCAAAAAAAGTTCAGAAACAGGTGCCCGGAACTAAGATGGAAACCGTCGATATGAAGTTTGAAGACCTGCGTAATTATCGGGTCAGTAGTGATAAGGCTAAAAAAACCTTTGGGTTTAAGCCCAAGTACACTACCGTTGATGGCATCACAGAAGTCAGGGACTTGATTGCAGATAAGCGGATTAAGGATCTTAATAATCCCAGATACACTAACGAAGGCCACCTTACAATGTTCAGTACCCATAAGTTGGTAGATCAAAATGGCAACATCAAAAAATAAAGCAGCGGCCGAACCAATTTTGATTGACGGCGGTCTGGCTGTTGATGATAGAGGCCAAGTTTCATTCGTAAATGGATTTGGCTTTGAAAACGTCAAACGATTCTATATGGTGTCCAACCACAGCGCCGGCTTTGTTAGGGCTTGGCATGCCCATAAGAAAGAGGCTAAGTACGTCTTGGTTGTTAAGGGCGCGGTGGTTGTGGGCGCGGTGGCTGTTGATAATTGGGAAAAACCATCAAAGGACGCCAAGGTGCACCGCTTCGTGCTTTCCGAAAAAAAACCTACCGTCCTTTACATTCCCAACGGCTACGCCAACGGCTTTATGTCACTGACAAAGGATGCCCAGATTATCTTTTTCTCAACTTCCACGCTGGAAGAATCACTGGGCGATGACATCCGTTTCGATGCCCGGTATTGGGATATCTGGTCGGTTGAAGAAAGGTAGCCATGGCTAAGCCAAATGTAGCTATCCTAGGCTGTACGGGCATGCTGGGCTCAATGACGCTGGACTACTTTGTCCAAAGTGGTGACTTTGACATAGTCGCCACAGCTCGGCAGATCGGCGAGCTAAAGTCACTTAAAAAGACGTATCCATCAGTAGAATTCCGACAATTGGACGCCGAAAAGGCCGGTGTTGATGAGATTAAAAAATCGATCAGCGGCTGCCAGTGGGTAATTAACGCCATCGGAATTATCAAGCCCTACATACACGACGACAACTCCAAGGAAACCGAACGAGCAGTCCGGGTAAACTCACTGTTTCCGTATCTTTTGGGTGCAGCTGCCGCAAAAGCTAAAATTATCCAAATCGCGACCGACTGTGCATATTCCGGAGAAAAGGGTAAATATATCGAAGATGATTTGCACGATGCCCTTGACGTTTATGGCAAAACAAAAAGCCTGGGTGAAGCCTATCTTGATAACTTCCTGCACGTGCGCTGCTCTATCATCGGACCGGAGCTAAAAGCCCATCTATCACTCATGGACTGGTTCTTAAGTCAACCAAAGAACTCTGAGGTAAACGGATTTTCCAACCATCAATGGAATGGTGTGACTACACTCCACTTCGCCAAAATCTGCCACGGGATCATTAAGAAAGATATATCGTTCTTTCATTCACAGCATGTGATACCCAAAAATCTGATAACCAAAGCCAACTTGCTTAAAAGCTTTTCCAAGGAATTTAATCGAGCTGATATTAAGGTTAATGTCGTTGAGGCCCCGACCGTAATAGATCGCACCCTATCAACTTCCAATCCCAAGGTGAACGCGGTGATTTGGAAAGCGGCCGGATACGGCCAAATCCCGACAATCGAGCAAATGGTAGCAGAACTCGCGGGTTACGATTTTGTAAAGAAAGGATAACACCTATGAAATTATTAACTATCATTGGTACCCGGCCGGAACTCATCCGCCTGTGCCTAATAATTCCAAAACTCGATAAGTTATGTGACCAAATTCTGGTACACACTGGCCAGAATTTTGACCCTAACCTAAACGACATTTTTATGGACCAGCTTGGTATTAGAAAGCCGGATTACCACCTTAATGCTATAGGTTCGTTCGGGGAGCAAGCCGGTACAATCTTGACCAAATTAGAGGAAATAATCCTCAAAGAAAAGCCGGACGCCTTTTTGGTGCTAGGTGACACCAATAGCAGTTTGGGGGCAATTATGGCTAAACGAATGGCAGTACGCGTATTCCATATGGAAGCCGGTAACCGGGCATACGATGACAGGACCCCGGAAGAGAACAACCGCCGCATCATTGATAGTCAAAGCGACATACTTCTGCCGTACTCCCAGCGCAGTCGAGAAAACCTTATACGAGAAGGCTACCCTGGCAATAGGATTTATGTCACCGGCAATCCAATTAAAGAGGTCTTAGATCATTTTGCTGTCCAGATTGATGACAGCGACATTATGGATAGGCTAAAACTCCAAAAGGGTAAGTACTTTCTGATGACTCTACACCGCGCCGAAAACGTTGATGACGAAAAGAGGCTGGGCAAATTTGTGGCTGCCTTTAATGAAATAGCCGAAAAATATAAGATGCCGGTGATTTGGAGTGTGCACCCCCGGACCCACAAGCGCTTAGGCAGTAGTCCGAAGCTGAAAGCTAAGTCCGCTATTAAAGTTATGGAGCCGATGGGGCTGTTCGAGTTTAACAAATTGCAGAAAAATGCTTACTGTGTACTCAGTGACAGCGGCACAGCTCCTGAGGAATGCTCCATTTTTGGTGTGCCTGTAGTCGTACTCCGTGACACCATGGAACGGCCCGAAACATTCGATGTCGGCAGCAACTTTGTGGCCGGTTGCGAGCCGGAGGCTATACTACGCGGCATTGAAGTAGCCACCAAAAGTGAAAATAACTGGCAAGCACCGCAGGATTATTTGAAAGAAAACGTCAGTGACACCGTGGTCCGAATTGTCCTCAGCTATTGGCACTGACATTAAAATACCCGGACAGCGTTAGTTTGACTAGTTAGCCATACAGTTGTATAATATCATCGGACTTAGGTCAAAGGCCTGGTCCGTAGATGCTAAGCCCACAAGTGCACTCACTTTTAGGAGGTGAGATGCGAGTGATGATGACTTTCCTTCAACGGATGTACCTGAGAAGGGCACTCAACCGCATCATCAAGCAGTGCCAGCCCAACTTCCGTGGGAGCCTTGGGATCACGTGGTCCGACGGCATGGTAGGACCGGACGGAGCATGGACCGGCATCGTCGAGCGGGTAGGACCTCGGTGGCTGGGTCGCGTACCGCGATCTACTCGCCAGCAAGTCCTGATCGTGGAAACAGATCTGTACCACGGTGCCGCGCACGCCGACTGTTCCGTTGCATCAGTTCTACCCGTCGCGATACACGAGCTCAATGAGTTCACGAGGAGGACGGGAATCCCCGTAATTGTCTGACTGACACGCGGGTGATAAACATCGCCAAGCTAGGACCGGCCGGGCTACCGGCCGGTCCTAGCGAAGACTTTCTATCCGGGGCAGAATTAGATTGACAATTTAGAGTTTTTATGCTATTTTATAAGTGTAACTAGAAAATTGAAATGTCAGAACGAAAACAATTAGTCCATCAAGTCGTAGATGAACTGCGGGAACTTAAGAAGTCCCCTCCCTTTGAACCTACCGCCGACATTGATATGGTCTGGGTCATTTCCCAACCGGGAACAGCTAAGCGCGCATCAGAGGACGGGATTTATAAGGGTATATCCAATGATCGGAAGGTTATTGATTACGGCATCGAGCTAATCAAAGAAATTACCGCCCTCAGACTCGGCAAAGCACCAGAGGAGGTTACCAAAGAGGATATCGAGGCCAGCGGGCCAACCCTTTTTTATAACGGTGAAGACAGAAACACCAGAAACTCGGCCTACCCTCAAATTGAGGACCTTGAGGAGTTAATAGATGAGCCTGATTTTCCCGTACCCAGATCAAAGATAGTTATAGATCATATACCGGAACTTGGTACCCATACACAGGTAAAGGGCTTCTTTGAATACTTGCAACAGCGTCAACTGCCCGAAAAAGTAGCCGTTGTTTCCATGATTCATCATTCAAGACGGGTTGCCAGATATCTGGAACATTATAAAGATCAGTTGCCAGAAGGCGTTTCTTTAGTAAATGCTCCGGTGGCTGAGACTCATGAAACTGTCGGGATCACCCTAAGAGAAGTTCGAAAAATAGCGGATTACGCAGAAAAGGGTGATTTGTCCAGGGATCCTCTGGAGGGTTTCTAACCCCGATCCTTTTTTGATAGCTCAATTGACATTTTTTCCTGCAGGTCACTTAGCCGGCGTTCGGTATGGTCAAGCCGGGTGTAAGCACGTATAGACAGGAACAGGCAGAAGTTTACTCCGGTTACCAACACCACATCAGCAAGGCTTAGGGGCTGACTATTTGTAAGATCATTCTGCACAAGATAGTCATATATCTGCTGGCCGAAGATAATGCCCAAACCAATTAGCACCCAAAAGACCAGGCGAAGCAGCAGGGATAATCTGCCAAGGGAGCTCTCTTTATAGCGGGCCAGCGCGCTGAAGATACCAAATATTACAAATGGCAGGTTAAAGATAATGAGGATGGTGTACTTATCCATTTATAAGATGCAAAAAGCGCCTTTTTACGAGTTGTTTAATGATATCGATGGCACCAGTAATATTATTTTGCCCCTTGGATACCGAGTAATCGGTGTAGATAGACTTGATGGGCAGTTCTTCGATTTTCAGTTTTGCCTGGTGAGCTTTCCAAATCATTTCTGAGCAAAAGGCGTAGTCATTACTGTGAAAATCAATTTTGCTAAGTGCCTTGCTGTTTAGGGCTTTGAGTCCGGACTGGGTATCTGACACATAAACGCCCAGCAGCAAAAAAGTTATGACGCTCAAGCCGATGTTACCAACCTTTTTTACGGTAGGCATATTACCTGAAGGCTGCTTAAGCCTGCTGCCGATGATGAAGTCAGCTTGGCTCTTAACTATTTCATTTATTAGTCTGGTTACATCTTTAGTGGAGTGCTGGCCGTCTGAATCCATGGTTAAAGCGTAGTTACAGCCGATACTTGCCGCGTGGTGCAATCCGGTTCGGGTCGCTGCCCCGGCTCCGCTTTGAAGCAGGTGCCGGATTAGAATAACATCTTTACGCTGCTTGACGGTTGAGCTCGTTGAATCGGTTGAACCGTCATCAACTACGATGATCAAAATTCCGTAGCTTTTGCCGGATACGGTTATTTTTCGCGGCAGCTCATCGAGCACCTGACCAATGACCCTAGCCTCGTTATAGGCCGGCAAAACAATGGCGATTTTTTGGTTGTTCTTACTCATTCGATAGTCTTTTTAAGTACTCTCCATATCCGGATTTTATTAGACCTTCGGCTAGTTTTAGCAACTGACTCTTATCAATAAAGCCTTGTCGAAAGGCGGCCTCCTCAATGCATCCCACTTTAATGTCTTGGCGCTCCTCAATCACCTGAACAAACTGGGCGGCTTGATTCAGGCTGGCAAAGGTACCGGTGTCTAACCAGGCCGAACCGCGGTCCAGCAAGCTGACCTTGAGCTTACCTTGTTTTAAGTAAGTGTTATTAATATCGGTAATTTCGATTTCACCGCGGGCGCTGGGCTGCAAACTCTTACTTAAATGTATGACTTGGTTATCGTAAAAGTATAGGCCGGTAACCGCGTAATTAGATTTTGGATGTTCGGGCTTCTCTTCAATAGAAGTAACTTTACCAGCTGTGTCAAAATCAACCACGCCGTAACGTTCGGGGTCAGCGACTTGGTAACCAAAAACTATTCCACCGTCTGGGTCGGTATAGTTTTTGAGGTTCTCTTCCAAGCTGCTGCTGTAAAAAATATTGTCGCCCAGTATCATGGCCACTTTATCTCTACCTATAAATTCTTCGCCGACTATGAAGGCATCGGCCAGCCCACGCGGCTCATCCTGCTGTTTGTAGGTGAATTTGCATCCCAGTTGGCTGCCATCGCCGAGCAATTGTTCAAAGCGCGGTAAATCGTGCGGCGTCGAGATAATCAAGATTTCACGGATTGCGGCACTGATTAAGGTGCTCAAGGGGTAATAGACCATCGGTTTATCGTAAACCGGCAGAAGTTGTTTACTATTTGCCAAAGTAATCGGATATAGACGGGTGGCTGAGCCGCCGGCTAAAACAATCCCTTTCAAGTCGATGTCTCCTTCTTTATGTATTCTCTCAAATCTTCGCGCCAGTCACGTGGTGTAAAGCCCATCGCCTCTATTTTGGCCAAATCTAAAACACTATTCAATGGTCTGGGGGCAACGCCGGGTTTACTGGAGAAGTATTCTTTAGTAGTTATGTTTGTAACCCTTAAGCCATAACCCGCTTCTTTAAAGATTTCTCTTGTAAAGTCAGCCCAGCTAACCGGATCACCTTCGTTGGTAATGTTGTAAACCCCGTAAGGCGACTGATTATCAATTAGGAATTTAATACCTTTTGCCAGCTCGGTTGTGAAAGTTGGTCGGCCAATTTGGTCGGCAACAACCGTCGGAGCAACCCCCCTTTTGCCTAAGTCCAGCATTGTTCGTACAAAATTTCTGCCATCTCCGATTACCCAAGCGGTGCGTATAATATATTTTTTCGCTGCTTGGCTGGCCTTTTTGCTTCCCTCGGTCTTGCTCTTGGCATACTTGCCGAGCGGATTAACAGGATCATCCTCCTTATACGGCCCAATTTTTGTGCCGTCAAAGTCATAGTCGGTAGCTATATGAACTAACAGGAGATTATTTTTATTGGCGATATCAGCCAAATTACCAACCGCACTATCGTTAACAGCCCGTGCTTGTTTCTCACCCTCTGGTGTTTCAGCGCCATCTACATTTGTGTAAGCTGCGGCGTTGATAATAATTTCGACACCGCTCCAGTCGAAATTTCTCAATGCTTCAGGACTCGTAATATCCAGTTCTGCGGAATCAGCTTTTATGGCCTTCGGATAAATCTTGGAAAGAGCCCGTCCTAATTGGCCATTGGCGCCGGTTATTAAGATTTTGCTGTCGCCCAAATTATAACTCCATGGGCTGGATATCTTTTAGCATCGGGTGGTTACGGTCACGTTCCGAAACGGTGGCGTTTTTCAAGTCAATCGGCCAAGTAATCGCCAGCTGAGGGTCAGACATGTTCAGCGATACATACTTATCATAAAGTTCCTGACTCCAGTGGTCGCTGACGCTATAAATGTAATAGGTGTCTTCTTCGAGAGTTTGATAGGAATTGGCCACTCCTTGGGGCACAAAGACCGCTTTGTTGTTATCAATCTCTAGGCTCACAACCTTTCCAAAATTGTTGCCAGCTCTTAAGTCAACATAGGTTACAAAAGCTCGTCCTTTGACAACTGATATATATTTCTCCCACGGCTCGGCATGAAGCCCGCGGGCCACACCCTTCTCCTTGTTGTATGAAACGTTGGTTTGAACAACCGTAAAATCTGCCGACATACCAGCGGCGACTAGCTTGGCTCTTTGGTACTTTTCCTGAAACCAGCCCCGCTCGTCGCCAACCGCCGTGATATCGAAGACCAGCAGACCGGGTATTTCTGTTTGATGTGATGTAAATTCAGTTGTCGGCACCGCCATTATTTCATCACCTTTTCAATAACCTCTTTTGTTTTTCTATATAGCTCTTCCTCACTCAGTTTACTGGCATCTATTCTGTGCCCGCGCCGCAAAGCTTCGACAGAATTTCTTAAAATCAATCTCAATTTTAAGTTTGACTCAACTGCATCCCGCCGACTATTCCTATTAAAAGACTCATCAAAGATTCCCTTATCGGTATGCTCGTCAATCCGCGATTTCAGACGTTCGCGGATTTGTTTTGGAGAAGTTTCAATCAATAGAATATGAACGTTACAGCTAGGCTTATAATATTTCGATTCTAATATCTCATGAGGCAAGGCAATGCCGCACACCACGGTTGAGATGCCGTTTTTTTGTCTTTGGGCGGCTTCATAGAGCAAGTTTTCTACCCGATATTTTCGCCATGGCCCGCGGCCGACCGTAGGGACGCCATTTTCGTCGATATCATGGAATTCGACCCCATTAAGATCTTTGTCCGAGCGCAGACTTTCATAAAGAGTGGTCTTGCCAGAGCCGCTAGTACCTGTTATGAACAGGATATATGCTCTACTCATCGGCCCAGTTCCTTATACTTGGCTTCGGTTTCGGCTTTCTGCGGCTTCCACCAATCTTCATTCTGCTTGTACCACTCGATGGTTTGAGTCAGGCCTTGTTTGAAGTCAGCGTACTTCGGCTGCCAACCGAGTTCGTTCTTAATCTTTGAGGCGTCGATTGCATAACGTAGATCGTGTCCCGGTCGATCGTTAACGAACTCAAAATCATCCGGACTCTTGCCCATTAATTCCAGAATCGTTTGTATAAGCGTCTTATTATCCAATTCGCCGTTAGCGCCAATCATATAAGTTTCGCCAAGTTTTCCGTCTTCTAGGATCGCTAGGATGGCCGAACTATGATCTTCGGCATGGATCCAATCGCGCACATTTTTACCTTCACCATATAGCTTAGGTTTAATACCGAGAATTATGTTCGTGATATTACGGGGGATTACTTTTTCAACGTGCTGGTACGGGCCGTAGTTGTTTGAGCAGTTGCTGATCGTTGCCTCCAGTCCATAGGTGTGAATCCATGACCTAACCAAATGGTCGGAGCCGGCCTTAGTAGCTGAGTATGGGCTTCTAGGGTCGTAGCGTGATTTTTCGGAAAACTTTTCAGTGCTACCTAAGCCCAGGTCGCCGTAAACCTCATCGGTCGAGATATGATGTAGGCGCTTACCGTACTTTCGGACGGCCTCAAGAACTTCGTAAGTCCCAATAATGTTGGTGTCAAGGAAAAGACGAGGGCCACGGATGGAATTATCGACATGTGATTCGGCGGCGAAGTGGACAACTGCGTCACAGTCGGCAACGGCTTTATCAATCGTCTGCTCGTCGCAGATGTCTCCGTGAATGAATGTAAACCGGCTATCATCCAGGTCTTCCAAATTTTTGCGGTCGCCGGCGTAAGTCAACTTGTCTAAAACCGTGATATGCCAATCAGGGCGCTCCTTATAAACGTAGCGGACGAAGTTAGAGCCGATAAAT
>Ga0209542_10009817_pt1 | contig 17451 bp, 25 predicted proteins | sample RifCSPhighO2_01_FD_184028 | JGI IMG/M metagenome (GOLD analysis project Ga0209542, IMG submission 184028) | Soil microbial communities from Rifle, Colorado - Rifle CSP2_plank highO2_0.1 (SPAdes) (version 2) | ecosystem: Environmental > Terrestrial > Deep subsurface > Rock core/Sediment ...
AGCCTGGAGTGCTCGCAGGGCCCATAAGCGAATCCGCGGGATTCCCATTCCCACGCGTAAAACGCATAGGAAACCCTGAGGTCGGAGGTTCAAATCCTTCCCTCGCTATTTACTTTTGAAAGGATTTGAACAAATTCTAATTCCCACCATCGCTGCTTATAATATTTTAATAAATCATAACTTAAACTATTTATGGTTATAACATATTTGGATATAACAATCTTTAAAAGAATTAAGAAAAATTAAAACTATATGTATGATTACAAATACTTGTTTAAAGAAATTAAAAAAGATGAAATGAAAAATGTTGAAACACATTTAAATGTAAAATACAGATTTGATAAAGAAATCGCCCAAATTAATAAAAAAGAGATAAAAAAAAGAATTAATTCATCTTTAATAGAATATTTACGCAAAAAAGAAGGTTTTTTATTAACTAAGAATCATTATAATCACCTTCTATATTTTGAAGACCATAAAAATTTCTCAAGATACTTAAGAATTGAAAAATCTTTTTTAAAATTGGGTTTTGATATCTCCGTAGATTCTTATTTAAAAATCTCTCTTGAAGAAATGCTTCATTTAGATGCATTAGATAATTTTATTTTAACAGGCAATATTGATATCTGAAAAAAGTTAAGAATTTTGAAAAAACGCCCAGAGCAGGAATCGAACCTGCGAACCCCGAAGGGTCGAGATTAGCAATCTCGTGCAATACCACTATGCGATCTGGGCATTAATATAGAATTAATTAAGAAGTTTTAAAGGTTTTTATTCAAACTTCCAGATAGGATATTATTTTTTATCTATCAATATCATCCAACTTTTTCCAAGGCAGCTGCGTTTTTTCAAAAACCTCAACAACTTTCTGACGCTGTTCTGCCCCGCCCAAACCTTTCCAATCAACAATTGCAAAATCAACTTCTTCATCTGTTTTTTTCCAAACTTCTTTAATCATTTCTTCTGTAATTGGCGAAATGTATTTTGGAATAACATGAGAAATTGCAACATTTGAATCTAATTGGAGTTTGTTAAATTCGGGGCAATAATGCGGACCCCCAATACCGACGGCAATTTCATGATATTTATTTTCTTTAAATTCTTGTATTGCTTCTGAAATTGTTTTTGCAACAGCAAATCCAGCTCTTTTATCTTTCCACTCTTCTTCTGTTGCGCCTATTTCAATAAAAAGGCAGGGCTTATTGATTAACGGACCATGATGAGTGGCTTCCATTGTTACATTATATTTTTTAAGAACTGATTTTTCTGCGTTATCTCTTAATTTTTTAAAAATTTGTTTTTGAAAAACAGCAGAAGCAATGCATACTTTTCCTTTTTTACCGCCAAATTTTGGTTCTTCAAAAGATAAATTCCCCGGAGCATGAACTGTCAGAGATTTCGTATGTTTTTCTGATTTATGCTTTGACGCAAAAATTACAAAATCATATTCATTGATTTGATTAAGATTCAAATTTTCTTCAAACAAAATTGAATTATCAACAATAAAAATATCAAAATATTTTTCTTCTCTGGATAAAATTCCTGAAACAGGATTTTTTCTAAATTGCGAGAGTTGTGTTACTATATTCATTCCTGCTTCATCTTGTTTGCTTGCAAGCACAAGAAATTTTCTATACATGATTTTACTAGATTTGCAGGGGTTTTAAATTTTTATGAACGTTTTAGAATATATTAACTTAAAATTTTTCAAATTTCATTAATTTTAAAGAAATATCAATACTTTCTTGATTTATATTTTCCCTCTGAAAGACCCTTAAGAGACTGAGAAACATCATTTAAACTTCCAGATTCTTCTAAATCTACCCAAGAATTTTCATATAAAATCCTCTTAGTTGTAATTTCAAAAAAACCATCATAATTATTATCTAAAGAAGACATTGTCAAGCAAATTTTAGGGTAATAGTGCATATAAATTATGCTATCAATTATTTTGTCTTTATTTCTGTCACTTAATATCATATATGAAGAATCAGCTTCATGAGTTTTAACCGAATTATAAATAGAATCTACTTTAATTCGCGCCTCTTCTATTTTTTGAGAACTATCTTGTCCAAAAAGATTTCCATTGCTAAGAGTGATTATTCCAGTAGCAATAAAAGGCATTATTTTTTTTGTTAAGTTTTTCATCTTATTTATCAGAAATACATACAAATTTATTTCTTCTTTCGCTTGAAGTCTTCTGAAAGCGATTGAAAAAATTTCCTATTTTTTCTTCGTAATTTCCAGACAAACTCCAGCCGCAACTGTTGAACCAGCGTCACGAACAGCAAATCTGCTCATATAAGGATTTTCCTTTGAAGTTTCCAAAGCAAGTTTTCCCATTGGCTTAATTCTTACTTTAGCAACATCTCCATTTTTTAAGAAATCAGGATGTTCTTTAATAACTCCGCCGGTCTTTGGATCAATCTGCGCAATTAATTCAACAAATTGGCATGGAACTTGAGCAGTGTGAATATGGAATACCGGAGTATATCCTTTAGCTAATACAGTCGGATGATTAATAACTGCAATCTGCGCAACAAATTCTTCTACAATTGAAATAGGTTTTGATGCTTCGCAAATAACATCTCCTCTTGCAATATCTTTTTTTCCAATTCCTCGAATATTAATACCAACATTATCTCCCGCAAGAGCTTCTGGATATGTCTCATGATGCATTTCAATAGTTTTAACTTCTCCTCCAACCCCTTCTCCTGTTCTTCCTGGAATAACAACTATTTTCTGTCCAACTTTCATAATTCCTGTCTCAATTTTTCCAACAGGAACAGTTCCAACACCAGTAATTTCATAAACATCTTGGACAGGCATTCTCATCGGTAAATTGGTCGGCAATTCTGGAGCTGGAAAAATATCAAATTGCTCTAGAATAGTCGGTCCCTTATACCAAGACATATTTGCTGATTTCTTTGCAATATTATCTCCCTTTAATCCAGCGCATGCAATAAAAGGTGTTGTGTCAGGATTAATACCAACTTGTTTTAATAATTTAGAAACTTCTTCTTTAACTTTTTTGAAAGTATCTTCTTTATAATCCACAGCGTCCATTTTATTTACAGCAATCGCAAGATTTTTCACACCCATTGTTCTTAATAACCATAAATGCTCTGTTGTCTGCGGCTGAACCCCAGCAGGAGCAGCAATAACTAAAAATGCAGAATCTGCCTGTGAAGCGCCTGTAATCATATTTTTAACAAAATCTTTGTGTCCAGGAGCATCAATAACTGTAATTTCAAATTTCTGAGTAACTATTTTTTTATAAGCTAAATCAATTGTAACTCCTCTTTCTCTTTCTTCTTTAATTTTATCCATAACATAAGCGAACTCAAAACCCGCTTTTCCATATTTTACAGCTTCTTCTTTTAATTTTTTCATTTCCTGTTCAGAAACAGCGCCAGTATCAAACATAAGTCTCCCTACACAAGTTGATTTTCCAGCATCAACGTGCCCGACGAAAACAATGTTCATGTTTGGTTTTGCTCTAGCCATTTTGGATTTTGTGAAAAATGGGTATGACGAAATCTTTTGATTTCAGTCTACCATAAAGGTTAAATTAAAAATATATTTATAAATGTTTCGGAGAGTTTTTTTAGATTTTTAGAGGGATTTTTTATGAATATCTTAGATTTTTTGAATTAAAATGAACATAATTTATCAAATCTAATTTAGAATATTCATTTTTTATTTGTTCTAAAACTGGAATTTTATTAATAAAATCTTCTAAATATTCCTTTGTTAATTTACTATTTTTTATCCCCATACAAGATGCTATAACATCAGCTAATTCATTTGTATCCCCTTTTGTATTAGATAAAGCTGACCTAAATTTCAAAGAAAACAAATTAACTTTCTCTCTTTGGTCTGTAACTTGCGGATCATCCTCAAAACATTCTTCTGAACAATAAACAAAATGTGGAGAGGAAGTTTTTTCTCCATTATAACTAGAATATATGCTAATTAACTTAGGAATATTCTGACATTCAAATTTTCCGCATGGCTGTACAGATTTAAAATTATTAACCTTATATTCTACAAACTCAATTCTTTTTTTTAAAGAAGATTTTTTTATTCTTTTATTTCTCAATAAATCATCAACAAGAAAATAAGAAAAATATTCATAATCTTTAAAAACAATTTGTTCTACAGAATTTCCAGTATATTTGCCAAATGGCATCACCTCTACCATGAATGAATATCTTATTAGTTCTTTTTAAAAATTATTATTCTGCGAAGAGTATTATAAAAACTACTAATTATTTCTTAAAATATTCTTTAATATTTTGCGGACATCCATTAACTATGACCTTTAAATCTCCTAACATTAAATTATTAATATAAAATCCATATTTATCGGAATTATTATAATCTTTATTATAATATAAATTATATCTGGGTTTATTATAGGGGTGCCCCTCGGGAAGTTTTCTAGATAATTCTAATTCAAAATTTTTTGAATCAAAATCCATTAACATTTTTTGAATAAATTTAGAAATTGTCCTTATATCAAAACCAATTTCGCCTTCTTTATTCAAATCTAATAAAGGAGTTGAATATAATTCACGATATCCTTTAAAATGCTCTCTATAATTTCCAACTCTCAAATTTGTAAGAATATCTTCTGCTATCCAATTATTATTAAATACTTTTACAGAAGAATAATTTTCTTTTAAGTTACTTGTCCTATATTTTTGAGGTGAATTTAAATCAATTATTAATTCAAGACCCTGGATATTTTTTCCATTTAATGGAATCGCTGCAGAGAGATCTTCACCAGCTTTTGTTAATAAAACATATTTTTCAAATAATTTTGTATCAAAAGGTCTTTTAAACATTACTTCTTCAAATGAAGAATCTAAACACCGGAAATTAAGTCCAAATAATTCTCCTTTTAATAAATCTATATCCGATTCTGAGATTAAATAAGAATCTTCAAGAACATTTTCTTTAAATTTATTTTCCTTTTCCTTTTTTATTATTAAAAGATCTTCTCTTGAATTAGGCATTTTTTTCAAAAAGTAATCAATTTCTGGAAGAATATATTTTGAAAAAACCATTTCTTTAATTTCTTCTATTATCTCTTTTGATAATCTTATTTTTTCCTCTCTATTTTGTTTTATCTCTATAATTTCTTTTCCCGGGATATATTTTTCCATAATCCATTGATATGCTTCATAAATTTTAATAAATTCTTTTACATTCCCTCCTCTGTCTGGATGAGTTTCAAAAACCTTTTTTCTATATTGAAACTTTATTTTATTCCAAGAAGGATCTTTATCTTTGATACCGAGAATTTCAAACAAATTTTCTAACTTGTTAGAGTCCATTTATCAAGATTGATAAAACTCTTTTTAAGGATTATTGCAATAATTCAATTTTTCTTTCAAGACAAAACTTCAATATCTTCGCACTGACTTAATTTTAATTTTATTGGACATCCATCATTTCTCATTAATTCTATTTCTAAATCACTTAATTTTCCCGGCTCATAACTGACAATTGTTCCTGTGATTGTTTTGTCTAAATATTTACTTTTTGATTTTTTAATTATCCCTCTTTTACCGCCATCATGACCTGCCCAATATATGCTTAATCTATATTCTTTTAATAATTTGAATGATACTAAATCATTCACTCTAAAATTATATTCTGGTTTTTTGTATAAATCATAAGTTGTAAGCATATTTAATAAAAATAAAAATGGTTTAAAAGAATTATCATCTTTTAAAAATATATTTACTGATTCTCTAAAATTTATTTTAATAAATTTTTAATCAGTTTACTGATTTTCTGCTCGAATAAGTGCCCAGTTATTATTTTTTATTAATTTATTAGTTAGTCTAGTCACTGATTCTCTAAAATTTATTTTAATAAATTTTTAATCAGTTTACTGATTTTCAGCCAATCCTTTTCTCAGATTAATTTTAATAAATCATCCAGCTTCAAATCAGCCTGATTCATTATCGCTTTTAATGTTCCTTTAGCAAGTTCTTTATGATTGGGTATTGGAATTGTCTTTTTTCCATTATCAGTTTGTTTAATTATAATCATATGACTTCCGCGTGTTCTAACATGTTGATAACCTAATTTAAAGAGAACTTTAATAAGGTCTTTACCCGACAATATTGGTAACTTTGCCATCTCTCTTTACCTCAATAATAGAAAAAGTTGGCATTTCGCTTCTTGTAAATTCAAGCTCTTCATAAGCTTCAGGCATTTCTTCAAGATAAAGTTCAACAGCTTCTTTTATATTTTTAATCGCTTCTTCAACACTTTCTCCCTGGCTGGCAACATCAAGACTTGGGCATAAAGCTACAAAAATATCTTTTCCATCACTTAATTTTTCTTTGTTAATTACAATATCTAAAAAATAATTTTTGTTTTCCATATTATTTATAGAATTTTAGGATTTTTAAGATTATTGGTTTTCGAGAGTGTTAAGTTTTCGTGGCTTGGATAAAGGTGTTAAGGGGCGTGGCTTTTCTATTTTTCTTTGGAATTGCTTTTAGATAGCTTTCTGTTTTCATGTGACAATCTTTACACAGAACTCTCCCATTACTAATCTCAAACCTTAGTTCAGGAAATAAAGCAAATGATTTAATGTGGTCAACATGCAAGTTTTCTTTAGAACCGCATCTGATACAAGTGTAACCATCTCGTTTTAATATTCTTAATCTCCATTCCTTATATTCTTTAGACAAACGAGGGTTATCTTCTCCAAAATAATATCCATGCCTATAATTTCCATTGTTTTTACCTTCTTGATTCATCAACTTATTTCTTTTAATATTGTCGGGTCTTTTCTTACCCTTCATAGCATTTACTAATTTTCCAGAAGCATACTTTCTCTTTAAAGTCAATCTTTGTTTTTCAATATGCTCTTTTGTTTTGTGTTGTAAGGGAAGTGTTCCTTTTTCTGCTCTTTCTATCATTAATTTAGAATGTTCTGGTCTTTTTCTTCCCCTTATTTTATCGTGGTCATAAACTCCTTTAGGCATTTAATATATAATAACTTTTAATTTATAGTTTTATCTAATGATTTAATCAAACATCTCTTTTCCCATTCTTGTTTGAATATATTCTAATAATTTAGGACTATTCTTAACTACTAATCTGCCTTTAATTTCCATTGCCTCTTTTAACAACATAGTTTTTTGCCCTTCACTTCCTCTGGGAGATTTTGCTCCTTGCATATACAAAGGAGTAACTAAAACTAAGGTGTAGGGAGTTATCTCTTCTTCCCCACATTCCATTACAATTCCTTCTGCATTTTTTAACCAGTTATCTTTTTTCATTTTAAATATCTCCTCCTTTTTCTAAATAACTTTTTAGATAACTTAAAAATTCTTTTGAATTTGCAAAATAATTTAAGTACGCTTTCTTTAATTCTTCAATAGATTTTGCGCCATCAACTTCTATTTTAAAAGTTAGATAGTTTTTTGTTTTTTTTAAAATCATATTCCTTTTGATTAATCTTTTTATTTTTTTCTCTATTGATTCTCGGCCAATCCTTTTCTCGTCCTGATTTTTCTGATAACATCTGCCTGCAATGATGCAGGAATTTTTTCAAATAATTGGTCAACCAACGACGAAACTCCTCTTCCCTCTGTCGCGCTTCTTAAATCTGAACTCCATCCAAGCATTTCAGCAACGGGAATTTTTGCTTTTAATTCCACGCTTCCTAATTCTTGATTCATATCAAGCATTTGCCCTCTTTTACTTCCAACTAATTTTGTAGCAGCTCCCATAAAACTTTCAGGAACTTCAATCATATGGATTTGCAGCGGCTCCAATAAAGTTGCGCCGGCATTTTTCATTGCTTCTGTAATGGCTTCTCTTACAGCAGGATAAACTTGCGCAGGTCCTCGATGAATAGCATCTTCATGAAGTTTAATATCAGTAAGACAAACTTTCATTTTCATGCACGGCTCCCTAGCCAACGGCCCTCTGTCAATTACCATTTCAAAAGCTTCCATTACCATTTCAATGACTTCTCCGATATGAACCTCTCCTCTCGTCTCATCCATTAAAACATTTCCTTTGTAAATTTCTCTTACATCTCTAATTTCATCGCTCCTCCACCCAAGACCTGTAAAGAATTTTGTAACATCGTCCGATTTTTTCTTGACTCTAATTTCAGGAAGCTCTCCGTTCATAATACCGTTGTAAATTGGGTCATCCAATGGTTCAACTCTGATAAAAAAACCATTATGTTTATTTGGACTTTTTCCTTCAAATGATTTAGAAGCTTTTGATACTGTTTCTCTATAGACGACAATCGGCGCAGAAGTTTTGACTTCTAGTTTTTTTTCTGTTTTAATTCTGTTCTCAATAATCTCTAAATGAAGCTCCCCCATTCCGGAAATTAAATTTTCACCAGTCTCTTCATTAATCTCAATTTTTATAGACGGATCCTCTTTTGCAACTTTTCTTAATATTTCAATCAGCTTCGGAAGATCAGCAGATTTATTTACTTCAATTGATTTTGTAATAACTGGCTGGAATAAATGTTTAATTTCTTCAAAAGAGGTTTGTTCTTTTAATGTGATTGTTTCACCGACATCAATATCAAGTCCGCTGATTGCCAAAACATTTCCTGCAGGCACGCTTTCCATTTGCTCTGGCTTAATTCCGTTATAAACTAAAACCTGCTGAATTTTTCCTTTTTTCTTTGCATTATTTGCCCAAACTTCCATGCCGTTAACAATTGTTCCAGAATATAATCTTCCTGCGCAAATTTCCTTTCCAGATTTTTGATCAATTACAATCCTAGTCACAACAAATCCAATTTCTCCATCTTTATCGCAGTTAAGAAGACTTTTTCCAAAATCAGATTCTAAATCTCCTTTCCATATTTTTGGAATTCTATATTTTTGCGCTTCTAATGGATTTGGCAGATGTTTTACAGCCATATCAAGAATAACTTCATTCAACGGCGCATTTTTCCAGACCCATTTATCTCTTTCTTCCCCTTCAAGTTCATAAATTTTATAAATATCTTTAAAACTTATATTTTTCTTTTTCATAAATGGAACAGACAAAGCCCAGTTTTCTCTCGCTGAACCAAACGCAACACTGCCGTCTGCTACATTAACCTGCCATTTCTTTGCAAACTCTTTTTCAGCAATTTGGCTCAATAGCAAATTAAACTCCTCAATAATTTTTGTAAACTTCTGCTGCATTTGTTCCGGAGTATATTTTAATTCAGTGATTAATCTGTCAACTTTATTTATAAACAAAACCGGTTTTACTCTTTCTCTTAATGCTTGTTTTAAAACAGTTTCAGTCTGTGGCATTATTCCTTCGCTAGCGCATACAAGGACGAAAGTTCCATCAATAGCTCTCATCGCTCTTGTAACATTACCACCAAAATCCACGTGTCCTGGCGTGTCAATTAAATTAATTAAATATTCCTGCCCCTGATATTCGTGAGCCATAGAAACATTTGCAGCATCGACAGTCATTAATCTTTCCTGCTCATCTGTGTGCTGCCAGGTTGCCATTCCTGCTTCTAAATCTCCTGCGCTTTTCTCAGACATTGCTCCGGCAGCAGCAAGAAGATTGTCAGTAAATGCCGTTTTGCCGTGATGAATATGCGCGCTTGTGGCGACGTTCCTAATATTCACTTGGCTGAATGCAAGTCTTTTTATCTTTTCAATATTTGATTCTTTTTGCGCCATTTTTAATATTTAAAAGCAAAATGAAAATTTCCTGTTTTCTTTTGATGCCATAGGGATAAATTGAAAAAATAGTTTTTAAAGTTTCTTATTGAAATAGAAAAATCATTTTGTGCTAACAATTAATTACTTTCACAATATTTTTTTATTGAATCCTTATAAAATTCCCTGATGCTTTTCATGTTTTCTTCACTTTTATTAAGATGATATTTATTAAGATTTTCATAATCATTATATACATCACATGCTGCTTCTTCAAATGCTCCTGCATAATTTTCTTTAAATTCTCCATTTTTAAGATAAACATTAGCTAATAAAGAGACAAGATTGCCTAGTTTTTTATGCTCCTTACTAGAATATATATCTAGTAAAGACAATCTAAGAGATTCATCAAGAGATTCGTCATTAGGAATAGTTTTATTGCCTTCAGTCATTTCTTTAAGTGTTTTTATTACATTCTCGTAATGTTGTTTCATGAAGAAATACAGTTAATTGATATATTTAAATCTTTCTATTTTTTGTTATTTTAGAGTGACACTTATTTTTCAGAATTAAATAATTTAAAATTATCTTGCAGAATCGGCCTGAGATTCAGAAAGAGTTTTTTTATTTAAAACTTTGCTGGCATCTAAAACCTCAACTCCAATAAGTTTTCCTTCAGCATCAAAATCAAGAATTATGTTATCATTTAATTCTATTGTTTTTTTTGCCCCATCTCCTTTTATGTCCCCTGCTAAATAAATATATGCCGCATCCACTTCTTTATCATATTCTATTTTCATTTTCATATAACAGTTATTATCTTTATATAATTTCCTATTTCAATAAAGATTATCTTAATTTTTCTATCCCTGAGTTCTCCAAAAGCTTCTTTTCTATAATCAAAAGATTTTTTAATATATGCGGGAGATTTTAATAGTTGTTCAATTTCCCATTCTTCTATTCCTCTTTGTTTCATTCTTTTTTTAGCATGGTTAGAATAAACTATTTTCATATAATTTAAAAATTAGAGAATTATATAAATCTTTTCCAATTATCTTGCAGAATCGGCCTGAGATTCAGCTTCCTTTTTTTTCCTGACTGCAAAACTTTCTCCATTATTATCAAAAGCCAAAAGAATTTCGTCTGCAAGAGCTTGCGCAAAAGTTTTCTTTTTATTAAATGATTTGTCAGATGCTCCGTGCGATAAATGTTTTAGGGCAAGATTAACTCTTCTGATTGGAGAAACATCGACGGCCTGAGGATATCTTGCGCCCCCATATTCAATGACGGTTATTTCATCTCTCGGAGCCGAATTTTCAACTGCTTTAACTAAAATTTCAACTGGATTTTTTCCTGTTTTCTTTTCAATTATTTCAAAAGCTCCTAAAACTATAAGCATATTTCTTGTATATTTTCCGGTTGATTTTTTTTGAATTTTATGCTTCTTTCCCCTATGTCCAGCAACTGCAAGTTTATTCATTAATCTTTCAACAACATTAACTTTTGTCTGCCCGAATTTTTGGACATTTCGTCCATAACTTTTCAAAATTAATTTTGGATCGCAGTTTATTACTGCTTTTAAGCCCGGATCTTTAACCTGAATTCCAGAAACATCATACTTGTCAAAAATTTTAAATTGTTGCATTATTCTAATTTACCATTAAATTTATTTTTTACCTTGCTCACCCTATTTGGAAAATTTTTTTCAAAATATTTATTTAATTCAATTAAATCTCCTTGAGTTATTTTTTGTATTTCATAAAAATTTTTTACTGAAATCGCATGGTGATCATTATCTTCTTCATAACTATATTCAAAGAATTCCTTAAAATTCCAAAAATGAGAACTTCCTGCATCAAGGTAAATTTTTTCTTTATCTTCTGCCAAATGATTATAAGAAGTTGGCAAACCACTGGTTATCCATCTCCACCCGCCTACTTCATAAACCTGCATTAATTCATCATAATCTTTTTGTGTTGATATTCCAACTCTCGTTTTTTCTAAAGGTATTAAATTTAATTTAGGTTTTTCATTTTCCCAAAATAATTTTCCATTGGTTGTTTTAATTTCTAATGTTTGTCCCATCATCTTCTACCCTTTCGATTGACCACGCTTGGGCAATCGCAGAAAAAATTGCAAACAATTTTTTCCATTTATCTCCTACCCTTTTCAATTAGCCCCTGCCATAATCTGTGCAATGGCTGGTCATTTACTTTAATTACTTGATATCTAACTCCTGGAATGTCTCCTTTTGAACGACCTTGTTTTCCGCCGATTCTTTCAATTATAACTTCATCATGTTCGTCAATGAATTTCTGCGCAAGATTTCCGGGAATAAATGCAGTTACAGATTTTCCGTTTTTTGTTAATTGCACTTTGCAGCATTTTCTCATCGCTGAATTTGGCTGTTTTGCTTCTTTCTGAACTTTTTGAAGAACAATTCCTTTTGCCTGATTAGCTCCTTCAAGAGGATCAAATTTAGCGTAAAGATTTAAAGTTTTAGATTTATATTTGCTATCTTTCCATCTAAATCTTTTTCTGTCATTCATTTTTTTCTTCGCAGTTTTTAATCCCATGATAATCTAATTGAAAATTGGTTTTTAAAGGTTTTTGACTCAGAAATATACATTAAACAATCCTGAATTCTCTTTTGTTTGAGTTTACGAAAACATCATGAGGGATTAAACAATCCTGAATTCTCTTTTGTTTGAGTTTACGAAAACATCATGAGAAATTAAACAATTCTAAACTCTCTCTTAAAAAAATATTTTATTATATTCTGCATTTCAATTAATCGTCTTTTTTCTCTCCCGATTAATAGGGCTTTATTCATCCTACCTGCATTCATAATTATTTCATTAACTGTAATTTCTAAATCATTGAATGTGAGCGGACTTACAACACGTTCAATAAATTCTCTGGCATCTTCCACTCCATTGGGCTGAGCAACAACTCTTATTCTCTTTCCAATTATACCACTCATTTTTTTTAAATTCTCTGCATTTTGTCCAAGAGCTTGTTTAATTAATCTTCTTGGAACGCAAAAAACAAGCATATTATTATATTCAAAAAAATATCTTGTATTAACTTTTGTTATTTGAGCAAACAAATTAAGATATCTTAAATCCTGCATATCAAAGGTACTAGTCATATATTTGCTTTAGAAAAAGACAATTTATAAAGGTTTTGCGAGTAGAAAAAATAAAAAAATTTAATCAATCTTTTTCTTAGAGACAATTCCATCTAAAATATAAACAGGATGTTCTCTAGAAGAATTTCCGTCTTTATCAACTGCATAAACATAAATTGTTCCTTGGTGAAAATCAATATGAGGAAGATAAAAGACGCTGCATTTATCAGAATCTTCTATTTTTTTTAAAGGAATTAATCTTCCAGTTTCATATCTTGCAAATGCTTCCATACTTTCCGGACTATTGTCTTTAAAACTAACTGATTCTTCTCCAACACTAAAGAACCTTGGAGAAATAGATTTCCAGTTTCGTAAAAGATTTTCATTTTTTGCGTTATATTTTTTCTTAGTTTCTGTTGATTGTCGTATATTTGAATATCCTTTTTCAGTAGAAGCGCTATTTTTTCCTAACAAAGAGTTTAACTCTTTATTTTTAGAAATTTCTTTTTGATATAATCCATAAACCTTGCCTTTTTCATTTTCTAATGCAGCATATTCATTTGCTAAAGAGTTATACTTCCCTTGCAACCCAGAGTATTTGTTATCTTTACCATAATTATTCTTATTTGTTCTTTTTGATAACTCACCAACTTTCTTATTAAGTTTTTCATTTTCTGCAATGCTCCCATTGTATAAACCAAGTGTTTTTCCAAGTGAATCAGAATAAAAAAACACCTTTTCTTTTAATTGTTTAGCAAATCCTGAATATTTCTCTACTTTTGTTTCTAAACTATCAATTGTCTCTTTTTGTTCATTAATTTTAGTGCTTCCTTTTCTAGTGCACCAGCCAAGAAAACACAGTCCGACTAAAGAAGCTCCCAAAAGAATATTTGTTATTTTACCCATTCATTTTACAAAAATTTGAAGTTTATAAATATTTCTGTTGTATTAATTATACAATTACAACATTATTCGATTAATTCTTCAAATTTTTCCCTTGAAATTTGGATATCTTTTCTTAGAATTTTATTAAGTAATCCTCTATCTAATTTTTCTCCCGGATGATTTGGAACAACCGTAGTTCTCCCATCTATGTGCCTTAAAAATACATGACTTCCACTTTGTCTTAAAATTTCAAAACCAATTTTTTTAAGAATTTTAATTAATTCATTTGCTGTAATCTGAGGCAATTTCGCCATTTAAACCTCTATTTTTTGAATTCTTACAAAATTGCTCCTAATACCCTTCTTTTCTGAAGTTTCTAAATAAAGAGAGATGGCTTCTTTTATTCTAATAATTAAATCATTCATTGTTTTAGCTTGTGTGTGACATCCTGGAAGTTCAACTACTTCTGCAATTAAATAGCCGTCTTCTCCTTTTTCAATAATAAGATTAAATTCCATCTTTATTATAAAATTGAATTATATTTAAATCTTGCTAAATTATCTCTTTCACAGAACAATATCAAAATCTCCAACTTCTTTTTTCAGCAATTCAAAAACTTTTGGATTAATCTGAACTTCTTTCTTGCCTTTTTGTTTTTCAATTGCCTTGGCAACCTCGTCCATATCTGCATCTTCAATTTTATCAGTTAATTTCTTGACTTTATTGTCTTTGAATAAAAAACTCACGCTCTCGCAATTTAGCAATTCAGAAGTCCTGTCTGTTCCTTGGTCTTTATACTTAATATGCATCTTTCCTTTGTCTAAAGAAATCAATTCACATCTTTGAGAATATTCAATTAAGTCATTAATCAAAATACTTGCATTTTTTCTGGCGCTGTCAACTTTATGAAAATCTAATTTGCCTTTTTTAAAATCCGCTCTGGCTTTTACTATATCATTTAATATTCTAAGATGTTGATGAGTAAATTTTCCCGACTTGACAAAGTTTTTTTCAAAAAATTGTATAATCAATGCTTGTGATTTTTGATTTGTCAATTGCCCCAGTAACTTAAAAACATCTTTGTAAATTTGCTCAATGGTCTTCTCGCTAGTTCTTTTTTCAATTTGTTCTCTTAATTCTTTCATTCTTTTAATATATGATTCCATATCTCCAAGTAATCTATCAACTTCTTTTCCTGAAACTTTTTTTATTTTGCCGTGCTCATATCCTTTGTAATATTTTATAACAATTTCTTCAAGAATATCCAAATATTTTTTTTCAAGCATTTTTTCTTTATCAACAAAAATATTTTTCATTTCAGAAACAACTTGTTTTGGCGTCGGTGGAGGAAGACCGTAAAGCATAAGCAGCGCTTGACTTGGAGTAATAACTCCCCAATAAATCTCTCCGATGACAATTTCTAACAATGTTCTTTCAGCTCTTTTAGTAGTATTATCTCCCATTGACATAAACATATCAATTGCTTCAGGACTTGGCTTAAGTCTTCCCATTTGAAGAAGAGTTTTCCAGGGCATGAAAGTTCCTCGGTCATAAAGCGGGATTCCATCACGAATAAAAGTAAACATTACTGGATGGGCATCTTTTACAGCTTCCCAAAAATCAGTCAAAAGATAAATCTGCGGCTCAAGTTTATTTTCAACGCCCGCAAGAGCAGATGCCTCTGCAACATATTGATGAATAATTCCTCTTAATCTTTCTTTTAATTCCAAACGGGGCATTCTTTTAACATCGGTATCATTAATAATAACAAAAACATCAACATCTGAAGTTTTTATCGCCTCCCCCCTTACTAAACTGCCGGCAATAACATAGGACACAACATATTTTTCAAATTTTTGTAAAACTAATGATTTATGAATTTCTGCAACTCTCAATGCACCAAGAATTCCTTTGTCATAAAGAGGAAAAGACATCGCTATTGCACTGTTTAATTCAAATTTTTGGTCAAGACAAATTTCCCAAAGATTAGACGGAGTTCTGATATGAAGCCAAACTTTCTGCTCTTTATTTTTTTCGAGTTCCTTTATAATTTCAGATTTAATTTTAGGAATTTCTTTTACTTTTTCATCAGGCACAATCAAATGCAGATGTGTATGTTTTTCTGATTCTTTTGGAGCATCTTCCTCTTCAATAAAAAACCTGATTGCCTGTGGCGGCAAGATACTTATTGCCTTAATATAAGAAAATTTTTTTAGAATAAAATTTTTTAATTTTTCAAGTTGTTTTTTTGTTTTTTCTATTTCTTTTTTAAATTGTTCTGGATTTTGAGTTTGAACATTTGCAGATTCTTTAACGGGGGCATACTTTTTCCCAAGATTCATTTCAGGAATATTATCTTCAGCCATATTAAAGAAAAAGATTATTTACTTATAAAGTTTGCTAAAACTCAAAATTAAAATTTTGGTTGAGTCCTCGCAGTTAAAAGTATTGCTGCGGTGTCTCACTATGTTCGGCAATAGAAGCTTTTAAAAATTAATTTTATATTATTCTACTACTAAGGTCCGTTAGTCCAATGGCAGAACAGTTCGTTTACACCGAACAAACACAAGTTCGATTCTTGTACGGACCATTTTTTGAAATGTATTCTTAAATGAAAAGAATAAGAATACATTTTCCGTCAAGGATGGCTAAATATTTTAAAGCGGAACACTCAAAATCAAAGATTTTGGTGAGTCCTCGAGTTTACACTCTACGGTTTTTTTTATTCGCAAAAGCTCATAAAAAGAAAAGGAAAGGTTTCGAAAGGAAAACCTTGGTTTTCATTCGGTTCGATGAAGAAGGGACCATTTTTAAAAAAGAGAAAAGATTAAATAGCGTCTATTACTATAATGATTATCAAATCCCCGGTATGGCCTTCAGGTAATGCCGGGCTTATTTATTTTTATGGAAAGATTTTGATTAAATTTATGCTAAAAGATTAAAATGTTCATAGATATTCATTCCCATGTAGATATCTGTAAGGATATTGATGTTCTCATTAAAAATGCCAAAAAGGAAAATGTAAAAATCCTGACAGCCGGAACAAGTCCAAAATCCAACAGAAAAATTCTTGAGCTAAAAGAAAAATATCCAGAAATAAATATTTGCTTGGGAATTTATCCAATAGACGCATTAGAACTTTCAGAAAAAGAAAAAACAAGAAATTTTTTCATTAATTCGTCTTCAGGAAAAAGCCAAATTAAAGAAATTGATTCTGAAATTGAATTTATCAAAAAAAACAAAGAAAAAATTTCCGCAATTGGCGAGGTTGGAATAGACTTAAAACACGCAAAAGAAGATAGTTTAGAAATTCAAAAAGAAAATCTGACAAAATTTGTGAATTTAGCCAAAGGATTAGATATTCCAGTTGTTATACATTCGCGAAAAGCAGAAAAAGAGTGCATTGAACTATTAGAAAAATTAAATTATAACAAAATAATTATGCATTGCTTTGGCGGAAATATGAAATTAGTTGATAAAATTATTGAAAATAACTGGAGTTTGTCAATTCCTGCAAATGTAAAACATTCAGAACATTTTCAAAAAATAGTTGAGAAAACTCCTATTAAACAATTATTCTGCGAAACTGATTCTCCGTTTCTACATCCGGATAAACTTAGAGATAATGAACCTGCAAATGTTATTGAAAGTTATAAAAAAATATCAGAGATAAAAGCTCTGACTTTAGTTGAAGTTGAAAAAATAATAGAAGGAAATTATAATGAATTATTTAGTTAAATTTGAATTACATAAAAAAGACAA
>Ga0209542_10009819_pt1 | contig 17451 bp, 13 predicted proteins | sample RifCSPhighO2_01_FD_184028 | JGI IMG/M metagenome (GOLD analysis project Ga0209542, IMG submission 184028) | Soil microbial communities from Rifle, Colorado - Rifle CSP2_plank highO2_0.1 (SPAdes) (version 2) | ecosystem: Environmental > Terrestrial > Deep subsurface > Rock core/Sediment ...
CCTCTGAATGCGAGAGAAACCTTTCATATCTATCGAAATAGTATACCTCAAATCCGGGTATTCCCCTAGCTACCGTAGGGAGAGGGATGTATGCTCATGCCCTTTCTTTGGAATATTGATTTATCTTAATTATTATGTTATAATAACATGATGGCATTTCCTCCATTCTCACCTCAGCGACATGCCTGATTCAGCTCATCAACTGGCGAAAAAATTCATTGAGGAGCACTCTAAGTTCCTCATCATCCCACATGCAAATGTGGATCCGGATGGGCTTTCCTCTGCACTCGCCTGCTACCTTCTCTTCACATCTCTTGGTAAGGAATGCACGGTTATTTGCCCAGATACGCTCCCGGAATCACTTGAGTTTCTCCCAGGGTACGAAAAACTTACTCAGGAACTCAAGGATACACAGGATACGATCATTACATTGGACTGCAGCAAGGGGGTGGAGATCGATAAGCTGCGCTATTCGATAGAGGAGAACAAGGTGAACATTATCGTAACCCCGAAGAAGGGATCATTCATCGCGAGTGATGTTGGATTTATAGAAGGAGCATTTCCTTACGATGGGGTGGTGATTGTAGATACTGCGGAGCTCAAACTCCTCGGGACTCTCTACGCAGAGCATGAGCGGTTCTTCCGCAAAGTCCCGATATTGAACATTGATCATCACTTGAGTAATACGAAGTTCGGGAATGTTGTTCTCTTAGAGCCTACTGCAGCGAGTGCAACGGAAGTGCTCTATGACTGGTTCTCCACTTCTCCCGAATGGAAAGCCAAACTGACGCCTGATATTGCAACACTGCTCCTCACGGGACTCATTACAGATACGCGGAGCTTCCAGAATCCAAATACCACGCCCCGCTCGCTCGAAGTCGCAGCGGAGCTCCTGGATTTTCAGGCGCGTCAACAGGAGATCATCAAGTACATCTACAAAACCAAGCCGCTCTCCACACTCAAAATATGGGGACGCGCGCTTAACCGTATCCAGGTGGATGCAAAGGAAAAGATTGTTTGGACGAGTATCAGTCGAGAAGATCTTGCAGAAATGGGGGCAACCAGCAAGGAAACCCACAGCATCATCGATGAGCTCCTCACTACAATTCCGGAAGCAGATTTGTACGTGATCTTTACGGAGGTAGAGGAAGGGGGTTTAAAAGCGAGCATGCGCTCAAATGAGAATATCAATGTGAGTACGCTTGCAGGAAAGCTCTTTTCCGGTGGAGGACATGCACGTGCCGCAGGGTTCCGCCTCAATAATTACGAAAACTTCCAGATCGTCACCATCGAATGCGTTCAGAAGATCATCCGGGAGATGAAGGTGCAAAGGGGCGAAATCAAGGCAGAAACGAGTGAGGAGAAAGGAAAGGACACAATCGAGGCTAAGAAATCGAATGAAAAGAAGAGAAGTGATGATGGAACGATTGACATCATGCAGACGCTCTCTGAATAATGAGGGTAATGACAGAGGATTCTTCACCTGATCCACAACAAGCGGAAACCATTGCGGATCTCACAGCAAAGCTCGCAAAAATGACGGATGTCGCCGCGCGTGCACAAGCGGAACTCCTCAATGCGCGCGATCGCTTAAAACGGGAGGGCGAGGAACTCCGCAGATTTGCGGCGGTTCCCATCCTTCTCCAGTTCCTCCCTCTCCGCGATGATCTTGTCTTAGCGATTTCTCATGACAAGGCTTCCTCAGAAGTCCTCACACATCTCCTTACGAAGATTGATCGGATCCTCTCCGACGCAGGAGTCACGAAGATTTTGGCACTAGGAGAGAAAGTCGATCCGACTCGCCATGAGATCGTCAATAGCGCACTAGGCGAAAGAGATCTCATCCTCGCTGTTCATCAAGAGGGCTTCGATCTTGCAGGCAGAGTACTCCGCCCTGCACGGGTAATGGTAGGCGATGGAACCTCCGCCTCAAAAGAGGGATGAGATGAATCGAAGAATCGTTCCCATTTCCACTCCCGAAATAGGGAGTGCAATGACAGAAATCGTCGAGGAGGCCATACGCGAAAAACTCGTCATCTCTTGGAGATCATCACCAAAGACGTACGCTGTGGTTTGGATTGGTGCTGGACCGATCCCCTCCTTCACGCGGAATTCGTAGCGCATGGTCTGCTCCTCGCCTGCCTTTATTTGTGGGATCGTCCATGCGATCAGATTCTCCGAGAGCACTCCCCATGGGAGCGGGAGAACTTCGAGGAATTTTGAATCGAAGCGCTCCTCAAGGGTGAGGTTTTGAAGATCATTCTCACTCGTATTCTTCAATGTAATTTCAAACGGGATGCTGCTCCCGGGCAATGCATCCTGCGTGAGAGGTGTTTTCTTCATTTCGATAAATGAAGGGATCACGAACGGTTGATCCACCGCATCTGTGTAGATTGGGAAGAGCCCCGGCGGCAGGTTTGGGAAACGAGGCTGCCCTGCCTCCTCTGGGAAGAGGAGAAAGAGCGCAACAACGACGAGAGCCAGAGCAAAGCCAATGAGAGCGGGGCGTACAACCAAAGGGGAGTATGAAAGCATGGGAGAAGCTCTTCTGCAACAAAATAGTGATGGGTAGTGCTTCGGAATACGCCTGTGCCCCTATAACCCGAGCAGCCTCTCGAGTGGTTTTTTCCAAATATCAATGAGCTCGAAAATATCTTCATTGAGAATGTCCTTGATGGTGAGTCGTGGCTGATCAGTTGTTTTGCCGATCTCGAAGAGACTTAGGGAATGGTTCCTTGCAAGTTCTTGGAGAGATGCTTTGTTGGGTGTACCTACTGAGAGAATGAATCCGCCGGTTTCGCTGAAGAGAGTTTTTTCTATAGAGAGGTTCGATTGAAGTGGCGTAAGATCAATCTCCATTCCAAATTGTGGTTTCTCTCTTCGATAAGGAATGAGCATCTCGAAGAGTGCAAGCAGTAATCCTCCATCCGAAATATCGTGGCAACTTTGTACGAATCCGCTCTGGATTGCGAAAGTGATGAATTCAATCTGCCGTCGCACTTCATCGAAATCTGGCTTCGGAATATTTGCACCAAGCTCACCCTGGACAGCGTAGAACGCGGATCCTCCGCATTCATCTTTCCGCTCTCCAAGGAGGTAGAGAGTCTGATCTTTGCCTCGAATAATTGCGGGGATTGCTTTTCTTGCATCCGGCATCACGCCAATGCAACTCACAATTGCTGTGGGTGGAATAGCCCCATTTGGCGTGGAGTTATAGAGGCTTACGTTTCCACTGATGATGGGGACCGGGGCCCCACCAATTGCAACTCCACGGGCAGCATCGGCAATGCCGCGCACTCCCTCAGAAAATTCCCATAAATCCTCCGGAACTTCCGGGTTCCCGTAATTCAAACAATCCGTGAGCGCACGTGGGAGTGCCCCAACTGCCGCGACATTGCGCATGGATTCCACGGTGGCATTCACCCCTTGGTAGTACGCGGAAATTTTTCCGTGTCTTCCACTCCCATCGCAGGCAACAGCAACACCGATGTAGCGATCCTTCTCCTCAATTTCCCATCCCGGATGTTCCCCCTCGTGAACATAGCTCATGAGATCCTGGAGTGGCATGATCACTCCAGCGTCCGCTTCGCCAGGCTCCACGATTGTATTCCCTATAACGTTCTTATCGTAGTGACGGAAGATCGGAGCTTTGGATGCATAACTTGGATGGGTGAGAATCTTTCGGAAAATTTCCAGCGCTTTTCCATTGGTATCGAGTACGGGCTCACGCAGGTTTTTCTGCCTCTCTTTGATCGGCCTCTCGTACTGCAATCCAGAGGTAATATCCTTTGCTTTTGCTTCGCAGACTGTTTCACCTCTATATCGCAAGAGACATAGCGGTTCCTTGGTCACTTTTCCAATAACCGATGCTCTCGCGTTCTCTGCGATTGCTGGGAGGTTCCATACCTCGTTGTAGTGCCGAAGAATATGCTCTGTGAGTGAAGGGTGGCAGGTCCAGCAGAAGCGCTCCTGGGTTTCGGCACAGGCGATAACTTCTGGCGGGAGATCAGGGATTGCCGTATGTACTTTTTCTAAATCAATAGTTGCCCCGAACCCCTGATCTGCAACTTGTTCCACGGAACTACAGACGACTCCTCCAGCGCCAAGATCCTTGAATCCCACTGCATCGAACTTTTTCTCCTTCGCGAGCCAATCGAAGAGTGCATACGTGGAGGCGAGGAGGTGACGCTCGAGGAATGGATTTGGTTCCTGTACCGCGCCTGTGTTCTTCTCCTTCTCCTCTTCGTTGAGAATAACGCTCGCAAATGCCGCCCCCCCAAATCCGGAGCGATCCGTTGGTTTTCCTACAATAATGATGTCGTACCCTACCTCTCCTGCTTCCTTCGGGACGTAGCTATGGATGATTTCATCCTCCCGTACGAGGCCATGGCAAACCACGTTCACAAGGCAGCTACTGTTATACGCCTCATCAAACTCTGTATCCCCCCCAAGATTTGGGATTCCGAGTGGATTCCCGTAGCCCGCTACACCTCGTGCGACTTCCTTTGCGATGGTTTTAGTCTCCTCTGATTGTAGATCTCCAAAGCGCAGAGCATCCATCACTCCAATCACTCGTGCTCCCATGCAGAGCACATCGCGCACGTTGCCACCCACCCCGGTTGCTGCGCCTTCGTACGGGACGATCTGTGATGGATGATTGTGACTTTCGTGCGAAACGACAATCCCCCACCGCTTCCCTTTTGGGCCATCCGTGATAGCAACGATTCCACTATCTTCCTTTGGACCGAGAATGACGTGATCCCCTTCTGTGTGGAATGCCTTGAGGAAACGCCTGCTCGATTTATAGCTGCAGTGCTCAGATCCTTGAATTCCCCAAATTACGGCTTCCACGAGCGTTGGATCACGGCCAAGGAGGGAAGAAACTTTCCTCGCTTCCTCCACGGTGAGTCCAATTGCGTATGTATTCAGAAGCGAGCGAACTTCTGTATCGGAAGATGCCGAAAAGGGCAGTGATGCTGCTTCGATGATGAAAGAATATCAGATTCGTCGTAGAGACGCCCGAAACTCATTTTCATAATTTGTAACAATTAGCTGTGCTCTCAAAATTTGATTAGAGATTCCCTATCGGGCGTCTCTACGCATAAACCAAATCAACCAGACCCCAATGATGATGACAGGGATTGTAAGAAATTGTCCCCTTGTCAAATGAAGCATCGCAATATCAAACCCTTCCGATGTTTCCTCTCTCACGAATTCCGTAGCAAACCGGAGAATGCCGTAGAGGAGGAAGAAAAGTCCAAGAGTGACCCCTGCGCTCTTTGATCGCATCAGAGACAGAAAGCAAACAATAGCGATAAATACATCTTTGATCATTGCATAAATTTGTACTGGATGGCGTATGCCCTCCACACCCGGAATTGCAATACCCCAGGGAAGATCTGTCACCGTGCCGTAGAGCTCCAAATTGATGAAGTTCCCAAGACGTCCGAAGATGAGACCGATCGCAATCGGAACAGTGAGGAGATCCGCAAGTTGGAAGAGACTTACTTTGCTCCGGAGCTTCCGGAAGACAATGAGCATGGCGAGTGTTACTCCAATCATCCCCCCATGGGAGGACATCCCCCCATTCCACACTGCAGGAATTTCGAGTGGATGGCTCGCGAAGTATCCGGGAGCGTAGAAGAGAACATATCCGAGTCTTCCTCCAAGAATGACACCCAGAATCCCCGCAAACAGAAGCGTTCCAATATCGTCCTTCGTGAGTGGATATCCCTTTTTCCTCGCAAGGATCGGTATCAGCCACCATGCAACGCAAAACGCTAAGAGGTACATAATTCCGTACCAGTGAATCGCAAGTGGGCCAATCTCTAAGAAGATTTGACGATTCGGGAAAAACTCCATCACCCTTCAGTATATCTTTTTTTCCTATCGTTTTGCTACCTCTGCTCCTTCTACCAAATCTGCCCACACCACAAACCGTTCCCGTGTAGTACCCACGGGGTAACAGGTGAACATGACGAGTTCCTTCTTCGAGGGGTCCTGGAGCAGGAGTTTCGTGTAGGAAGCCGGAACCACCTCTGTACTCCTCACCTTGTAGAGAAAGCGATTGCCTTCTCCATCTGTCACAGTAATGCGATCGCCGATTTTGGCACTTGGAAGCTTGGAGAGAACTTCTTCGTAGGGACTGCCAATAGCCTTCATTGTTGGAGCACTGCTGTGACCTGCAATAATCACGCTCCCTGCATCACCCAAGTTTGGAGAGTGGGGATACATTGCAAGCCCATTCAACAGGAGGTACTGCATCTGATCCTCGAGTCCGCGCCAATTACGGTTATTCCACTCCTTCATTCCGGGTTTTCCGAGGGGAGCCTCGATGCCAAGTTGTTCGTACGAAAGTGTTGCGACATGCATTGCAACATTCCAGTTCGTGGTTCCTTTGTAGGCAAAGGTATTCACGCGCATGGGATACGTGGTGCCGATATCCTTCACCACGCGCTCATCATTTTGCAGACGTTCCGCACGGCGCTCGCGGCGGTTCAAAATCTGCTTCACGAGTCGTTGGTACTTTGTTCCTGAGAGGAACGATCTCCCTTCCGCAATGCCGGTTGCATCCGAGCTCTCAAAAGTTTGCTGCCCCAGAAGTCCGCTCAATCCTCCGAGCGCTCCGCCAATCAGCAGAACACCGATCAGGAAGCCAATAAAATGATGCGTTGTGTGGTGTTTGTGTAAACGCATAGAAATCTTTCTAGTATATCATAGATTGCATGCGGATTCTAGGTATCGAGACATCGTGTGACGAAACCTCAGCAGCTATCGTTGAGGATGGATGCGTTGTGCTCTCGAACGTCATTGCGAGCTCGATGCGTGATCACGAAGCATTCCATGGAGTCGTGCCAGAGATTGCGGCAAGGAGGCAGCTCGAGTATATGACCCCGGTCCTTCTCCAGGCTCTGGAAGATGCAAAAACTTCCTGGGATGAGATCGATGCCATTGCAGTGACGATGGGGCCAGGGCTCCTCACATCGCTCCTCGTTGGGACGACTGCTGCCCGAGTGCTTGCTTCCGCACACAAAAAAAAGCTGATTGGTGTTCACCACACACTCGGTCACCTCTCTTCCACCTGGCTCGAAGTGGCACGTTGCTCCTTGCCCCGAGCGGAGTCGAGAGGCGCAACGTGCTGCACGCCAGAGACTGGCGTGCCACAATTTCCAATTCTTGCTCTCAGCGTGAGTGGTGGTCATACGGAACTCTGGCTTCGAATGAGTCACACATCTGGAACACTCCTCGGTCGCACGCGCGATGATGCTGCGGGAGAAGCATTCGATAAAGGAGCGATGCTCCTTGGAATCCCCTACCCCGGCGGGCCACTCCTCGCAAAACTTGCAGAGGGGGGCAATCCCCACTTCGTAGAATTTCCACAACCTCTCTCACGAGAGGAAACGTGCGAGTTCAGTTTCTCGGGACTCAAGACCTCCCTCAAGTATCACCTCCGTGATCGCGGAGGAGTAGAGGCACTCTCGGATGAGGAGAAGAAAGATGTCGCTGCGAGCTTTCAGGAGGCAATCAACCTGCATCTTACTTCGAGAATCAATCATGCCCTCGATCTCCATGAAGAAATTCACGAAATCCATCTTGTCGGAGGAGTCTCCGCAAATAAGAGGCTACGCGAAATGACGAGTCTCATAGGGGAACGACATGCCATACCGCTACGAGTTCCGCAAAAAATGGCGTATTGCACGGATAATGCTGCAATGATTGCGGCGGCGGGATACTTCCTTTTGCAGGAAGCTCCAGAGCATGGACTCCGACCATTCGTCACCAGTGCATCGATTGCACTCGAACTTATGAGAACATCGGGAGAATTGCTCCCCCGATAATAGCCAAGAGGCCGATAATTGCTGCGATACGGACGGTGCGCTTCTTCATGGGGATTGAACGGTAATAGTAACTGTTTCCTGATCGAAGTTCCCCTTCCCATCGGTGATCTCAAGGAGCACGGTGAAGATCCCCGCTCTCTCGAAGACGTGATCCTGGATTCCCGTCACTTGCTCGCTCGTAGCACCATCACCGAATGTCCAGAGGTACTTCTGAATGCTCCCTGTGGAGCAGCTGGCATCAAAGCGTACTCCCATAGGAACGCCCCCTGTGGTTCTACTCGGGAAGATGCAGGCGTGGAGAGTCGGCGCACGAACGACAATGGTTTTCCTTGCTTCCAGCGATCGCCCATCCTCTGTGAGTGCTCGCACAGTGACGGTGTAGGTTCCCTCATTTTCGAATCGGTGCGTGACCTTTGCGCCAAGGAGCTGGGGCTTCTCTTCCCGTGTATCGCCATCGCCAAAGGTCCACGCAAACCCGGTGATCCTGCCATCCGGGACAGAGGATTCTGAGGCATCAAAGGTGACGGTGAGAGGAGCAACTCCAGTCGCCGGAACCGCAGTGAAGCTGACCTGCGAGCGAGGCGGAAGTACCGTTACTTCGAGTGGGGTCTTCTGGGTTCTCCCCTGCTCGTCGGTTGCAATCAGCACTACGGGGAATACCCCTTCTTCTTCGTAGAGAGCATGGAATCCTCCGTCTGTTTCGTAGACGATGCTTGCGTTTTCCTGTTCCCAGCTAAAGGTAATAAAGGGAGTTCCAGTAGTAGCTGAAAGTCGAAGATCCAGAGGTGCAACACCTTCCACCTTGCCGCCGACTGGTCTTGGCTCACCACTGATCACAACATCGCGGACCGTGAGTGGCTCTAGTACCGAAATAATCACCGATTTCTCTGCAATGCGCCCACGGCTATCCGTGATTGTGGCAATAACAGAAAATTCTCCAGGAGCTTGGAAGACATGGCTGATCCTCTCCCCTGATTTCGATACTCCGCGCTTCGGATCCCGGAGTTCCTCTGGGGTACCGATGCGCCACGCTATATCACGAGTCTGTACTTCCTCCGGAGTTTGTACGCTAAAGACAATGCCGAGTGGCGCAGAACCGCGAACCTGCCCCTCTGTTTCGATGGAAAATGCGAATGGCTGCTTGCGTTCCTCTAAGATCGTCACCGTGCGGTTGAACGTTTCGCGTAGTCCCCCCAAGTGTTGAATCGTAGCCTGAACCTGGAATGTACCAAGTTCCGGGAAAGCGTACTCCGTGGTCACGGTCTTCACGGTCTGATCTATCGTGCCATCGCCGTTAAAATCCCACTCGATGCCTTCGATTTTTTCGGGATCAGCGACCAGGTTTGCGGCATCGAAGAGAATAACTTCGTTAAGAACAGGGAGCTCCGGAGTAATCGAGAAAACTGCATTCGGAATTACGATGCGTGTGGAAGCTGTCTGTACTGTTCCATTCGAGAGCGTAATCCGCGCACGGACGACGTACGTTCCCTTCTGCTTGTAGATTGTCGTCACCTCGTGTTCCTGGGTTTTGGCATCCATGGTGCCATCGCCGTTAAAATCCCACGAGTACTCGCGAGGCGCGAGGTTCTGGTTGCGGAGGATCGTACGGAGAGAATCCGTACCAAAGGTGACGGTGAGCGGTGCAGTGAGGCCTTGCGTATTCTGTGGATCAATAATATCGAGCGTGAGCGGAATTCCACGATTGATCTGAACGAATACCAGTGCTGAGAGCATGAGGAGAGCTGTCGCAGCAATTCCCGGACGTAGAAGGAATCGTGGGAGCTCTTCTGGAGGGGTACCAGCCCGGATCATACGGAGCGTGAGGAGCGAGACACTCATCACAGCGAGGAGACTCACGAATCCAAAATAAAGGTTCCCAAAGAATCGAAGACCCTGTCCTGCTCCTGAAGGGTCAGGAAGAGTGATGAAGAGATAAAATGCAAAGATAAGGGTACAGAGGAGAAAGAGAGCACCTCCTCCAAGGAGGATGAGGAGAAGTTTTTTTTGGCGCTGCCCTGTTGATGCATCTTCTTCCTGTGCTCCTTCCTCACGTACTGTAGGAGCAACTGGAGGATTCTTCTCCGTTGGCGGACGCAATCCATCTAAAGGAGCTCCAGGTTTTCTTCCTTCATCCTGCGCCGATGTGTTTTCCATGCCCTCTGGCATGGAGGGTATCGTACCAGAAAGTTTTTGTTTGATGGGAACTTCTTTCTTACGTCGTGACCCGTGTAACCTCCTCGATGCTCGTGATTCCCGTTTTCACGATGTCATTGCCACGTTCTCGCATGGTCTTGAATCCATGCTTCTTCGCATAGGCTTCCAGATCCTTCTGCGGACTCCCTGCGAGGATGAGATCACGTATGCTGGCATCAACGGGGAGGAGTTCCGCAAGACAGAATCTCCCCTTGTAGCCAGAGCCAGCGCAGAGAGAGCAATTGCCACCTTTCCCGTGGCATTCGGTGCAGGTTTTCCGGAGTAGGCGCTGTGCCAGGATCCCCCGGAGCGCAGGGGCCAGGAGGTAAGGTTCTACCCCCATGCTCACGAGGCGTGGGATGCTTTCGATTGCTGAGTTCGTGTGGAGTGTTGCAAAGACCATGTGACCGGTGAGCGCCGCGTCTGCTGCGGTTTTAGCGGTTTCCGCATCGCGGATTTCCCCAACGAGAATCACATCGGGATCCTGTCGCAAGAGTGCGCGGAGACCCAGTGCAAAATCGTAGCCGTGCCGATGATCGATCTGGCTTTGGAGAATACCCTGGAGTTGGTACTCGATCGGATCCTCCAGAGTGATGATGTTGCGGCCGGTACCAATGAGTGTGGAGAGGAGCGCGTAGAGTGTCGTCGTTTTTCCGGAGCCTGTGGGTCCTGTCACAAGCAGAATGCCATTCGGTGATTCCATGAGCACCGCGAGCGCTGTACGGATATCTTCCTCAAATCCCAGTTTTTCCAAGGGGACTATGCCGCGCTTGGGATCGAGGAGCCTGAGAGTGAATGCTTCGCCGAATTTTGTGGGGAGAGAAGAAACACGTACTTTCACCTCGTAATCCGCAAAGGGGAAGGAGTATTCGCCATCCTGCGGGATTGTGGTCGTGTTAAGACTCAAGTGAGATGTAAACTTCACACGACGAACGATATCTGTGTAACCAGCATGGGTGAGTGTCAAAATGCTCTGCATCACTCCATCGAGCCTCACGCCGAGCTCTACATCTTCTTTCCGTGGAAAGAAGTGGAGATCCGAAATTCCTTCCTTCACGGCAAGCTGATGCAGCGTGTGGAGAAATTCCTCCCCCTCTTTGCCCGTGAGCTCTTTTTTGAGATTTTCCAAATCTTTCTATTGTACCAGTTTTTGGCTATCTATGCTAGATTCGCCATTGTATGCACCAACGGAGAAAACAGCTCTTTGCACCGACGCTCCCGCTCTCTGATCTTGCGAAACGCCGTGCGTTTCAGCGGCGGATTCAGGTCTTGTATGCGGCGCTCTTCTTCTGTCTCCTCGTGATCGTTGCACGTCTGATTGAATTGCAGGTTGTTCGGGGAAAAGAATATGAGGAAATCGCTCGAACACAGCATTTTGGTGGCATCGAGCTCCCGGCGAAGCGCGGTGAAATCTTCAGCAGGAATAGTAAGACCGGGGAACTCAATTTGCTTGCAACGAATACCACGCTCGATCTCCTGTACGTTGATCCGTTCGTAACTCCCGATGCGCATCACGTGGCAAGGCTGCTTGCAGAAACTCTCCTCACACAGGAGCAGGATGCGCTCTGCCGTAATGGCCACAGGGATTGCCTACGCGAACTTCGCAAGTACTACGCCTCTGCCTTTGATCCTCTCACCAAAAAACAAGAGGGAGTAGTTCCGGAGGAAGGACTGGATTCCGCTCTCCATCCTCTCGCTCCCACAGTACTCCCAGTCGAAATTTTGCCACTTGCGGATATTGTTGCGGCATTTGCCCGTGATATTGAGGAGCGTATTCAGGAGGAGTTTGTCAGCTTTGTCCCCATTCTCTATGGAGCAACGAATACGCAGCTCAAGCTCATTGAATCATTTGGAATTCCCGGCATCTCTGCTTCGGAAGAGCAGAGAATGATTTTTGCAAATCCTCTCCAGATTCCTGATTTCGAACGTCGTCGCGTTGCTCGCATCGTAGCACCTGCACTCGGACTCGATCCTGATGCTCTGAGTGATCAACTCCGTCGCAGGAGACTCCGTTACGTCCCCATCATGCGTAAGATCCCGCCGGATATTTCCAAATATATTCGCAAGCTAAAGGAGACTTCCATGTTGGAGGCAGCAGAGAGACGTTCATCGTTACTTGAGCGTAATGATTCCGAAGGAGCAGAACGTGTGGAAGATCCCCTGCGTGGCATTGCGCTCATTGCCGAACACTGGCGACTCTACCCCGATGGAACAGTGGCTTCGCAGCTCGTGGGATTTGTGAGGGAGCCCCCCCCAGGACTCTCCCTCACAGTAAAGGAGCAACCGCAGAACGGCATTGAGCGAGTCTTCGATAACGAACTTCGTGGCCAGCATGGAGAAATCAATACGGTCATTGATCCATTTGGTGGACAAATTTTCTCCGAGGAGCAAACTATCCAGCAGGCGCAGGATGGCAAGAGCGTCGTGCTCACGATCGATCGCTATCTCCAGAAGCAGGTCGAAACCATTCTCCAGAAAGCAGTGGAATCCTACCAGGCAGATAGCGGGCAGGTCCTTATCATGGATCCCTCTACCGGTCGTGTGATTGTCATGGCAAATGCTCCTATTTTTAACAGCAATTCCTACAGTGACGTGTACGAAAAAGTCCTGTTCCAGATATCCCCGCAGGAGGAACCACGCATTGTCGTAGAAGTTTACCATCCTCAGACCAATGTCCTCGTTGTGCGTGGATACCTGAACGATGTAACGCCGGAGGGACGCGCGCGACTTTCCCGTGAGCTCCAACAGAATATTTCGGAGGTGGAAAAACTCTATAACTTGGAAGAACTGAAGCGCTACTATTACTATCTGGGTGAGAATAATCGCACGGAACTTTTTCCTGTGTGTCCGGATGGGAGGAGCCCCACCACCTTGCAGCCCCTCACAACTCCTTCACAGGGAGAAGAACAAGAAGCTCATACTCCAGTTATTGGGAGTGGCTGCAGGTGGCTTCGGTACGCTAATCGGATCGGTGTGGGCGCCTACGTGAATAGGGCTGCACAGGAAATTTATGAGCCAGGCTCCGTGTTTAAGGCGATCACCATGGCAGTTGCTCTGGATCAGGGGGAAGTCACTCCAGAAGATCGGTACCTCGATATTGGTTCGGTGGAGATTGATGAATACGTCATTAAGAACGCAGGCGAAAATGTTTTTGGAGATATTTCGATGACGGACTGCCTCAGCTTCTCTGTAAATACGTGTATGACTTCGGTCTCGAGAAAGCTTGGGAAGAAACTCTTTGCAAACTATATTCGCCGCTTTGGATTTGGGAGAATTACAGGTATTCCGCTCGAAGATGAAAAATCGGGGGAGGTGTTGGATTGGCGTAGGTGGTCTGATGCACTTCTTGCAACTGCAGCGTACGGTCAGGGAATTTCCGCTACCCCTATCCAGGTAGTTTCCGCACTCTCTGCTCTCGCGAATGGTGGCAAACTCATGAAGCCAATGATCATCGATAGCTGGATTGATCCGGATGGTACGATCCATCCTATTCACCCACAGGTCTTGGAGCAGGTCGTCACAGAGGAGGCCGCAGCAACAGTTACGGCCATGCTCGTTCGTGGTGTGGAAGAGGGATACGCAAAACGTGCGAAAGTGCCAGGCTACTTCATCGCGGGAAAAACCGGTACCTCTCAAATTGCACGCCCCGGTGGAGGATACGAAGAGACAGGGAGTGGAAGCTTCATCGCAACGTTCTCCGGATACGCCCCAGTAACGCGTCCTCGCTTCGTGATGCTCATTAAGTTTGATCGTCCTCGCACAGAGGATTACGGCTCTGTGACTGCCTCTCCAGTCTTCCGCGAAATCGCGGCACTCCTCTTTGACTACTACGGTATTCCTCCGGATGACAATACCCCATAAAATGGGTGCATCAGCCTTTTGGTGGCGCGGCTCTCCGAGCCGCGCGAACAAAGCAAAAATCCCCAATTACTTCTTGATATATATATATTCCTATCGCATGCTTTGGGCAGCGCATTTTGCGCTGAATCAAGCGGTTCCTTCACTTCACGGAGACATGGATATGACTGAATACAGAAGAGTAAAGGTAACAATGACGGAAGGTGTGGCAGTAGTATCATTCACCGATCGGAAGATCCTTGATGCTACAGCTATCGAAGAGTTGGCTAAAGATCTCTTTGCGCTTTGCGAAAACGATGGAGTAAAAATTGTTTCAGACTTTGTTGGTCTTGAATTTTTGAGCGCAGCCGCGCTAAATAAACTGATCATTCTCGATAAGATGATCAGACGTCGCTCAGGAAAACTTGCTTTTTGCAATATTCGACCTGAGATAATGGAAACATTTGAGATCACACGTCTCGACAAACTTTTTATCATCAAAATGAGTCTTAGTGAAGCGCTTCAATGGATTCGAGAATAGGGAGTATTAAATGAGTTCCTTTGAGAGAATTATTGTAGAGGAAATGGATGATGTCCTCTGTATCCGATTTTTGGATCAGACAATAATGGATGAAAATCAGATCCAGACCATCGGAAGAGAGCTAATGAGCCTCCTACCCAGGTCAAAACTCATGATCAATTTTTCAGGGTTGCATTTCATGAGTTCTGCCATGATTGGCAAGCTCTATCTTCTCCACACGACAATGAGAAATGCGCAAGAAAAACTTGTAATGTGCTCCATTGAAGACAACGTATTGGAAGTGTTCAAAATCACGAAACTTAACAAAGTGTTCAGTATCCGATCCGATGAAGAAGCAGCTTTCCGTGAATTTCGAAAATGATTACATCTGCTTGATTCACAAGAACCGGCTCTCCAGAGAAATTTGGAAGGCCGGTTCGATCTGTAAAAATACCTTATTCGATTCAAAAAGAGCAGCGCATGGTGGCGCGGGTGTGTTCGCCAGAGCGAACCGCCCGCGCGACTACATTCATTATTACATGACAAACGCGGGCGGTCCTTCGGCTTCTCTCATCAATGGATATGCAGAGCTGCTCCTCATCCGTTTGAAAGGACGGACACACCCGCGCCACAACGCTACTACTTCACGGTGACAGATTTCGCGAGGTTTCGGGGCATATCCGGATCAAGTCCCCTTTTGAGCGCAAGGTAGTAGGCAAGAATCTGTACGGGGATGACGTTCACAATGGCCTGTGCAGTTCCCGCATCCGGTACACGGATCCACTCATCGAATGCCTCATTCTTCTCCGGTGCAATGCCGATCGTGTGGGCGCCGCGTGCACGGAGCTCAATCGTGTTACTGAGCGTATCCATCTTCACTTCGTCATTGCCGAGGAGCGCGATGCAGGGAGTTCCCTTTTGGATCAGCGCAATCGGGCCGTGCTTCAGTTCTCCACCCGCAAACCCTTCGGCATGCACGTAGGAGACTTCCTGAATCTTGATTGCAGATTCCAGCGCCATCGGATAGTTCCAGGATTTACCGATGATGTAGAGGTTTTCGTGTCGCTTTAAACGATCCGCGATGCCTTCGATATGCGTGAGGTAGCGCGGGTTCAACATATCGTTAGTTTGTTCTGCCGCTTCCAGGAGTACCTGTCTCCCTTCATTCAATCTCTTTTTGAGTGCATACGCGATGAGGAGGAGAACCGCCATCTGACCCGTGGCAGCTTTGGTGGAAGCGACCGCGCGCTCCGGGCCTGCATTGATGAGCAGAGTGTAATCGGCAAGTCTGTGAATGGATGAGCCCTCCGCATTGACGATTGCAAGCACCTTTGCACCTTTCTTCTTCGCGGTTTCCATCGCCTCCAGCACATCCACGGTCTCGCCGCTTTGCGAAACAACAATCAGGAGAGATTCCGGGAGAAGGAAATGGTGGTACAGCGGAAATTCTGAGGATGGTGCATAGTTCACATGGTGCTTTGCGATCACAGAGAAAAAGTATTCCGCCGCCATGCAAACTTTTCCCGCTGTTCCGCATCCGCTGAGGAACGTTCCCTTGGCATCGCGGATGGCGTCTGCAATTGTCTGGATCTGCTCCTCATCCTGATTGACGGCTCGGCGGATCGATTCCTTCTGATCCATGATTTCCTTCAGCATGAAGTGTTCATACTCCCCTTTTTCGGCCTGTTCCCTATCCCAGGTAATCTCCACATTCCGCTTTTTGATTTCTTTGCCGTTCTCGATAGAGAGGAAGGTTGTTCTCTCTCCATTCGTGACGATCATTTCACCGTTATCCAGGTAGTTCACGGTGCGGGTATGTTCCATGAACGCGGGGATATCCGAAGCAATAAATGTCTCTCCTTTTCCGATGCCAACAATGAGCGGCGAGCCGCGGCGCGCAGCAACAAGCTCATGCGTACCGGTGTTCATAGCGGCAAATGCATACCATCCATCAAACCGTCGACAGGCAGCACGCGCTGCATCCGCAAATGACTTTGCCGATTTCATTTCTTCCTGCAGGAGGTGACAGATCACCTCCGTATCGGTTTCCGATTGGAAGACGTACCCTTTTTTCTCAAGTTCACTTCGCAATGCCTGAAAGTTCTCGATGATGCCGTTATGAACAACAGCGATGGAACCATCCTGCGAGAGGTGAGGATGCGCGTTCGCGACCGTCACGCCGCCGTGGGTGGCCCATCGCGTATGGGCAATGGCGAGCGAGCAGACATCGGAAAATGATTCAGGATTCACTGCTCCGATTTTCCCAATATTTTTTTCCACCGCGATCGATCCATCAATCATGCGGGCAATCCCCCAGGAATCGTACCCCCGATACTCCAAATTCTTGATGCCGCGAATGACAACTCTCCCCGCATCCACACGCTTCCCCACGTAACCAAAAATTCCACACATGGCGAAATTTTAAACGTAAAAGGAGAAGGAGAAAAGCAGAAAAGGATCGCTTTTAGTTTAGAAGAACAATCTGCTCCCACCCCGTACTCGGATTCTCCCATCCTCGTATTCTATGAGCTTGAGATCCTCCACTCCCGGAATATCCGTGACAGTTACCCCTTTGAGGAGTGCATCGCGGTTTACATTGATCGCTCTGAGGCGGTTCTTGATTGGCTCAAGAACATCCCCGTAGGCTTCCACAAAATGTTCTTCGATCATGAGGTGGGCACTCGCCTCCGAAAGGAGTCTCTGCTTCTGAATGAGTTCATCCGTAAGAAGCGAAACTCGCTGGGTGTTTCCTTCATTAATAGAATCTGCCATTTCCCCCTGGATCTCGCGGATTCTGCGCTCAAAGCGTGACGAATCATCCTCATCCTGTTCCTGATCATCCTGAAGTGTGCGCAACCGTATCTCCGCGCGCTGCGTATGAGTTTCCAGGGATTCAACGTACGTATCCAGTGCATCTTCGCGGTTATTTGCGGTATTCAGGAGCTGCTGAAGATCGGTATCGAGGAGCGTGAGGAGTGCGCGGAGAAGATTCGTATCCTCCGCGGTATCCCCAAGACCTTCGCCATTTTCGAGTGGAGGTGGAATACCATACCCCTCTGAAGG
>Ga0209542_10009820_pt1 | contig 17451 bp, 17 predicted proteins | sample RifCSPhighO2_01_FD_184028 | JGI IMG/M metagenome (GOLD analysis project Ga0209542, IMG submission 184028) | Soil microbial communities from Rifle, Colorado - Rifle CSP2_plank highO2_0.1 (SPAdes) (version 2) | ecosystem: Environmental > Terrestrial > Deep subsurface > Rock core/Sediment ...
TGACGGAGAGAAGTATCGAGTTTCATTTAGCGAGGAACTGCAGTTAAAGAATTTAAAAGCTTCTAGGGAAAATAAAAGATGGCTGATTATGAATTTTTACGGGAAAATGTTATTAGCAGGAATAATGCTTATGCTGTTTATTGTTATTGTTTATACCCTTTATAGGCTGGATGCAATTAACTTTTTTACAGGCATATTATACAGATAAAATGAATAAGGGAGTTATATTAATGGATTGGTATCCAAATATCTTGGTTTTATAGGCAGTTCAATTGAAGAAGTGTTTGATACAAATCTAAAATTAAAATCTAGATTTGATAAAATACATTGGATTAAAAGACGGCCTTTTTAATAAAGGTGAAGGATTCTTGCATTATCTTACAGATGATTCTGAAAGGTTTAGATATGCTGTTGGTTATTCGGAAGCTCTTAGATTTAGGGCTTGGGTCTGTGATGGAGAGCAACTTGCTTTGTTTTGATTTATACCCAATAATTCTTCTAAATCGGTTATAGCCATTAAACTATTTTCTCTTGCTTCATCACTATGTTGGGCTGGATTAATCCACTCATTTTTTTCTTGTTTCTCAATATTTATTTTTTTCAATAAATCTGATTTTGATATATACAATGTTCCATTAAAATCTGGTAAGCCGATTAAGTTTCCGTTACTTAACGAATTTTTGATGCACTTTAATTCTCCACAGTATTGCTCTATTGTAAAAATATCATAATTTTCTTGAGAAAATCTTTTTTCTATATCTAATAAAATGTCATAAAACTGTTCTCTTGATAAGTAGTCTTCCCCCCCGGATTTAATCCAGGTAATTTCCATGCTTTTGCTAATGCTTACTTGGATATAAATCTTGCTAAAATGAAATAACGCCAAGGATGAATATAGAAAGGTTCACATAATACTTTAACATAAAAGATTTATGAGAATAACTGAAGAAATAATGAAAAAGATTATAGATCTTAAAAAACATGGTTTACATATAAACGAAATATCAAAAAAACTCGGAATTTCTGATCGTTCAGTCAATAAATATTCAAAACATTTTCCTCATCCAAACCGAAAATCTTTAATAAAACTATCTAAATTTTCTAAAAAGTTTTCTTTAGAAAAAGCAGAAATTTTAGGTTATTTGTGTTCCGAGGGAAATGATAACGATTTTGATAAAAGATATTTTATTTTTGACAATCGAAGAGGTAAATCTTATTATATGAGGTCTAAAAAGAATTGGATAAATTTTTCAAATACGGATAAAACACTCCAAGGCAGGTTTATTTATCTTATGAATCTTGTTTATAATTATAAATTAAAACCTTATAAAAAAGGATCATTTTACATACAAAGAAAAAAAGTGGTTAAAGATTTAAGAAAATATACCTCGTTTGGTTCTAGAAAATGGGCAGTTCCTAAATTTTTTTTTTAAATAAATTTAAAAATCACGCATTTCGTTTTATAAGAGCATATTTGGATGGAGACGGTACGGTTACAAACAGCAGAAGTGTGGATGTTGATTCTGTAAATTTTAATAGTCTTCCAGAATTGAATCGTTTGATAAATAAATTTAGGATAAAAACACGTTATTTTATATATAAAACTAGATCTCGCATTTCAATTAAAGATATTAAAAAATATCAAAAATTTATTGGTTTTATTCATCCTGTAAAGAAAAAAAAGTTAAAAAGAATTGTGCGAGGTCTTCTTCATGGGCCAAAATAATACGCCGTTCATCTAGACTTTAATTGTCTATAGGATGGGATTTGAACCCACAAGTCCTTGCGGACGCAGCATTAGCAGTGCTGTGCCATACCAGATTAGGCGACCTCGGCATCAAAATTAAGAAGTTCTAATATGTTTTAAATGTTTTGGAATTTTGTTTATCGTATAAGAATACTTAAGAATTTATTTTTGATCATGCATACTTTCTATTTGTAATTGAATTATTAAATCTTCAATGTTTTTTATGCGTTTTACAACAGGATGAAAATAAAACATACAGCGATCTAAGTAGTCTCCAACAACGTAAATTTTAGGTTTTCCTTTTTCGAGATGATGTATAATGGCAGAGCCTAATTCTACATACATTCCTGTTCCGGCTTCACTTGTTAAAATAATAAAATAATCACTCTGCGCCGAGTTGTTTATATCTTCAATTGAATATGCTCTAGCAAGTTCTTGATTTTTTCCATAAGGTTTTATTGGTTTGTGATGAATCCAATTACTTGTAATCTCATAATCCCATTTTTCGAGATTTTGACTTATTCCCATTACTTTTTCTTTTTCATTAAACCTTGCTGAAATATAGATTTTCTTTTTAACCATAATCTAAATCTTGTAGAAATTATTTTAAATGTTTCTAAAGCAAAGCTTTTTAATCTTTACTTATATCATTTTGTTATGACTGAAATTAAACTAGAAGATTTTGAAATACCTAAAGAAGACAGAGCTCATATGCTTATGCCTATGCGTTTTGATCTTAGAAAAGTTCTTGCTTTAAATGATGGGGATTTTGCAAAATTTAATTCTTTTGTAATGCAAGAATATCACGATAGAGATGGTTGGTGGAAGAATGGCAAAATCCCAAAGTGTTTTGAATGTAATCAACAAATACTTGGACCAGAACAATTAGCTAGATATCATGGAGCTACATACGATAGAAATTGCTTCAAAAATTTTTGGTATAGAGATGGGATTAGAGAAGAACAACAAAATACCTTTAAAATATATTTTGAACGTGTTGCAAAAATTTAGTTTCTTTAACTATTTAATAAATGTTTCTATAGAAAGGTTTAAAAGTAATTCGTATCTTTCATATTTTAAGAGCTAGCGCCTAGCGGGATTCTTTAAAAGACCGCAGTGGGGCAGAAGTAAATAAATTACTGTCCAACTAGGAGTGCCCGTCGATTTCATTAAAAAAATAATGAAAGCGGAAGGCTCATAAGACTCCTGAGAGACCCGGAGACGCTTTTAAGTTAAATCTTTGGCGCTGGTTGTCGTTGGAAGTTAGAAAATAACTGACGAATTCAAATCCAAAGAATTTTGACCACGAAAGTCAATTTCGGAGTACTCCCGCTAGCTCTTTATATTTTCAGTTAAAAATGGAATTAATTTTATCTCAGCTTTTCTTAAATGCTCTTGGTAAGTTTGTCTAGAAATTTTCATTATTTTAGATAATTTCTCTAAATCAATAAATTGATCAATGTTTTTTATTAATAAAAGAATTAAACTGTCATCTCTAGCTGTTTGTTTCTAGATTTCAAATCCTTTAAGACTAAAGAATTATCTAATTCTATTAACTTTTTTACAAATAAATTTTCCGTATTTAGTTTAAAGAGTTTAGCTTTTCCAATCTCTCTTGTTTTAACTATTAATTTGTTTTTCATTAAGTCCTTCCAAATCCTATATAATGTTGCCCTGCCAATTTTTGAGTTTTTTGCCATATCTGTTATGCTAAAATCTATATTGCTCTCTGTCAATAAGAAATCTAATACTCTAATTTGTGGAGAGTCTCCCATAAATTCTATAAATAATGATTTTTCTTCCATGTTATTTTACAAGATAATACCAATATATAAATGTTTCTATTTTAATACATCATTGTCTCTTTATAGAAAAGTATTTAAATAATAAATCTTTGATAATATAATGGATTTTAGTAAATTAGACATAAAGATAAGAATAATCAGAAAATTAGTAAGGTGGAAAAAATGGGGCGGGGCACACACTGAAAATATTCTAAAAGGTTTACCAAGTCATTTGATTGGGGCTAAAATTACAAAAGAAGTTTTAAAAGAACTTGTTGATGATCAATGGCTTATCTCAATTAAAAAAACTGGAGAAATTCACTATTTTCTTAATCAAAATAAAGTTAAGGAAATAACAGAATTTTATCAAAAATATTGTATAGAAAATTAATTTTATATTAAATACTTTTTAAAATTAGCATCTAAATTGATCAATGTTTTTTTATTCATTGCTTTTTTATTGAAGTTTTAGGATCTCCAATAACAACATCCATCCAAGAAGCGTATCTTGAAGCCATGTAGAAACTTTCAGCTAGATTATAATTATCAGTATATCTATCAAATAATACCTGTACAAGTGAAATGGCACTAGAAAAAGGTTCATAAACATAACCTTTAGCCCCTGTTATTCCCTCTTCTATTAAATCAGCGATTAATGATTGCCCGTATGTTGGAGGATAATTAAATGTTCTTGCCGAACTAGATACATAAGTTTCGGCAATAGCCCCAGGTTGCCATTCATTATTTGGTTTTGCATTTTGCGTATATAAATGATCATAATGGTCATTGCTCCCCCAACTAGTATATCCAATTACCTTTGTTTGATTTGTGACATAAACTGTACTCGTGTTCACTATACTATTATATCCTCTATCAACTAAAATGTCATTAGCAGTCTGCATCCTTGCATTTAAACTAGGCAAGCCAGAATTCCAATCTGGATCTTGGTCAAAGACAAATTTAGCCTCAGCATCAACAACAATAGGTTGAGCAGCTTTATCTATCATATTTTTTATTTGTTCAAATGTATAACCATCAAGTCTAGTAACTAAATATATTCCATATGTGGTATGAGAAAATGATGTGGACCAATAATAGTATGGCGACGTTATTCTTCCAGCTTGGCCGATGTAAACACTGTATGCTCCTAAGATGAGCATAAGTTCACTATCAACAGATGCACAGCTAGAACTTGTTGAAAAACATCCATCTCCCCTATTTATTTTTAATGGAACCCCTTTTGTTGTTACAATGTAATTAATTTTATCTTGAAGATTATTATTTATAATATGGCTTTCTAATTGAGAACGTAAACTGTTAAATTCAGCATCATTAATCTCTTCATTACCTGAGACACTAATCCTGGCAATATTTATGCTTGGAATATAACGGGCATTTGCAAAGTAACTTCCTACTTGCTCTGAAACCTGGCTATTAATATTAATAACAACAAGTACATCACTGTAATTAACGAGATTTTCATTGTTAAAATTAGCACTTTCTACAATGCCTGAAAACTCTAATTTAACTTCATGTTGTGAACCACTTGGACTTAATATATAATTTATTGTGGCACTTCCAGAATATTTTTGATTTTTTATTAATGTTGTTCCAACATTACAAGTTATTTCTTTATTCATGTCTGAAATTATATTATTAGTTGGCACACACGTAGTTTTTATTGGTGCATTTAATTCATATTTTACGATATAAGCTGTTTTGACAAGTTTAGAATTTAAAACCAGCAGAAGATCTCCGTTTTCATCTAGCTTGACATCAGAGCATATAATAGGACTGCCCGGGTTGCATGTATTTGGGGCTTGTACATTAAATACGTTAATATAAAAAAATCCTAATATTACAAGTAATAAAATTGTTATACTCCAGCCATATACTGTTAAAAATTCTAAAGCTGCCTGACTTTTTTTTTGCACAGAAATCATGAATTATTTCTATTTAAAATTCTTTCTTTTTATATGGCTCTGTCCTAAATCTTTTTAATTAATGGGTTATTCCCATAACCCTATGCGGGGGTTAATGGGAGATAACCGCATGAATAAGAAAAAAGAAGAAAGACTAGTAAATAAACTTAAGCGTTTGTTAAGAAGACTTAAAGCACCAAGGTACTTACATAAATTTGGACCAAAGACTTATGAATTCTATGAGCATTTGCAAGCTTTAGTTGTTAAAGCTTATTGTAAATTATCTTACAGAAGGATAAAGTATCTGCTTGATTCTCTTGGGATAAGATGTCCAAGCAAGTCTGCTTTGCATTACACAATGCAAAGAATATCTTCTGCATTCTGGCAGAAGATGCTTGAGTTAACTTCTAAAAGGATGCATTATTTAGTTGCATTAGACAGTACAGGATTTTCTAGAGAAAATCCAAGCTATCATTATTTAAGAAGAATTAATGGTGCAATTCCGAAGATTCCTGTGAAATTAAGCTGCACATTTGATACTAAAAAGAAAAAGTTCTGTGCAGCCAAGATTAGAGTATTGCCTGCACATGACATTAAAGATGCGAAGTATTTGCTAGATAAAACAGATGCGGAAATTGCTGTAATGGATAAAGCTTATGATGCTAATTGGTTGCATGAATATTGTCTTAAGAACAACGTTCAGGCGCATATTCCAATTAGGGAATATGGTAAAGTTAGACATCATCATTATAGTGCAAGAAGAAAAGCAGCTAAACATTTCAGATTAAGGACTTATCACAGAAGAGAATTAATAGAATCGGGAAATTCTGCATTAAAAAGAAAATATGGAACTAGCGTGAGCTCTCGTTCTGCTCAAATGATAAGAGCAGAACTTTATCTCAGGCTAAACTGCAATAATTTATTTTTAAAAATTATTGAGATTTAGGACAGAGCCTTTTTATATTAAATATTTCTTAAAATTAGCATCTAGATCTATAAATTGATCAGCTGTTTCTTTTAACTTAATGCTTGCACTTCTTCCAAATGCTATAACTTCTACTCTGCAGCCCATTGCTTTTTGCAAATGCTCAATAAGTTCTTTATAATCACCATCGCCAGAAACTAAAATTACAGTATCTAATTTAGGAGCAAGTTCAATGCAGTCCATCGCTATTCCAATATCCCAGTCTCCTTTTTTCATCCCGCCATAGAATATCTGTAATTCTTTAGCCTTAATTTCAAATCCAATGCTTTCTAGAGCTTCAAAAAAACTCTTTTCTTTTAGTTCCTGCGCTTCTATAACATATGCTATTGCCCTGATTAAACTTCTTCCTTTAACAGCTTCATTTAAAACAGCTTTAAAATTAACTTTTGCTTTGTATAAATTTCTTGCAGAATAATACATATTTTGCACATCAACAAAAACTCCAACTCTCTGTTGCTTATTTACCCTTACTACCATTGATATTTAGAAAATTAAGGAATTTAAATAACTTACTAATGGCTTAAAATAGAAAAGTTTAAATACAAATTATACTTTAGTATAACTTATGGTAAGAATAATTCAAGAAAGGATGACTGTAGGTCCAAAAGGCCAAGTCGTTATTCCTAAGATATTCAGGGATATAGAAAAAATTATGCCAGGAAACGAAATTATTTTTGAACTAAATGACGAAGGAATCTTAATTAAAAAAATACAGTACGATCATGTTAAAATGGCAGAATTAATAGCTAAAAGCATCTCTAAAAAACATAAAAAAATAGTAATCAATTCTGATAAGGATTATGAAGAAATGCTAGAGGAAAGATGGAAAAGAGCTTCTACATAGATTCAAATATTTTTATTTTTGCATATAGCGAAGATAAGGAAAATGGAGTAGTTTGCAGAAAAATTTTAGATTTGATTATAGAAAATAAAATAACTGCATTTACATCAACATTAACTTTTGATGAAATTTTTAATAAAATAATGAGGTTAAAAGATAAACAAACGGCTTTAATTGTCTCTGATTTGTTCTTAAATTTAAATAATCTAAGATTTATTGAAGTTGATTTAAATATAGTAAGCTCTAGTTTGTTTCTATTAAAAAAATATAATTTAGGCCTAAGAGATGCTATTCATTTAGCTTGTGCTTTTTCCAAGGATCTAAAAAATATTATAACAAATGATAAGGATTTTGATAAAATAGAAGAAATAAAAAGGCATGACATAAAAGAGTTTAGATAACTATTTAATTCTAAAAATAGAAAGATTTATAAATAATTACGTATTATTACGTAACATGGAAATTATATCGAAAGTAAGTCGTGGAACTAAAATGGATCAAATTTATCTGCCGAAAAATAGATTTGGATTGAATCCAGGAAGTTATGTTTTAGTTAGAGAAGTTTCTAGGATAAAACAAGATAAACTATTTTACTACAATATAAAAAAAATAGAAAAAATAAAAATAATTATAATCAAAGAGATATTTAAGCTGTTAAATAACTATAATTTCGGTAATATTATTATATGTGGCTCTTTTTTAGATCAGGGATTTAATTTTAATGATATAGATATAATTTTAATAAATGAAAGTGAAATAAAATTAGAACCCATTAAAAATGAATTAAAGGAAAATTTAGGGATTAATTTACATTTAATATTAATAGACAATAAATCTTTATTAAGGGGGGTTTCTACAGATCCATTATTTCAAACTATGCTTAGCAGTTACATCAGCAAAAAGAGATTTATTCATAATGTAAAGCCAGAAATCAAGTATAAACTATTAGATTTACACTTACTAAACAGCGAATTGCTTGTGGAAAATTTTGATTTCTTGAATGGGCAAGAGAGATTATCTCAATTAAGAAACTTAATAGCAATAAATTTATTCATTACTAAAAAACAAATTATTACTAGAGATCAAGTTTATAGAAGAATAAAAGATATTTTTGGCAACAATATCCTTGAAGATCTAAAAACTAGTAAAATAAATAAAAAAGAATTTGCTAAGAAATACAAACTAATATATAATAAAACATTTAAATTAATACTGGAAAGCATAAAAAATGAATAGAAATAAACTTATTAATACATTTATTGGAAATATTTCTAATGTTATTGCTCACGAAATTCTTAAAATAGCTATAGATGATGAAACCATTCGCTCAAGATATATTAAGGAATCAGCAACAAGCATGAAAACAGCTTTAGAGTACAGGGAAAAAATAAATCCAATAAATTCTAAATTACAAGAGAAGGATATTAATTATATTAGGGATAAAATTATTAAAAGAGTTACGTCTAAATTATTAAATAGGGTGGACGAAGGATACAAAAATATTAATTTAGATTTAATTGAAATTATATCAGATAAATATTTAAAAGAAGCCAAAATTATTTAATTCTAAAAAATTTCTTAAATTCATTTAATTTATAAGTATTAACTACATCATTGTTAGTGCACCAGCCTCTTCTTGCTTGTGCAATTCCATATTTAATTAATTCAAAATGAGAAATATGATGAGCGTCTGTATTAATAATTAGTTTATTTCCGTTATTAATTGCTTCTCTAATATAAATATCCTTTAAATCTAACCTTTCAGGAAAAGAATTTATTTCTAAAGCAATATTTTTTTCTTTGCACATATTGAAAATTGTTTTGAAATCAAATTGTATTTCTTCTCTATAATTTATAATCCTTGTTGTTGGATGCCCGAATATTTTTACTAAATTAGTTGAAAAAGCTTTTATCAATCTTTTAGTCAGCTCTTCTTTATTTTGTTTAAAACCAGAATGTATTGAAGCTATAACAATATCTAATCTTTTTAAAATATCTTCATCTAAATCTAATTCCCCATTTGATTTAATGTCAATTTCTATCCCTGTAAATATCTTAATATCTTTAAATTTACTCTGTATTTTATTAATTTCTTTAATTTGCTCTAGTATTTTATCTTCATTTAGACCATGTGCAATTGCCCTTGCCTTGCTATGATCTGTAATTGCAATGTATTTATAATTTAATTTTCTGGCTTCATCTATCATTTCTAAAATGGAATTCTGTCCATCTGAATAAGTAGTATGAACATGCAAATCTCCTTCAATATCATCATAATTAATTAATTTTGGTAATTTATTTTTTAAAGCATATTCAACTTCCTGGTTATTCTGCCTTAATTCAGGTTCAATATATTGCAACCCAAGTTTATTGTAAAGTTCCTCCTCATTTTTTAATGGAATCATTTTATTATTTTTCTTGTAAAATAAGCCATATTCATTTAATTTATATCCTTTTTTTATAGCTAAACTTCTTAATGCAACATTATGCTCCTTATTTCCTGTAAAATATTGCAATGCTGCAGCGTAATTTTTATCTTCTAATACCCTGACATCTGCCTGTATTCCTTGTTTTAATATAACCATGCTCTTAGTTTCACCTTTAGCTAAAATTCTTGAAACTTCAGGTAATTTAGTAAAAATATCCATTACTTTTTTTGCTTTATTAGATGTAACTAAAATATCTATATCTCCAATACTTTCCTGCATTCTTCTTAAAGATCCCCCAATATTAATTTTATTAACTTCTTTAAGTTTTTTTAATTCGTTTACAATGTTTTCAGCTATTGGTAAAGCTTGTCCAAGTAAAAACCTTCCTTTTCCTTTTTTATGAAGTTCTATTGATTTTAGTATATTATCCTCGGATTTTTCTCCAAAACCTTCTAATTGAGAAATTTTATGCCTTTTAATTGCAGTTTCTAAGTCTTTTAAACTTTTAACGTTTAATTTTTGGTATAATAATTTAATTTTTCTTGGTCCTAATCCCATAACATCCATTAATTCATATAATCCTTTAGGCAAAGATTTTTTTTGTATCTCATATTCTTTAATTTTTTTAGTTTCTAAGTATTCAACAATCTTTTTTGCTAATGCTTCTCCTATGCTTGGAATTTCTAATAATCCCTTAATTCCTTTTTCATTATAAATATCAGAAACATCTTTATTTAATGATTCTAGAGTTTGAGCAGCTTTTCTATAAGCTCTTGGTTTCCACTCTACATTCTTTAATTCAAGAATATCAGCTATTTCATAAAATATTTTAGCTATTTCAAGATTAGCCATTATTATATTTAGTTATGGTGGTTAAAATATCTTTCTAATAAAGCTTATAAATAATAAACTCTTAATTTTATCGAGGAAAAATGACATTAGTTTTAGGTGTTGACGAGAACGGAAAAGGACCTGTGATAGGCAGTTTATTTATCTGCGGAACTTTATTTGATGAAAAAGACATAAATAAATTAAAAGAACTTGGGGTTAAAGACAGTAAATTATTACCTCATAGAAAGAGAATTGAATTAGCTAAGGAAATAAAAAAAATAGCTAAAAAATATAAAATTATCCAAGTTAAGCCAGAAGAAATAGATAAAGCTGTAAATAAAGAAGATGGTTTAAATTTAAATTGGCTAGAAGCTCATAAAACAGCTGAAATTATAAATGAATTAAAGCCAGATAAAGCGATTATAGACTGTCCTAACCCAAATATAAAGAAATATAAAGAATATCTATTAAACCTATTAAAAAATAAAGAGATTGAACTAATAGTTGAACATCGTGCTGAAAAATATTTTTCAGTAGCCGCTAGCAGTATCTTGGGAAAATGCGCAAGAGAGAAAGAAATGGAGCAAATTCAAAAAAAATACGGTAATACAGGACCAGGTTATACAAGCAATCCTATAACACAGAAATTTGTTAAAGAAAACTTTGATAAATATCCTGAAATATTCAGAAAATCCTGGGTCACATGGAAAAATCATCATAATGCCAAAAAACAACATAAATTAGATGAGTTTTAGTAAGGTTTAAAAATATTCAACATATCTAAAAAACAGAGAATGACAATAATAAAAAAATTAAGATTACATGGTTTTAAGTCCTTTGCTAAACTAACAGAGGTGGAATTTGGTAATGGTTTTAATTGCGTTATTGGGGCTAATGGAAGCGGAAAGTCATGCTCATATGAAACTATAGTTACTTTAGCCGATGGGGGAGAAGTAGAAATAGGTAAATTAGTAGAGGATAAACTAAAAAAAGTTAAAGAAATTAAAAAATTAAAAGATGGAATTTATTGCGATGGCGATAATACTTCTATAATTTCTATAAATCCAGTTACTATGAAAATTGAGGAAAAAAAAATTTCTAAGTACATTAAAAGGGAAGGTGAAAAATTATATAAAATAATGACTAGAAGTGGAAGAAATGTTAAAGCTACTGGAAGTCATCCTGTTATGATTTTAAATGAGGGGAGATTAAAGAGTGTTTTAATTAAAGATTTAAATAAAAATGAGTTTATTTCAGTTCCAAGAAAAATAATAACTAATAATTCTTGTGATTTTAATAAAGAAAAAGCCAGACTTTTAGGTTATTTATTAGGGGATGGATATATAGCTAAAGATAGAATAGAGTTTGTTAATAATGATGTAAATATACTACAGGATTTTGAATACATCATTAATAAAATTTATACTAATGCTAATTTGAAGAGACGTTATGAGAAAAATATTACAAGGTTTTATACTAGAAATAAAGAAATTGTTCAAGAAATAAGAGATTATTTTAATAAAGAAAGTAAGGAATCAATTACTAGCTCAACAAAAAAAATACCGGATGTATTAATGAAGTCTAATAATGAAGTTATAAGCAATGTTTTAGCTGGTTTATATGATACAGATGGCTCAATAAGAAAGGATGTAAATATAGTGGAATTATGTTCTAAAAATCCTCTTTTAATATATCAAGTACAAAGATTATTATTAAGATTTGGTATTTTATCTAAAATAAAAAAAAGAACTTCTTTTGTTTATAATACCATAAATAAAATAAAGGGGGATTATTTCTATCTTTATATTTATGGAAGCGAAAATATAAAGAGATTTTATATTAATATTCCATTAAAATGCATTAACAAATCTAGTCTTTTAAAAAAAAGAGATGATATGAATATAAAATCAAATCCAAATGTTGATTTACTACCTAAAGAGACAAATAAGCTTATTAAAAAAGCTGTAAATTTATTAGGCATAAAAGTTAAATTATTAAGAGAAGAACATCCTAAACTAGTTGCTTATGTGGGAGATAGGTGTTGCCCTAGTAGAGACGGGCTAAAAGAAATATTATCTATTTTTGACACAAAATTATTGCTTCTTCATAATTCTGAAATTGATTTAAAAAGAGATGTTTTTAATTTAATTGATGCAATGGATAATCTGCACATTTCAGGAAGAACTGCTGCCGGGTCTATTGGTTTAACTAAGCATATTATAAGAGATTATTGGGCAACAGGAAGGTATTCTCCAAGAGAAGAAAATCTTAATTATTTTTATGAATTCATTAAAGATGCTATAAAGATTAGATTAAGTGAACTCAAAAACGTTATGAATTCTCTGCATTATTTGGCTAATTCTGACATTTTTTGGGATGAAGTTCTAGAAATAAAAGAAGTTGAAGAAGAAAAATATGTTTATGATTTAACTATAGATGAAAATCATAATTTTATTGGAAATGGTATTTTTGTTCATAATAGTAATGTTTCGGATGCAGTTTCATTTGTTTTAGGAAGATTAAGTGCAAGAAGTATGAGAGCGGAAAAAAGCTCTAATTTAATATATAATGGTGGAAAAAGTAAAGATCCCGCAAAACACGCTGAAGTTTCAATAGTTTTTGATAATTCTAAAAGTGATTTTCCAGTAAAAAGTAATGAAGTTAAGATTACAAGATTAGTAAAACAAAACGGGCAGTCTGTTTATAAGATAAATGATGAAACTGTAACAAGACAGCAGATCTTGGAATTATTAAACAATGCCAGAATAGATCCTGATGGCCATAACATCATTTTTCAGGGAGATATAGTTAAACTTCCTGAACTTCCAGCAAACGATAAAAGAGAAATTATAGAGGAAATTTCTGGAATTTCTGTTTATGAAGATAAGAAGCATAAAGCATTATTAGAGTTAGATAAAGTTGAATCAAGATTAAAAGAAGCTGAGATAATAATGACTGAAAGAGGAGCTTATTTAAGAGAATTAAAGAAAGATAAAGATCAAGCTTTAAAATATCGGGATTTGCATAAATTAATCAAAGAAAATAAAGCTACTTATCTAAATGTTCAATTACAGCAAAAACAAAAATCAGTAGACGAAGTAAATTTTAATATTGAGAAAGAAACAAAGAAAATTAATAAAATTAGCCAAGATATTTCAAAAGTTAAGCAGGATATCAAAAATAAAAAAGAAGAATTAAGAAAAGTTAATGATGAAATAATATCAAAAGGTGAAAGAGAACAAATAGAGCTAAATAAAAATATAGAGCAGATAAAAACTGAGCTAGTAAAAAATACCTCTAGATTAGAACTTTTAGAAAATGAGATTATCAAATTAAAAAACAGGAAAGAACAGCTAAAAATCAATCTTGACAATGTAAACAAGCAAATTTCTGAAATAGAGAAGCAGAAAAAAGATCTTGAAAAAAATAAAATAAATTTAGAGAAAGAAAAAGAAAAAGCCAAAGAAATTCATGAGGATAAAGAAGGAAGGTTAATTGATTACATAATACAAAAAATTATAGAATTAAACATTCCTGGAGTTTATGGAACAATAGAAAGCTTAATGCAAGTAAACCCAGAATATCGAGTTTCAATAGAGGTTGTTGCTGGGAGTAAATTAAACGCTTTCGTTGTGGAAAATGATTATGTCGCTGAAGAATGCATTAATTACTTAAGAAAAAACAAGGTTGGAACTGCTATTTTTCTTCCTTTAAACAAGATAAAAACGCGAGAATTAAAGCCCTATGACAAAGAGTTGGTTAGAACTCAAGGTGTTCATGGTTTGGCTCTTAATTTAGTTAAATTTAATGACAAATATAAAAACGCATTTTCATATATATTTGGAGATACTTTAATCACAGATAGTATGGAAATTTCAAGAAAAGTCGGAATTGGAAGGGTAAGAATGGTTACTTTACAGGGTGATTTAATAGAAACTTCTGGGGCAATAATAGGTGGATTTAGGAAAAAATTCAATGTTAATTTAAATGACTTAATAAGAATAGACGGGGATTTAAAAACAATTATTAACCAAGGAAAGTTATTATCGCAGGAAAAAGAGAGGAACCTGGCTATATTAAGAGAACAGGATAAAGAACTATTAGATTTTGAAAATGAAATTAAATTATTAAATGAAAACATTAAGAAAAATAAAAGTATTTTAAATGAAAAGGAAAAGCAGGAAAAGAAATTTTACGAAGATTTTAAGGATTTAGGATTAAAAAGAGATAAAATAAACAACTTAATTCAAAATAACGAAATTACTTTAGTTAAATTAGATGAAAATTTAAGATATAATGAACACATTATTAACAAGATTAACATTGAAAGAGCAAGATTAGTTGCTGAAAAAGAGGGTTTAGAAAAAGAATTTGAAGATTTTAAAAATGAAAATATTAAAAAAAGTACAGACTTAGATAAATTACTAAAAGAAATTCAGGAAGCAGAAAGAGATCTTTTATTGTTTGGAAATGTTAATTTGAGAGCATTAGAAATTTATGAACAGATCGAAAAGGAATTTAACGAGCTTCTTGAGAAAAAAGAAAAATTAAAAGTTGAGAAACAAGATGTATTAAAAATGATGAATGAAATTGAAAGTAAGAAAAAAGACTTGTTTATGCAAACTTTTAATGAGATTAATAACAGCTTTAGAAGAATATTCTCAAGTTTATTCAGTAAAGGACAGGCTTTTCTTGAATTAGAAAGTCCAGAAAGTATATTTGATGCAGGATTAGATATTAAGGTTAAAATTATAGGGAATAAATATTTGGATATTAAAAGTTTATCAGGAGGAGAGAAAACTTTAACAGCTTTAGCTTTTATATTTGCAATACAGGAATATCAGCCAGCTTCATTCTATTTACTAGACGAAGTTGATGCTGCTTTGGATAAGACAAATTCTGAAAAACTATCAAAATTAATAGCAGAATACAGTAAAAAAGCACAGTATATTATAATTTCTCACAACGATAATTTAATTACAGAAGCAGAAAGAATTTATGGTGTAAGTATGCAAGATGGTGTTAGCAAAGTTATAAGTCTAAAACTTTAATTATTAAAAAGGACAATTAATATTTGGATATCCTGGATATGGCTGATTTGTTGTTGCTAACTTAAGAGCTTCCATTATTCTAAATTGATTTCCTGATCCATGGTTATAACGGCTTGCCGCAACATCCCAGATAAACATTCCTCGTGCTCCTTTTTGAGTTACATATGCCCATTTCGCAAATTGTGAGCATTCATTGTCAAATGAAATAAACCTATCGTTTGCATCACTTGAAGTATCAACACTTACATAAGCTATTTGTGCTGCAGTGTCCCACAATTCAGGATAACTTGAATATTGTGGCTTCCAGTACCAATAAGCTTGATCCGACCCTGATGTTGGATTACTTGTATAGCTTTGTCTAGGTAAGGCAACTCCACCAGTGCAAATATTTGTATCTACAGTGCAGGCACCGCTTCCTCCACTCCATATTGATGCTCCCATTGATGAACCTACAACTATTTTTGAAGCTGGGAATCCTGCGTTTACGTACCTGGTATAAAATCCATCTATCGAAGGAACTAAATTACCTGTGCTTGGGAATCTAAATCCTCCGTTATATAAAGGTCCATTATGCCACGTTACCCATCCTGGCCATGCTCCGGAATAATCATATGATGATAAAAATATAAAATCCATATATTGTGCCACAGGAGCATAATTTGATTCATCTCCCGGTCCAGCATATGCTGTTATTAAATATCTTCCAGGTGATCTTCTTTCAAATTCATTTCTTAATTCTCTAATAAATTCTGTCCATTGCGATGGTCTCGATATTACAATCTCCCAGTCTAAATCTACCCCATCGTAATTATTGTTTTGTGCGAAATCGGCTATATTTCTTATAAATCTATAACAATTGCTTCCAACAGTTGTACACCCTCCGCTTGTTGCTCCTTCAAATCTTCCATCCCAAGAAGTGCTTGCTCCTCCAATTGTAAATAAGACTTTTTTGTCTGCGTTATGCATTGCAGTAACAACTTCATTAATTTGGGACTGCGGAACCTCTCCATTATGAACCGTTCCATCAGCTTCAAAACCTACTGCAAAATGGAGCAAATGTGTAAATAAGTTTAAACTAATTATTTCACTTAAAATTTGAGGACTATGTCTCCATGAAGTATAGTATGTTGCTACAACTGTGCTGGCTGGAATGCTTGTATAAACTGTAAATGATTTTGTTCCGCTTGCAGGATCTCTCCCGTTGTTATTAAGATTATCTCTAGAAGTTGCGTAATAAGTATGTGTTCCTTGCGATGAATAAGTTGTAGTATATATACAAGGCGAACTAGTACATGTTCTTGCTAAATTATTATCTAAGAATATTTGTATTTGTGAAACTCCTGCTGGATCACTGGCAGTTGCTGTTAATGTAATTTGTTGATTCAGTAAAGGTGTTAATGGAGAGTGTGTTACTGAGGTTGTTGGCCCAGTTGTATCTGGCACAACACTAAAATTTCTTGTTCCTATTAAAGGATCACGTCCAAGATTTTGATTATTTGAATTATCATTAGCTTCTGCATAATAAGTATGTGATCCTTGTGGATAAGTTCTTGCAGTAGTGGAACAAGGTGAGCTTGTGCAACTTTGTGCTAATACATTATCAACATAAATTCTAACTGCACTTATTCCACTATAATCTGTCGCAGCAGCTGTCAATGTAATTTGATCGCCTATAACTGGATTAATTGGAGAATAGATAACAGAAACTACAGGTGGTGTAATATCATTAATAATGCCTCCTATTGGTGTATTCATATCTAATTGTATTTCTTGCTGAGTTAATGCTCTGTTATATATCCTTGCTTCGTCTATTAAACCATTCCAAGACCATCCATTAAAGCTTCCTATCATATTTTGGAAG